>BNJS01001483.1_pt1 | contig 191602 bp, 187 predicted proteins | sample 8540461 | NCBI WGS metagenome assembly BNJS01 (sample SAMD00202454, study PRJDB9452) | human saliva metagenome | isolation source: human saliva | place: Japan
TCAAGTTGGGCATAGCCCAAAACTTATTGCATAAAACTTTCTGCATATCCGTGGCGGAAATGAGCACTTAGTCGGAGTAGCTTTAGTAACTGCTCAAAATGCTTTTGACATTACTGTAATTAAAAATCTTTCAGGATTTCCAATTCGATAGAAGCTGTTTCGTTGAAGAGACGTGAAATACAGCACCTTGATTTTGGTTTTTATTATCATTGCAAATCTGGATATGCAGAAAGCTAATTCTGTTTATCTTTTTCTTTTTGTTTGGGATATTGGCTGTTAGCTCGGCAGTTTTGGGTTTTCATGCTTGCCAGAACATATACGCGAGAGTGAAGAATTTACTTCGTTTTACGCTGATTTTGCCGTCGAAGGTTTTGATATTGCGGGGATTTGATAACCGAATATGCAGGTAAGGAAAAGCGTGAGATTATTGCGTTTAACGATATTTCGCCACAGTTGATTCACGCTCTTTTGGCACGTGAAGATCGAGCTTTTACAAACATCCCTGGTTTTAGTGTTAAAAGCGATGCTTCGAGCATATTATTGGGCAGGTGTTCCAAAAAGAATCTCGGTGGCGGAAGTACTATTACGCAGCAGGCTGCGGGAAACGCTATGCCGATCGTAGAGCGTTTCTTTTAAGCGAAAGATTATTGAGTTATGGTGGGCTATTCAAATGGAGAGTCGGTACTCCAAAAGATGAAATCATGGAGCTTTTATTTTGACCAAAGTATATTTCGGAAGCGGAAATATTCATGGCGTTGAAGCTGCCGCAATTTTATTGCGATGCGTCGACGAAGGACTTAACGCCCGCTGAAGCTGCAATTCTCGGGTATTCAGCCTTTCGGCCCAATATACATAATCCTTTTGAATATCCCAACACAGCACGCAAAATACAAAGCTCGGTGGAGCAGAGTGACCAAGATGGGGTATTTGACTGCGGATGAAGCTGGAAGCATCGTTTGAATCTTACTGGGCGGATTTCGATTACACGCGTACGAATTTTTCGGGTTTTTGCACGATGATAAGCGCAAACTGGTTCTCCGAATATGTTCGGCGTGAACTTGAAAGCCCGAGCTGCGGCACAATGGATTTATTACACTGGTGGATACACAACACAACATGCGACCCGCGACACGGCAAAACTCTTGCGGAAAAGTGCCGCTGCCGAGTATCGAAAAAGCTAACTGAGATGTCGGTAATACAAATCGCGGGACCTGTCAATATGCGCTGAATATGAAATAACTCCCACTGCGTTAGCTTGCCTTGTGTTTCGATATACCGAAATAAAAACCGACAGCGACGCGATAAAGTTAGCGATGACATGATTACCGTGATGAAGTAAACCCTGTAATCGATATGTTTTCGCTGATGTTCGATGCGCAAACTTTGCAGATTGTGAGCTGCAAGCAGTAACAAAAGCAAGGAGCAAAAGAAAAACGACGGTTGAAGGGGTTTAATTTGCTTGGAAAATGATACTGGCTACATTACAGCTTTGATAGGTGGTAGTGAATTTACGCGCAGCAATCAATCTGGTACGTGCGACGCAGGGAAAATTTCGCTGGAAGTTCGATTAAAGCCTTTTTATATTCAGCTGCGATTGATGCCCGTGATGTACGGCAGGTAGCCGAGCTGAGTGACACACCGACGGTTTTTCGAATAATGCTGAGTGCAGCACATTCCGCAAAACTACGCGGAAAATGGCACGGGCAAGTTTTAACGTATCGCGCTTTTGGCGACATCGCCGCTTAACATTCCAGCGGTTGAAGTTTTTACGACGCAGGCTTTGATGCGGTAAATTGATAGAATGTGAATTTAACGGGAATCACAGATTCGACACGAATAAAGGATGGCCTCCCGCGTGTATATCCTTTGGCTCTAGGATTTTCTTCGTTTACACCGCTGAAATGGCAAAAGGCATATGCAGCTTTTGAAAAATGGCGGAAGGCGTGTTGACCTAATTCACTATTTTCGAATATTGAAAGGGCGTGATGGAACGATTTTGCTTGATGTTGAACGCGATTTGAGAATTGAACAACGTAGCTGGGTTCCCCAATGCAGGTGATTAGTCCGCAAAATGCTTTTATTATGACCGATATTATGAAATACACTGGCAAACGGCTCAATTTCAGTTGCAACAAATAGAGGTAAAAATTTACCTATAAAAGACTCAGAAAACAGGAAAGTATTTTGTGATGCCTGTTGCAGGAAAACTGGAACTGCTCAAAACTGAGCGACGTTTTGGACAATCGGTTTTTCGCCTGTATTACACGACAGCGGTATGGTTTGGTTTTTGATAGGGAAAGCTTTATCGCTTGGTAGGCGTACAATGAGGCGGCTTCTTGTTGCCCCCCGTATGGGCAAATTTTATGTATGAAATCCACAAAGACAAGACTTATAGAAATTTTGTGCGACCTGAAACTGGTTTTGAGCGTATGCACAGGTTTGTCAAAAATCGGGCAGCATTTATGACTCAGCTAGTGTTGACGGAAGTGTCACCTTTACTTTTTAGTGGAACTGAGCCAACCGAAAAAGTGTACATATCATACTTCGTGCAAAAATTTGCTAGGATTTTGGGCATTCAGCAGAATACGCCTGAAGGTTTTGGAGACTTTTCAGGTGGTACTGGAGATATTGATGATGACGGCTGATAATAGATCCTTCTGATGTATCTAACTCAGAGGAATTGCAAAATCTGCAAGATGCGAATAGCGAAATGTCGCTCGAGGATATCCTAAAGGAAAGGTGTGCATGATTTACCTGGCGTTAAAGTTGAAGTAATTCCAGTGCAGCCAGGGCAGGGCGAAGCTTCTGGAGCAGGTGCAACGCCTGCACCTACGGGAACAACACCTGAATCAGGAGCGACACCTGAGGCTGGCACTCCTTCCACTCCAGGAGCGAGTACGCCACCCACAACGCCTCGAAGCTGGAAACGCCTCCTCCTACGCCAGGAACAGTTCCAACTCCGTGATAGCTATCTTCTGATGTCGAATGTTTTAACTTAGGCAAGCTTTAGATAGCTTACAGAGTTTTGAAACGAGGGCTAGATATTTTTGCAAAACTCCCGCTCGATGGTTTCAAGCATACTAGATTTGTTTGCACCGTCGAGCGGGAATCTGATCATTTGACACCTCTCGTTCCATTTTACGAAACCATGTTTCCTGACGTTTTGCAAAATTGCCTGATAGCCGCCAGTCAGCTTTTTCGATGTATTCATCGAATGTATATTCATGTCATAAAAACCAAAAGCGAACCGTATTCAAGTCCCAGTTTTAATATTTCGCATTTCACCCGTATTGTTGTATGCATTGGACGTACTTCGTCAATCATACCTTCCGCAATACGCCGCTCGAGGCGGGCTTTGATTCTGATGCAAAACGGCTCGCTCAAACGCAATCTTAAAAACCATCGGTTTAATCGGCATATTAGTTTCGACTTGCGTTTTCGGTATTTGCGTTTGAAAGTTTAAACTGCTCAATTTCGATTTCTGCACGAATCGCTCGATTTCTGTCTTCCAGGTCTGCTGTATTAGCTAAGTTCGATTTAAGCTTGAGCAGAAGCAAGCTCATCGCCGAAAGCAACCCAATTCTGCACGCAAGCTTTCATTCAGTGGCACTTCAGGCATCGCATAGTTTTGCAAAATTGAGTTTAAATATAAACCCGTGCGCCTGCGATAATTGGAAGTTTATTTTTCTGCGTGATTTTATCAAATGCAAAAAGGCAGTCGCGTCGGAAATACATGTTATACTTGTATGCAAATCGCAGATGTCGATAAGATGATACAAAACACCGGTGTATTCCGATAAATCTTTTCCAGAACCAATGTTTAGTTCACGGTAAACCCTGACGGGAATCAGCGGAAATAATTTCGCCTGAAAATGCACAGACAACAGCCAAAGAAGTTTTTCCTGTTGCGGTTGCACCCTATGCACTATTGCATGCTTGCATCCTCAGTATAATTAAAAATTTTCTTTGCAATACTGCAAAAAGCTTCGGAAAAATATTTAAAGTCAGATTGATAAAATGAGTCTTTTTGACATACTTGGCGGTTGAGGGTTTTGATATTGTGAAAAAGTGGCATCATCGTACTTTGTAATATGCATGCCGCTTTGGCTGCACAGGACACTCCTGCAAAGCAAACACGCACGGTGATTATTAACTCTGCAAACAATATTGAATATGAATCCGAAAGCCTGATGAAAAATTCCGAAAATGAAGAGTCACAAAATAAAATAGAGACAATTGTTTTAACAGGTGCAGTTTCCGTTTCTGTTCAGGAAGGAACGACGCTTGACACAATTTTTGCTGACAGAACACGTTTACAACAAAACGCGAAATACACTTCACGCCGAAGGTAATGTCCGCTATGAGAAAGAAAGTTTCTGGCAAAACGCTCAATCATATAAAGGTCAGGGGCTTTTTTCGACATAGAAAAGGAATGAGTGGCGTTTTGGACGGCATTATCGAAGCTGATGCACAGTAACGCATCAAATTACGTTATTCATTCGGAAACAACTGGTAGAGATGCAAGTGAAGTCATTGCTTTTAAAAATGCAAAACTACAACGAGCACGGCAGAAGAACCTCTTTGGTCGATAAATGTTTCACGCATTTGGCTTTTGCCTGGTAAACGAAAATGAGTTTTGTAAACGGGTATTTTTCGATTGGCATAATTCCGATTTTTACTTGCCGTATCATCCTGCGGACGAGATGATGTTTTCATCCTGCTTTTGGGTTTAAGCCACGCGGAGGTTACTTTGTCACAAACAACTACATACATCATCGGACGAAAACAACAGGGAGACGGTGCAAACTTTTCAAACTTTTTGGTTTCAGATACTTTGAAAGAACAAAAGCGAAACGGCTTATCAAAACTTAAACACTGATGCGATAGGGCAGGAGCCAGTACGATTAAAGCTTGTTGCAGATATGTATTCGACGTTGGGATTTTTGGTTTGGGCTTGACGGCGATTTCGGATCTGTTGCAAAGTATTTTAATGCACTCAATTTCGGTGCGTATCTGGCGTTTCTCGCAGACGCAGTATCCAGCAACAGCTGGTGGCAGTATATTCACAATGTATAATTCTATGGACACAATTTAACAAAGCAAACTTTTCGGATTGATTCTTGCTGTTTCGGTAATACTTTTGACTTTAATGCAACGATTAGTAAGTCGCCTGTTACTTTGACAGTGAATCTTCCGTTTGTTTCAGACCCTAAAAGCGATACACGCAGTGAAGATATGAACTGGTTTAAGTTTATACTAAACCCAAAACACCGAAAAGTGATTCGGCGATGTCTGAACAACAGTCATACAACTGGCAGCTAAAATTTTCACAAAATCCAAGCACGGAATTCTTTTCGCCGTATATAAAATCAATTTCGATTAATCCTGATTTAACTTTTGGCATTTTACAGTAAAGCAAATAAACACATTGACTGGCGAAGAAAAATTATATGCACCAGAGCGTAAGTTTTACTACCCTGAAAAATTGCAGCCGAAGTTTGCGTTTTCATTTTCGGGAACACTCTTTTCGACATCAATGCTCACCTAAAGGTCTGAAGCTGGGAACAACGCTCGGAATTAAAATCCTTTTGAAAATACCGAAGATATTAAGGAAACTGATAATGATGAAAAATGAAGCAACTAGCACGAGTGATAAACAAAATAAAATTAAAACCGACTATATAGATATTTTTACCGTTATATAAAGCACAAAGTAAAAACATACATTTTCAAAAAGGAAGTAGTAAGCTATAATCTCGGATATGATTTAAGTTTGATTTTTAAATGAAGGTCTTTAAATTGTACGCAATGGAATGAACCTGAAAGATATAAACTGGATTTTATTCTGCAGTACTAAAAATAAATTATGATATTGGTTTTAAATAGCTCGTTGCAGATATTCTTAAATCTTTTGAAAGTTGATAATAGTTTGATGTTTCGGCAAAATTATCAGCGTCATCCTTATGTTAGCGACGTAACAGAAACTTTGGAACTCAATAACTTCAGCAAATATATTTACGTTGCAAAATAAAACAGTGTTGCAATTTATCCAGCATACTTTAGCGAGATGTTCAAAGACAGCAATATTCAATGGTCTATTTCGGAAGTACTAGTGAGAAATAAATTTATCGGAACATATTCAGCTCCAGAGTATGAAATCGAAAAAGCAAAGTGGACAAAGATTTTATAACCGAGCATAATATCAGTGCTATGTTTGCAGTCTCGGTAAAGAATTACACGCAAAGTCGAAATTGGCAGCAGCTCTTCCCGCCTCTTTTTAAATTCGTATGCAATGTCGGCAAACTTTCAACATCCTTACGGCTCATTTGTAATAGACACAAAAATATATGAAAAGGAAAACGCTTCAAAGAAATGGTTTTGGTCGCCTTTTTACTGCAAGTGCAAGTTGGAAACTTCCATGGGACATAAATACATCGCAAATGTATTCGTACAACATTGAAGATAAAATGAGCGAGACACTTCGATTTGCATTTTTCGTGGAAATATTTTTCACTCGGTTTTTAATGCAAAGCGATTTGAAATATCAGCTTAATCCGTTGCTTGGTTGGCAAAGTGTTGGCACGCAAAAAGTTTTTTTACCGAAGAGTTTTTGAATTTAACTTTTCAAATGCAAGTGCACCTCTAAAAGTTTTACTTTTGGAAAAATCGTATCAGTATATCGCTTTCACTTGCAGCTTCACTTAATATAAATATGCAAAAATCACGGAAAGCTATTTTACATTTTCACCGACTATCGATTTTTCGATACATGAATTTTTTTAACTTTGAAAAATTGGAACAGTTAGTCGTAACGATGTTATCGCAAGGTACTTTCAAGATCTGCTTAATCTAGGGCGTTACGATTCCCTGGTGAAAAATGTCTTAAAAGATTTACTGCAATCGTTTTTATTTTTGGGATAAAACTATGAGGCAACAATCAGGATTTCATTAGGTCTCATCGATATTGCATTGGAGCATAATCTAAAAGATTGGACGCCAAATTTTACTTATTCGTTTAGACCAGAAGCAAAAATCAATCCTATAACAAACAGAACCGAATTTAATTTTTGTTCCAAAAGTTATATTTATGGTCACTTGAACCCAATCAACGATATTCGCGTAAAAACAAAAACGGAAAATCACGATTTTTCAGGTTGAACGCGGAAGTATTCGTTAAATTATTTTTGTAATTTATTTTTGAAAACTGTTTACATATATATATAAAAGGCTAGCGTAGAGGTGCAAAAATACTATAAGTCCTTGGTTTTAAAAATAAAAACTCTTTATTAAATTTGTGCTTTTTGAGTATAATCACACATACGCTTATGGAAAAATTATAGTGATACTTAAAATAACAGTGGTTTGTCTTAGTGCATCGTGCTAAGTTTAATCTTAATTGTATTGGTCAAACCTCAGCCGAAAAATGTCAAAAATATTTCACGGTTTGAAACAACCGCTACATCAAACGATAGTAAAGCATTTAAAAAGCTAAAGTGCTTTTTGCGATATCGGAACGCTGCGGCAAAAAGCAAAAAGATAACGTATTAATTGTAATTGCTCCATATTTTGAGTATGATGAGAATGATACTGCGTTTCAGGAAGAACTGGTTAAAAACAAAATTGTGATGCGTGAGCTTATTATTCAATTTTTCAAACAAAAGACAAAACGCGAAATACAAAGTCTTGATGAAGAAAAACATAAAAACTGAAATTTTATTTTCGATCAACAAAATATTAGTGCTTGAAAAATTGAAAAATTGTACTTTTGAGAAATTTATTATCTTGAATAATGAGGAAACTTTTATGGAACGAATGTATCCACCTGCACAAGTGTTAATTGCGATTTTGCCCATTGTTGCTGTAGTTTCAGTAAGTGTTCTGCTTTTTCTGCTTTGGCGACACCGTGAAATAATGTGCAGAATAAAAAGCAAATGATTCCAGCCTGCATGTTTTTAATTTTAAAGTGTTTTTCATTGCTGTGCGGAATTTTTGTTAACTGCATTGGGTGTCGTTTTAACGCCGATATTTTTATTCTCACCAAAAATGTGTACCTCTGCTCGGTGGATTATACCGCTATCGCTTGAATCGGATTACTGCTTTTTTTATAAAGCGGTAAAACAACAAAGACTTTTTGAGGTATGATGCTTCATGATAAATAATAAATTACATAAAAAAGAAAAATGATGAAGACTTGATTGTTTGTCGCATTGTGAAAAATGGTAACACAGAAGCCTTTCGTATTTTAATTGAAAAGTATCAAACTAAATTTTTTAACTTAGGGTTTTCTTTTTAAGAATGTTGATGATGCAGAAGATTTTGTTCAGGATGTTATGGTAAAAGCTTATACAAAGCTCGACACCTTCCGTGCAAAGTCAAAATTTTCAACATGGCTAATTAGCATTGCATACAACACTGCGATTAACTCAAGCAAAAAGAAACGTAATTACACATCATTTGCAGAAAACTACGATTGTGCTTCGATGATTAAAAACACCAGAGCAACAATATATGGAAAAGAAATGCTCAAGGCAGTAAAGGAAGCCGTTTGTTTTTGCCTGAAAATTATAAAGTCTGCATTGACTTTGTATACGATATGCCTTATGCGGAAATCTCTGAAATTACAAAACTTCCAATCAACACAATTAAGTCAAATGTATTTCGTGCAAAAAATACTGAAAGAAAAAAACTTGAAGCAAATGCAAGCTGCATACAGTCAACATAGCTGATGCGTATGCGTTTCTTTTTAAGAAGGCGTTTTACTATGAGATGCGATAAAGTTTTTAGATGAATACTGCACACTTGACAAAAATGAAAGTTTACCATTTGCTATTTCGATGCATATTATGATGTGTCCGCATTGCAAAGAAATTATTTCAAAATGCAACTCGCGAGTGATTTGCCTCCAGCTAACCGAATGCAAAAACACGAGGCAACCTTATAAGTAAAAACAATGCAAAAGATAAATGCACTTGAAAATACAGAAGCAATTAAACAACGAAGTAAAAATAATTTTTATTGTGTTTTTAATGATTGTTGTTTCGATAACATTACCATTCATTATTTTACCTTTTGCTTAATTTCGGTAAGATGCTTATTGAAACTATGGGTGTATTTTTGTGGTTGTCGTTGATGCTTTGGTGACATTGATGATTTTTGTTAATATGTGCACTTTTGTAATTAGAAAATTCGGCATATTTTGTTACAAAAACGTTTTTCAACAACAAAAACTAGGGTTTTTAAATGAGCGGATTAATTTTAGCACTGCAATTTTTACACGTTTACCGATAAACTTTGCAGTTGATTTTTCGAGAAAAATTTTGCATTGCGTTTTTCTTTTGCCGTTTATAGGATTGTTATTTGAGGCTGTATTGCAATTGTACTTAGTATATACGACGAGCCCTATGATAACGGCACTGATAGCAATTCTTGTGTACGTCATATTGGGTGGGAGTTTGCACATGGACGGTTTAAGCGATTGCACTGATGGCTTTGCAGCAAATACCACAAAGAAAAAACGCTTGCAATAATGAGCGATCCGCATATCGGAACATTCGGTGTGATTGCAATTGTACTGATTTGATGGTGCGTTTTGTTATGTACCAACTTTAAAAACATTTGTTGCTAATTATCGTGACATCGGTATTGTCCAGAACTTTTTGTGCTTTATGCGATACGTTATGGCAAACCTGCAAAACCAAGCGGACTCGGTGTATTATTCTATGAAGCAATTTCAAAATATTGCTTTCAAATTTATTTTGTGCTTATCTTTATCGCGATAGCAACTCTTTGCTTTTAATCGATTGCCTTATATTTTTAGTTGTGCCACTTATTAATCTCATTGCTGTTTTGATTTTTATTCGATATGCCACGAAAAAGAATCGGAGGTACAACAGGAGATGTAAATGGTGCGATTGTTGAAATCTTGGAATTACTGAATTTAATGCTTTTTTTATTTTTATTCAAATAGCTAGATAAACGCCTATTGCAATAATTCAAAAGCTTTCGGTTAATTGTTCTTAATTTTTAAATCAAAAATGATTGCAAGGAGATGGCTTTACCTGATGTAAGTCGATGAGGGTGAGAGAGTGTATCTTTCTTACATTGTGGGTAAAGCCAAAATTTATACTTTCAAAAATTCTTCATCACCGACACATTCAAATGCTTCATCGTAGCTAAACTTCAAAAAGCTCGGAACCATCGGAAACATCGACGGAAAGAGCTGTGCCACAGCTTGAGTTATTTTTGCGTGGAACTGCGACAAGCTTTTGCGTTTGTTGACGTTTCCGAGACTTGTGCTGCCTTAAAAGCCTTTAACGCTTCAAAGTGAGTGTGAAAGGTGAGAAGATATGTTTTCATAAGTTACCGCTTTGAAATCACGAGTTTATAATCTTCACCGCTTTGTTCAACGGTTACAGTTGCACCTTGTGTTTCTGCAAAGCGTCGTACATTTTCTTTTTGCCACTTCGGAGCTGACAAGTATTTCAAACTCAGCACTTTTTGCTAAAAGCTTTTTGCCTTGACTACTGGAGCAGGGCAGGCTAAACCGCGATGCGTCAATAGTTTCCATAAGTTATTTCCCACCATTACGGAATATGTTTTTTGGCGGTTATAGCAGCCACGACAACCAAGCCGATTATAACTGCAATCATTCCAGCTGTAGTCGGTGCCTTTACCTGACGAAGCCAAACCGAAGTTGTGAGCAAACGCCGCACCTGCAATCAAGCCTACAACGGTAATTGCAGAATCGCTATTGCCTTCAGCCGACAAAATCAACTGACGCAACGGACAGCCACCAAGCAGAACGCTTTGCCCATCCAACTAATACCATGCCCAAAACCGTTCCAAAGCCAATCTGTGTGTGCGACAGGTTGGTCAGCAAAACTCGAGTTCGGAAACTGCCCTCATAATGAGAGAGCCGACAAAAACAGTTACGAGGATAGCAAGTGCTCGAACAAAAGGTGAAAGTCTTTTAACAAGAATGCGTCGCGGATACCGCCGACAGTACAAAAAGTGCTTCTTTGTGCCAAAGCACCTGCGATTAAACCAGCTGCAAGGGCTATAAATAGCGGTGCGTGTTTAGCACCTGGTCCTTTTTCAGAAAACACCAAAACGCTTGAATCGCAAACCAATAGAACCAAGAACGTAACAGTAACAATGATTGGAAGGAGACCTTCAGTTTTATCCTGCGGGTAATTTCGCTCAAACGAAAAACCTTTGTTGAGAGAAAAACGCCAGCTAAAACGCCGAGGATAAAACCGACTAAACCGAACATTGCGGTTTTAAATCGCCAGCCCCTAGCGTAAAACATACGCAAAGGACAGCCAAAGGAAAACCAAAGTCTCAATCATGACAAAAAGCCCAAAACAAAGCGTGAAAATACAGCAGAGCCACCTGCGGGTTTGAACTCTTTGAAAAGCAAAGCCATAACAAAGGCACCCAAAACCAAGCCTAAAATCTCAGGACGCATATGCTGGACCAACCGGCGCTGTGTGAAGTTTCAACGCACCTGCAATATCACGCAAAAACACGCGATACAAAAAGCCCATGTTTCCGGGATTTCCATACCCTAACAAGCACGATAGTCGCAACACCTATTGCGATGCCTGTCAGAATAATCATGAAATGTTTTTCACAAAACACCCCTTATAATAATTTTATGAGGGATGTGAAACTTAAGTTTTTACGTTAAGAATCTTATCCTCAATTATATTCAAATATCTTGAAGAATTAAAATTAATTCAAAAGTAAAAACTCATTTTTCATAAAAGCCTTCCAAAAGTTTAGGTCATATCTAAAAACTCAGTTATAGTTTTTTTAGATATGACCGTCGAGTTTATTTTGTAAGTGCAATAATTTGGTAGACTTACAAAAATAAACATCGCAAATTAAAATCAAGGAACTTCTAAAAACTTATGTTTTTAGAAGCTCCAGTTGGTTGATTTTATAATATTTTTATAAAATGTCAAGCTAAAAATATAGTTAAAAATTATAAATTGCGAGAGGTATTTAGTAATTTTATCTTAAAATAAAGCTCATGCTCAATAAAAAGGCAACTCATTTGATGGGCTGCCTTTCTGATCAAAACAATTAAAATTAGAACCTTAGCGAAAGACCTAACTTTAAGTTTACACTGTTAGCAAGAATATCTTTTAGCTTATCTTTATTTGAAAACATTGAAAGATGTACCGCCAACTTTGAAAGTTTTTCAACATTCAACGGCACAAAAATAGAATGTATCAGCTATACCGCCGTAAATACCTATCATATCGGTAAAAATAAAAACTAGCTAAAACATTCGCACCTAAACCGAACATAGCATCCAACTTTTTGTATGACACATCCACCCCTAATATCGTAGCTGTTTCCGTAGAACTCACTGCATTTACACCTAAGCCTCCACCTACAAAAGGTTAAACCTTGATTCTTTGAAAAAGGTATAACCTCCTCCAAGCTGTAGATCAAATATAACGTCGTTTCACAAAACTAGGTGTACTTCCGACGTTATTGAACAGATCCTTGTGACTTTTTCCTGGAAATGCAATTTGTGCCATCAAATACTAGCTCGCATATCCACAGCAATTCCCCTGCATTATTGCTTTCATTTGAAAGACCTTTACCGCATTTTCTAAATTAGCTAAACCAATGAAGGAACATTACCTTCGTTTTTACTTTGAATAAAATAACTCGTAAAAGGCAGGATCAAACGAAATCGCAAAATCCGCAAATGCAAAACTAGCAGATACAAGCGAAAGAACCAAAAACTAAAACCAACTTCTTGTGCTTCATAATAAGCCTCCTATAAAAACACGTTTTACCAAAGCGTAAATTGAGCTTCACGCTTCCAAGGAATTATATATATATATAAAAGTCAAGCTAAAAATAAACTTTCATTCAATGTATCAAGGCAATAGTCGATATGCGAAACAAACCACTTAAGACTTTTTCTCAAGTTAAGACAAAGTCTTAAGTGCCTGAATAGCGTCGTTACTCAATGGCAAATAATCTTTCATTAACTGCAACCGAGTTTGGTAGTAGCGTTTATCTTTTTCGTTTGATAAACTATCGATAAACTTTTGATTAAATCGTTTTTATCACTAAACCTTTTTGCACTTTTTGTAAACGGTAATGGGAATCGGAGTGATACTATACTCATCAAGCACATTGCCGTTTAGTTTTTGAACGTAAGCTGCAACAAAACCGCATCGCCTGTATATTCTCGGTAGTGCTTCGGATTTGCATAATTTAATGCCATACGCTGCCCCGAAATAAAATTCCCCATCGAATACATAAAAAGTGAGAATGCAGGCTGTGATTTTCATTATTCATTTGTAGCTTCAGTTAAAGTTGAGTTATTACTTTCGAGCTTTTCCCAATATTGCATAACATGCGGATGGCTTGCACAGATAATATCGACACCTGCATCAATGAGACGTTGAAACATAAGCTTTTTGATTGCTCGCTATTCAAGCCATACTCGGCTTCGTTTAGGTGAAGCGAAAGAATAAACAAATCGCAGGGGTTTTCCTCTCGCATCTTGGAAATCTGCTGCAACAAAAGCTTTCGACCTTCTTCAGTCGGTGCAGAATAATACAAGTAATTTTGAGAATTGCCGTAGCTATTCAAAAATTTCGGTTATTGACAAAAAGAGAATGGTAAAAGCCATTTTTCAATAACTGTAGGTTTTATTTCGTCTGTTGCATTTTTCAAACCAGAATAGTATATTTTTCTTTTTCTTTGAGAGCGTTTGTGGCTTCAAGTGCTTCAAAATTGGCAACTGTGCCTGCAATTCCTTTGATTCCCTGATCGTTTGTGTGATTATTCGCCTGAGCGAAAACGTCAAACCACCGTCAATTGCTGCCTGAATATATGAGCGATGAACATTAAAAATTTGGGTAACTGGAAAGGGGCATTGTTTCATCAAACGGGCATTTCGACATTACAAAATGAAAGGTCGTCCTGCAAAAGAATTTCTGCCAAATCGGTATAAATTTCTCGATAGTCGCTCATGTTAAAATTAACATCGTGAGCCATCAAATCTCCTGCAAAAGTTAGCGTTAGTGTTGTTTTTCTTCAAGAACCTCTGAAACTGACAAACTTTCATCGGTATCTGGATGCAACTTCGCTTCATTATTTTTGCCAGAACAACAGCTGACACACGAAAAAGAGAAAAATACTGCAAAATAAACAAAAATTTACAAGTTTTTCATAATATGGCTTATTATACATTGACAATTATCAATGTAAAATAGGGTAGTACTTTTTAGAAGTGCGTAATTTTAATTTAACCTTTTTCCATTACGCATTGTCTTATATATTTTATTTTTAAAATAGATAGATGTACGATAATGCTAAATTGGTCTAAAATTTTTAAAGGAGATTGTATGGCAACGAGTGCTAAAACGAAAAGTTTGTTTACTTTTTCGGAGACGGGAAGGCTGAAGGAAACGGAGAAATGAAAGCCTTGCTCGGCGGTAAAGGTGCTGGCTTAGCGGAGATGACTCTGTTGAAATTACCTGTTCCGTCAGGTTTTACGATTACGACAGAAGTCTGCCAAGAGTATTATGACAATGGAAAAATACTCAAAAAGCGGTAAAAGATGAAGTAGAAGAAAATCTAAAAGCGACTGAAAAGTTACTGGAAAGACCTTAGGTGATAATGATGACCCGCTTTTTGGTTTCAGTTCGTTCTGGTGCAGCGATTTCAATGCCTCGGCATGATGGAAACGATCTTGAACTTAGGTTTAACTGATATTTCTGTTGAGGGTTTGGCAAAAGACTCTAATGAGGCGGTTTGCTCTTTGATGCGTACCGCCGATTTATTATGATGTACGGCTCAACAGCGATGGGAATTCCACGCGAAGATCTTGATAAAATTTTTGAGGGTATCCGGTGAAAAGCAAGCCCGCAATAGGTTAGGCGGGCGACAGATAAAAGGTTAATGATAGCGAAATGGATGAAAATGAGCTTGAAGCGGTTATCTCGAGATCTAAGCAGCTTTTACAAAAAGCACCTCGAACGGAATTCCCGCAAGACCCGAAAGATCAGCTTTGGGGTGCCATTTCTGCTGTTTTTCGGTTCATGGATGGCAGACAAAGCGTAACTTACAGAAAAAGTCGAAAAATATTACTGGACTTGCAGGAACGGCAGTAAACGTTATGCAAATGGTTTTCGGTAACAAAGGCGAAACTTCGGTACAGGCGTTTGCTTTACTCGCGAGCCTAATAGTGGTGAAAACGCATTCTATGGAGATTATTTAATCAATGCACAAGGTGAAGACGTTGTTGCAGGCATCCGTACACCGATGCCTTTGTCGCAATTCGCAAGGTTGATAAAAATCATACGAGGAGCTGCGAGAAATACGCTCCATTTTTGGAAGAACACTATAAAGACATGCAGGACATGGAGTTTACAGTCGAAGAGGGCAAGCTATATATGTTGCAGTGCCGAACAGGTAAACGACTTCTGGCATTGCTTTCCAGATGGCAGTTGATATGGTAAATGAAAAATTGATTTCGAAAAGAAACGGCTGTCTTGCGTATTAAAGCTTCGATATCGAAGGTGTATTCTCATGATACTCTTGACACAAAGAATGCCGAGTTGAAAAATCTTATTGGTTTTCTGGCATCGCCGCAGTTCCCGGTGCTGCTTGCGGAAAAATTTGTTTGTCGCCAGAAGCTGTTCAGGAAGCTATCGCAAACAAAGAACAGCAATATTGGTTCGTCACGAAACGTCCCGAAGACGTTGCTGGCATGCATGCGCAGCGGGAATCTTTAACCGCTTCTGGCGGAAAAACGCTTTCATGCTGCGGTTGTTGCTCGTGGTTGGGAAAAATGCTGTATTGTAGGTGCTGAAACTCTCTCAATTGATTACGCGAAAAAGAATGCCGTAATGGAGATTTTATTCTCAAGGAAGGCGATTATATCACGTTGGATGGTAACACTGGTAAAAGTATATCGTGGAAATTTCCTGCTGATTAAACCGAAGTTTTCGGTGCTACGTATAAAACGATTATGCAGTGGGTTGACGAACTCCGCAAAATAAACGTTTTGGCAAACTGCTGATAGTCCTTTAGATGCAAAAATGCTCGCGAGCTGGAGCTCAAGGCATTGGTTTGTGTCGCACCGAGCATATGTTCTTTAACAATGCTCAAGGAAAAGCCGACCCGAAGCGTATTTTGCTTTGCGTCAAATGATTATCGCAAAAGACACTGTAGGTCGCGAAAAGGCTTGAAGAAAATTTTGCCGATTCAAACGCGCGATTTTGAAGGTATTTTTCAAAGCTATGGACGGAGCTCCTGTAACAATCCGCTTAATCGATCCGCCACTGCACGAATTTTTGCCTCACGACACTGAGGGACAAAAGGCGTTAGCTGATGCTTTAGCACTTCCTTTTGGTGAAATCATAGGGCGTTGAACAACCAGCCGAAGCAAAACCCGATGCTCGGGCATCGAGGCTGCCGACTTTTAGTAACATACCCAGAAATTTTTAACTATGCAGGTTACAGCGATTATTTCAGCTGCATGCAATGTCCAAAAGAAGGGAATTAAAGTGCATCCTGAGATTATGATCCTTTCCGTTATCGACGGCAAAGAGTTTGCAGAGCTTGAAGCTAAGGTTGAGAAGTTGCCGAAAGTGTAATGAAAGAAAAAGAAGTTACTGTGAAGTATGAGGTCGGTACTATGATTGAAACGCCACGTGCGACGTTGGTTGCCGATCAAAATTGGAGAACACGCAGAGTTTTTCCTCATTCTGGAACAACGACCTCACGCAAATGACGTTGGGATTGAGCCGTGATGATGCTACAAAATTCTGCCTTATTATGTTGATGAAAACCAAAGCAGGGATTTTCAAAGCAGACCTGTTCCAAAACAATTGACACAGTTGGCGTGGGTGAATTGATGAAAACAGCAAATTGCAACGCGGACGCGGTGCCAATTCAAAGCTGCGAATCGGTGCGGTGAGCATGAGAGATCTAAAGTCGGTTAAGTTTTTCTGCCAACTTGGGTCGACTATGTTTCGGCATCGCCCTTATCGTGCGCCGATTTCGCGATTAGCAGCAGCACAAGCCGAAATTGAGCGAAACAAAGCGAAAAATCGGAAAAGACGCGTAAGTAACGCGAAGCACATTAAATCAATATGTGTAAAGACCTTTGAGTTCATATATATGGCTTGAAGGTCTTTTTATTTTCGAAACCCTTGCACTTTTAAAATTAAAGGCTTGCTGGAATATAAAAAGGCGTTTTTATATTAAGAAGTCGACAGAACATACATTATACGAAGTGAAATACAGCGAAGTTTTTATGATTCTGCCTGCCTGCGGTTATATTTTTGGTTAAAATATCAAAAATCTGTCGCCCTGCACAAGAGCCTCAAAAATTAGTTTGAGGTCGCCATGATTGTTTTTCAGCAAAGCCTTTGTAGCATTTTAAACCAGAAACTTTTTGTATCTGGTCAATGCGTAGTCAGCGTATTCTAACCAGTCGGTAACAAAGTAAATGTAGCCACCTGTAACCAATTTTTCGCACAAAAAGCGAGATTTTTATCTTCTTGCATGAGGCGACGTTTGTGATGCCGTTTTTGCCATGGATCAGGGAAAAATGTGAAAGCCTGCAATCGAATTTTGCGGAATCATTTCTGTCAAAACTTTGATTGCATCGTTTTCAATGATACGCACATTCTCAATGGAATTTACTTCAATCTTTGAAAGCAATTTTGCAAACACCAGTTTGAAACACCTCGATTGCAAGATAGTCAGGATTTGCCAGTGCTATTTTTGCAGTTGCATCACCCGAACCGAACCCAATTTCGATAATTGTATCGTTTGAGTTTCCGAACACATTTGGAAAATCTAAAATTTTCCTTTAAATCGATGCAGTATTTCGGAAAAAGTTTTTCGTAACATTCTTTTGGTGTATCGACGTTCGGGCATTTCGTCAAGCACAAATGTTTTTATCGTAAAATTTTCAGACATGTTAATACCTTTTAATTTTCGCTTCATGATAGAGGTTCGATTTTCAATCAGCTGCGACAAAAATTCCGTTTTCTCAATTTCTGAATAAAAATTGCACATAGTGTGCATCTTTATGCTCACTGATTATATTTTCAGGATATATCGTTGAAAAAGCCGTCTGATTTTATTTCGGACACAAAAATAGGGCTGTCTATCAGCTCCTGATAAAATAATCGAACATTTAGTTATAGGCTTTCGCTTGTAAAGTCGGTTTTAGCTATGGAAAAATTTATGTTTACTGAAAAGTCTTCTCCGAAAAATCAGGCGATGAAATGCTAACTGTTTTTGACTTTGTTTGTCCGTTCAGCTTTCCGAAATCGAAACTATATTCGCCTTCAAAACTTTGTCTGCAGGAAACGCCATTTTTATTTGTACCGACCAAAAATGAATATTCACCCAACGAAGAATTTTTGAAACAAAACAAATTTGACCGGTAAATTCACGTAACGCCAGAAGCTTTGTGGATAACGGTGATTTTATCAAAATCGTTTTGTCCTGCGGTATTGGTATATGCAAAAAGTGAAAAACCTCGGCGTTGCTTGACTTTCACCTGTTTGAACAAACAGCACACGAGCATATACTCACCTGCTCCATTGTGCTTATGCGAACAAGATAACACAAGGCTCAAGGGCATATTATCGCAATAAGCACACAAAAACGTTTTAGCACAACCCTACCCTATTGGCACGCATCGAAACCCTAAAACATAAATGACAAGTTAATTACTGCAAGGTCTGAATTTTGAAACTTGCTGGCACCTGATCCAAAGCGTACATTTACTTGTTCGCAGGCATCGCTCAAATACGAAATATAATACATTCCCAAACTTGAATCCTGTCCTTCTGGCAAATCTTTATAAAAATCGATAAGCGAGCTCACCGACGTTTGAATTTTTATGTCGTTGAGGCTTTTCGCGAACGGCATCGGATTTTTCATTCTTGCTGTAAATCGATTTGTGCAGTTTTCCGCTCGTTCCGATTGACGCACTGCTTGAGCCACCGATTTTCCATGACAAAATACAAGCTCTTGACGACGCTCCACTCTGCAACAAGGCGACGACGAATTGTCGGATCGAGCAACGCATCCTGCTGATTGGTCAATTCTGGAAACAAGCGTTTTGCTTCATTTCGCAAGTTTAAGTTTTCCGCACTAATAATTAACTCCATCAACATCAGCGAAACGTATTCGGCGATTTTTGTTTTGTCCATATATTCAACTAAACCTGTTCGCAATGCTTTTCAAAATGGTTTCGAATCGGGGCTTTCCTGTATCTTTCGGTAAAATAAACCAAGTAAATGGGCGAAGATTATTGAGAAACTTTTCGCTCAAAAATATTTGAATGTCTTCAGGCGATAACTGCGAATTTTTCAAAATAAACTTTGTCAGAGGCTCCATAATTTTTCGTTTTGTTTCGTTAATTGAAGCCTCACTTCGTTCCAAAAATTTTGCAAGAAGCTCGTTAATATTTGTTTGTCGTCAATAATGTTGGCAGGATTCATGCGATTCCCATTTTTGATACAGGCGAATTGATAAGCTCATTGAAAAATAAATGAGTCATACTGACGATACAGCACCGAATAAACAATGAGTTTTGATAAATCCATTATCTCCTGACGCGAAGACACAAACTCAGATTTTGAAATTTCCAACTTTGAAACATAACCGCTAAGTAAAAGACGCTGAATTGTTTGTCGGTTGCACCTTTGTCAAGAAAAATACCATACTCTTCGACATCGCCTGCAAAAGTTTAAATCGTATCAGCTTTGTTCCCTTTCGGATAAAAATGACGAACCTTCTTGTGTTAAACCAACTTCAACGGTACTTCAAGTAATTTCTTTTTCCTGCTATAAAATCTCAAAAATGCTCCTTATCGAGTTATCGGCACATTGTACCACAAAATTAAATATTAGGCAAGGCAATAACCCAAAATACCCATTCTCCATTATTTTTCATTTTTGATTCACTCGAAGCTTATTCACGGGTCGGCAAGCGACGACACGCCACTTGCCGACCTATTTGTGCCAATTGCTTTAAACCATCACGACGCTAAAAACTCGCGTTTTAGTTTTTATAGTTTGCAACTATCAATTAGCATAAACGCTACTGGTAAGCCGAGTTATTTCCAGCAAAAATCTTTAGGGTGAAAGAACCAACGAACCAATGAGCATTTAATACTTTAATAGCGTCCCATCTTTTTGTTTGGTTATCAAATAATGTAAGTCGTAAGAGTTGCTTCCGCTTGAATCGGCACTCGGTCGTTAATTTTCATTCCAAACTCTTCAGCTGATACACCTTGTCTGGATTGTTCGTCAAAAGTCGCATACTCTTCACCCCAAGTCCCGCAAAATTTGTGCCCCAATAAAATAATCTCGCAAATCGGCACCAAAACCCAACGCAATATTTGCCTCAACCGTGTCCATGCCTTTTTCTTGAAGCTCGTACGCTTTGCTTATTTATCGCCGATGCCACGTCCTTCCTGTCGCATATAAAGCAAAATTCCCCGCCCTTCTCGCTCGATTTGCGTCATCGCTTGGGCAAATTGCTGACCGCAATCACAACGAAGAGAACCGGAACGTATCGCCAGTTACATCTGGAATGCACTCTGCAAAGAACATTTTCACCATCGCCGATGTCTCCTTTACTCAGTGCAACATGGCTTTCTCCGTTAAGAATATTCACATAGCCATAAGCGGTGGAAAGTCCGTACTTTTGTTGGCATCGAAACAGTCGAAGCTCGTTCCACCAACTTGTCATGCACTTTTTCGATATTGCTGCAAAGCTTTAATCGTACAGCGTAAGGTTAAACCGTTTTTGCCAAATCCTTCAGCTCGCATTCGCATCATCGTTCCGTCGTCCCGCATAATTTCGCAGCATAGCCCACACGCTTTAACCCCTGCTAGGCAAGATAAATCGACAGTCGCTTCAGTATGCCCATTTCGCTCAAGCACGCCGTCGCCAAAAAGCGGAAAACAATGTCCAGGACGGCGAAAATCTTCAGGACGAGCTCCATCGGTTACAACCGCCCTTGTTGTAACGCCTCGCTCAGCCGCAGAAATTCCAGCTCGTTTGTCGAAACGTGGTCAATTGAAACCGTAAATGCCGTTTCGTGGTTATCCGTGTTAAAATTTCTACCATCTGCGGAATTTTTAAACGCTCGACAAATTCTTGTGCCATCGGCATACATATCAAGCCCTTTCCGTATGTCGCCATAAAATTAACATTCTCTGTCGTTGCAGCTTCTGCAGAACAAATAAAATCGCCCTCGTTTTCGCGATCTTCATCATCCGTTACTAAAAATAATCTCTGTTCTGACGTAAATCCTCCAGAGCCTTCTCGATTGCATCCATAAAAACCTCTTCTAGAAATATATTTATTTTTATGGGAAAATTTTCTCCGTATCTTAGAGCCAAAACTTTTGCTATAAAATTTCAATTAAAAACCATTTTTGCCAAAAACTCCAAAGTAATACCACTTCAGAACTTGCTTCATCTGTATAATTTGCCACAATTTCTGGATTTGCCAGCAAAAGTTTTTCCACATACTTACCGATTATATCGCTCAAATTTACCGTATCTCCGAGCTTTTTTATTTTTAATCCAGTGTTTGCGATTGTGTGCGGAATCGCCGAAATTGAAAAAGTCTTTTTGTACTTCGGTAACTGTCAAGCTAATCCCATCAATCGCAATGGAACCTTTTTCGATAACAAAATCCGTAATCTTTGAATTTGTTTCAATGGTGAAAAACGAGTGCACATCGTTTCGCTGCATTTTAGAAATTTTTCCAGTTCCATCAATATGACCTGAAACTATATGCCCTCCAAATCTCACCATTCATCGGCATAGTCTTTCTAAATTAACCAAAGCATTTTGGGTTAATTCACCTAAGTTCGAGCGATTCAAGGTTTCAAACATTACGTCTGCGGAAAAACCAGAATGCGAAAGAGCTGTAACTGTGAGGCAAACTCCGTTCACCGCAATGCTATCTCCAATCTTCGTGTTTTTCCAAAACTTTTTCTGCATCAATTGAAATTGTGCTGAATTTTTTCCACGAATAATTGTTTTGATTTTTCCAACTCTTCAATTATGCCTGTAAACATAAGTCCTCCTGAGTTTTTGCAGTGATTACATCAGCTTCCAAAAAGAACGTCCTCGCCTATTTTTCCGCACTGCAGTTTTCTTTTTAAACTCGTATGCATCTGTAATGTTGTGAATACCTTTTTCCTTCAACAGGAGTTTTTGCTTTCTGCACCGCCAAAAACCTTTTGGTGCGATGAAGGCATATACTTTCTGTACGCACTCTGTTTCAAAAAGCTATATACTAAAGAGCCACCTGCTTCAACAAAGACGCTATCAATTTTTCGCCTGCAAGTTTTACCAAAAGCTCACGTAAATCGACCATTCCGTCTTTTTCACCGATAGTCCAAACTTTACAGCCAGCAGCTGAAAGCCTCAAGTTTTTCTCCGCCTGCCTCAGCAAGTTGCGATTATAGTTTGTACTCTCTGGCAGTTTTACAACTACGCTATCAGTGGTGTTTTTAGCATGTGTCCGACACAATTCTGCACAGGATTTTTCCCTCTCCGTGCAGTTAAAAGAGGATTATCGGCAAGCACCGTACCGACACCCTGTTATAATTGCCGAATAGCGACTGCGTAAATAATGCACGCGTTTACGTGCAGCCTCACCTGTAATCCACTTCGAAGCTCCGCTAGCTGTTGCAATTTTTCCGTCAAAGGTCATCGCATACTTTACCGCAACGCTGGCAATGTTATATAGTGAAAAGATTGGATTAAGTGCATCACATTCACGCTGCAAAACACCTGTAACTACTTCAATACCAGAGGCACGCAACCGAGCCATCCCCTTACCAGCAACTTGCGGATTTGGGTCGGCACTTCCGACGAAAACCTTTGCAATCTTGCTTTTCGATAACTGCATCCGTACACGGAGGCTGCCTACGTACATGGCAACAAGGTTCAAGTGTTACATACATCAAAGCCCCTTCAGTGATTTTCGCCATACTTTTTGCAATCCAGCAATGCAAGCACGTTCTGCATGTAACTCACCATAATGTGCGTGATAGCCTCGTCCGATAACACGCCCATCCTTAACAAGCACAGCCCCAATCAGTGGATTAGGTGACGTGTACCCTGCCCCTTTCTTTTTGCCAGCTCAACTCGCTAGCCTCATATGATCCTGGTTAGTTAGATTTAGTTGCCTCTGCCCCACAATAATGCTCCGATTATTCCAGGGCGTTTGCGACTTTAAGCACTCCGCCATAAAGCTACTCTGACATGCTTTCTTTTTATCCGGACTTTACCGTCGGCTTTTGGAATTTCACCAAATCATGCATCACACAACCAACAAGCTAGCTAATAAGGCTTTGCTCTTTTTCGCGTTCTGCTCGTGGGCTTTACCACCGGTCAAGGATCCTCACTTTGCCCTGAAAACCACAGTAACAATACTCACTTCCGCAAAAATAGTCAATGATAGTTTTAATTGAGTTAATAGCTAGATAACTTTCACAACATATACTCGTGCCTTATTTTTGCTCTTTTCAGTCTTTGTAAACGGCAAATCTTAGTCTGATGGCACCTTAAAATCCGCCAAGCGGATTTTAAGGTGTCCATCATGTGCAAAAAGCATTTTAGGCAGCACGGCTTTTCACGCAAACATCGCGGGAGGTTAGTTTTTCCTCCAGAATTTTTCGCAATAGGTGTTGCGTGAATACTTAGCAGCTGTCGCTGGATCTACAATCACTTTGCTGTATATTGGTAGCTTTATTTTTGTATTCATCATCATTATACACAGCCCAGCCTACAGCGTCTGCAAAGGTTGCCGAGGTTAGCTATAACAACCGTCAAAAAGCACCCCCGCCTATCCAGGTAAGGCTTGCGGAAAGCTCACACTCGTTAAGCCAGTACACCAGCTAAAAGCATACCTGCCTATCGAGGTAACTGTATTAGGAATTGTTACAGAAGTTAAACCTCCTGCTGCAAAAACAAGAGTTGTTCCGTCTTTTGTGTATACAACATTATCCACAGATTTATATTTGCTGTTACCGTTATCTCACCGTAACACTCGTTAAGCCGCTTACAACCACTAAAGCATACCCGCAGCATGAGCAAGGCTTGTAGGAAATTCACACTGTTAAACGCTACAACCGCTAAAAAGCAAAATTGCCTATTGAGGTAACTGTACTCAGGAATTGTTACAGAAGTTAAAACCTCCTGCTGCAAAAACAAGAGTTGTTCTGTCTTTGTGTATACAACATTATCCACAGCTTTATATGTACTGTTACCGCTATCCACCGTAACACTCGTTGTAGCTACAACCTCATAAAAGCCTTTCTCGCCTATCGAGGTAAGGCTTGCGGGGAAGCTCACACCGTTAACCCGCTACAATTGTAAAAAGCCTCGAGCCCGATCGAGGTAAGGCGCTTGTGCAGCTGTTAAGCCGCCAGTAGCACACCTATAAAAAGCCTTCTCGCCTATCGAGGTAAGGCTTGCGGGGAAGCTCATACTCGTTAAGCCAGCTACAACAGTAAAAAGCCTCCGAGCCTATCGAGGTGAGCTTTGCGGGGAAGCTCACACTCGTCAGCTCGCCACAACCGCTGCGTCACCAAGCCTATCGAGGTAAGACTTGCACAACTGGATAAGCTACACTCGTCAAGCCGCTACAACCAGCACAATAGCTCTATCGAGGTGGTTACTTCGTCACCATTTTAGCAGGTATGACCAAGTTCTTTGGTAGCTCTTCTTTTGAGCAAGTGTAACTCAGTTATTTTACCATTCCCATCTGTCGTAAAAATGGCTGGATTAACTGATCTGGTCTGTTGCTCAGCTCCAGTCTTTGGCTCAGCTTTTGTGCCTACATCCAAATAGCATTGCTGTAAATGCTAATCCGACGACAAGCAACATTCCGCTTGAGCTTTTTCAAAATCGCTTTTTCATAAAAAGCCTCCTTAACAAAAAATATAAAAAGCGGGCAACTGCTTCCTCCGCCGTATTTGCCTTGCGTGAAAAACAATCTGTCCCGCTGTTTTTATCAAAATGTATTTGATTAAAAAGAAAAGACTAGTATGTATGTCCGCGAGTTTGAACTGACGCTTGTATAAATGCTATGCAAATGTTTCATTTTTCGCCTCCTCGCGTAAAGCTGCCACAAGTATATCATTTTTGCGTCGGTATGTCAAGCTACAGGTCAGAAATTTACTGAGCGTCCACCCCCGCCACGGAGTGGCGGGTAGATGAAAATCCATTCCGAGTTTTCGAACGAAAATCGAAGGTCATCAATGTACTAGGGATGTACATTGATGACCAGGCGTCTGATAGCTAATGTTTAACAGCGTACGATCCTTGTACGCTGTTAAACGACGAGTTTTCACGCGGTCATCTCGTGTAGTACTGAAACATGTGACCTATTCTAGCACTTCACGATATCATCTCGTGTAGTACTGAAAGAGGTCATCTATTACGGCACAATAGGCACCCTATTACGGACGTAATAGGGCATCGATTCTAGCCGTAATAGGTGAGCTATTGTAGCACTAGTAGATGAGCTATTGTGTAGCTGAGGTTGAACATCGTACTTAAGGATGTACGATGTTCAACAAGCGTATTCCTAAATGTATTTGCATTGATGGGAGCCTCAAAAATTCTTGCAAGATTTTGAGGCTCCACATCGGCTGCACATATCGGTGAATGGCGACAACTACGCATTGAAAAGTTGAAGCATTTTAGCAAATTTGGCATTTATGCTAAGTTTTTGGGAGTGCTTTAAATATATTTATCTTGATCTTGGAAGTGTTATTCGCCTATTCGTTTCCAGTGCCACCCAAAAACCGAGTGAGCGTTCGTTACTACCATGAACGCTTTTTCGTCATTTTTACTTAAAAAGTTTTTGAGTTTCACAAAATCGCGTCTGGACATAACCGTTTTGGATAACGGAGCGTTCTGCTTTTTGTAAAAGCACCTGTTGCCTTGTAAACGTTAGCTGAGCTACCAAGCTCAACCAAAAACTTACAAAGTGCTTCAGGATTATCAGTGTTGATAACACAGTATTTGCTACTATTCATGCCCCTCAATCGTTGAGTCAATCACAAACCGTTCATAATAACGCCGACAAGCGAAAAAGAGCAATTTCTGTACCGTATGCAAAGCCTGCAAAAAGCGTAATGACAAAGTCTGTAATCAAACAGCCTTTTTCCCAAATCGAGTCCAGTGTATTTTTGAAAAATCATTGCAAAAATATCGCTGCCGCCAGTCGAGGCATATTGATTCAGTACTAAACCGGCTCCTGTGCCATAAAGAAGGACTGCAATAATCAGTTGCAAAAAGTATTATGAACAATCGGCTCTTTTATTGGAATCAAAAATTTCAAGAAGCCAAACAGTAGCTGAAAGTCCCCAAAACTAGCACAAACAGTTTTAACACCGAACTTGTTTCCGATAATCAAAAAGCCAAGTGCAAACAGTACGATGTTAACAACAACAAGCAAGGCACCTGTCGAGAGTGGAATGTACTTCGACAACACTAACGCCATACCCGTCGCACCGCCGATTGACAACTTTGATGGCAGCAAAAAGTGAATACCGACGGCAAACCATTATCACTCCAGCAATAATGTACAAAAACTTTTCAATTGGCTTTTCATTTTTATTCCTTAAATCCAATATTTTATCGAACTGCATTTCGCATCGTTTGTATCAAACTCTGAAACGGGCAAAGTGCACAATTTTTGAAACCGCGTTATGATAAACAAATAGCTTTTGCAGACTCTCAATGCCTCTCATTATAAAAGATTTTTATAAATTTTGCAAGCCGTCAGAATTCTGCTTGGCAACTTGCATAGCTAAAAAGAGCAGGCAGAATATTTTTGGGGCATCTTCTAAAACAGATGTTTTTAGAAGCTCCCCTTTACCATTCAGTTGCTTGCGTTGTTGCATGATTTTGATGATTGAAAACTTTCAGCCAATACAACTGAAAATAAAGACAGTGCTGTTTCGTTTATGAAGTCTAAAAGAGTTACGCGATTCCGTTCTGCAAAGCCATTTTCGCGATTATCGACTAAGTTTCATACGCTGGCAAAAATTCAAAAAGACTTGCTCATTTGGGAGAATGTGCGTTCAAGACGCTGATAGATTTGACGCGTTAGGTGCTATAGGAATCGTAAGGTCTTTTGCGTATTATGAAATGCTCTTTTATCTCAAAGATTTAATGAATACAGATATTGATTGCAGAAGTTAGAGAGGTTTGTTATGAAAGATTTTTGTTTCAAAGTTTTTATCTAAGCGGAATTTAAAATATATTTGAAGTCAGGCACAAAACAGATCTCTCGGAAAAGCTCGAATCGCTTTTAAGCCTCGTTCTGTTTTTGAAGGTGGTATAAATATCGAAATAATACTAGTTATTTTACGCAAAGCACTGGGAAAAGTTTTTAGCTTTTGTGTAAAACTACTGGAACTTATTTTGTTTTTGTGATATACTAAACTAATAACGGTTCTGGAACTTTCGCATTAACTTTGTCTTTACACTTTGTCAAAGATATATACGCAGATTGAATGAAGTATGAGGATTGCCCTCTGCGTAAAAAGGAGTTGATTTTTGAAACTAGGATTAGTTCTTGCTGGTGGTGGCGGAAAAGGCGGATATGAAAATTGGTGTTTGGAAATATTTACAAGAAATAGGTTTGTAGTGATAAAATTACCGTCATTTCGGAACATCTGTGGTGGTCTGAATACGTACATTGATGGCAACGGTATCTTATGATGTTGCAGATTTGGACAGAAGAAATAGATGATAAAATTTTAGATACTGTCGTCAAGTAAATATAAAAATTTTGCTTATTTAGTAGAAACGGTATGAGGACGATAATGGATAAATACATTGATTTGTCAAAAATTAAAAACATCTAAAAAGAAAGTATACGTCACTTGCTATAACATAAAACATTGGAGCCTGAAGCGTATTGTTTAAATGATCTCGGCTTTTTATCGGAAATAAAAAGATTTGCTTTTGTGCAACTAGTGCTATTCCAATTGTGTTTCAACAAGAAATATTTAAGAGAAAATATTTTGATGGTAGCATTGGGGACAATATACCAATAAAGCCATTGCTACAAGAACATTGTACTACGCACTAATCATAAATTTAGAAGAAGGACAAATAGATTTTTCGGGATTTGATATAAAAAGTCGTACAAATAAGTCCTTCTACAAATTTAGGCTCTTTGCTTTACTGGAACACTGGATTTCTCCTTAGAAAATTCCATGAAAAAGAATAAATCTTGGTTATTCAGACTGTAGAAATATTAGTGCAAATTATTTATTATTGAAGTTGCTCAAGGAGGATGGTATGACAACTGAGCAAGAGGAAAAAGCAAATAAAATAAATGAGATGAACGAAGTACAGGTAATGAAAGAAACACTAAAAATACTATGTATAAATAAAGATGAAGTTAAAAAGCTGTCTTGCAATATTAACATTATTGATATACATGGAAATGCTTTAATGAAAGATATAGCTGAATTTGGTGGTTGGAAATTTCAGGAACATATTATTTGGCATTGGATAAGAATAATTGATGAGATGGGAACTTGTAGGACGTGGGGTGCTAAAGAAAAACTCATCCCTATGTGCAAAAACTTTTGATAAATGAGTTAACTGGGAAATAAATACATAACACACACCGTTTGAAAACCTTCCAACAAAGACAAGACGTCTTTAAGTTAATTTTATTGAGACAGCCATCTAGCTAAATTTTTAGTGAAGAAGAGAATTGGGCTAAAAATTATAAATGCTTTTAGAAAAATGATTTTTGACATTTATATTGGAAAAAGTGTCAAAGAGAGCAAAATATATTTTAGCCTTTTCCGAAAGTTTACCTCCATTGTAAACTATCCGTAAATTTCTAAATTATTTGAGTATAAATTTTTATCGATAAAAATTTATTTTAAATCGAATTTATGTCTTGACAAAAATACTAAAAATGTGCTATATTTGAATGAACAAAGTTTTATTTATATAAAAATAAAACTTTGGTGCAGGAAAAATATATTCTGGTATAATTAGAGTGGGTTTTCAAAACACAATACGTAAGAGGAGGAAAATTATGTTTGGAAATGAAAAATTCATTCTTGAGTGGTCTTGGTGGCTTTGAAAGCACGCCAATTTTAACGCCGTGTTGGGCTGGGCCCCCGCGAGGGATCCTTTCTGGATGGGTCCAGGTAACCCTGTACCGCCAGTAACCCGCCCGGAGGTGGAACTATCGGTGTTGACGATCCTGGCAATCCTGGTGGAACTGTTCCAGCTCCGCAGCCTTCACCAGTGAAGGATGGAAACGTCGGAGGCGGTGATACCAGACGACGACAAAGCCGTGCTAAATCCGCCTGAAGGAGGCAATATTGGTGGCGGTGATAAAGGAGAAACGCAGCCTGTAACAGGAGATACGGGGAGGGCAATAATGGCGATGGCAACGTTGGCGGTAGTGATACCAACGATGGCACAAAACCAGTAACTCCGCCTGAAGGTGGAAATATCGGTGGCGGTGCTGAAGGAGAAACGCAGCCTGTAACAGGAGATACGGGAGGCAATAAGGAGGATGGCAACGTGGGAGGCAGTGATACCAACGACGATACAAAGCCAGTCAAATCCGCCTGAAAAACGGAACTATAGGTGATGATGTAGGAGAAACTGAGCTGGTAACAGGTGGAACAGATGGCACCGCTGATGCGGAAAAGAAACTGTGGCTGCTGGAACCGAAAAACGAGGAGCCTACATCGACGGTGAAAAATCACATTGCACTTAGCCGTGAGCAAACGCTTGAAGGGCAGTTTTTCGGTGGAGGCAAGACGCGTAACTTGATGGGCGAAAAGCCGATTGGGATGGGTGAGACTAAGCCGAAATATTTTTGGTGCAGAGGATGTTTACAACCGATAAGGGCTTTGGAAAAGAATTTGGTGGATATGCTTGTTTTGCAACAAGCATCCTTAACGAGCTGTCTGAAGAATCACAAGCCGTACTGGCAAAAGGTCTCACGGATGCTCAGGCTATTACAATGATGAAAGCTGCTGTTAAGAGTAGTGGTGTGCTAGATAATGATGACTGGTTTTGCCTCATGTTGACAATCCGACAGAAGCTGCAAATGCAATGTGGAAATCAATCGGCTGCGAGGGAGTTGGACTACTGACACGGTTGCTGGAATGGTACGGGATGTAAAACATGCAATATATGAAACTCAGTTGCAATCAGATAAGACAAAAATTCATCTTGTGAACACGACAGACAAAGAAAAGTATCTGGTGGTTTTTCGATGTTTTGGGATGAAGGGAAAAAATATAACAGAACTTAAAAATGGTGGTTATGGATTTGACAACAGGGAGGTAGTTGCGACACGGATACTTTATTTCAATCCGGCAGGTAGTTCTAAGGGTAAGTAAATATAATAACAGGCACTATTTTTGTGCTAAACTGAAAAATTATTGAGCTAACCGTGCTTTTCCAAAATATGGAAAAGCACGTAAAAATATCATAACGAGGGTGAAGTTTATGAAAAGTTGTTGAGTGTTTTTGTGTTTGTTGGTTTTGTCTGTAACACTGTACGGTGAAGCATACAAAAAGTAACCATTAAGATGCGTGATATAAACATATCTTTGCGATTTGCCTTTGAGTTACAAAAAGTTTGTCGAAGAAGATGATATCGCAGTGCTGTCAGTTAATGAAAAGAAAAACAGTGCCATACGCTAGGATTCAGATCAGTTATCGGGTGTATGAGGATATCGCAAAAAGACAATCCTCCGATGGACCTGGAGTAGAAAGCTAACTGCGTTGGATTATTTTTATGATATGATTGGTAGAAATCCTGCTATTACTCGTAATGATATTGTAAAAGAGTTACGTAAACCCTGATTCCAATATTTGGAAAGGTGGGCCCACGTATTTATTATTTTACCGATTCAGGTTATAAATATACCAAGTTTACGTCTGGGATTGAAGGACTGAATTGTTTTTAATTTCTTGCGAAGAAAAGGTTTTTGACTTAATTATGTTCTTCGACTACTATTTAGTCTTTAGATACTGGCATATTGACCATTTCTGTTTTCTGCAGATGGTATTGACCGAAATACCTTTATAACTGCGATGAAAGCCTCACGGAGAAATCGTCAAACAGTCTGGTCGTGAATGTTTACGCTATGAAGGGTAGGCGCAGGTTGACAAGATTTATAGCGATATAAAAATAATAAAATTAATATGCCTAACATACATGCAATATATCGACTATACGATAGCATGAAAAACTTTTAAGTGTGTCGTATGAAAAACGAAATAGTTTTTGAAAAATTAATAAGTGAATGTATACTCGTGGAGGACTAAATGAAAAGCGTGTTTACGGTATGTGTCTTTGTGACATGTATTTTGATGAGTGTGTGCACAGCTGCAAGAAAAAGACAGATGCAAATGTAGCGAATGGAACAGCTGGAAGTGAACCAGAATGTTGAAAAACTTAGTGTTGCAATCAACGGACTTAAAGGCAGAGCCGTAAACATGCTTTTTGTGCCTGCAGGTTCGTATCGACGATTGTTGGCTGAAGGGAAAACGAAGGAGATAAAACTGAAACCGTTTTTATTTCCGACACTGAAGTTACGTTTGGGTATTTACGCCAATATGTCTCGGAAACAGCCGCTGAAAGATGCATTGCAGGATGAGAGACGGATATTGAGTCAGTTTTGGAGCTGAAGGTAAAATCACGTCTGAAAATTCTCACAATACCAGATGACTCACTGCAATGTAGCGTCAGCTTTTTGAAGCGTGCAGATTTTGTAATTGGTTGAGTGAAAAAGAACATTTGAGCCAGTATATACTTTCAATGAAAGTAAAGACGGAGACGCACGCATGGAAGTAGTTTGGGACAGCACAAAAACGGCTACCGCTTACCGACTGAAGCCGAATGGGAATATTGTGCAAGCTTAGTGATGGGCAACGCACGGATACCAGCAAAATTCAAAGCGAAGCGGTTTTGCGTATCGGTACAACCGCATCACCTGCAAAATGTTGCAAGCAAGCTAAATTTTTGGCAATGTTTGACTTAATTGGTAATGTGTATGAGTGGTGTTGGGATTTATATAACGAAGAATATTATGGTGGCGGGAGAAAGTGAAAACCGCTCGGACCTGCGAGTGGATTTAATCAAAAGCCTTTTTGATCCGCAGCAGCAAGGTTTGCCACCTTCAACGACTGATAGAGTTATAAAGGGCTACGATTTTTACAAAAGCGGAAGAGGTTGTTTCGGTTATGCACAGAAATTTTTCAAATCCTGCTGCGACCGTGAATCCAGTCCGTGAAATTGCAATAGGGTTTTCGCTTGGTACGAAATGCAAAGTAAAAAGAATCAGTTGAATATTATAGTTGTGTAAAACAAAAACTGTCTGTAGGCAATGATGAATTTGATTAACCACAAAAATGAAATTCATCTTGCCACTGAAAAATTATTGAGCTTTAACCGTGCTTTTCCAAAAATATGGAAAAGCACGTAAAATATCATAACGAGGGAGTAGTTTATGAAAAAGTTGTTGGGTGTTTTGGTTTTGTTGGTTTTGTCTGTAACACTGTACGGTGAAGCATACAAAAAGTAACCATTAAGATGCGTGATATAAACATATCTTGTGATTTTGCCTTTGAGTTACAAAAAGTTTGTCGAAAAAGATGATATCGCATTGCTGTCAGTTAATGAAAAGAAAAACAGTACCATATGCTGAGATTCAGATCAGTTATCGGGTGTATGAGGATATCGCAAAGCCCATCCTCCGAGGGACCTCGAGTAGAAAGCTAACTGGCTGGATTATTTTTATGATATGATTGGGAGAAATCCTGCTATTACTCGTGATGATATTGTAAAAGAGTTGCGTAAACCTGATCCCAAAGTATTTGGAAAAGGTGTCCACGTATTTATTATTTTACTGATCCAGGGTATAAATATACCAAGTTTACGTCTGGGATTGAAGGACTTGAATTGTTTTTAATTTCTTGCGAAGAAAAGGTTTTTGGACTTAATTATGTTCTTCGACTACTATTTAGTCTTAGATACTGGCATATTGACCATTTCGTTTTCTGCAGAGGATATTGACCGCAATATCTTTATAACTGCTATGAAAGCCTACGGAGAAATCGTCAAACAGTCTGGTCGCGAATGTTTACGCTATGAAGCGACAGGCACAGGTTGGACAAGATTTATAGCGATATAAAAATAATAAAATTAATATGCCTAACATACATGCAATATATCGACTGTACGATAGCATGACTTTAACCGTGTCGTATGAAAAAGTAATAGTAATATTACTGATACACACTGTTCAATCCATTATGCAAAAATTCATTTTTAGGTGTTTGCTCAGGAGAAGCTTATCATTATCTTGGCAAATTTGCGTATGGACTGGATGTAAACTGGCAGTGGTACCTTGTTTTGTATTTTTGCAGAATAAGGCAATATTGTAAATAATCTATGCAAGGCATAGGTTTGTTTTGGTGGTCTTTTTGATTTTGCCTCATTGAATATATTCGATAGATGTAATTTTGTACTGAAAACACAACTAGTGAAAAATAATGAGTGTAGCAAGACACCACAAAACTTTAATAAAAATTAGTTAATTATTTTTCTATTTTTAGCCGTACTTAAACTATTGGAGTGTAGTATGTTAGATTATGACAAATTTTATGATGATTATTGTGTAGCGGATTGCACTGAAAAAGCGAAGCTGCTGGAACAGCTCAAAGTGGTGCTTTTTCGGATATGATGATGTGTATGCATTTGATGACGCCGTCAAGCTTGATTTTTGACTGAGTTTTTACGCGACTTGAAACACATACTTAACTGCTATCGTCGCGGTGAAGTTAGCTTCGCTCGGTATTTTTCGCAAGCATTCACAGCTGAGTTTGAAGTCTTCGGCAAAAGCTGCTAGTTGCGGTACTTATTTGACAAGTAATTAGTTGCTACAAAAGCAACTCGCAGGACTTAGAAAAACCGCATAGTATAGCAAATAATAGTTGCTATGTTTTTGTGTAGTGTGTCGCACCGATACCGCTAAAAATACTGTCATTTTTACAAACGTAGTCGTCGATACACATCTAACGTCTAAATTTATTACCAAACGATTTTTATAAATACAAAAGACGGGCACTGCTCACAAACGTTAGCAGTGCCTTTAATCCATCAGTACTTAAAAAGTTCAACCTTATGTTCCAAAAAGCCACGATGACACAAAAAGAATTCGGCATCGACAGCAAAAGCCACACAATCGGTACGAGAATTTGAAACGGCAATGTACCATTAGTTTCTTTTACTCCGAACGCAGTCCATGCGAGCGAACTAAACACAAAGCTTGTAATCGGAATATCAATCGTCCACCTAAGATACGTATTTTAAACGCCCAGCAATGTCATTCAACACATAAAGATAAAAAGAACTATTGCACCAGCAGTCGCAAGTCCTTTGTTTTTGATTAACGAGCGCATCAATGTATTCACCATCGTAATCATCATGCCGATTAACGCAAAAGCCGATATCACATACATCAACAACGCAAAAATATAAAAGCGGGTTGTTCAGCGTGTTAAGTAAAATCAAATGCCCCAAGCTATAATTGTTGGATACCTTCGGTGTCAAAAACAACCAAGAAAGGCTGCACACCTATAAGCAAAAACAATGTACCCAAGGTACTCTACCAACCCTGCAAAGCCAACGCCCCAAAAATAATTTTCCACGCTGGAAGCGAATCGTCAACATCAAGTAGTTAGTGTTCTTGAAAAGCATTTCGCTAATGTGTCCGCTGCAACAGGTGAAAAACATGTGCAATACCACATAAAACATTGCTAATGTCGTGAGTACCCACCAAATTACCGCAAAAGACGGAATCGATTGACTATCTGGTGCATCAAAACCTATAGCTTTAAAAATTAAAAATCAGCGATAGAATAATCGAAATTAACGTCATTCCAGCAACAACTGAGCCTAAAACTATCATAGACTTTTGCACGCCTTCTTTAACTCATACATAAAAATATTTCATAGTTTTCCTCCAAAAGAGATTAACAATCTGTACACCCGAAAACTCTCAAGATAAATCTCGTAAACAGATTTTCCTTTTTGCTCGCGCAAACCATCAGCCTCCCCTTGCAAGGCTATTTCACCGTTACGCAAAAATACCACATCGCTGAAACCGACCCACGTCTTTTCACAAGATGCGTGGTAATCAGCAAACTGCATCTTCCGCCCAAGTCGAAATAATCGTCTTGATAATTTGCTCTCTAGCAACTGGGTCTGTTCCACCAATCGGCTCATCCAGAATAAACAACTTAGCCTTTCGCGAAAAACACAAAGTCAAGTTTAACTTTTCCTGCATACCTTTCGACAATTCCGAAACTTTTTCCCTCATCGACTTTCAAAAATTTAAGCATATCGTGTGCCTTTGCTGCATCGAAGTCTTCAAAAATCATCGTAAAACTTAACCGCATCGCTAGCACGCATCCAAGGGTAAAGCGTATTTTTTATCTGGCAAAAACGACACTAGTTTTTGTTTCGATGCCAAAGGGCTTTCCGCAAACGGTAAAGCTCCCTGCACTCGGTTCTTAAAAAGCCCCGCAATCAATTTCAAAAAGTCGTCTCTTCCTGAACTGTTCGGGCCCCAAAATACCGACAATTTTGCCTGTCTCAACCTGCAAAGACATTTTGTTCAATGCAGTCTTTCCCAAATAACTTTTCGATAAGTTTTCGGTTCTCCAAAATCAAAACTCATTTTCTTCTCCCATCTGTTCCAACGCAGTACGCACACTGCTCATAATTTGCTCATCAGAAAATCCAGCTCGCCAAGCTGCCCACAACCGTTGCAAGTCGCTCGTCAATCACTTGTCCCTTTAGCCTATTTATAAGCTCAGGGTCATCGGCAACAAAAGTTCATGCCACGCCTTGTTTCAACAATCTTTTCATTTTCGCTCGGCATACACGCGTGTCATTGTATTTGATTTACTCCCATTTTTAACGCCATATCCCGAATCGACATAAGCCTTCCGCCCAGCGGGCTCGCCCAAAATGATCCCAGCTTTAATTTTTTCAACAATTTGCAAAATAAACTCACTCTAGTTGACTCATACTCATCCATAATGTTCACCGTTTTAACATTGTATTATGTTCTACATACATAATACACTAATGATAATAAAATGTCAAGCAGTTTTCCTCAAAATGATTTGAAAAAATTTTTTCAGTTTTTCTAAATCTTTCACTAAAAGTTACTACACGGTCACCTTCGGTGCCTAGTTTAGAGTACATCATTGTATGCTCTTTAAACTTCACGAGGTTATATTAAGCTGTGCTGAGTTTCTACGCTAAAACCATCGACTATGCTTATAACCAGCGTTCATCCGTGGACGCAGTGCACGCACTCTGGTGACGCTTTCAATCACTTAAAAAACATGATAGCCATTTTTATTTTTAGTAAATCGCTTTTTATATAATTACCTTTAATTTTTGAATTGATACATTGACTTTTGTTGAAAAGTTGTATATACTGCGTTGCGGTACATTGGGGTAACTCATGGCACATCCTTTACGGCACGGTCGCTTACGATTATCGATGACTTATCAATTCAAGAGCGAAAATTCCTTTTCGACAAAAACTCGCCTTTTGAAAGAAGCAATCTGAGAAAACGATAAAAACGATTGACTCATTTCGCATAAACGACCATGATTTTGGTATTTACGAAGTGTTTTGGGAGTTCAGTACACGTACTAGGGAATCCTTCAAAAACGCTGCGGAATTTCATCAAATAAAATTGAGTAGCTGCAGTGGAAAGTTCGTCTTTAACAAAGGCGAAAGTTACGCTGACACGTTCAACACACTTTCAGGGTTATAACAACAGTATTTTTTTATTGTTCGAGCAAACTTGAAGGCGTTTGCAAATGGCTCGAAGACGAGACCAAGCTAATCTGCTGCCCGCAACGGCTTGAAGCGAAAACCAGCTTTTTATCAACGCAGGCGACGGAAAACACGAGCATCCAACACAGGAGCTTTTTGGACGAGTTTACCTTCCTTGAAGACAATAACTGGTCGACAGCTTCGATTCACCTTGCACTTGTCGGAGTTTATATCACGGGCGAACGGTACATAGCAAAAGCAAACGGTTTAATGATTTTTCGACAAAGTGAAAGTTGACCTCATTGCACCAGATGAACTTGCAATGCCTGCACACTATAAAGATAAAATGCTTGAAAACGGTTTTTGAGGTGCGAGAGTTTTCTCCATTGAAGAATATCTTAATCAAAGTGATGTCGCAAAGATTTGGTACTTTACCAGACCGCAACTTGAGCGAATGGAGAACGTATCTAAAAAGCAGGACGAGCTTCGTGCAACCATAACATTCCGAAAAAGAATTTATGGATAAAGTCCGAAAGGCACAAAAGTTTTATCATCCGCTTCCGCGACATCGTGAACATCCAACTATTCCGACTTTCCTCGATGAAACAGACTTAAATGGTTGGGAGCAAGAATCTCATCAACGGTATGTATGTCCGAATTGTTCTTTTATCCCTTGTTGCTGGAAAAAGTCGGTGATGACTTTAAGGGTAAAACCGCCGACAAAGACGAAAAACGCAAACATATCACTGAAGAAGAATACATTGTCAAAGTTGACCCAAAAATAAAGTTAGCGATGACGAGCGTTTTTCTGAAGGTGTACGCCCGATTCAGGAAGGAATTGTCATTGACCACATTTGCCGAGGCGATGACCCCGCAACAATCCGACGGGCATGGCAAATATTATTAGGGTTGCAGGTCTTGAAGCTGGAAAAAGGCGGAGAATGGGTTTCCACTCAGAAGCAGGATGAAGGCGTTTTCAAAGGGATTATTTTTCGTCCAGGTAGCACAATTTAACGTGCGTGGCTTAAACGTTTAGCGGCGGTTGCTGCAGGTTGTACCGAACATCATAAAAGACGGCAACAATGGTGCGCATCGCACACACTACTGCCACCGCGAATTTATAACTTTTAACGACATCGCCCGCAAAAATGAAGACCGCATCTACCACCCAAGTCGGGCGTGCAGAAGGTGCACCAGCGATTACCGCACACACGACAACCAGTACGCTTGCCATTGCGTGAGCGGCACACACTTCGCGACTATCTGAACGTGTAGTTTCAAAACTGGGAGCATCGTTAAAAACTGTTCTTGACTTTTAAGCATTTTCGGTACACGCTCCCACTAGTGAAAAACTCAGAAATTTCCGCTTTGCGGTGTATTAGTGAAGGATTGAGCTGGATAAGCTCAAAAGCCAAACTCACTCAATGGAGGACACATGGCAGTAGTAACCATGAAAAATTTACTTGAGTCCGGAGTGCATTTCCGGGTCATCGGGCATAACAGGAAGAACCCAGCATGAATAAATCTATCTTTTGCGGAACGAAACGGAATCATTATTATTGATTTACAGAAAACGATAGTTGCAATCGACGCATACGACGCAGTCTGCTCGGTTGTTTCGATGGCGAAATTCGGTATTATTTGTCGGAACAAAAAGCAAGCTCAAGAACACCAATTCAGCAGCCGAACGCTGCGGAACAGCTATGTAAACAACCGCTGTCAGTGCATGCTTACGAACTTTCTACAATTAAAAAGCTATCGCACTCAGAGAATCGAAAAGATGGAAGTCGACGGCCTTTTCTGCAGGTAACTGTAACAAAAAGAGGTTGCCGAGCTTTTGCACGATTAAAGCGCAAGCTTGAAAACATTGGCGGTGGCTGGAAAGAAATGAAAAGATATTCCTGGAATTATCTTCATTATTGACACTACGCACAGGAAGACATTGCAATCCGCGAAGCAGCTCGATTGGGTACCCTGATTGCTGCTGGGAATCGTCGATGCCAAACGGCGACCTCAAAATTACCCATCCTATTCCTGGTAACGATGACGCAATACGCTCCTATTTCGCTTTTACCCAAGTAATTGCACGCAGTTTTGAATCAGACCACGACGACAGGGCTTAAAATTATTTCGAAAGATTTGCAGGAAGATGTGAGAAGCGCTTTGCAGTAGTTAGCTGTGTTAATCCGTGACCAGCACCGCGAGGAAGAAATTACCGATTACAGTAACTACGCGTCCCGTCCGTACAATGACACAAGGCTCGTAGCGATGATGATATTGAGCATCCGTCTCAGTCGACGAAGATAATTATACGGAAGACTAAAAGTCAACATTTAGGAGAGAGTGAAACTTGCGGAAATTACCGCACAACAAGTAAAAAGCTCCTTGTGTGGATGCAACTGGTGCTGGAAACGATGGACTCGCAAAAGCTCTGGTTGAAACTAAAGGTGATGCTGCTGCTGCAGAAAACTTTAAAGGAGGGCTTGCAGCAGTTGAAAACGAACAGACAGAGCAACTGGCTGAAGGCGTGTTATTATTATAAAAGACTGCATTGCCTCTAAGCCAGAGCTGGTTTGTGAAACCGACTTTGCTGCAAAAGAACGCGGACTTTATTAACGTTGCCGAAGAAGTTGCAAACAAAGTCTATGCATCTGAAACCAATGAAGTAACGGATGAACTGAAGAATTTAGTGTTGACTGAATACCGCGCTCGAGAAAAATATGAGTGTCAATCGTGTCGCCTGTCAAAAGCAAAGAAAGTACTTCCTATGTTGCATTAATTATGTTCACCACGACAAAAAAAAAACTGCCGCTGTGGTTGTGTTTTCTTCGGATAATCCCGCGATTTCCTGAAAAATGCCGATGTCGATAAATTTATGCATGACTGCTGTTTGCACATTGTTGCATACACGCCAGCATACCTGAAAGAGGATGATCTCCAGCAGATTATATATCGGCAGAGAATCATCCTTTTCAAAAGGAAGTTGTGTTGACAAACTCCGGAAAACGTCAAGGCAGGCATTGCTAAAGGAAAACTCAGCAAGCACTGTATGAAATTTGTTTTTTAGACCGTACTTTATCGATAACGAAAAGCGTCTGTTTGCGAAATGGCTGCGGTTCATTGGGTGGAAAAATATATTTCTGAAAGTCGGTGCTTAAGAAGTTGTCCTCCGTCGTAATCGATTTTGTATTCTTCGAGTTTGCGATGAGGGTTTTCCTTCCGATACCGAGCACATTCTGGTTTTCGTTTTGTTTCGTTACGCCAATGTTTGCGCAATGAGCTCTTTTTTCAACATCTGCAAATTTTACTCATGGAAAACAAAGATTTTACCACTGGTTTGAGTGACCTCAGCTGGTAAGTCATTCAGCTGAATTCAGGCTACCAGAGCTCATCACAACCGCAATTTTCACGCAGTTTTTAACCGCGCAGGCGTTTCATACCAATCACAGTATAAAGTGCATGCGAGCTTTGCGGTCAAGCTCGCGCGTTTTCCATTTTCGGCAGAAAATTCTTTTTTATAAAACTATAAACCAAAAGCGGAATATCCTCTTTGCGGTCTTTTTAACGGCGGCGACATCAATATGCACCACATTCAGACGGTAAAAAGGTCTTGCGAAAGTTGCCCTTTTCAACTTCGGCTTTTAAATCACGATTTGTTGCCGGTAACATCAACATCAACTTGTATTGTTTTTTCGTCATTACCCTTCTTCAAACTGCTCTTCTGGATAACTCAAAAGTTTAATCGGAACGTTTTGTCAATTTCACCGATTTCATCTAAAAATCGTTCCGCTGTCAGCAAGTTCGAACTGCCCGCGTTTTGTGCTAACCGCACCAGTAACGCCCCTTTTCATGTCCAAACATCTACTTTCCAAAAGAGTCCTAGTACAGACAATGCACCTTGATAAGCGGGTTTATCATAACGTTCAGATAAGGCGAAGTGCATCGTGTAATTACTTCCTTACCTACGCCATTTCACCAGTGATAAAACCGAAGCACGCGATGGTGCAACTTAACCACAGCCATAACCGACTGCATCGCAGGGCTTTACAACAACATTTTTTGTAGCACGATCCTGATTGAGTTCTCGCCCAACTCACGATGCTTTAATACCAATCACGATTTTTAAGTGCTCGCTCATAAGTAACAAAGATGATCTAAATCATGGCTTTGTTAAAAATCATACGCCCAGCTTGGCAGCAACGAAGCCAATTAGTTCCATGACCTGTCAGCACAATCACTGGAAGACCTGGCATTTTGAAATAACCTCGTGGATAATTTTTTCGCCACTAACTTCAGGCATACGAAGACATCCGTAATTATTAAATCAGGACCGTCATACATAGCTTTATGAAGCCCATCTGCCCTGGTCAAAATGCTATCACATCACAACCGTCATCTTCTAATGCAATCTGCAAACCTTCGCGGATATTTTTTTCATCATCGACAATAAAATTTTAAATTTCATGATAGTTTTATTTTAGCATAGTTCTATAATTTTATAAAGGCTATAAAACTATTTCAAAATTAGCACCGCAAATCAACTACCTGACTATATAATGCCAAAGTGTCTGCCTGTCGTAATATTGCAAAAATGCAACGAATTGATATTCATCGGTTGAGCTTGTTTTGAAATATCGGCAGCTTCAGTAGAATTTGGTAGCTTAGCAAAGTTTGTCTCGTCTGCACGATAGATACTTTACCCTTGTGCCACCAACGTAAAGTCCCGCCGTTCCGCATTAGGATCGGGAGGAGTACTATAATCATAAAGTCGCACTCACAGTCCTGTCAGTTGTTCCAGTATGTAACACAATCGGTTGAGTACTTGCTTTCAATGTTCGATATTTTTTGTTTCACGAGATACGGCAGCCGAGTACGGAGCTGAACTGTCATGAATTCATAGTACAACATCAGTAGTCATTTGCCAGTGCGTATATTTTAGATAAAAATTGCGCCAGTAAACAAGCGACAGCGTTATCGGTACCGCTTGTCTTAAACTCAATGTACTGTCTGTAATCCCGTTCGAATCAGCATGGCGGGTGAAATGTGGCGGTTCCAACACATACAGTATCCAAACCGCAAGAAGTGAGAAAACAAAGAACAGGATACAAGATAATACTATATTATGTTTTTTATCCTGTTCATCTAGTTTTCCTAAGTTACAAATCAGCAAATATGCAAGTATAGAATATTCCACAAAGTTAATGAAACTAGTTTAATGCGTCCAAGTCTCAATTATCCGAGTTTTACCTACAGCCCACCCAGGCCAGGACAATCAGCAAGCACTTTATTATTATACGAATCAATAGCAAGTTTCCACGTCAAGATTTTCCTGAACACGAGCAACATTAAAAAAGTGCACGTGCCTTGAATGGAATTCGGTGGTTGTCCATAGCCTTTTGGTAAACCCAATCGCCTTCATTTGTCCAAGCTCTACCGCAAGTTCCTGCGTTGTAAGCCATCACCCCGAAATATAACGGTCTTTCGGTGTTAAGCTTCTCATAATAAGTCAATGCTTTTCAAAGTCAATATTCTGAAAATAAATATCTGCTATTTGGTTGACACGCCATAAAACCAGCATAGTTATTATTGTCGAATACGCTGCCAACTCTTCAATCAACGCGTTTTCAGCTTCTGCAAGTTTTTTCTTTTCTTCCTCGGTTAATGAATCAGAGGAATTTTTTAAATTATCCGATTTGAATTTTTCATAAATTCCAGAATAAGGTTTCAATTGCTCATTGCACTCTTTTTTTTTTATTTTCAAAAATCATAAAAGACACAACCACAGCAATCACAGCTATAATGAGCCTTGCAAAACAATATACCCTGACTTACCAAAAATTATTGATTTTATCAGAAAGCGTTACTTTTCATCATGTTCCATTTTCAAACCCGTTATCCGTTTGTCTCTACGTTGCAAAAAAATTTGTAAAAGTCGCCCCCACCAAAAGACGAGGAGCGTTAAAGCTTTAAGGATTATTTTTCTTGCTTTCAGCATATCGCCGAGAGTGAAGCCTGTGTCTTCGTTCTTTTCTGTTAGATATATTTTGGACACTTCAGTTTACAAAAACGTTTTTGTAATCTTTAATCGGCATCCTGCTCTTTTTTCTTCTTTCGTTAAAGTCAACCACAGCCTTTACAGTATCGCCAACTTATATTTTTTCAGCACTTCGTCAGATTGTCTTCGGGTTTTCAACCAAATTTTTGCTTATGGATTAAAACCTTCAATACCGCCGCTCTGAACCTTAACGAAAACGCCAAAATCGGTAATTGAACTGATTTCGCCTTCAACAAACGAGTTTGCGGATAAGTTGCCGAAAAACTCAGCCCACGGATCATCAGCAAGCTGCTTGACACCGAGCTACCCTTCGCGTTTCGCCATTTCCAAACCACAACTTCAATTTCATCATCAACCCTGACTTCGCTGCTCAAGTGTTTAATCTGGGCTTAGTCCACGATATATCATCAACGTGCAAAAGCCGTCAATACCTTCTGCAACTGCAATAAAGCAACCTGCATTTGCTAGTTTTACGACTTTACCTTCAATCGTGAACCCACTGGATACAGCTGATCAATCGTATCCCACGGATTTGGTTTAACCTGCTTCAAAACCGAGTGAAACGCGTCCAGCCTGAATATCATAACCAAAATCATGGGATCATCGCCAGGTTTTTACCATTTCTTCAGGTTTATTCTTTTCAACCAGCCAACCTGCTAATGTGAGCTAAGCCTTCGATGCCTTCAAGTTTCAATGCACCAAAATCGGAAGTTTTTGTTACCAACATCGTTCATGGTACTTTTCTTCAAAGTAACCACGGATCTGGTGTGTGAAGTGTTTCAAAGAAAGTGTTAATTCTCTTGTCTTTTTGGGTCAAGGCGAACTACTTTAACTCAATTTCCTGTCCTTTCAAAATCACGCGGGCGTGTTACATGACCCCAACTCATATCACGCCGATATGCAAAAGTCCGTCAGCCACCCAAATCGATAAAAGCACCAGCTAGTAAAGCTTTTACAGTTCCTTTAACGGCATTAGTTTATTACATCAGAAAAACCTGTTACGGTTTTCTTCCATTACCGTTTCCATATTTTCGTCTGCTGACAACGATATTCTCTTTTTTGTTCGTCGGTCATAAGAAAACTTTTCAATCAAGAACGTCCCTTCGTCCGCCGTACGCTTCTGGGTTCATTCACACGATGAATGTCTGCTTACCTGTCGGTGCTGTCAATTTACCAGGCAAAGTAACCCTCAACCCGCCTCGACAATTCCAGTGATAGTACCTGTACTGGCCTATTAGATTACCTGCTGGCAATCCTTTTGCGGAGAATCCGCGGTCGGCTTTTCCTTGAAACTACAAGCGGATCTGTCCGCTCAATGAAAATTTCGATCTCATCGCCAAACCGCTGGAATTTCATCAAATTCTTCCGGTAATGCGACCTTCCGCCTTTGCACCAACATCGATAAATACATTATCGCCCGTACAACAACAACACGTCCCTTTAGCCATCCGGCATCGTGAGGATTGACATCGCATTCCTTTTTAAAATTGTAATTGTGTTTGGGTACTTCGTCCGTGTTTTTTAAAGCAACCGTTTTCCACCCACCTGTCCATATCTAACCCTTTAACAAATTTCCGTAATCATTGTATCACAACCGAAATTGTCAAGTGGGGCGATGAATACACGGAACCTTTTGAAACTTTTAAGCTGCCACAGGTTTATTTTCGTCAATTTCATCGCGCGCAATAATATCCGCTTCAATTTCTTCCAACGTTTTTTCGCTCGTACTCCTGCTCAAAACGCCTTAACGCACGAAATACGCGCGAAGCGGCTAAAAACTTGACATCCGCGTTTCTTGGAAAAATAACCGACCCAGCATCCCGCCCTCACAAAGACATTTTTTCCGCACTGCGACGTGATTTTTCTTCATTTACGACTGCACGAAGCCTGGTGAACGCCGGAATGCAAACAATTTTTTTCCACACTGTCTGACAGCTGGAACTTCATCTGCCGTTGACAAAAGCGTTTGATCCAGGCGAGCTGCTACTATCCGTCTTCAATTCACAGCTTTACATTTTCGGGTGCGGGACCAAAAGTTTCGCCGAATGTTTCAATAACCAAATGTCCTCGCCCGATAAAATTACCTGTGTTTAGGAAAAAGCTGCAACTGTCTGCCAAATTTTTGCAGTGATAGTGTTTTTCTCACCAGAAATACCAATCGTTACAATCATAGGTTATCAGTATATTTCAAAAAGCGTCCAGTGGGCAATAAATAAAACATATTGAAAGCAAGTTTTTAAAATATCAATAATATTAACAGAAAGTTATTCACGGTTGAGCCTTAAAAATCCTCGCGGATTTTAATTCAACCATCCTGTTACGATGCAAAACGCATACGCTCATTGTTAAACTACGCTTTTTGCATAAAAAGCAAATGTTAAAACGATATGTTGGCAGTATTTTGTAAAAGTAACTTGCATAATACTAAAAGGCTTTTTCGTGCACTTAGGTTCATGATGTTTTTCAAAATATAGTTTTTGAAAACCTGAAAGTCAATTTACAATAATTATATGTGCAGATATTGTAAAATTGACAGAAATCCTTTTCAATTTTAGAACACCATCCGTGTCGCTACGAATACTTTGTGCGGTCATTTTATGGTCTTCTTGGTTTGAGCATAAAACAAAAAGGCTTCCTACCCGCTTGTGGTTTGGAAAGCCTTGTTATAACAAAAACTCAAAATTGTTATGCTTTAATAACCGTTCCAGTTTTGCCTTGATCCTGTCTGGGTTTTTTCCAGCAAGTGTAACGTGAAATATCTTTGTTAAGCCAGCGAACTGAATTGCAGCTCTAACCCGGCAACATTGGAACCTTTGCAAATGATTTCACCGATGAGTTTTTTTTTTTTGTTTGGCAACATTGAGAGTTCCGAAAGCCATTTTTGGTTCACGACAAAGTTGATTGCAACCTTTTCAACTGCCGTTAAAATAATTCAAACAGTCTGCGTCTGCGTCGGCAAGTGCCTTGCACCAGCAAAGTCCTTTGCCGAATAACGGCGGGTACGCCTGTGAGCATTCCGTTCTCTTCTACTACCGGAATGCCGCCGCCTCCGCAAGCAATCACAACCTGACCTGCCAAAACATGACCGAATAATTTGCAGCTCAATATTCGACCCGCTTCGGAGAAGTTACAACTTTGCGGTAACCGCGTCCTATCTTTCTGGAAATGACGTTCACCTTTGCCGAAAGGACATCCGTCAGCTCAGTTAAAACCACCACCGGTCATTTGTTAAAAGTCGCATCATTTTAATGACAACAACATGCGTTGTTGAATCGTGCTGACAGATTTTTTGAATCTTCCGTGCATCAAGTTCTGCACCATAGCTCTTCAAATCCGAACTATGCCGATCATCGCGTGACCGAAACCGACAATTCAGGCACTGAAGCCTTTTGCATCAAATTTGATGATGAGATCATCGTGCTGAATTATTCCAACCTGCGCCCATTACGTGAGTTACAACAACGTCGTTTCCATCAGCAATCAACCAATCGCTTTGCCGTAGTTTTACGGCAATGTTGCTCCTCCAAATTTGAACCTAGTGCGTTTCCGCCCAAGGCAATTACGATTTTCTTTCCCATATAACTTTCGCTCTACTTTAGTCAATTAAATAAAAGCATGGTATCATATTTTAAAAAAGTCTATTCACACGCGTCAAAAATATATAATATTTTCTAAAAGTCCGCACGCTAACACGCTTTAAATGCAAAACGCAGTGTCCAAATTTCAACAACCGATTATGCACATTATTTAATTATAATGTGACTAACCGCTGGGATTTTGGATAGTAACATTACAGGACAATGTTTCAACGAAATGAATAAACTCTTCGATCTATCTTTTGGTGAAGATGTTTTATCTGTATGAAGGCGAATGAGTCTTATTTTAGCATTTGGATTTTTTCCTCTGAAACTATCAGATCCAATGTTCCCTTTGCAGCTTATTGGTGATGCCTTCTGCTTAATGCCCTACTGCAAAACTTGCAACAACACATTTGCAGGCAGCCAATGCATTCAAAAGTGCCTCAAGCGGATCCATCCCAGCATTTGTTCCGTTAAGCTCAACTGGTCTAACAATTGTAAACTGCAAATTTCTTTGATTCATAAAGTTACCTTTAAACCCGTTCCCATATCCATAACTGCTTTTGCACGCATATTCTTTTGCCATAATATCTCCATATTTAGTAATTTTATGTTTTTCATGTTAGCAAATACATTTTATTGTCAACATAAAGTTACCGCCCAAATAAATACTCCGGCACCTGTTTTTTTATCTTGCAAAGCAAAATCTTTCAAAAGTTTTTGTTGAGTGTAATTGTATCACCAAAATTTAAACCTTTAAGAAAATTTGCATGACCTTAAAAGTAAAAAGCCATTTTCACTGCACGCGTATCTGGATATCACCGTTTCGCAATTTAATTAACTCTGAAATTATAACAGCACGAAAAGTTGATGCTCACCGTTTTGAAAATAGTTTTCATGTGGAGTCAAAACATATGAGACAGTGCGATTTTTCTTTTGGGAGTTTAATTATCTCAGAAAGTATTTAAACTTTCAAGCTGCTCGCGCGAAAATAAAATGGCACCACTTTCACCGCGAGCAAAAGTAAAAGTGTTTTTACTTTATCTGAGTGCGAAACAAAATGCACATCAGTTAGCGATAAGTTTATAAATGCACGCAAGGCGAAAGCACCTGAAAGTTTTTTCCAAAAAAAATGTGCACGCATATTTTCAATAATTTTTCCGCCTGCGGATTTCCTGTTCTATTATCAACGCATAAGCAATCCTCTGAAAGGTATGAACGTATTCCTTGCATGCAATGATATGTTTCAGAAAGTTTCAGCATTTGATTTAAAACTCACAACATATTGCACGAAAAATAAAAAATCCGCCTGCTTGTGCTCAGAAAAAATGTTCCGTTGATTTTTCTCCAAATGGAGATTGCATTTTATGAATAGTCAATTCCCAGCATTTCTTTATTTTGATTTTCAAATTCATAAAAATTTTTTTCACCTTAAGTCTAAATTTTATTTGATAAACCAAAACAATACCAGTTATCTTTTTTTTTAATGTAGTTTCGTCTGGCTATCCATAATGCAATCGGCAAAGTACGTAATCTGAACCAAAATCTACAAATATTAACTCATCATCAACTACATCGTTATGCCTAGTTCGCGTTTGTTTTTTTAACCAACCTGAGATGTTCAGGGTGCAAAATAACTTTGTCAGCTTGTAACAATTCCATGGTAACACAATATGCATACGCAAAACAAACGCATCAGAGTTTAGATAATTTGGTATTAACGTAGATTTCGCTCGCTGGTAAGTCGCTTAAATAAATCGTGCATTTGTTCGTTTTATTTGTGCAAAATGTTTTCATCAATCTTTGCACTCTTTTGCAACAAATCTGAAGCGAAGAAAGTAATGAAGCCTGTAATTTCATTAAAATCTTTGAAAAATTTTTATCTAAACGCATAACTGTTTCATGCGAAGAATTTTCCTCGCTTGCATATTTTATTCATCATCACACCTTACTTTTCATCAATTTTTTTTGAAACAAGGAATATATATTTACCAGCTCGCCATGTATTTTAGAAATAATTAATGTCGCATCTGTAGTCTTTTTCGTCAACTTCACGCAACAATTGTTCACCTGCACCTTCAACTGTAAATTTTTTTCCGTTATCAAATATTTTGCTGAAAAAAACAAAATCAACATCACGTTGTAAAATAAATACGTCGTCCGTATTCATCTTTTTCGGGTTGAGCAATTGGAATATTATCTTCTAATAGCGAAGTATGTGCTGTTTTATTCCTGTAAGTTTTCGATTTCGCCAATAGAAAAACGTATAGCATCATCTTTCATTTTGTTTCTGCTTTATACCACTAAATATTTTTCGCCTTCATTTCTATTTGAGCGAACGGTCAACTGAATAGGAATGAGAGAAACCAAAGCTTTCCATGTATTCTTATTTTGCAAGTATCGTAAATATTGCTCTGTTACATTCTGAACTGTTTGCAAAAATTAAAATCGAACTGGACGCACCCGTTTGAACCAAATACTTAAAAGTGAATTTATTTCCTGACGGCGGATATGCAACAAGCCAATCTTTCAAAGCTAAATTCAATGCAGAGGTCTCAATCTTTGTTGTATATTGCTTAAAGGCTTGCAGTGCAATGTTACATATTGTTTACCCCAGTTCCGTCAATTGCAGAAATTGCACAGATAGGTGCATACCCATTTTGCCAAACATAATTTTAATATTCTTTCTATACTTTAAATGTTCCTTTTGTGTATCTACAGTATCCCACTTATTGATAACAAAACAACTGGCAATCCTCGATCCACAGCTTGCACGGAAATTTTATCCTGCTCGGTGAGTCCTGTGAATCAGCATCAATTAAAATGAAGAACAATATCAGCATCATCTAACTTCTTTAATTGCGCTGCACCACAGAATAATATTCAATGCCTTCACTCACCTTGTTTTTTTTTCGTATTCAGCAGTATCTTGCAAGACAAATTTTTCCCTTTATATGTCACAAACTCACCTTGTACAATATCGCGTGTTGTTCCAGCAATGTTACTGACTATTGATGCTGAGCTCTTGGTTAAAAAATTTGACAAGGTTGATTTTCCAGTATTCGGTTTTCCGACAATCGTTACACGGATAATTTTGCATTCCGCTTCGCTTCAATCACCTTTGAAAAATCAAGTCCACAATTAACACATCAATTAACGCGTCAATATTATCGCCGTGTTCTGCACTGATAAAATTGATGTTCGAAATTCCAAGACGCAAATAATTATAACTCTGACTGTCCACGTCCGCCTTCTCTGTTTTGGCCCACTGCCACAACAATTTTATTCCAGTATCGACGAAGGTACTGAACGAACTCATCATCTTCAGCAGTGCGTAGTTGCATCCAACAAAAGTAAAATTCGATCAGCCGTTCGCGCCTCTAACGTTTTTTCAATAGTCAGTTTTGTTAGTATTTCCGCTTCATTTTTGGAACGCGATAATTTAAATCACCTGAATCAACTAAACGCACAGGTTTATCTTTCAACAAAACAGTTTCTTCCCATTAAGGTCTCTCGCAACACCAGCAGTTTCGTCTGTACGTTGCGGCTGTTTTCCATCAAGACGAAGTAAACAATGTTGACTTACTGACATTAGGCGAATTCAGCGATAACAATCATCATGCATTTATATATTTTTTTTTTCATAACAGTATTCCTATCTTGTTATTATAACTTATTCTTATAAAAAAGCACCTTATAAAAATTAAATAAACACTTGTACACAAATTCAAATTCAATAAAAATAGTTTTATATGTGATAGATAGTTTTCAAATGTACAATTATAAATCAATACAGAAATAATTAAGTTTATTTATACTAACCATCATTACACTTCAACAGCTCGTCCACCCTTAAAATAAAAACAAGTGCTTTAACATTTTTTTCTTCAACTTTAAAAGTGAAACGCATGCTTTTTGTAAACAGAAATGTTTCGCGGTGTCTATTCGATTTTCAATCGTGTCGGTTTTATAATCAATAAATGTAGAGAATGTCAATGATTCAAAGAAGATCAACTTACCAACTATTAAGACGGTAATTCCTTTAAATCGCGTGATAAAACCATATTCAGTTTTAGAACTTAGCATTTGTTGCAAGTAACCAATTTCGAATGAAAAAATTATCGCACCATCGTAAAATTTTGTTTTCACGTTTTGGCAAATCTATTACTGTGTTATGAAAGCGAGCCTGATAGCCGTGTGTTAGCACCCATATCTGGCAGAGAAATATTTTCAGTTTCATCCTCGCTGACATCAAAAATTCTTTTTATCAATAGACCTGTACTGTCAAAAGTAAAATATTCATCTTTAAAATCGTCATCAGCTAAATGACTTGCGGTTAAAAAACTTTTTTCTGCCGCAGAAAAATTCTTATGATAATTGTAAAAAGATTTATCATATTTTTTTTCTATTGTGATTGCTCCATCTTCATCAATAAAATACGCTTTCATCTTTTTTCTAATCGGCTTTATTTCGTCGTCGCACAATATCTTTCATTGACTCATCAAACATATTTTCATTATTGATAACTCTATTCAAAAGTATAAAAAGTTAATCTTGAGCAGTACGAGATTTAATTCCCGTCATAATATGATTATGTGTTAAAGCAACATATAAAAGTCGTTTTAATTCAGCCTCTTTTTAAATCCTTTTCAAATCTAATAATTTCATTATAAAATATTTGCATTATTTTTTCTATTACTTAACACATTAGAAAGTCCATATTTCTGAATAAAAAATCTTACTTTCAAGTTTAGTTTTATTTTCACCATTTGTAACAAAACGGAATACACACACAATTGGAAATTCCAATCCCTTACTTTTATGTATTGTCAAAAGGATTTAAACAGCATTTTTACTTTCACCAATGTATGAGACAGGAATATCCATATTATCAAGTTTGTCTTCATTTGAAATACGCTCGTACTTGTATTACAAAAACTTATTGAACATGAATTTTCATCTGCAAGTCTAGCACTTAAAAAATATAATCATACAACTCCAAGTAACGTTGATAATCTAAATTATGCAAAAGCAAGCTGCGGTATCCTCTTCATACCAAAGTTTTGAAATAATTTCTGCACAATTATTCTCAGCAATATATTTTTTACACGTAGTAACATCTGACAAAAGCAAAAACTTTTGTCGCTCCTCATCTGAAAAGCAGATCAGCACTTTCAAGAGTAAATGTCAAAAGATTTTTTTCTCACCATCGTGTAAAAGCAATTTAGTAAAAGCTTCATCTCCGATGGAAACAAACGGCGAACGAAGAACCTGAGCAAACTTTTGTCATCAGGATGCAACGCAAGCTGAATCCATGCAGTCCGATTTATCGGTGCGTCATAAAAGATTCACGTTGCTGTGCAGAGTGGTAAGGCACACAGCACGTCGCAAAAACGCTCAATAGTTGTTTGATGTGTTGTACTTTTTAAAAAGAATTGCAAAGTCAGAATATCTGCAAGGACGTGCCGATTCGTGTTCATTATCACGCACCTGAATCTTGTCTTTAACCATTTGTGATATGTGCAATGATAAAAGCTTCCGTTTCATGTTTATCTAAAAATTTTCAATATCATCAGATATAAGGCTTGGAAAAATCATCGCAAGTATATACATCAACTGATGGTTTAACATTTTGAGTTTCTTTTGCCTTTATCGGTATAAAACTTGCTTTCGATAGTGCGAGATGCTCAACAGTTGTTGCATATTCGTAATCAGAATCAAGTTTATGCTCTGAAGAATAAAAATATTTGCAAAAGCAAAATTAAAAATGGATTAAGTCACTTCGATAATTTGTATCCAACGCGATAGTTTCATCGGTTGTAAATTCATCATTCAGTTTTTAAAACCGAAACATCAGCACCTCTAAACAAAATAAACTGATTGCTTATCATCACCGACAGTTTATCTTCTGTCAATTCGGTTGCTATCGGAATAGTTTTTGAGTGTAATTCTCGGAAAGTAGTAAATCGCGTTGTAACATATTATTATCTTGAAACTCATCAATCATAATTGCGTCATATTCATTTTTATAAAAATTTCGTAAATCAATATCGTAAAGTAAACCATCAGCGCAAGCTGAGCAACATCCAAATATGTAAATACACTTGAGTTCTGTGAATTACAACTTCTTTTTGTAAAGCATCGATAAATCGAAAATCTTAAAATTAGTATCACGATTATCAAAAAGTATTTTTATCATTCGATTTGATTTGCCGATATCACGTATATATTTTATCGAAGCTCTCGTTATTTTCCTGTCATCTTTGGCTGTCCGCCTTTTAACGAAATGCGTGCACTCATAAACTTTTTACAAAATTCATCCTAAACAATCATTACATAAGTCAGTTAGGAACATTTTCATCTTCATTCAAAATATTTTGTGCAGCCAAAATGGTGCATCACTGCTAATCTCATCCATCAGCGTTTAAAAATATTCGCAGCATGATGTAAATACGAGGTCTATTTCCTACATCTTCGAGTAATCTTATGTCATATGTCAATGTCAATCATTTTTGTTACTGTTGTTAATTTCAAAAATGCGACAAGAAGATCGTCAACAAAAGTATCCAATGCGTGAGTTACCAGTAGCTTGAAAATAATAGTTTTATCATTGCTAGCGGTCGAGAAAAATTAAATGCGGTACGTGATATAATCAATTTCATTTGCAGCACTCTGATCAATATTAAAGTCTGAGCTGATGCGAAATTGCCTACAGCCATTTCTGGAGCAATCACACTGCAAAATGAGATCAATAGTTGAAATATTTGCATTGGATTGTCCAGAGCTTTTTCTGCAAGTTATTTTTATCTTTGTCATTCAAATGTACCACTTCAAGTAATTCACCGTAAATTTCTCCTCACGATTTCCATAGCAGCTGTATGTAAAAGGCTGCATCAATTGGGATATTTCTTCAATCAACATATATACAAAGCGTTTTGCTAATACTCGTGTCTTGGCCTGAACCTGCGCCGCCGATACAGACAATTGTCCTTTTATCTTAACTGCACGCAACTGTTCTTGATTTAGCATGTCTCCAAATACTTTAATTCCATCACCCGCCGCCGGAAATCTTGTTCGACAAATTTTGATTACACTTACACAGTTTCGCTCGTAAATATTTCCAACAGAAAAATTCATGTTCTGATACCGCAGCATTTCCACTTTCCCTGTGAGTTTTTCCAGCGTCATATTATCCTCTCGCGAATTTTCAATGAATTATTTTAACAGCTATGCAAGACTCTAGCATCCGAAACCGTAGACAATTCAAAACTATTCTCTAACAAGTACACTATACATTGCAATTTGAAAATCCTCCACTGCATCATCTTTTATCTGAAACACGACAATCTTGGTGTCTGTGTCCACGAACGTCTAAAATCCGCAAAGTACAAATTTATTTTCTTATCATTCAACGCACAGTCAATCTTGCCCATTAAATTATATTTTTAAAGTGAATTGAAATTTCTTTTTCTATAACTGAGTAGGGCAAAATTGCTGTAATTATCTGCAAAGTAATCTAAGCAACCTCTTTTATTTCAGATATGTATAATTATATCTGTAAAACGGTTTTGAAAAACTTCCATTCAAAAGTTTTGAGTGCTCGCATCATCAAAAATTATCAGCATATTTAAAATAATCTTCCAAAATGAGTTTTACAAAGCTCTCGTCAGTCTGACTTATGTCATCGCAAAACTTTTCGACACGCCGTGCGATAAAGATACCCGCACCAAGCGGACTAAAAAGCACAGGTGTTTCCACCATAACTTCTCTATTCCTAAAACTGTTTCCAAGAAAATAAAAGCTCGGACAAAATAAAAATTTTTCAGTTGCGTCGCTCTTTATATTAAATTTATCATCAGTATAAAAGTTTTGCAATCGTCTCATCCAAAATAGACAGAGCTATTCAGCATTAAAACTATTTTTCAAAAATGAAAAGTTATTTTGCTCTCTTTACTTTAAAATTCTGCATTTTACATCTTTCTTTCCAAACTACTGAGCTGCTGTGATATATAAGGCTTTGATGGTTTATTACTGGACTCTGTTTGATCGAAAAATATTTTCTTCATTTGAGAATTAACTGTCATTTTTCTTCATCTAAACTCAACTTACGTTTTTGAATACTGTTATGACACATTGCTATATTCAGAAAAAGTGCAAAAGAAATAAAGCACTGCTGAGTATTATAGTACGCCTTCAAAATATTTTACTGCATCAATATCACTCGCACCAATATTATTTCGAACATCATTACGTAAAAATTTCAAATTACTAAAATCAGCACGTGCATCTTTTTGATTGGCGATTAAGTAAAATTATACGTATAGGGCGAAATAGCCATAACTGGAAAAATTAAAAACAGAAATACCTGTCCCAGTATTTTTTATACACATACATTGTTTCATCGAGTGTCCGAAATAGCTAAAAATATTTTTCAGGCAACTCCTTTTAAATTCTTCTTCAAGTAATGAAAGTGATTTTAGTTTTCAATACAGCGTGATAATATCAAATCATCATCAATAAAAACTTTTCTTTTACTAAAAATGCATCACGAAAGTTTCGATAATTATATTGCTGTAAAATTTTTGAATAAACTAAATTTTTCGAAAGAGTTTTAAATCTTTTCAAAAACTCTATTTCAAATATATCTTTTGTTTTTGCATCATTATAAAAATCAAATGCTTCTTCCCAACAGTTTTTAGTTTTTCCATTATCTTTCCATGAGGCAACACACTGATTTTTCTATGCGCAATTTTAAAAGCTGATGCATTAATTCGTCTCTTTCAAAACAAGATGCGTATTTGAAAATAACTGTTTGCCAGATCAAAACTAAAATTTTCCACAACAACATTTTGTATTTGTGCAAACAAAAGTCCCGCTTGCGTTTGACCAAGCATTTGTCTGAGCGAAATTCTATCGGTATAACTCGTAAATATTATTCACGTGAAAGATACGGCTGGTTCATCAAGATTGCAAACCGTAACTGCGATGTCGTTTGCCGGCACTCCATTGGAGTAAAAAGACTTTCAATTTTTGATACAAAAGTCAATTTCATTCTTGGATCATCAATTCAACAGCTTCAATATTATTTGCTAAAATATCTGTGTGTATAAATTCAATTAAATTATCAAGCACATGCTTTGCATCAAAATAAAAATCCTCGATTAGTTCAGGAAAATTATTTTAATATTTTCACCATCAAAGATTTAATCTTCAGATATCCACAGCATCGGCTCATATAAATTATGTTTTTAAAAATCATAATAAGCTTAAAATTAAAAACTCAATGCTTCATTAGTTTTAATTTTAATATTTTTGAGTTTGCATTCAAAAATTATCTAGTTGAGGCAAAATTGAAACAAACCACGATGTTAAATTAGAGCTTGTGTCCGAAAACTTTTCTAAAAATAATAAAAATTGCATTCCATCTTTTATACTCATCATAATAATATCATTCACAAAAGTTTTCGAATAATTTGAGATACAGGTTTCTCTTTTTCATCGGAAGCTAAAAATCTAAAAGTGTCCCAGAGCGATAAACATATCTTCTGGCAAAAGTGTCTGGCTCCAGTAATTTCAAGCGAACGATATAAACCACTCCTGAGCTTCAGCTTGTGTAGGGAAAAACAAATACAGTTTCATATTTTCGGAATTACTTTTTATAATGTTTGCAATTTTATTCATAGCCTCCAGTAATTTGCAAGTAGAGTACTCGTTGGGTTATACATAATTATTTTTATCATTATAGCAAAATTATAAAAGCAACTTTCTAGGTACTCGTCTACTGTTGTTTGTCTCTAACTTATTTACGCTCTAATATAGCAAAGCCACATAAAAAGTTCAAACATTTTATAACTAGCGAAAATTTTTGCAGCCGTGTATAATGCACGCATGACTGAACTCAATGGTTATAGTCGTGATGTTTGTGCCGACATGGGCGTGCGTACATTACAGCGGTTGCTTCCCGCAGGTTATCAACGAAGAATATACAGTTGTTAACGGTGAAAATATAACCCGATGGGCACGGCATTGATGAGCCATAGCTTCTATAATGCAGGAGCAGTATTTATCCAGGCGGCAATCACTCGCTGCATGATTTTGTTGCGAAAGATATCTATTGAAAAGTGTTTTGCGACCTGCAAATATTCCGAAGTCGGCGGAAGCGGTATAGCGATAGATTCAGATTGAATATAACTTTTGTGTTGCAAACTTTTTAGGTAGAAAATATGAGTGTAGCTGACTCTCCTTTACAACCGCTCGACTATAGCTTCAGTAAATTTGCCGAAAAGTCAACCTGCCTTTTATCATTGTTGACTTTTCACGTAGAGTCGCCAGAAGAAAAGCTTTTGCGTTTTATCTCTGACAGCTGGGCTTCTATTGTTGCGGGCACACATATGCAAAACAGCCGACGAGATATTGCCAAACGGAACTCTATATAACGATATTGGATTTTACTGGACTAGCTCAGTCAGTAATAGGGTTCCAATCCTGCGTTCGTGCTTGAGCGTCAACAAAAAGTATTTTACGCATGAGCAACGCTGGAAAATTCTGGTGACGCAATATTTTCTGCAATTGTTGCAACGACTTGACACAAAACACAAAAACAAAACGGATAAAGCGAATTCTCAAAACAATCACTTTGTAAATTATATTACAGTGCCGTCTGGTATGATTGCATTTTTCAAAAGTTACATAAATACCGTCAACGTATGCTGAGTACGAGCCGTAATCACCGTCATGCTATCGTAGCCAATGAAGCCATTATTTCTAATGCGAGTATTTTTGTCGATAATTGCATTTTCTGATTTTGCAATTTTTCCGATACCAATCGAAGGAATTCCACGTTTTATATTTTCAAGTTTTTCATCGACAGTTTCAAAACGAGTCTGCACCCATGCAATACACATCTTCAAATAACTTTCTCTTTCGATAAGCGAGCGTACACCGATAATCAGATATGTGATTTGACACCTTTGTAATTATGCAACCATCACTGCAATTAACGCTATCCAATTCTGCAAGTTTATTTTTGAGGCGGCAAATTTCGGTATGCGGCGTATAAATAGGCATCGGCATTGTACCAAACTTGGATAGGAATATCTGTCAACGCAAATCTGCGTAAAAAGATTTAATTACCGATGTCTTCAATATCCGTCGTGCAAAAGCCGTTACCTGATATTTATCGAGATGCGGAATAATTTCTTTTCCGAATCAACCATATCATTATCAGAGCTTTCCTCCATTGTCTTGCGATTTAAAAATATAATTCCCATTGAAGCTAAATATTCTTTTGTGGGTCAGTTGGTTTTAACTTTGATGCAGCAGGAATTTTCCAATTATCAATATTCAATTCCGCTTTTGGTTTTTACCAGATTCTGTACATTTTATTTTAGTTCCATAATACCAAACCCTGAGGCTGCTTCACGGATAACTGGCGTACAAGCGATACTATATCAAATTTGAATCAATGTGTGCTTTTAAAAAGCATCAATGTCCATTCGGTATAGTTGATCTCGCCAAAATAACATAATGTGTAAAATCTAAATTATGGAAGTGCTGAAAATTTTTACGCACACTGTCGGCAGTTCTTCGTACCAACCTGAATGAGTCAAATGTTTGCGCCGGCAGCCAAAATTTCAACAAAGCCATCCGTAAAATTATCGAACGCATAAGCGCACGTACTAAATGCAAATTAAGCGATGCCAGATGGATTGCGTCAAAACATAAATAATCCGGAGTTAATTAAGTTTGAAAGCGGAATATCAATAGTGCGATGTGTTTTCCGCCAAAATGGCACCGCTGGCTTTTGAACGATTTTCGTCAAAGGATGCCGACGAGTTCCCACCTCCACCTAAAATCAAAGACACTACTTTTGCTTTTTGCCAGCTGTTGAGCACTCCTTTTCGGATCTGCCACTCTCCGTTTATATAAAACTTCATCTCAGAATTCCCTCTATTTAAAGTATAAATCCAATGCGTAAATTAAAAGGGGGTAAATCATGAATATTTTTATAATTTTTGTGTTTTTATTTATAAATTATTTAATAAAAATAGAATATTATAATTTATTATGTAATCTATGAATTTATTGAATGATTGAGTATAATTATATCAAGCGTATATAATCGGCAAGGAGTTATTATGGACACACTAATAAAAGCTTGAGTGCTTTTTGAGTGATTGGTTGTAGGGATTACCGCTTCTCAGCTTACTTATGGGTGGCGGAATATTACTCACTGTCAGACTCAGGTTTTTCCAGTTTAGATACTTCCGGTGTTATCATGGGTCAAACATTCGGAAAAGATGTTCGGAAAAGGCGAAGGAAAGGTACTGTTTCGCCATTCCAAGCTGCAACAGCTGCACTCGCTTCTTCAATCGGTGCTGCAAATATTGTTGTCGTTCCTACGATTATTTTCGCGGCAGGTATCCGAGCTGTTTTCTGGATGTGGGTTGCTGCTATTTTGGGACAAGCGACAAAATTCACTGAAATCGTTTTGGGTATCAAATATCGCGAGCAAAAATGCAGCTGGTGAATTGTATCAGGGTCCTGCTGACTACTTAGAATAGGTGGCACAATCGGCAAAATACTCAGCTTTTGCGTGTCTTTTCTTTTTATGAAAGTTCTCCGTCAATTACTTTTGCAAACTCTTTTCTGCAGTAAAGGTATATTCATGGAAACAATGTTTGCCGTTGACCTCTTCCACAATGAGCTTAATCGCAATCGGAATTATTTTTGTTTTGGTCGCATTGGTTTCGTTTACGGCGTGCATTAAACGCATTACAAAAGTAACCGAATACATGGTTCCGTTTATGGCTATTTATATATGACCTGTGCTTGATAATTATTTTACTTAACGTATATTCCCGAGCAATTCGTCTTATCTTTACAGAGTGTGCTTTTTAACCCGAAAGCGGTGATGGGTGGCACAGATTCATGGCGGCACTATTCGCAATTCAAAAAGGTGTTGCTCGAGGCGTGTACTCAAATGAAGCTGGTATGGGTTCTCGGCCCTTACGCACACTCAACAGCGATTCGACCATCCAGCTCGTCCAAGGTATGTGGGGAGTTTTTGAGTAACAGTAGACACGCTCTTTTGATATACAATTTCGGCCTCGTTGTACCAACCACAGATGTTTTGGAAGCAACCCGTTGCGAACAGGTGCGGTTGAAAAGCTTTTCAACCTTTCGTTTGGCTCTGGTACAATAGTTATTTCAATTTCGTTGTTCTTGTTTGTGCTTTCAGACGATTTTGGTAATCATGTTTTATTATGAGAAAGTGTGCAGAATATTGTTTTGTAGCTCACTGGTGGGAAAAATTGTTAGAATTATCGCGACGCTATGGTTGTTGCGGGTGCGTTTATTTCTTTCGAGCATGCAGAGTTATTCCTGACATCACGTTAGCACTTGTCGTATTCCAAATCATGATAGGTATTATCTGGCTTAACGGAGAGTGAAAAGAATTATACACAGACTTTTCAAAAATAAAAGCCAACTCAAGCAGAATAGAGTAAATAAAGCAAATCAGGTTTTACTGGGCGATTGAATTTCGTGCGTAAAACCTGAAAACTCTGCATAAAAAGTTATAACGTAAAGTTTTCTTAATATCGAGCGTACGGGTTGTTTTCTTCAAACTATAAACTATTTTCTCGTTTACATTGTAAGCGACAAACTTTTTACTTTCGATTGTCAAAAGCTTTCCCGCAAAAGAGAGGTTCAATCGCCATCGCTTGATACAATGCGTCGCTTTCGAGAATCATCGGTGTGAAGAGACGGATGCTTCGGTGAAAAGAACGCAGCAGTCCGCATACGGCACAGACGTATCATATGTTCCTATTTTTAATTGCACAGTCGGTAATTTCTCGCTTGTCCATTCCGATAAGCGGACGCAGCACAACATATCTGTTGCCCTTTCAGTAACGTTTAAGTTTTCGATAGTTTGACTTGCCACCTGTCCCAAACTTTCGCCCGTAATCAAACAATCCGCACCAATGTAAGCGCCAACTATCGACGCAATTTCATCATACACATTCGCATCATCAGCGTCAAATCGTGCTCATCGAGTTGTTGCTTTAATTTGCTGTTGAACTTTTGTAAACGGCACAATATTCAAATGCTACCCAAACCAAAAGCAGCAAGCTTTTTGTGCAAGCTGCTCAACCTTGGTTTGAGCTGGCTTCCGATGTGTAAGGATACGAATGGAAATACACGCAGTCAACCTTCATACCGCGCGAAAGCATTTCGACCTGCAACAGGCGGATCGATTCCCACCTGAAAGCAGCAAAAGGCCCGTGACCCGAAAACACCAGCGGGGACCGCAAACACCAGTGTGCTGAATACCATACACAAAAACTTTTCACAAGACTAGTGCGGTGACAATATCAGTGTGTACATCAGTTTATAAAAATCGAGCCGTGAATCTCGCACCAACACGCTGTGCTAACTCAAAAGAATTTAGCGGAAAGTTTTATCGCCACGGCGAACTTCTATCTTAAAAGTTTTCGCTCACTTAAAGCTCCTTCGTGTGCTTTTTCTGAGCCTTTTTCAATAATCGCTTGCAGATCCGCAAACAGACATTTCCGCCCACGCAGTTATTCCGAGCAAATGAGACCAACCCCACTCGCAAGCTTCACGGTCTTGCACACCAGCTTCAAGCGTAAGTCGCCCCGCACAAACACTGAATTTTAGCTTTTTTACCGTCAGCAAAATACGAAGATTTTCACTCAGTCTATTTTCAAAAACTTTGTTCCTTCTTGAGTGAGAGCTCTCGATTTTTCCCAAATAATAAACAGTGTCCATAACGTCTTTTTCTAAACTACTGTCATACTAAAACTTTTTCAGTTCAGCTTTGACAAAGTCTTCAACAAATTTCATCGCTTCATCAACTGGCAGCAGCTTAGTTTCACTTTTTCTCGAAGCGTGATTTCAAGCTTTCCTTCGTTTTGTCGCTGAACACAACTCGCTTTGGGAACTCCGATTAACTCACTGTCAGCAAGTTTTACACCCAGCACGCTCCATTCCTATCATCAGAGCAAAACTTCAAGTCCTTTTTGTTCAAGCTGTGCCGAAAAATTTTTCCTGCTTCATCATTTGTTTCTTCTTTTTGCTGATTGCAATCACGGTTACATGAAACGGAGCTACAGACATCAGTAGAAATAATTCCTTTCTCGTCATTATGTTCGTTTCGATGATAGCGGCAATTGTTCTATCAACACCGATTCCGTAACAGCCCATTGTCGGCACTTTTAATTTTTCGTTTTCATCCAAATAGTTAAAAGCTCCATCACTTCAGTGTATCCCAAGCTTAAAAATACTGACCTACTTCAGTGCCTTTGTGTATAGCGGTGTTCCGCAATGAACGCACAAATCGTTTTCACAAGCAGTGCAGTACATCAAAAGTATAATCGGCTGAAAGTCGCGTGAAGGCTCGACGTGTTTTCAAAATGTATATCTTTTTCAATCCGCCACAAACCGCATCATGCATTTCCATAACAGAGTTATCAATTACGGTAACAATAGTTATTGATACCGACAGGTCGATAAACCGACTTTTGCATTTGTATTATTTTCGATAACTTCATCGCTTGCCGTAACAAGGTCTGAAAGCTTTAACCTGGCTTTAACTTTTGTTTCGTTAACCTCGCAAATCCTCTGATGCAAACGGCAACGAGCTTATTTTGTGGGCTTGAACTTTTGCTCCAATTCTTCAAGTTCGGTACTTTCAACTTCATACACAACCGTTTTTATAAACGAACGCTTTGACATAGATTGTTCAAGCTCTTCAATCGTTTTGACATTTGGGTAGCAACCTCTTCAATCGCAGTATTAGCATTTACACTTGTCGAAGGAGCCTTTACAGCATCACAGCTTTCAGCCTTTTTCTAACATTTGCTGCATAACGACAATGTGGACATAAAATTAACGTGTCATCGCCAACGTTAGACTCAACCGCAATTCTGCGAACCAGGACCGCCCATCGTGCCAGAATCAGCTTTTCACGATAATAGTCGAAAGTCGCAACGACGAAAATATTTCTGTGCTAGGCTTTTTCAAAATCATCATAAATACTGTCAAGGTTTTCCTGGTAGTTGTGCTAAAACTGGCGCGTCCATCATCGTAATTCACGGTACGCATAAGTCCGTATCGCGGTACTAATTTCGTCGCGGTACTTCGTGTTGATTTGATACACGGTCAAAGGATAGATTTTTATATGAGCTTAGCTCATTTTTCAAAAAGCTCCATAAAAGCTCTTCTGCCGTCGGACTAAGTACCAAGTCCTGATCAGACGGATTTTTTCATACTATAACTCAGAGCCCCATCGTATACCAACGGTTTGACTTTTGCCAAATTTCTCCTGCCACAACAACGGTAGGTTTACACTCCTGAGCATTGATTTTATTCAACTCTTCACGAATAATCGCACTAACTTTATTGAACACACGCAAACCAAGCGGTAAAATACGTAAATAAACCGTTCGCAACTTTACGCAAACCTGCACGCAAAATTAACTGATGACTTCTAATTGCTGCATCATTCGGGTTTTTCTTTTCAAAAGTAGGAATAAAACACATTACTTCAGTTTCATAGATCCTATAAGTTCCATCAAGCCAGCTATAAAAATAATTGTTTGCCGAGCAAATTAAGCATAGTAGTCGCATTATATGTCAAAACATCAAGCAGCATCTTTAGTTGACGATAACAATCGCAATGTTTATTTAAAACTCAAACTCATCTCCGTACTTTACGATGCTCACGTCGCGAAATCGTTTCCTGCCAAATATGAGCGGAAAGCTTTTGGGCTTTTTATCTTCACCGTGACACATAAAGATACGTTTTCAGCTGACTGTTGTCATTTCCCTTGAGCCACGCCGTTAATTCTTGATAGTCGCCGTGAGCACTAAAAAGCATTTATCTGTAAAATCTCCGCGTTAACTGATAATGTGTTACCGAAAATTTTAATCTTTGGTTCATGATTTTGCAAACGTCGTCCAAGCGTAGCGTTTCTGCCATAAAAGCCCACCAGCAACACACAATCGTTGAGCTATCTTCAATGTTGTTTGCCAAGTGATGAGTAATACGCCCACTCGCACATTCCGTCCGCACTGTTAATAATCATTAGGCGCCGAGTTATTCAGTGATTTGACTCATTTACACTTGTGCATAGAAATTCAAGGCATTAAATCCAAAAAGGATTTTTATGATGCATAATAAATGCCTCAGTGCGTTTTAGTCAGTAACATTCAGGATGCACTTGAAAAATACTTTGCTGCGTTAACAGCCATCGGCGAGTCAACATAAATTGGCATTTCGCGAATCATATCGAGAAGCTCGTGAAAATGATAAACAATTTCCTGCGTGCGTTCAACCGCAAATGCTGGAATTATAATTTTACCGCCAGTTTGAGAAATTGTATTGGCAGCTTTTTGCCAAAGTTTCCAAAGCATTATCCCTTTGTTTCGTGGAGGCGGTCTCCGACGTGCTTTCCAACACAAGATAATCGACTGCTGGTAAATTTTCGGGGTCGTGAATAATTGCATTTTCTTTGCGTCCAATATCACCTGTAGAACGCAATTTAATCTGCTTACCAGAATTATCTTTTTGCCGTTACTAGTGCCATTGCTGAACCCAAAAATATGCCCCGCGTCAAAAAAACTCAAGCATAACGGAATCACCGATATAAATTTGCCTATGCGATAAGAAACCGTTATAAATTGATTAATCGTTTCCAGCAACGTCGGCTTCCATCAAAAGAGGCTCCCTCAGTGTAAAGTTTTCCCTGCTTTGCAGCTTTGTTTTGTAAAAACTCTTTATCTCTAGCTTGAGATGTGCCGAGTCCATTAAAAATAAGATTCGCCAAATCACGCGTTGCAGGTGTCGCTATAAATGTTACCGTTGTAGCCATTCTTGTAGTAGTGCAACAAACCACAGTGGTCATAATGCCCGTGCGTTAAAACAACTGCCTCAAGCTTCTCAATCGGAACATTAAAGTCCCTGTTTTTGTCGAGCTTCCGCTATCGCTTTCGCAAAACGCACCACAATCAAACAAATACGCCCGTCCGTCAACTCCACATATGCTTTGAACTCTGTAACTTCTTGGGCCTCCCAACGAATAAAACGAAATAGCCATACCTCATTATAATGAACAAAATTACTCTTTTTACAACCCCACAACAAAATTACATGCGAAAAATCAATTTCACTAAAATGACTCGGAGCATTCAGGTTTTGTTGTCTTCGATTAACCGAAAGTGCAACTCACGGGTCAACATAAAAATCCGCTTTGCGGATTTTATGTTGACCATCTGCTCAAATGCTAAATCCAGCTCCGCCTGTTGCTCAAACCGCCAATGATGCAATTGGAACACGATGGGCGAGTGATACTTGCAATGATTTTAATTCGCCCTGTGTACTCTTTAGCCGTTTACAAATGCTAAAAACGACTGGTTGGATGGCATTTTGTCAAGACTAGTTGCATTATGTCTGCAAAGCCGCCTATCAATTCCAGATAAACTTAAAGTTACTTTGGCACCGAGTGCAGCCATCGTGATATAATTGTACGCTGATTAAAAATCGGCAAAAGAAAATATCCAAAAAGCTTTTTAATTTGTCGATTGTTACTTTTTCCCTGAATCGCGAGCGAAAACAGGTGAATGCCCATCGACATATCATAGCGTCGAAGCCATTTGAGCACCGATTATAACGCGACTTTTGTCATACACAATCCGCAGCTTCACTTTCGGATTTTCGGTTTCCATAAACGGAGCTTTTTGCAAATCTTCAAAGTCGGTAACGCCAAGCATTCATACCTAACTTTTCCGCTCGCGTTTGCGTAATTCCGAGTCGACACCATCTTGAGGTCATAAATATTTATACCGTTTGAGACCCTTTGAACGCCAATGCCCTCAAGCTCAATCCCCGACGATGTGTGCCGCGACAATTCCGCTTCGCACAGCATTTTCGTCGCAATGAAGCTGTCTCCGAGTGCGTTATCGTACACAACGGCACACTCGCCGATTGCGTAAACGTCGCGTATGAAGTTTCCTGCTTGCGGTTCCAGTGTACGCAGCCGTTTTTGAACAACTCCAAGCATCTTTTCCAAGTGCGTTGTAGGCACAAAGCCTATGCCACAACAGCCATATCACGCAGGATATTCCGTTTTTATCGGTAACAGCAGCTCCACCTTTGTAGTGCCTGGTAATTTCCTTAACAAGCTGATTAAACTCAAGGTGAATCCGTGCGAGCTTAAATTTTCGTCCATCAATGCAGGAAAGGCGGGTCATAATAATCTGAAAGGGCTCCTATCCATCGCATCAATCAAAAACACGTTTTTGTTATGGCGTTTGAAAGCCTCAGCCACTCTCACTCTGATACATCCTGCCCCAATGACAGCAACATTTTTGATTGCGGGATTTTGAGCTTTTTCAATCACAGCTTGTGCATCTTGGAAGAAATTTATACGCTGCACATTTTCAAGTTCCATACCTTTTAATCTTTGGCATAATTGGCAAAAGAACCCGTTGCTCAAAATTAGCTTGTCATAACCATCCTCAATTGAGAACCATCTTTGAATGTCCCGTAAACAATCTTTTTGCCAAAATCGATACGCGTAATTTCGGCTTCTATATAAACTTTTTGCACCCTTTCGCTTCAAGTTTTTCTTTTGTCCGAATAAAAAGCCCGTCGAACCCTTTATTTGATTGCGCAATCCACAAAGCCATTCCGCAACCTAAAAACTTATGTTAGTATTTCGGTCATAAACCACCACCTGATTTTTCCTTCGACAAACTCGTCAAAAATTCACTGCAGCAGTTCCAGCGTGATTCGCGATTACAATGATTTTACTCATAAAAGTTTCCTCCCTGTTTTTGTAGATCACACCGCTAGTTTACCACCTCAGACTAGTCAATGCAAGACAATTCAACAAAAATCCTTCCAACATCAAAACGTTTTACCATTAATTCACTGAATGTTGCAGCTCACTGGAGAACTTAAAATCCGCTTGGCGGATTTTGAGTTCTCCATCATCGTCAAATACATTTTAGGAATACCCACATTGCGGTTCGTAAATTGGCGACGTTTTCAAAATGTAATTTTGAAAAGACTCGAAAGTCAATTTACAATCATTCAGAATACAGATATTGTAAATTGACTGGCATCCGTCTTCCCGCCAAGGACAGCGGGTGAGCTTGAGTGCGCGTCGTGAATGTACTGGCAAATGATGGGCGAATCAAATCCTTGCAGGATTTTCAATCCGCCTCGTGGATAAAGCTTTTTCGTTTACAAAAACCACGAAAAAGATTTGACGCGAAAAGCAAAAACTTTGTGAGAGAGTTTGAGAACTTTTACCACGCTTGTGATTTCTGTGATGCAAGATTTAACCCTATTGATTAAAATTTTTGCTTTCGCGTACAATGCCAAAATAAGCTTTTAGCTCTGGCAGGCTAAGAAATGGCTATAGGAGAGACTGATGAAAAACTAAAGTCGTGCTAGGGTGTTATCGGTTCCGATTGTCATGCTGTCGGAAATAAAATTCTGGATTACGCATTGACGGATGCAGGCTTTGACGTTGTGAATATCGGCGTTTTGTGTCCGCAGGAAGATTTTATCAATGCTGCTTTTGGAAACAAATGCCGATGCGATTTTGATTTCATCGCTGCATGGACAGGGCGAGCGTGATTGTCGAGGAATGCGTCAAAATGCTGACGAAGCGGGCTTTTGGAAAGGAATTAAGCTCTTTTGTTGGTGGCAATATGATGGTCGGTAAGCAGGATTTTACGGTGAAAAACGCTTGAAGGCGCTTTGGCTGACCACATTTTATCCGCCAGAACTCCGGAGTTGACACAATCAGCGCGTTACGTTCCGATTTCCCGAATAATTATATTCCGTAAAATCTCTTCAAGTTTTCCGTTGAACGAAATACACAATTTATCGCGAATAGAAGGATTAACATGAATTGCCATTTATTTGTTGATTTTTGGAAGTACCAATACAAAAGTTAGCACTCCGTTGACATCGAGCATGAGGAAATTGTCGCGACGGCAAGTCTTTTACACAACAGTGGAAACTGACGTTATGGAAGGTTTCTGACACCATGCTATCGATGAGATACAAGTTTCCGATTTCACCGTGGTGAAAAGTTTAGCTTTGTTCGTCTCGTACTGGTGGCTTGAAAATTGTTGCAATCGGCTTTGGTACCAGAGTTGACCAGTGAAGCTGACAGCGGGCAGCCCTCGTGCAGGTGCAAAGGTTATCCACACGTACGAGTCATCGGCTCAGCGATGATGGCGTGCTCGCAATTGCGAGAATTCTGCCGCCGATATTATCTTGACTTTGCGGGAGGGACTGATGGCGGGGACTCGCTTTGCATTACGCACGCCGAGTAGTTAAAAAGCACGGGGTAAAAGTTCCTGTCGTTGTTGCTGGAAATAAAAGTCGGCAGACACAATCATGGGAAATCTTGCTGATGGCGTTGAGTATTATATTGTGGAAAAATGTAATGCCCAAGATAAACAAACTCAATCGTTGAAAATGCGTGAAACTATCCGAAAGTATCTTTATGAAAAACATCATAAAGGCACGAGGTATGCGGCACGTCAGAACCAAATCGATGGGCTGATTATGCCGACACCGGCAGCTGTACTCACGTCAGCGAAGTGCGTTTCAAAAAGGCACTGACAACGAAGACGGTTTGGGCGAGCTTGCGATTATCGATATAGGCGGTGCGACAACCGATATCCATCTCGGCGGCGTACGGCGACCCCTGCAAGCACGTGGGTGTTTGTTTCTGGTCTGAAGAGCCGTACTTGAAACGCACCGTTGAAGGCGACTCGGAAATGCGGTATTCCATTCAGGCGGCAGTTGATGCTGCAGGCATGCCGAATGTTACGGCGTTATCTGCCGAGATTGGCAAAGTTGACGACATTGAAGCCGAAGTTGAAAAAGCGGGCGAAAAGACACGAGCTTTATTTCACAAACAGAAAAAGACTTGCAGTTTGATGCGACGATTGCAAAACTGCGCTGGACATTTTCGATGACCCGTCATGCTGGCTCGCTCAAGCAAGTTTATTCGGGCTGTGATGGCACTATGTGGCAACAGGAAGGAAAAAGACCTTTCCGCTATTCCGTATTTTATCAGGACGGGCGGTATTTTGGTCTTTAACAAAAGAAACTATGCCGAGATTATGAGGGCTGCTCTTGCCCGTGAAGATGAGCCTTTGAGTGCTAAAACCTGTAAAGCCAAAATTTGTTAGACCAACGGTATATTTTGGCTGACAATAGGGCTCTTACGTAGAGAGAATGCGATATGGCAGTTCGTATGATGAAAAATATTTGAAGAGTGAATAAAGGGATACGCTTTGAGCATTGCTTCAAAAGTATCGCTGATATTCCATGTAAAACTAAAAAGGAAAAACTTACGAGAAAGAACATTTCAGAAGCCGATTTTTAGCAGAGCGAAAAGAATGTGCTGGCAACGCAGTGACTGGAAAAGAAGTCGATTTGAAAGACGCAATCGAGTATTTGAAAAATTCCGCCTGAGCGTAATTTTGCGGAAAGCTCGAACTTGCTGACAAAGCAGAATTACGACGGCACAACCGCGTGCATGGGTGTTCCGCTTTTTGGACGAGCATATTACGTTGATGAAGTATTTGCAGGATGGGAGGCGGGCGGACTTTTTACCAAGTACGATTGACGCGTATACTCGTCAAAATCGCTATGAGGAAGGCGAACGCGGTATCGAAGAGTCCAAAAGGCTGGGCGTTCATTGATGAACGGCTTTCCGGCTGTCAACTGGGGCGTTGCAGATGTACGCAGGTTGTCGAAAGCGTCAAGCTCTCCATTGCAGGCACGCCACGGAACTCCCTGATGCCCGCCTTTTGTCGGAAATTATTCGTGCAGGCGGTTACACGTCAAACGAAGGTGGCGGTATAGCTATAACGTCGCCTTATGCGAGGCTGTTTCAATCGAAAAACAGTTTAGCTTTTGGCAGTATGCAGACCGTTTGGTTGGCTTTTACGAAGAAAAACGGAGTGCATCTTAACCGCTGAGCCGTTCGGACTTTACCCTGGTACTTTTGGTGCCACCTTCGATGGCCATCGCGAGTCGGTATCATCGAAGCTGTCTGGCAGGCAGAACAGGGCGTAAAAGAGCATCACCGTCGGATACGGTATGTGTGGCAATATGATGCGGACGTTGCAGCGGTTATTTCGCTTCGCGAGTTGACCAAAAGAATAGGCTGAAAAACTTACGGTTATAAAAGATGTATGTTACAACGGTAGTTCACCAGTGGATGGGCGGTTTCCCACCAGATGAATCTCGTGCTCACGGCTTGATTTCACTCGGAAGTACGATTGCAGCACTTTTCTGGAGCAAACCAAAGGTTATCGTTAAAACTCCGCATGAAGCTTTTTGGTATTCCGACGAAGCAGCGAACGCTGGCGAGTATCAAGCCACAAAGATGGTACTTAATCTTTTGCGTGGACAGCGATATCCGAGCTGTGACGGCTAAAACAGGAAGTCGAGGCTCATCAAAGCCGAAACCAAGTGTATCATGAACGAAACTTTCTGGCTCGGTTCGGGCGACTTATTCAGGAGCGCAGCTAAAGCCTTTTGAAGCTGGCGTTCTCGACGATTCCCGTTTGCGCCTTCAAAGCACAACGCTGGAAAAGCGATGCCTGTACGTGACGATAACGGAGCTATCCGATGTTTGATGACGGGGAAATATTCCTTTCACAGACGATATTGAAAACCTTCAATCATGGATATGTGCTGGAAAAAGCGTGCAAAAGCCGACAAACGCGACGTTGGTTTCAAATGACAATCGATGACGTTTATGCCGTTAGTGCAGGCGTTTCTGGTTGGCGAGCGAAAATAAATAGTTCAATATATAACTTAACAGATAATCGAGTTTGCTCACAACTCGACTGTTAAAATGCAACAGTTGATGAGCTTCAGTTTCTAAAAACTGTTGCATTTTCATTCATCAACGAACTCTGAGGAAGCAGGCTATTCTTGAGATGCCGCATCCAAACTTGCTTTCCACTTTTTGTAAAATATCTAAAACGCCAAAACGCTTTTTGCGGAGTTGCGTCGGCGAGCTTTTGCAAGTTGCTAACGCTACTCGCTTTTAAAACTAAAAGCTAAAAAGCTTGTGGGTACTGGGACTTGCTTTTTGTGTGCGGAAAGCATCGGCGTAAAACGCTCCGTCCGTCGTCACAATGGCGGTTCAGTATGTGCTTTTGTGGTTGCGGCGGACGTCGCTTGCGTGCTTTCGGCAAAAGTGGTTTTGCACATACTCTGAGCTATGGAAGCTCTAAAAATCGAAGTTTTAGAGACTTTCACATTAAGTTATTCGTGCTTTGAGGACTGCTAAAAACGTAGATTGCATCAGCTCGACTACTGCCAGACCATTTTCAGGCGTTTTCCTTCTTTGCTTTTTCCAAGAGTTTGCGTTTGCAGGTGATGTCGCTGCCGTAGCATTTTGCCAAAAACGTCCTTGCGAAGCAGTGAAACTGTTCGCGGGCGATAATCCTGGCTGCCGATTGAAACCTTGGATTGCGATTTCTGAAAAGCTGTCGCGAATTTCTTCTTGAGTTTTTCGCAAACGTGCAGGGCTTTTGGTCGCGGGCTGCTCGGAAGGAAAGTTGCGACAATGCGTCCACTGGCTCGCCGTTTATCAGAATATCTATTTTTACCAAGTCGGTGTCTTCCATGACACGATAACTTCGTAGTCGAACGAAGTGTAGCCACGACTTAAACTTTTCAGCCTGTCACAAAAGTCGAAAAGGACTTCAAGCGAGGCATTTTCGTAAATGAGTTCTGATACGTTTTTCATCGAGGTAGTGCATATCTTTTTGTACGTCTGCGTTTTTCGAGACACAAGCTCATCATGTTGCTGAGGTAGTGTCGCTCGGAGTTATGATTGAAGCTCAGATATAAGGTTCTTGAGCTCTCACGATTGTGCCAGGGTCAGGATAGTCTCGCAGGGTTATCGCAAACTATTGTTCTCACCAGATTGAAGCGTCAAAAGGTAACGCACCGACGGCGACGTGAAAATTACTGTGGTCAAATTCCAGCTCCAGCGTTCTTGAACAATTTCCCAAAATGGAGCAGTTTGAAAAAGCCACAGCGGAAACCGTTACGAGTGCGATCGAAGAATCCCTTTTCGTAAGTTAAACTTGCATCGTTGAGTTTCAAACGCCGAAAAGCGTCTCGAAGTTCTTCATAGTCGTTTCAGTGTCAATTGGGTAAATGGACGAAAAAACGACTGGCTTACTTTAAAAGCCTTTCAGCGGGGTTTCGCACGGCGAGGCTGCGTCGGTTACTACGTCGCCGACTGCCCACGTCTAGAAACAGTTTTAACGCCAGCAATAATGTATCCGACTTCGCCAGCTGCGGTCCGTCATTTTTGATTAAATCCAAAACGAAAGATACCCGTCTCTTCAACTTTGTACTCGCTTTTGCTATTCATAAAGCGGACGGTCATTCCAGCCTTGATGCGGCCTTCAAAGACACGCACATGCACGACAACACCGCGGTAAACGTCGTAGTGGCGAGTCAAAAATTGACGCTTTGAGTCACCGTCTGATTTCCCTCTGGCGTGGGAAACTGCTGAACAATCGCTTCAAAAAGGGCTTCAATGTTTTGTCCCGTTTTTGCAGAAACTGAGATTGCCGTGTCACTGTCCAGACCCAGCCTCATTGTCTGTTTGATGCTTAACCGCCTCAATGTCCGCTGCTGGTAAGTCAACTTTGCTGATTACTGGAAGAATCGTCAAACTCGTGCTCCCAAATGCAAATACATATTGAAAGCGTTTGCGACCCACGCCTTGAGTTGCGTCAACGGTGAGAATCGCTCTCCTACACGAAGCGATCGCTCTTGAAACCTCGCATGAAAAAGTCAACGTGTCCGGGCGTATCGACAAAATTAAGTTGGTACTGCTCACCGTTTTTGCCGTGTATGAAAGTTACCGCCGACTTTTTGATTGTAATGCCTCGCTCCCCGCTCGATGTCCATATTGTCTCGTCATCTGGGTTCGCTGCAAACGTTCGGCAACCGCCTTTGTCTTTTCAATTAAGCGGTCTGAGAGCGTCGATTTTCCGTGGTCAATGTGTGCCACAATGCAAAAATTTCGTATCTGGTTGTACATCGCCAGATAGTAGCATACATGAGTCCAGTTTATGAAAATGCAGCATCGTCCATTCACCGAAAGTGTAACTCCACGGTGAACTTAAAATCCGCTTGGCGGATTTTAAGTTCTGCCATCCTAGTCAACCGTTTAACAGCGTCGTCCTTGTACGCTGTTAAACTCGAGTTAGGCGCTAACTGTGCATCTTGCACAGTTAGCGCTCCAAAGCATCGCTGGAGCTGATAACCGGCGGCTTCCGTGCCACCACCGGGATGGCGGGCAGATAAAACGCTATCAAGCTTTTTGAAAGGCACGGACGAAGGTCAGGGTCGTGGATGCTTTTTGGTTAATTTAAGACTAGAGCATGATTTTGAGTCGACAGAGCTCGTAATAACTTTTTGCAGAGTTCTTTGATGCTGCCGTCTTTTGATGTATTCGTCGATGGCATCATTCGATCGATTATGCCACCTGGCGTAATTTCAACCATGCGGTTCGCAATTGATGATAAATTCGTGGTCGTCGAGTTAAAAAGCATTACGCCTGGAAATTGAATGAGCTTCGTTGAGACTCGTGATTGTCGCAAGGTCAAGGTGATTTGTCGACTCGTCCAAAGTCAGTACGTTCGCACCTTCGAGCATAATCTTGAAAGCATGCGCGCGTACTTTTTCACCTCCTGAAAGAACGTTCACTGGCTTTAGTGCATCGTCGCTCGAAAATAACATCTCGTCCCAAAACGAGCGGATATATGTTTCGTCTTGGTCTTCGGAAGATTGTTTGAGCCAGTCAACAGATGTCAACTTGCTGTCAAAAATTGGGCGTTGTTTTTGGAAGATACGTACCTTGACAGTTTGTCCCGCAGCAGTAATCGCCTGAACCAGCTTGATATTACCAGTGATAATATCGAAAAGTGCAGACTTGGAATTGTGCTGCTGACCGATAAATGCAACTTTATCGGTGCGGTTTATCTGCAAGCCAAAATCTTTCAAAAGTGGAATCCGTCGCTAGAACTTTCGATGTTGAGCTTTTCAATATGAGGCACGTTGTTTCCAATATCATGCGGGAAGGCTTAAAGTTCACGTAGAAAATTTTCGCGACGTAACTTAATTTCTTCAAAAGTTAATCTGTCGTAAACTTTTTGTTACGTAGTTGTGACGGCTTTTGAAGCGTTTGAAGCAAAGCGTAAAAATAAACTCACGCAAATCAACCATCTTTCGTTTTGCTATCCTTTGCTTGTCGTTGCATTATCTGACCCATCTGATACCAAAAATCGTAGTTGCCTGTGTAGCATTCAGATTTTGCCATAATCTATGTCGCAAAATGTGTGCAAACTGTATTCAGGAAGTGGCGGTCGTGCAGACAACAATGATAATGTTGGGAAAGTTAATTAAAAATTCTTCAAGCCATGAAATCGATCTCAAATCGAAAGCCGTTGGTAGAGCTCATCAAAAACAAAGCAAAATGTCGGGCGTTCCAAATAACGCTTGAGCGAGAAGTACTCGTACTTTTCTGGCTTTCATCAAAGCTCGTTCATCATGCTGCCGTGAAACTGCTCGTCTAGCCGAGTCCCGAAAGCATTTGCTCAATTTTCGTTTTCAGCTTCCCAGCCACCCAATTCGAAGAAACTCCTGCTTCAAATCGACGCTTTTAATGCCATCTTCTTCGGAAAAGTCTGGCTTCGCGTAAATTGCTTCAGCGCTTTTCATAACTGATATACAATTTCGGTTGCCCATAAACACGGCGTCTTTCCTGGAATAGGCATCAAACTTAGTGGTCTTGACTGAGAACGGCGATGCGTTCACCTTCGCTAACTGTTAACTCACCTGAATCGTATTCAAGCTCACCTGAAAGCACTTTCAAAAAGTAGATTTTTCCTGCTCCATTCGCCCCGATAATACCGTAGCAGGTGCCACTAGTAAACTTTAAGGTTTACATCTTTGAAAAGGGCTGATTAGAAAATTCCTCAAACTTAAATCGCTCACTGTAATCATAGTGGTTCGCTAACGGTATACTCAATTAAAAATTGTCGATGATTTGAAAATATCGCTTCAAGTGCAAGGCAAACTCAAATGTGAGCTACACTAATCTTTGAGATATTTTTACAGTCGAAAACAAAACTTAGGTTTGTAAACGCATAGGAATTTGCTTCAGCATTGCAAAACATATTTTTAAGTTCAGCGATTGCCTCCGTGATTTACATCGATGTTTTTCTAAATTGATACGCCGATTACTCTGGGATTATGTTAAAAGTTTCTTGTCTTTTTCGCATAACGCCTTGTAGTGCGTTTTATCAAGGCTTTAACGTCATCGAAAGCTAACAGTCAGTGGAGCTTTAGGAGACAATTCGAAAACTCCCGATAACCAACTTGCTTTCATCAATGGAGTTTCCGCCGTGTAGCCCTTTTGTATATAAAGCTCAAATTCTGAAACTAAACCATCAGCGAACATTTTTTCAACTCGCATTTTCAATCCCGCTGATAAATAATTTCACGCGGGCGAGTGAGAGTTAAAACCAAAAACTATAGCGACTGCGAAATTCCGTTGAAAGTTGAAAACTGCTCAATGGCTTTTTGCCGTTTCATAAATCTCAACGCCCGGAAGCACCCTGATAGTGATCGTGCATCTTAACCCTTGTGGCAGTAATCGGGTCGCATTGCGCAGACGCTCAAACAAAGCCTTTTCTCCGTGTCAGCTCAATCTCGTAAGCGTTGCCGCGACTGCTAAATCGGCTTTTGGAGTTTCAGGCAAACTAAGCAAAAATTTTTGAGAAAAACGCAGACCCGCCGAGCAAAAGCAGGAACAAAGCCTCGTCGAAAAATGTCCTCGCAAGCAGCATCAGCTTCGCGAACAAAAATCGCTAACTGAAAACTCTTCACCCATCGCGAAACCTACCAAGTGGTGGTGGAACTTGCTCGCATTTCTTCCAATGTCGGGCGTGCAGATGCAATAACAGACCTCGCGATACACTTGTACGGGAGTCCGCATTAACTATTTCTACAGGTGTTTGCTAAACCGCTTTGAGAATCTCGCCCAAACACGGATGCAGCGAAGTCGCTTTTCCGCAGGCAGTTGCCCCAAAAAATAACAATCGCGGAATTGGGGAAGGTTGTTTACACAAGGCTATATTGCATCGTGGGTAATTTGGTATCTCGACTTCGTTGGTAAAGATTCTTTTGCAGCTTCCGACACGACATTAACTTTGGTCAATCTCGTCCGAAAGCCTGAAGAGAAGCGAGCTGTTCGGCTCGTCTCGTTGAAGCACAAGTTATCCTCGTAAATATTACTCTTCAAATTCAATTAGCTTTTGCAATGGAAAAATCATATCGCAATTATATTCAAAAAGAGTCAAGCTATCGGTCAAAACAGAAAAAGCTTTCGTCTAAAAAGTTTAGTTTAGAAAATATCTTTGCTGCCTTTCAATACAAAAACGATGCTCAAAAATCTAAAGTTTATTTTTATTTTTGCTGTTACTGATGTTAAATGAAAGTTTATTTTAAATATTGTTGGCAGTATTTGCGACTGTTTTTGTGTTATACTGTACTTACATGTACATATACGGTAAAAAGGACTTTTTTCTCAAAAGGCATTGCAAGAGCAAATTCTTGCAATGAAAGAACATATAGCTGAATTGGAAAAGAAGGACTTAGCTTTCAAATAAAGTATTGAATCTTTCATACGATTACGATACCACAACAGCGTATGCGAACGAGTTAGGATATATAAAAGACGTGCAGATAATGATAAAATTGCAAGATTTTGCAGGGAAATGAAAAATCATGATTTTAATCCGGACAATATTTGACCTTGCCTGAAATTACTTATATGTCTGACGCAGTTATCAAAAGCATCGCGTTATCAGTCGGGATTATTGTGTTGCTGATTGAAATGCTACTGCGTATAAAAACGAAAATGAAACAAAAGTAGAATATGATTATACCAATAGATTAAAGAATACTGTTTCCGTGAAACAGTTGAAGCGTACAAAAAGGTAAAGTGTGAGTTTTACCGACTGACACTATCTACGGATTTTCGGGAATTGTTCCCGAGCTGAAAGCAAAATACTGAAGATATCAGCTCTGCCGAGATGATTCCGTTTGCTTTGCAAAGACGTAGAAGACATTTTTCTGATACACGGACCAAAGTATGTCCTGGCACCTACAAGTGGCCTTCGCGTTGGCGCTAATCGTTAGGTCAAAGGATGGAACAGGCTGCTACCGCTGTCCGCCGCCCCGGGCTATCAATGGCTGCGTAGGGTGATTGGGCCGTTGGGCAACCCATCTTTTCGTCAAAGGCGTTAATCTTTCTGGTAGCTCAAACTCAAAAACCGTGCGGGAAATTGCCGAGTACTTTCGAGCGAAAAGTTTCTATCGTAAGGATGGAGGAGTTAGGTGCGGCTTCAAACTGTTGTCGATTTAACCCATCGGTGGAGCCTGCCGACACTGCATCATCGCGGAAGTGCTGAAATTTGAGTGAAAACATTATTTGGCAATAAAATGACACCACATGTGCGCGCACATAGAGCAAGCGACTGAAAAGATTCGAAAGCGCATCGCAATGATGAAACTCGTGGGCGGTTTCGCAACCTAGCTTGGTACATCATTTAATGAGATCGATGACGGTGAGGAATGACCTCGGTTTGAATTTGAGGTCAGTTTCGACGATGCTGTGTTATTTAGGCGGCTGAAAACTTCGTCCTAGCTTCAGTTGTCGCACTGCACCCATTAGCGGCAAAATATTTCCACCCTGGTTTGGCTGCGAAATTACAGTCAGTAGCATCAAGATGTTCGGCAAAGTACTTTTGTGGTATCTGTTTTTGTGTCAGAGCGCCCGCTAGTAACGCCCGTCGATCTCTTCACGTGCCGAGGCGTAAATTTTGCTAGAGAATCGCGATTGTCCGCATCGGAAAGCACGCAAATCGTCCAGCAGAGCTGTGCGTGAATACGTGTGCGACATGGAAATCCACGATGAGGCGTGTCGGTTCCGAATAAACTGCTTTTAATCCCGCAAGCGTCGTTTTTACTCGCCGTCGGTGTAGTGTGCATGTCGTCTCATAAACAAAACGTCAGCCTGCTTCACCGACAATTCTGCTTCGCCTTTGTCACGCCAGCATAACTTGCAAGTCGCAGCCCTGATTTTTCCAGATGTCTTCAACCGACAGACTGCCGTTTTTGTGGCGTAAAATTGAACGGTTAGCCACAATCGCATGCTGGCTGCATTCAATACATTGTGCTTTCAGGAATGCGTATGCAAAATCGCCTGCAAAACCAGAAAGCGAAAATATTTGCTTGCCGCTTTCACCGAGATTGATTTCCGCCGGCAAACTCATGCTGCCAGTTTTTCGTGCCAGTACAGGTAAAGACCAAATCAGGGCGACTTGAAAAATAGCTTGGTACACCTTCTTTTGCAACTGTCCTCAGCACAGTCAAATCAGGCTCGCCAAACTGTGGCGACGCTCACGTATGGCTGTCTAAACGCCAGTGAGAATATCCTCATGGGTCGGACGTAATCCTCGTGTGGTCGGACTCAACGCCCGTGTGAATACTCTCGGAAGAAATTTCAAAAGTGCCGTTTGTATCCGGCAAGTTTCTCGCGACAAAGAAATGCACCTACCGCTGTCACGTGCAGCTCATCGAAGTTAGAAACGGCACTGCCCGTGAGTACACCGTTGCATCGAGATTCAGCTCCTTTAAGATTGTACCGACCGCTGCAGTGGGTGCTTTGTCTTTCCATGCACTGCGCGTAACCCGCATGAAAGCGGTTTTGCGACAGCCGCCCAAAGCTTCATATATGACAAGCCGAAGCAGAATTTATCTTTTTGAGCTGTGCAAATTCCTCGTTGCTGCTTCGCTGTGTGCAGTGAGATAAACGACAAGGTCGTGGCTGCAAACCAGTTGCATTCTGCACAGAAAATCGGCGGTTCAGAACCCATACACCGTTTTCAACACTGCGCCAGTGTAAACATCCTGTCGGAAACATCACTACCTAACACTCTTTGCACCAGCAGCTGGCAAAATTTCAGCCATAGCCGCCATTCCAGTTCCTCTTTATACCAAGCTATATAAACGGTTTTTCATTTGGATAAATCCTGCTATTTCGAGCATAACTGTATATAGAAAAACTTACAGTCCTCCACTCTCTATAAAACAAAAAGCCATTGCAAAAATAAGCATATCTTCTATCAATTCCAATTTTCTTTGCTGGGTCTATCTTTTTGTAGTCATTGTAAACGGAAAAGCTATCGACAGGTCTAAATGCGATGGATCCCCGTCGCATTCAGACCTACTATATATAAAAGCAATGACCGAATCACCGCTAAGGTCAGTGATTAGCGACGTTTTTCAAAATATAATTTTGAAAACTAGAAAAGTCAATTTACAATAATTTAGAATACAGATATTGTAAATTGGTGCGTGTGCCACCACCGCCTGGGCGCGGTGAGCGGAGGAGTGCGCGTGTATGTAGTCACGAATGGTGGCTAATTAAAATCTGGAAGGATTTTAATTAGCCCCGTGGATAAGCTCAACTGCTTTACAAAACCACGATATTTACGCAAAATTCAAAATTAACATTTGTGTCTGCGAAATGAGGACAAAGCGGAACGTCTACATTTTACGTTTGGTTATCACCGCTATCTATTATCTTAATTTTTCTTTCATAATCTGGACAAAAATAAAAATAAAACCTCTTGACATGTGTGTGTGTTTTTGATATAGTAAAGGAAATTTTAGTAGGGTGCTGAAATGCCTTTGTGGACGAAAGCGACAAAAGATTGCTACGCATAAACGAAAGAAGAAGCTGAGAAGAAATCGGCACAAGAACAAGTAGTTCTGGTTTGTCTTTAAGCACTTAAAAAGGTTGTCATTTTGACAACCTGTAAAGCAGCTTTTTGTATTTCTAGAACATCTGTGAAAAAGAGTCCATCAATCCACATGACGTTTCTCAAAAGCGAGGATACCGCTGAAAGTTATCTCAGTTATGTGTCTTTTGATAAGCGGTTCTAGCTTTCAAAACCAGCGACAATTCGCGACGATGGAACACCAAACGGACAAATGAAACTTTGTTACATTATCTCTATCTTTGAAAACTTTATAAAAACAGAGGATAGTGAAAGGCTGTGAGTACGAGGTACAATGTGAGGATCTCGACAATATTAAAACATATTCTATCGCCAGTCGATTTTACTTTCGTATGATGAACTTAAGATTTTGGCACGTGAAATACGAGCGGTTATTTTGAAACTACGGCAAAAACGGGCGGACATCTTTCCAGCAATCTCGGTGTAGTTGAGCTTTACACTGTCTCGCACCGCGTGTCTGACACGCCTTCAGACGATATCGTCTGGGATGTCGGTCACCAGAGTTACGCCCACAAACTTTTAACAGGACGGGCGGAACATGTCGACATTAGGCAGGAAGGCGAATCTGGGCCTGAGTTCGAAAGTGAATATGATAGTTTCGGTGCAGACATGCATCAACTTCGATTTCAGCCGCTGTTGGTTTTACTAGTAGCAAACGAGCTTTTTACAAAAGATGCACGTCATTGCTGGTTATCGAGACGGAGCTTTTAACCGATGACTAGCCTTTGAAGGAATTGAAAAACGCGTGTGCATGACAAAAAACTCGGTTATCGTGTTAAACGACAACGGCTTTTCAATAAGCAAAACACAAAGGCTATTTTTCAATAGCACTTTTCTAAAAATTCACGATTAGCAAAAAGATACCAGCGAGCTAAACTTTTTGATCCAGCCTTGTTGAAAGTGCCTGTCAGGCGAAAAAGATTTTTAGGCTTTATTCAGTAAAAGCTGCCGTTAAAAGTATTTCTTTTCGACAAACTTTTGTTGACTTCGGCTTGAGTATGTCGGACCCATCAATGGGCGATCAATATTCGAGAGTGGAAAATGTCTTGAAAACGGTTAGGCAACTAAACCGCCCTGTTGTATAGTCCATGTAAAACAAAAAGGGTTTTCGGGATACGCTTATGCAGAAGATGACCCGGAACGTTTTCACGGTGTCGGGCATTTTGATGCAACAGACGGCAAACTTGAAAATTCCGCAGGAATTACTTTTTCATCGGTGCGTACGCTTTGCAAAACTGGCTGAGCAATGAGCGCATTGTTGCAATCACTGCAGCGATGCTCGGAGGCACAGGTCTTGAAGCTTTTAATAAAAACGTTTTCCGCTTCGTTGTTTTGATGTTGGGATTGCAGAGGACACGCAGTAACATTTTCATATGGCTGGCAGCAAAAACGGAATCCGCCCATGCGTTGCACTATATTCGACGTTTTTGCAACGAGCTTGCGACCAGATTATTCACGATGTTGCTGTTTGAATTTACCCTGCTGTGTTTGCGATTGATAGGCAGGTGCCGTTCCGAACGACGGCGAAAACTCATCAAGGCATTTGATGTCAGTATTTTACGCTGCATACCCAACATGACAATTTAACGCCAGCAGTTGAAACCCGAAATGGACGCTCTTGGGCTTTTTGACAGCAAACACCTGTTGCTATTCTGCTATCCGAGCTGCCTGCACCGAAACCGAAGCTTTTTAACCTGCCGCCTGTACCAGGGCGAGGGCATTTTTAAAAGCGTAATGGCGGAGATTTTGCTGGTAATGTGTTCAGGAGGACTTTTATCCTCAAGTCAAAAGCCGCAAGTGAGCAACCATAGCATGAAAAATATTTTTCCACTGGACACATATCATCTGAGGTTTATAAAACCAATAGATAAAGAGTATTTTATCGAAGCGGTCAGCCCTTACAATGGCCTTTTGCTCGTTGAAGAAGGCAAAATAGGCAGACGTGCAAACGAAGCTTGAAGGCAGAGTTCTAAAAAGCTCTTCCTACAAAGTGTACGTAAAGTTTTAGCCTTCGACGACGCTGTTTTCGAAACAAGGCTCGCGAGGAAATTCTCGCACAGGCTGGACTTTCAGCTTCGCAACAGCCCATGCAGTCAAGACTGCATGAGCACTGTCACAATAAAGACTCAAAAAGGCGGCTTGACACCCGCCGCCAGCCCGCTACAGGACATCGGTTCAAAATTGACATCCGTGTCAAATGTTTAACAACGCACATCCTTGTATCTGCTAAGCAGGGGACGAGATTTGTGCATGCACAAATCTCGCTGCTGCTTTGTGTACACAGCCATCCTCTAGCTGGTTTTTGCCTCGCAAAAACATCGCAGGGCTGACAAGGAGGTCAGCTGGTGAAAAGCTCATATCGAGTTTTCTGAATGAAATCTCGAAGGTCATCAATCGCAAGCGATGTACATTGATGACCAGGCGTCCGTGCGCCAACGCCACAGGACGGCAGTTCAGTAATGTCGTAGGTCAATTTCAATAATTAAAATACCAATATTGCAAATTGACCTTGTATTCTTGTACGCCTGTTAAGAGTGCCTCTTTCATCAAGTCTAGTTACCACGATATTGCTGCGGAACAAGTTTTTCGAGCTCTTTAATTTTTCGCGATAAAAACTCAATTTTCATCTGGCACGAGTTAGAGTTCTGCTACTTTTGTTTGTGCATTGTGCTTTTTAATTTCCCTCGGTTAAATCGGCACATTTGTTCAAACAAAAAGGCTCGCCGAACGAAAAAGATTTTTCGTCTTCAGTCAAATACAAAGGCAAATTTATCACTGCAGGATATTTTGCATTTTCGCGTGTCCTTTGACGCAAGTTTACCAGACCTGCTTTCACAGGCGTGAGCGTCGATAATACGAACTGTCCTGACTCTAATCTCGGTACGTTCCGCTTTCACAATTTCGCAACGTTGACGCGCATTTGCTGTAACGCAAGAATCAGTGAGTCGCCCTCGCGTCAAAACTCGAGGGACGGTGAACGTTACGCCTTCAGCGTCCGAAAAGGTTGCTTGCTTTTCAGTATTCGCCAAATCATCTTTCCAGTAACGAAATTTTAAAAATACTCGGCTTCGTTAAAAAGTAAGCGTCAAAATATTCTGAGCTTCATCTGCATAAAAGCATTATTCTTTTTGACTTCTTGTTTCGTCCAAAAACCATAAAGCGGACTTTGATGTGCATTCATTGCTCAGCCCCCAGCTTGCTCGTCGGTAATTCCGTAGCGACGCATTTCCGCAGGCAACTCCAGGCTTTGACGTCGCATAATCGTGCCGTTGAAAAACGAAGTAAATAAAAACTTATCGATTAAGCACACAGGCATATAAACCGATTGCTTTGCATACGTGGATAAGTGATTGCAAAATATTCAACCCAGCAAAAATTTTCAACGCCAGAAATCCTTGCATTAAAAATTTCCCAAAGGCTCAGTACACATAAGAATAATACGGCTTGAGAACAATCCGCACTTTGCAGCGAACCGTCATCATCGGGTGTCGAAAAACTCAATGAAGCGTCCTCCATTTTCCCACACGCCGTAAATCGGCTCCCTGCGCCATCGCAAAACTAACTGACAAACAAAAATAATAAAATGCCTTGCACTTCATAATTCAATTATATCACAAACCCATAAAGGTCGAAATTTTTCATTTACATTATCATTAACCGATGTCTCGCTTTTAGTGAAACTGGACAGCCTCCAAAAAGGCTGTCCTGATTTTTACGACGCGTTTTGTTTTATAGAATTTTTGCTCAATTGTATTATTCTAAGCTTCGTTTTGTTAAGTGCTAAAACCAAAGCGTAACACCGACAAGCTATAACTTTTTATAAAAATTTCTTTTCAAAGTCATTCTGCTTCATCAGCTGCATTTACATCCTCGCAAAATTCTCTTCATGTAAAGAAGCACACGCGAACAGAGTGTTCACGATAAACTCATAGTCGTGCGAAATAATTAAACCGCTTTTCCAGATGTTGCAAGGTCTTTTAGCATTTTTGAAACTTGCAGCATATTGCGGCAATCAAGTCCGCTCGTCAGTTCGTCCAAAATCGTAAAGTGTGGAATTGCGATATAACTCTGCAGCAATAACGAGTCGCTGCTTTTTGTCCGCCTGAAAGTGAAAAAGGATGCACATTCCGTACTTCCTCTAAATTAAGCTGCTTCAAAGCGGCTTTCAATCTTTTTCGTCCAAATGCTCAATGTCGCTATTGCCGATTACAAGCTCATTATAAACTGAATCTGCAAACAGTTGGTAATCGACATCGTTCATCACAAACTGCACTGCTCCACTCTTTGCTGTGCGGTTGTTTCTTTTCCGCCAAAGCAAAACCGCACCGCCGTCCTGCTTAAAAAGCCCCGCAATAATTTTTGCAAGTGTTGTTTTACCGATCCTGTTTTTCCAACCAAGGCGGTAACTTCACCTAAATATAACTCGTAGTTACATTTTGCAAAATTTGTTTTCGTTGTTCTTATATTTATACGCAACTTGTCTTAAACTGCAAGCAGCTATTTTTATCTTTGTGCTGGAAAAGTTGTGGTGCATTTTCAAAAACGTGTAAACTCCGCAAGCCCAAACTATGAGCGTTTCATTTTGCATCGCACAAAATTCTAGTGCAGAATATTCACGTGCAATTTTTCCTTCACTCACATATAACACACGATCAAAAAGCCCTTGCAAATAATAAATTCGGTGTTCAGCGATAATGACTGTCGTCTTTTTAGCTTTTTTTATAACCGCTGCAAGATTTTTAATTGATGCATAATCTAAATTTGAAGAAGGCTCGTCCAAAAGAATTATGTCTGGCTCCATCGTCAATATTGCAGCAATGGCTGTTTTTGTTTTTCACCATTTGACATTGCACGCAATCCTGCAAGGTTTTCAATTCCAACAGTTTTTATTGCAGCTTTGATGCGTGTTTTTATTTCAGCTTCAGACACACCATAATTTTCACATGCAAACGCTAACTCAGAAATCGTATTTTTCAGTAAAAATTGACCTCGACGGGTCTTGAAAACACCGAGCCTACAAACTTTGAAATTTCACACACAGGCATTTTCAACAATATTTTGCTCATCGACAAAAACTTCACCGGAAAAACTCGCCTTCAAAATTCTGGAATCAAACCGTTGATGCATTTTGTAATAGTCGATTTTTCCTGAGTCAGCTCATTCCAGTTAAAAGAACACATTCGCCTTTTTTGAATATCAAGCAAAGGCACTGCCAACTGCAAAATCTTTTTCCGCCATAGGTAAACTTTACAGCCTTGAATTGAATCATGCACACACCCCTTGTAGAAAATGCAAATCCGAAGAGTCTTGAAATATTTTTCATAAAGCATTTTTCAAAAAGCTTTGCGTGCACAAAAAAACACAGCACCATCAACAAAACTGAAACTATATTGCATCAAACGCAGTAATTCTCACATCAACCAAAGCTTTGTTTTTACCGCCGTACTCAACACCTTTAACCAAAGCTCGCCGCAGTCATCTCGTCAGAAATTTTTAAGCTGCGGAACAAAAGCAGACTAAGCAAATACTCAATAATAAGTTGTGGATTTTTAAAACCGTTTCAGCGTTACATCAATACCGCGCATTTTCATGCAATCTTTTATCACAGCGATTTCATGCCAGTGCCGTTCCCTATAAACCCTCAGTGCAACCGTCAACGCAAGTATCAAAACCTTTATGTAAACCAAGTTTACGCAATGCACAAACCAGTACACCAGAATTTACTTTTTAGTAATAACATGTGCAATCATAAAAAGTGGCAGCGTCTTTGCAATCATAAAACATATAAAACCAATCAATGCAATAAAAGCTAGAAACTTTTTCTGCGGTAAATATATGTGGCACAATACCGCTCAAGATTTGACAAATAAAAATGCAACCGTATACTTCAATGCCGTCATTTTAAAAAGAAAACATCACCGTGAACGAAATACAAAATATAGTTATTGTTAAAATAGTTGATGCGACGAACAAAAATACTGACGATATAAAATTTATCGCCAACAAAAATACGCACATCCAAAATATCCTTTTTGCGGAATATACGTCTCAACAGAAAAATCTTTTGTGCTCCATTTTATCACTCACTTTAATGCACAGCTATTTAGATGAAATCTTGGTATTTATCACAACTAATCTTACCGCAACCTTATATGCGTATTGATGGGATGCATCTATTCACACGCTTGCAATAATTTTTCAAATTCTTCACCGTATACATTGTAAAGCCATTTCTCTTCAGTACTATAAACACAATAAGATAAAGCAAGAAAAACAGGCAGCAAAAATAAGTAAATACAAATTGCATGCTAATTAAAATTGCTCCAGAGCATATAAACAAAAGCCGAATAAATTGGATTGCGAACATGTGCATAAATTCCATCGGTTACAAGCGTGTTCTCTTTGATTCTGATGCATCAATCTGACTTAGAATGACAGCTGAATACCACATCCACACTCCGAGTGCAACACACGCAGCTCCGATAACGTAAAACAAAACAGCAACGAACATACATTGCGGAAAAATACTCGGAATTATTTTTTCGCACCGACATAATAATTACAGAAGCCGTTAATATCACAATCGGCAAAACATATAGCGACTCGACGCCAACAACAGGCAAATACTTTCTCTCTTTTTCATCTTTTACTCCAAATCAATTTTTATTTATGTATCAAACATTAACCGAATGCTGGCAATAACACGCACTGCAGTTTTATATTAAGTCCGTATTCTAATAACAATGTTATTAAAGTTTGACAAAAAGCCAATGTATAATTATCTAATTTATAAAGCTTTATTTTAAAAACTGCCGTGTATTTAAAACAACGTAAATCCATGCACACCCAAAAGCTAAAAACGACACCCCTCACCCAACTTTCCACCATTTCTGCCTTAGAATATAAATCCTGCAAGTGCCTATATACGCCACCTTTCGACATCAAATCTTTTCGTCACTTCCATGTTCGATAATTGTACCTTTTTCAACAACCAAAATTTCATCGACATTTTTAATTGAACCTGCTGATGTGCAATCATAATTACTGTTTTATTTTTTCATTAAGTTGAAAAATGCTTGCTGTATTTCATATTCTGTTTTCAGGTGGCATACTGAAGCTTCATCCAAAATAATAATACTTGCATTTTTAAAATAGCCCCTGCGATTGCAATACGCTGAACTCGCCACCTGATAAGTAAAACGCCCTTTGAACCAATGATTGTTTTTCACGCTCTGAAATTTATCCAAAAATATCCTCGCATCTAGCAAGGCGAAGTGCATTCATAACATCTTTCATAACTGGCTTTTTGATTTCCATTTTTACGTTTTCAAAAATACTCGTTTTGAAAAGTTTCGACGTTTGAAAAACAAATGCTATATTTTTCATCAAAGCATTCTTAGAATACGATGTTATATTTTTCCACCGATTAAAATTCGCCACTGTTTATTTTTGTAAAAGCCAGAAATAAGTTTTGCGATTGTGCTTTTTCCCGCCACCTGACGCAAACCGACAAGTGCATAAGTTTTATTTTGCTCAAGTTTCAAAGCTCACATCGTGCAAAAATAGTTTCTTCCGTGTATCCGAACGAGAAACATGTTTGAATTCCTACTCCGTAATGCTCAAACTTCGTTTGTGCCAAAAGCAATATTGTCTTTTTCCATTTCATCGACAATTTGCTCAAGTTTATCTCACAGCACTTCGTCGCCTGCATACCATACATACCGACGTACATAACGCGCATAAATGATGCAAACAAAACACCAGCAATACACACGAAAAACACTTTTCGTAATGATTAAATTTTCCGTCGGCACCTTTATTCATAAATAAATTGCAAAAGGAATTGTAAAATGCAGGAAACAAATTAAATAACACTTGAAACAAAACAAACGGTACACGGCAACTCTAAAGTGTGATTTGTATGCTAAATCAGAATAATCCACAATAGCTTTTTGTAAAAAGTTTCAAACGATCGACTGTGCTGCGAAAATTTTTATCACTTGCATGCCGCGAACATACTCAACGGCTTGACCATTCATTTTTCCAATGCAGCTTGATATTGCTGCACAAATTTTTCTGTCACCAACCGTCCAAAGCATCAATGCAAAGCCGATAGCTGCCATAGCAACAAGAAGCATGACAAGTTTAATGTCCACCATAAAAACAACAACGAACATTAAAACTGGGTAGCCGCTTATATTGTCTGGAATCGCGTTGCAAGTTGGTGAGTGTTCTGTGCGTTATCGTCAATAATTTTACGTACAGTACCAGATCTCATGCACATCGAAAAAGCAAAGGATGCATTCATCAAATGCTCGATTGCTACTTTTCGCAAATTATTTTTCAAGCCTAAACCCTAAAATATGCGAAGCTCACACAGCAGCAAACAAACACATAATTATCGCAAGCATAAGCCGAAACAATCGTAACTGGCAAGAAACTTTTCCATCCGTTATGCTTTTCGTAACAAGCACCGCATACAAAAACTTCCATAAGTACCAAAAATGCACTCATCTGCAACACAACGCCAACGACCGATATAGATAAATATACGCAGTGTATCAGGCACGTACTTAAATAATCTTTATATGTAGACAACATAAAAACTCCTTCATAATTCCACAATAATTTAATCATTAGTTTTAGCTCAGGTGTTTTATCTTTCGGACAATCGCATTGTTTTTATTTACTTTGATAACAACGTTATCAGTAACAATGATATATGCAAACAAAAGTATAACCCTGAAGCTGCAACTTTATATCTTGGTAACGATTATCTGCAATATCTTAATAACAACTGTTATCACATTGAGGCAAAAAGTCAATAGCTAAAAAGAAAAATATAGGCTGCAACTTAGGAATATTTTTGAAGGCGTTTTAACCTCAAAAAGCAATTAGCGTAATGAATTTGGCTTTGTGTGCGGGGGAAAGCATACTAATCCCTAGAAGGTGCAACGCACGCCGCATCTTGAGCGGTTACAGCTTTTGCATTTTCGAGTAGCATGCGTCCCATTGTATTACGCATGAAGGGTAAAAGCAAAAAGCTTTTTAGTTTACAAGATATTTTTCAAATGTTTTTGCACCGAGATAGCGAGCATTCACCCCAAGATAATCTCACGCGCAAAAGTTGATTGTACTTTTGCGATGCGGTCGGTCGACCTTACTGAACCTGTTTTGATTTTGTCCCGTTTCAAATGCAACGGCAAGGTCGGCAATAAAGGTGTTCTTCGCTTTCGCCTGACGATGCGAAATAACTGCGGTGTAGCCAGCATTTTGTGCCATCTTTATAGCGTCGATAGTTTCGGTAACTGTCCCGATTTGGTTGAGCTTTAATCAAAATTGAGTTGCACGAATGTTCTTTTGATGCCACGAGTCAATCGTTTTGTGTTAGTAATAAAAGTCATCGCCGACAATCTGATTTTACTGCCGAGCTTTTCGGTGATTTTTGCAACCAGCCCAATCGTTTTGGTCAAGCGGATCTTCAATCGAGATACTGGATATTTTTACCCAATCGGTATATAACGCAATCATTTCATCTCGCATTAGCACCTTCGACGGGTTCGACTTCCAAAACTTATATCCTTTTGCGCCACCAGCTTTCATACAACCTCAGTAGGCAGCACAACCGGCGCAATCATAAATCTCCAGAGCTTCCAGCTTTGTAGCCAGCCTTGTCAATCGCTCAAGATAAATTCCAGTGTTTTGCTCATTTTCAATATTCCGAGCAAAACCGCCTTCATCACCAACGGCAGTACTTGTCCATCGGCTTTTAGGACAGCTTTTAGAGCACGAAAAACTTCTGCCGTCATGCGAATGCTTCGCGGAATGTTTTCGCCCCAATCGGCATAATCATAAATTTGAAAGTCAACTTTGTTGTCGGAATGACAGCCGCTGTTGAGAATATTTGCCATAGGCACGGGTAAAGTCAGAGCATGCACACCACCGGAGATAATTGTAAAGAGGCATATTGCGGAAAGAGCCGCAGCTCTGGCAAACGCCATTGAAACAGCAAAGCACGCATTCGGCACCAAGTTTTTGACTTATTTCCGTGCCGTCCAACTTCAGCATCGTGTTGTCGATTTCAGTTTCTGATCAAACGGGTCAGCATCAGCCAGTTCTGGTGCAATCACTCGCAAATATTTTAATCGCCTTTGTAACACCTTTTCCACCAAAGCGGGCTTTGTCCTCATCGCGCAATTCCAAGGCTTCAAACTCGCCAGTTGAAGCACCAGACGGCACAATCGCACTTGCACGCGTTCCGTCAAACAACACACTTCCGCTTCGACAGTCGGATTTCCACGTGAGTCCAAAACTTTGCGTGCCAACACAACATTTTCGTTCATAAAAACCCTCCGAACATAAGGTACATCTTACACCGCTTTTTGCTGAAGCTGTCAGTAGAAAATGAATTTTTACACGGAAAAAGAATTTTGCACGGGAACCAATTTTGTAATATTTTTGATAAAAGATATACATGAGAGCTTTTAACATAATGTGTGACAAAGAAGATTTAGGTGCATGTTTTTGTATCGCGAGACCAAATTTAACGCTACTTTCCGTCCCATGTTCTGCTTGTTGCAGATTTTTATCTAAAAGCCGACAAACGCTGCACATGTCTTCCGAAAACGAACATCCAATAACAAATGCATGGTTTACTTTCTTTTTGTCTATTCTGTGCATTTCATGCAAAGCTAATCTACACAAAATCCAATCACAAACACTTTAAGCCTTCACACACATTGAATATTACACGTCGCATTCTTTACCAACTCAACTTCATCAGTATTATCAAATACGTTTCAAGCTCACCGTTTATATTTTTATTTTATCGGAACTTAGTCTTTTGAAAATTGAGTTTCGTGAAAAACCAAGCCCATTTCAAACCGCCGAAAACTCAGTATATTTAAGCAGGGTTTTATGTTATCGACAAACACACAAGTCAATACGCTTTTTCACGTTGCAGCACAGCAGGCTTCGGCAGGCAGCGTCTTTTGCCTGTTCCGCCAAGTCAGCACATTATGCGACAGTTTGAACATGTTTTCGGGCGTTCCTCAGTACGAAGGTGGCGTTTCCGTCAGTAAGTTGCAAAATTTCTCGACAGCTTAATCGACAATATCATGCATCGACTGAAAAAACTCAAGAATTACAAGTCGAAAAATCGCACAAAGAAAAACATAGAAAAGTTGATTTAGAAGCACAGAAAAATGCAAAAGCAGGATGCTCCCGTAACAGGAAATCCCCGTATCTCAAAAAGCCCCTCGAATTCGAAGTAACATTCAGTGTAACGGCGTAAATCCTCCATCTCTAGTATTTGTAAACGGCAAAGATCGATGGGACAACTTAAAATCCTGAAAGGATTTAAGTTGTCCATCATTCACCGAAACGTGCTCGAGAGGAATTAAAGTCAACTCAAAAACTGATGTGAGTCTTGACTTAATTCTCATCCTGTACCAGTGCATTTTAGAATACAGATATTGCAGGTTCAAAAATTGGCGTCAGTGTCAATGAACCGCATCCGTGGATAAAGTTATCTTGATTGGTGAGGCTTTAAAGCCGTTGTAAGTTGTTAAGCTCATCACAACTCTAAATGACGCTCGATTGTAAAGTTGATAAATGTCGTGCTCGCTAAGTTTCTGCAACTGTATGCTTTCAAGAATATCGCGTAGCTCATTGAGTACATGTCGGTGATTTTTCAGCGATTTTCAGTTCGGATGAAGGATTTTTCAGGCAAAAGTCGTAGGAGGCTTTTGCCTGCAACGAGTTTGCAAGTTTTTCAAGAGTGTTTGTGGAAACCCATTTTTCTTTTTCGATGCTGTTGATAAAGGCAAGCGAAATACCGCTGCACGCCGAAAGCCCTGTGCGACATTTTGTGCAACTTGCGTAAACGCTGCATGTTGTAGCGATAAAGCTCCGCAAAGATAGAAGATTCACTCATAGTAGATGATTTAAACCCGGATGGCATAAGCTTACAAATATCTCAGTAGATTATTTTTATCTGCTAAAAAGATGATTGTTAAAAACTTCAAAATGCACGTTACTTAAAATAGTGTATTCAATTTTTAACTGCGTCATTTCCGCCACGGATGGCGGTGTAAAAGCACTACCGAGTTTTTCGAACGAAAATCTGAGTTCATTGGCAAGGATGCCAATTTTTTGATGATGATGGTATAATTAAAAACTTTATAGGATTTTAATTATACCCGCCGGTCGCACGCGCGGTGCGGTGGTAGCTTTTAAAAAGTTTTAACGAAGTCAAGCCTTTTATAAAACTTGGAAATATCGTATACGACTTTTGGAGAGTTAAGACGACTTGATAAAAAGCCGCTTAATCCTGAGGGCGATATTGATGTCAGGCAGCGCCTGAATGATAGGAACACGACGAACTTGAACGATTTTTAACAATACGAAATAGCTGGGCTTCGTTGTGGTATAGGGCAGGCGATGAACAATTTTTGATACCCGAAGAAATAAATCTTGCTCAAGACGAAAGACTATCCAAATCTTTTACCTGCGGAGCGGGACTGCGCACACAAAAATTCTGTCGTTTTTGATCTGGATTCGTTTCAATTCGGTGAACTTGCCGAACGTGAGTGAATACATAACTGCAAATGAAGTAAACCTTGTTTGAATATTCAAACGTATCAGAGGCATCCATTCTCAAAGTTATTCTTATATGCTCGATCTGATTTGTTCACCGGAGCAGGAAAATGATATTTTGTATCAATGGAAACAGATGAGCATCTTTTGAAGCGAAATACTTTTTATCGGCGATGATATTTTACAACGACTTCCAAAAAGAGCCGCACCAATTTTATGCGAGTTTTAATTGCAAAACTACGTTCTGAAGGCATCTATTTTTATTCAGGGTTTATGTTCTTTATAATTTGTCGCGAAAACGGTAAAATGCCTGGCTCCGCTCAGGAAATACGGCATATCAATCGAGATGAAAACACGCATCTTTGGCTTTTTCAAAAATATTACCTCGAGCTGCAAAAAGAAGAGCCAGAAATGTTTACCGCCGACGCTGTAAACTCGCACCGCGAAAATGCTTAAAGAAGGCATTAGGCAGGAAATTGCCTGGGGCGAATATGTAATTGGTGATGCAATCCTGGATTGAGCAAACCATGGTTGGGCGATTATATTCTGTTACCTCGGCAATTTGCGGGCTGATGGTTTGGGCTTTGCTCCGCTATGAGGCTGAAGAAGAACCTCAGGACATGCAATGGGTCAGTGCTTTACTCGAATGCAAATATGGTTAAAACTGACTTTTTGAAGCCCGCTCTGACTGCATACGCAAAAAGCACTGCTTTTGAAGACGACCTGTAGAAGGAAAGAATTCAACGAGAGAACTCGCAAATGAGAAGATTTTTGCAAAAGTTTTATTTGACTTTTTATGAATTTTTCAAGCTTGACATACTTGACTTAAAATGTAAATATTGATTATCATCGATAGCGTTGCTGAAATGTCAAATGCTAGAGACTTCAACGGCAACAGCGCAGTTGGTTAGCGGCAAAGTCTGGGGGACTTAGTGCTCGGTTCAAACTGGTTGCTCTGATTTCTTTAATTGGAGGAGTTGGTTATGAAGCGTACACCTTGATGTACTTTCCGCAAAAGGCAAGTTTGTCGAATTCGGCGGTGAAATGCCCATTCAATTTGAAGGCGAAGGTATTATTTCTGAGCACGTTGCTGTCAGAAATAATGTTGGTAGCTTTTTGATGTTTCGCACATGGGCGAATTTACGTTGAGGGTGCCGACGCAGAAGCTGCGGTTAATGCTCATCACAAACGATATCCGTGGCATGGCTGACGGTGATGTTCGGTATCACACCGATGTGCAACGAGGAAGGTGGCATTGTCGATGACTTTTTGGTTTATCGATATAGTGCAACAAAGTTCTACTAGTTGTAAATGCTGGCACCTACAAAGATTTTGCGTGGATTAAAAAGCATCTGAAAGGAAAACGCTGTGTTAAATGACCGCTCTGATGAAATTGCTCAGCTTGCGATCTCGTTAATCGAATGCTGAAAAAGCTTATAAAAATTTATCCGAGCTGAGGATATTCCAGCTGTTTATTACACTCTTTAAAAACTTACAACGTTGACGCAGGCGAAGTTACGTCGCGAACAGGTTACAATTGGCGAGGACGGTTTTGAAACTCACCACCCTGCAAGTGCTGCGTTGGATTTATTTAACGACGTTATGAAAGCTGGAGCCGAGTTTAATGTCGCACCTTGTGGTTTGGGCTGTCGCGACACCTGCGTTTGGAAGCTGGAAAGTGCCACTTACGGGCATGAGATGACTGAAGAGACGCTTGCTACGGAAGTAACGTTAAAAACCCTTTTATCGCTTTGAAGAAAAGGACGATTTTTGTCGGAGCTTTGCTTGAAAAGAGCCGATCCGCAAGGACGAACTCATCGACCGTGGCATTGCGACGCGGAGAGGTCTCGCAGGCGACAAGGAAATTGGCTAGGTTACAACTGGGACGCAGTCGCCGTCGTTGAAAATCGGCATCGGGCATATGCACTGACCGCGGTAAAGGACAAAGAGGTTTTATCGATGTTCGTGGCAAAAATTGAAAGGCTGAAGTTTGTCCGACAAGTTTTTAAAGGAAATACAAATAAAAGACATTGAGCTTTAGTACACCGTGCGGACCCTCTGTTTGTGCAGTGCATTCTTTGAATTGTTAAAATTCCCCTTTACAAGGAGATGTATATGGAATTCAAGGATTTGAGTTATTTAAAATCCCACGAGTGGGTTAAGTTTGATGGAGACATTGCAACAATCGGCAGCAGATTGCGCACAACACTGAAATGGGCGATGTCGTTTTGTTGAATTGTCGGAAGTAGGCGATGCAGTTACCGCTGGATTTTACAACAATTGAATCCGTTAAAAGCGGTGTGACATCAATAGCCCCGTTACTGGGTAATGATCACTGAAGCAATGAATAGTTGGTTGATTCATCGGAGCTTGTCAACAAAGAAGCTTTTAATGCTTGGCTGGTAAAGGTTAAATTTACTGCCAAAAGGCATCTGACCTTTTGTCTGTTGACGAATACAAAAAGATTTGTTATCTAGGAAAAGCGGAAAAACCGTTTACAAAACGTTTTCCGCTTTATTTTAAGAGCACACGGATTATATTGTGTGTGTATAACCACTTTTTAGGAGGAGAAATGTCGAATTATATTCCCCATTCAAAACAGGAAATTGATGAAATGCTGATCGGTGCATCATCGATTGATAATTCATAATGAATTTAAGTCTGATGTAAAGTAAATATACCGAATGGTAAGCCCCAAGCTGAAGTTGAAAAATACTTTGAGAAGTTGGGAAGGAAAATAAGGTTTATCATACGATATTGAGAGGTGCGGGAGCCACAAGCACTATTGTCCGCCGGCTGTCCGAAGCCTCATTTCATCGCTCTGAGTTTTTGACGGCATATACGCCGCACCAAGCCGAGTTAAACTCAGGGTGAGCTTCAGGCGCTTTTTGAGTATCAAACAATGATATGCGAACTCACCGGTATGGATGTCCAACGCAAGCGTTTATGACGGCAGTACGGCAGTGGCTGACGCTATCGTTATGTCTGTAAGTCGGAAAAAGCACAAGGTTTTGATTTCGAAGCTTTATCGTCGCAAAATCGATTGAGCCGTTTGTGAAAACCTATAACCGCTTCCACAGCGATGTTGAATTGCTCTTGTTCCTCTCGACGGATATAAAAACAGACTTGAAAAACTCAAGAAATGGTAACAGATGAAGTTGCAGCAGTTGACGTAGCAACCGAACGTTCGGTATAATCGAAGACCGCGAGGGCAGTCGGTGCAATCGCTGCTGGATGCGAGCTTTGTTATGAGCTCAAACCCAATTGTTTTAAGGTACTGGAAAAGCCCACGTGAATGCGGGGCAACGATTGCAGTAGGTGAAGGTCAGCACTTGGCTTGCCACCAGGTGCAGGCGGTCTGTATTTAAGCCACCTCTGCAAACGATTGAAGCAAATATTCGAAAAACTCCTTACTGAATTATCGGTCAGTCGCTTGATCGCAGAGGAAACATTGTCTCACGTGTTAACCCTCTTACAAGCCCGCGAGCAGCATATCCGACGCGAAAAAGCTTCATCAGCATTTGCTCGAACCAAGGTTGTGTGCATTGCAGGCAAGTATGTTTATGGCAGCTACGGTAGAAGAATACGAAACGATTGGTCGCGTGTCCCTTGAGCAACGCCCATTATCTTGCAAGCGAGCTATTGGTTTAACGGTACAAAATTAACGGAGAGTTTTTTCCACGAATTTGTTACCAAAACTGGCGGAAAGGTAGACCGCATTAACGCAGCATTGATAAAGCAGGCATTTTAGGTGGTTTGAAAAACTTCGATGATGAAATCCTGTGGTGTGACAGATGTGTTAACTAAAGACGACCTCGACAAGGTTGTAAAAATCGTGAAGGAGGTATTGTAATGAGCTTAATATTTGAAAAATCAGTTCCGGGGACATACTTTTGCAAGTAGCACATTAACCGTTCCTGAATAAATTAGATGATAAATATTTACGAAAAACCGAAGCCCAATTTCCTGAAGTTTCGAGCTGGAATTGATACGTCACTATACCGATTTGAGTACAAAACCTACGGTGTTGATACTGGCTTTTATCCGCTCGGCTCTTGCACCATGAAATACAATCCTGAAATGAATGGTTGTTGCATCAATGAAAACTTTGCAGATATTCACCCACTGCAAGATGCAAAAACGATGAAAGGCACGCTGGTCATGGGAAATTTGTCGGCTGCTTTTGTGCGAAATCACAGGTATGGACGCATTTTCGTTGCAGCCTCGCAGGAGCTCACGGTGAATTTACTTCACTTTTGGTGATTAGAGCGTACCATGAAAATAACGGAGGCAAAACCGCACAAAAATAATTGTGCTCTGATCTCGCACACGAACAAATCCTGCAAGCTGCGATGGTCGGTTATGAAATTGTGAAGTTCCGTCCGATAACACTGGCTGCGTTGACATTGAAGAATTAAAAAGCGGTTGGCGATGATACTGTCAGCCTTTTGATGTTAACGAACCCGAATACGCTTTGGACTTTTATGAAAACACATCGAGGAAATTGCACAAATCGTTCAAGGCGGGCGGACTTTCTTTTGGTACTATGATGGTGCAAACTTAAACCCGATTATGGGACGTTTATGCCCAGGCGATATGGGTTACGATATTGTTCACTTGAACTTGCATAAACATGCTTTTCTACACCGCACGGTGGCGGTGGCCCAGGAAGCGTCCCATCGGTTGTAAAAAGTTCTGGCTGATTATCTGCCTTCTCCGATGGTTGTCGGAAAATCTGGCGACTACAATTTGATTTTGACCGCCCGCTTTCAATTGGGCGAGTCCCGCTGTTCTATGGAAACTTTTGGTGTACCTGCGTGCTTATACATCATTTTTCGGACACTCGGCGCGACGGCATTAAAGAAAGCCTGGGGCTTCAGTGTTGAATGCAAACCACGTAGCATTGTTTTCAAAAAGAGTACAAAGTTGCGTACGACCGCACTTGTACGCACGAATTTGTTTTGACGCTCGAAGACTTGAAAAACAATACGGGAGTTTGCATTGATATAGCGAAAGGTCTTGTTGACATGAGATTCACCCACCGACAATGTACTTCCCGCTTATTGTGCATGAAGTATTGATGTTTGAGCCGACGGAAACGGAAAGCAAGGCGACGCTTGAAATGGTTGCCGATGCAATGATACAACTGAAAAAGCTCGCGGGAAACTGAGCCTACAAAATTGAAGGAAGCTCCGCAGCGAACTCTTGTCGGACGCATCGATGAAACGAGAGCAGCTCATGATCCGATTTACGCTATAAAGATAGTTATTCACGTCTATATTGATGTAAACTATCGGTCATCTTAGAGACTACAAAGTTTTTAGGATGACTGCTTTTATTGCGGTTTAACATTTACCGCTCCAAGCTTACAAAACAGCTTTTGCAGAAAAATCGCTCAAAAATAAAAATTTCAAAACCCTTGACAAAAATCTATTTCACTGCAAAATTCTACCATTAGCTAAATTTTGGAGGATTTATCATGTTTATATTTGGTCTATACTGCTTTTGGCAGTATTTGTGGTAGTTACGATTATCCACCTGGTCATTGTTATCAAAGAAGTTGGGATTGTCGGATATTACCAAGTTTGTGTTAATGCCACTTTGCAGCCTTTTATGTGGTCGCATGTTTAGGAAATGCCATTTGACTTATTAATATTTTGGTATTATGTGCATTGGCACTTTTTGTTGGAGACATCTTTGCTCATTTACGACTGGGAGTGAGCAAGTCTTCGGTATGTTTACTTTTTACTTGCACAGATTGTTTTGATTGTGGTTGCACGCATCGCAAACTACCATTTCCGATTATCGAAGGCTTGTCATCGCAGTTGGGGTTTATAATTATTTTAGCAACAAAGCTGCTGTTCTTGCGCAAAACCGTTTGCGTTTATCGGCTTGAAAGCATGTGCGACGCTTTTACTTTAATCAGCACAACCGTTCTTGCATGACCTTTTGCTTATGCTTGCCATTGCAAAACCCGAATAGATACAGTCCATTTATCTCGCAAATCGGCGGAATCAATTTTATGCTGTCAGACTATCACGTCGTTCACATCATATCAGCGGAAATAATCTTTCACGCTTTATGATTATGCTTGGCTACCTCATTGAACATGTTTTATTGTTGTAGGATATGCCGTCTTCAGTTGCTAGCAATGTAATTGCACTATGCCTTGAAGCTGTGCGGTTTCTCAGCCGGAAGCCACGCCCTTTGCACTTTTATTTTATTTTTCCGTCAGCAATACTCGGTATTCATAGCCTTGCTCGGCTAAAAACTTTGTTCGCTTTTCAGCAAATTCTTCTTCGACAGTTTTGGTTACAATCGTAAAAATATGAATCCTTTTCTTTTCGGGCGTAAAATTTGCCAAGTCGCTGGGCTTCTTTCCCGCCTACTCGAATGAACCTGAAACCCGAATTGCAAACCGATGCATCAGGTAAATCAATCGCGAAGTTAGCAACCTTGACACCACAAGAATTTTCCTTGCCTTCGCGAAAGTCGGCACAAAACGCTCGCGTTCAACTGTTGATGTTTTGCCTGTTAAAATCGGAGCGAAACTTTGAGCAATTAACTCAAGCTGTGAAATATACCGCCCTATAATTAAAAATCGTCGTCAGGATGTCTCAAAATATCCAAAACACAAGAAATTTTATCTTCGTTTTCGCTGATGCGGTATTGGCGTAAACCAGCGATGGCGTATTTTATCTCACAGTTCGCGCAAGGCTACACGCACCTCAATGCTGCGGCATGTGCAATCCAAAGCTTTTTCTTCAAGTTCCTTCCACGGCACATCATAACGTCTGGCCCAACCAAACTAAAAACATCCGTCTCCAATCCGTTCACGCACCAATGTTGCTGTCAAGCCTCAATCTGCGTATAATCTGTAATTCAACAGTGATACGAAAAATCGGTGCAGGAAGTAAATGCACCTCGTCATAAATAATAGCCCTCAGTGCCTAAAAACTTGAAATGAGGAAATTCATCAGTTTTCTGCTCGCCACGTAAGAATTTGATACGTTGTAATTGTTACTATCTCTTTACGCTCCGCAGAATAAACCCAATTTGCTCACCTCGTGAGATCTGTTTTATCCAAAAGTTCACGCCGCCACTGATACACTGCAGAAATATTTGAGCTAAAATCGTGTGTGTGTTTTAGTTCAGACATCACCAAAATACTAACCACAGTCTTCCCTGCCCCCACACGGAAGAACAATCGTCCCAAAACCAGTTCCAATTTGCTTTTTCACCGATAAATGTTTCACAGGCTGTTATCTGATAATCTCTTTGCAACAAAGTCCGTACCTGAAAAGCTGTTTCCTAAGCGTCACCGCAATAGGTTCACCCTCAGCAAGTGGCACTTCATCTTTCACAGGTAAAATTATGTTTTAGCAAAAGCTGCTTCACAGTGTCGCTGATACAAAACAGGAAGCAAAACTGCTTTCACTTTCAAGCGTCAGATATTTTGCAGTGCTTTTTGTCGCCAAAAGTTCGCGGAATATTTTCGCCAGTCTGTAACAAGTCGCGCAAGCATCATCGTCGGCAACAACCAAGCGTATTACGCCGTATCGATTCATCGTTTCGGTAATCCAAACTGCAACTTGCTCAGGGAATGCAAAGGACTATATTTTCTCAAAAGCTCAATACTTTTCGCTTTTCAAACCAGCACTTATAAGATTCCACAAAAGACAAATTTGTCAGCCGATATGTGTGTAAAATGCTCAGAGACTTTTTCCACTCTGCGAAAGGAATCAACGCAAATCTAGCTCCTATTTTCATCTGGCATGACATCCAATCAAAATGCTTTTTGTCACCTTTGGACGATTAAAGGTTTTGCATAACCAAGCATTATAGCACAAACGCATAGTCAAAGTATTTTGAGTTCATATTCAAAAGTTTTTCACCAAAATATTTTCGATAGAAAATTAAATCTAAAAATAATTTCAGCTGTCCTTCGTTGTTTTACATTTGCGTCTCACTTTCTTTCAATATTTTATTATTCTGACTAACCTGCAGACACGGGCAACCTTTCGGTGCTCATTTAAAAGGTTCGTTGACCATCGTACATACTTGTACGATGGTCAACCCAAGTTTGGTAACACAAATATCGTGGTGCCGCTGTTATAAGCACAACTGACGTTTGCGTCAGTAGGTAGTTTTAAGCGTAGCTAACTTGAGGTTGAAAGCGTCTCGTACATTTAAAACGTATTTTTAATCACGCTTTTTAACATCTTATGTAAACACGAGCATCTGTTTTTATTTTTAGTAAATGCTTTTTATAAAAAGAGCATCTCTGAAAAACTATATTCAACTAAAATTATTTTTCGGTATTGATTTTTGAATGCATTCAAATTATAATCATTAGTCGGTTTATTAAAATATCCAGGCAACAAAATGAAAAATATTTTCGCAGTAGGAACAGCACTAGGTTCTCCAGAATATCTTCACACTGCAAGCTGTAAAAACCTTGAAAGTGCAGATCTAATTTTTGCTCCAAACAATAACGGATATAGCTTTAGATACGGTAAAAGATTTTATCAAGAGCAAAGAAATATTGTTTCTGACTTTTCCAATGGGTTTTGTATCTGAAAAAGATTATAAAACACAAGCTGCAAAAATATTTCTCAAACACAAAAGAAAAATTCTAACACTGTTATTTTAACTATTACAACTGATGATATATAGTACATTTATTTATATGATGCCGCATTTCTAAAATAACGGAAATCAATTTTGCAAATTATCTCTGATCCTTCTGCAGTGGCTGCTGCAGGAAAGCGCAAGTTCCTCTGGCAGATGAAGTACTTACAATTACGGATCATTTAACCGAAGAGATTTGAATTCATCTTCATCTATAGCTCTTCTAAAAACATCGAAACATATTATACTATTTTGAACAAAAATATTTTGATTACGTTTATGCAGAGCAACAATGAATAATGAAGTAATTTCTTCTAGAAAATGAAAAGAAAAATTTTAGAAGATGAGGATTATATATCATTAATCATTGCATCGAAAACAAAAAGGACGATAGAAAATGAAAAGCAGTAATGACTTCGCACCCAACAGTAACTTTGGTAAAACGATTGTACGTCTTCTTGATTGCAGCGCCAGTGAAATGCAAGGCTTTTTGATATATGCGTGTAAAAACAGACCCGACCGTTGACTGTAAAGGTTGAGCAAGCTAGCGGACGACGAGCTGGAAACGTTGACCGCTTTTTAATGACGCAGGAAGGTATGAACTCAGTCTCGAAATTTACAAAGTGAATATGCAATCATTGAAGGCGTGATGGGTTGCTTTGACGGCATCGGAGCTCATCCGAAAACTCCTCGTATGAAACTGCAAAAAGTTTAGACATTTTTATTGTGCTTACATACACACCATCAGGAGAAATGTTTTCGATGATCCTGAAACTCAAAGGGACTTTAGATTTTTCAGGAAAGCGTATCAAGGCGATTATTCTAAATAAAATAAAACCGCATTATACAAAACCTCTAAAACGATGATTGAAAAATAATCTCCGATAGATTTGTTTTGGTCCTGAGCGTCCAGAATTATGTATTTATAATACGCAGCTCGGATTAAACACGAATGAAAACATCTGCATACAAAAACTTTTAATTCAATCACGAAGGTGTAACTGAATATATTGATATGGGAAAAGTTTATTTCACTTTTCCGAGAAGTGAAAACGCAAACACTTACAAACTTACAACGAACAAAAACCAAAACCGCAATCGCATCTGATAAGTGCATTGATTTTTACTACACGGAAAAATATTTCTATTTTGAAAAAGTATAGTGATGTGAAATATTTTTCACCGCTTGAAGATAGCGAGCTCCTGAATGTGACTTTTGTATATTTTGAAGCGGACAAGTAAAAACTTTTGCCGAAAAACTTGAACGAATATTCAATGCGAGAATCAATAAAGCGTTTTGCTGAAAAAGGACACTTTTAGCGGAAGGTGAAAGCGTCGGATATTTATTTGAAACATCTCGATTCACTTCCAATGTGTGGCATCTTTAATGGAAATGCAGAAAGCACTGACAAGCTCCAAAGCTTCGGATATAAAAAGCCTTGAATTGATGCAGGATTGCTTTCTCGGAAAGGTAGCGTGACTCCACGCCGCCGAGTATCACACATCAAAAGCCACCAGCCACAAAAAGTCTTTTCAATGTAACAAGTATTCCACAGCTATGAAGACTCGATCGCTATAAAAACACAATTGTATCTCAAAAATATAAGCTTTGTATCTGTATTGCAACGATATACGAAAGCCACAAAACTTACTGAAAGCTGATAACATTTTTCATCAATCGCTAAATCGTAACAAAAACTTTTTAGCTTGCTTTAAAAGCTTTACTCTGTCTCTTCCAAAAAGTTGCTTTCAATAAAACATCAAGTACTCGCCATTTTCATCTATGCGTCTTAACATCAAAACATTTATGCCAGCAATCTGAGCCGCTCAACTTTGCATCTTCGCCACCCGTCGCACCAGACCTTAGTAATCAATACTCAACGCAATTCTCACGAATAGTTAAAAGGTTTTGCTCTTCCGAAAACGCCCGAGACAAGCGATAATATCCCGCATCGCAACCCGTTTTGATTAAGCACCGAAAGTGAATCAACCGTCGGTAGCACACGAAAAATAAATCGGTTGTTGCCACGCACTTTCACAATATCGGGAACGTGCTGACTGCCGAGTGTAATTAAAACTGTTCCCTAATATTTTTCAACCGAGCTAACAATGTCCAAGGTTGAAAAATATTCTACCCTCGCTATCGCAGCCGCAGTCGATTCTGGGACGCTTTAACTCGCAAAATACTTAATGCCAAAGCCTATCGGCAACTTTACCGCATTCTTTGAAACTTCCACTGCAAAAAGGATGCGAGCAATCCCAAAATAGTGCGAACATTTCGCGTGCGGATAAATTTCTCCATTTCAGTCTCGCTCAATCTTCCGACAATGCTATTCTGCGATTTTGAAAAATTTCGTCCAGCTTCGGTTGCCACAGTAATAATAAAATTTCGTTTTCCTAAAAGAGCTTCCTCAGCAAGACGAGCTTCGGTTAGACCGCCGATGATCCAAATCACGCACGATATCCACGAGGTTACCATTTTTCCGTCAATAAAAACTGTCGATTGATTTCCGATGATTACAATCGTAGACATATCACCTTCTCATCGGTAAAGTTTCAAGCGTTGCTGTTCTCACCTCAGGCACATCAGTCCCTGAATTACGTACAATGCCAATAGGTGTATTCATGCGTTTATGCTTTTTAATAATTGCAATTGCTTCTGTTAAGATTATCTGGACGCGAATTTGACTTCGGATTATAAAAAGAGCAATTACAAAAATCGGCAGCACTTGCAGCATTCGCGTTGCGCTAATTAATTCTTTTTCGGTTAAAAATATCCGAGAGACTTATAACTGCAAAGTCGTGCATTAGCGTGCCCTCACTCAGCTGCAGCCGAAAGCACATCTGTAAGTCCAGGAACGACCTCGATTTCTATTTCGGCACCTCGTGCCACTCTGCAAATCAACCCAGCCATTCCACATACACCCTGCATCGCCTGAGGATACACGAGGTTGTTCTTTCCACCAGTGGCAAATTCAATCGCCTTTTGACAACGTTCCACCTCTTGCTCATACCAGTTTCATATATTTCTTTACCGTCCAAAAGTGAGCGAATATTTTAATGTACTTTTGATAGCCACAAACAATCTCACTTTCAGCACAGCCTTTCGCGCCTCGTTCGTCATTAGCGACACTCGTCCAGGTACCTCATTCCTACAACAACAATCATAACAACATTCCTCACACTATTTTTAATGTTAAAATTTAGTTGCATTGCATCATTTTTGTAAGCTTTTTATTAAAGGTAACGTTGATAAATCATATCGCATTTTTCACCACGTGTCATTGTAATATTGACGTTTATCTTAATCAGAGCTGCAAATCACCCACACGACTACTGACTGGTGAAACTGCCAAAAACGATAAGTGATTTTGCAATAATGCATGAAAGTATTTTTAACTTTTAACGTATTGCTTCACTCGTATTAAAACGATTTCGAGCCACACAAAACAGTCTTGCAATTTTATGTTACTTAGTACATAATGTCCAGTGTGCAACTTGATTAGCTAAGGACTTTGCATGCAAACTTATTTATGAAGCAGAAGATAAATGTTTGTCAAAAATAAAAAGGTCTTTATCATAACAAAGTGTGTGCATAAGATTTTTATGGAGAACTACTCAATAGGTAATACTATGAAAGAAGAATTTAATCCATTGGTTTCACTCAGATTCCTGTTTACAATGGAGCAGAATATGCGTGAAGCAATCGATTCGGCTTTAGCACAAAACATATAAAAACATCGAAGTCATTGTGGTAAATGATGGCTCAAAAAGATAACACCGACGAATGCCCGTTCTTACGGAGAAAAATATGCTACTTCAAAAAGAAAACGGAGGTGTATCAACAGCATTAAACCCTCGATACAAAATATGCAAGGCGAATATTTTTCATGGCTTTCACACGATGACGACGTATTTACCAGAAAAATCGAAAGACAAATCGACGTTTTACGCATAGTTGACCGACAAAACGACTGTGGTCAATACTGCCTAGTTGGATAAATAGCAAGTCCAAAATTTTCCATTCATATTCCTTTTATTCCAAGAAAATTTCAGAACGTCGGATTGTTTTATATGCATGAAATAACTGGTTGTGGTCTTCTCATCACAAAATGCATTTTAATAAAGCTGGCTGTCGATCCGAAACTAAAAATTGTACAGGATTATGATTTATGGTTTTAAAATTTGCGATATGCAAATTTTTGCCCATATCAATGAACCTCTAGTCAAAATACGTGAGCATGCAAAACGTGTGACAAATTTATCTCCAATCTATTTTTCCGAATTAAATGAAATTTGGAGCAACTTGTAAATATGCTTACGGAAGCAGAAATTATAAAACCTTCCATGACGAGTTATCATTTTATTTTTACTTCGTAGATTTATTTATCCAGAATTACCAACAACAGAGATTGTATATCGTTCATATCGTGCGGTATATGAAAACGAAAACTCAAGATAAGATATTTGATGCAAAAATGGAAATGTCTTTTATGTATTATATTTTTACCTCACTCTAAAAATACATATAATATTCTTGCATTTCCGTTTAGATGTTTACGAAAATATAAAACTATTTTAATCAAACTTTCCGATCAAATGTCAAAACGTAAACAAGGATGATAGTAATGCTCAAAATATCAATTATAATTCCAATACATAACATGGAACAACATTTGACCAAAACAGTGGAAAGTATTTATTTCCAAAGCTTGAAAGCAAAAGTAAAACAACTTTTTACAAAAACAACAGGAGAGGTTTTAATAAAATATGAAAAACATTCGTGGTTAATCTAAAACAAGTATGGATCGCGAGAGCGTATAGATAAATGTTTGAAAAAACTTTCCGTATCAATATGAATTTTTGAAGCAGTGGATGGAAGTAAAATAGAAAATCTATAGAAGTATATAACGAAAAAGCTGTGCGTTTTTACAAAACGCCATTGAAATTAGGGCGAAAATAGGTTGTGCATTGAGCCATATCAGTATCTATAAAAATGATTGACGAAAATATTGAAAGAGCATTAATTTTCGAGGATGATATACTGCTATCTGATGAATTTAATTCAGTATTATTAAAACTGGAAACGTTCAGCATGAACAATGATGTGTTTTTATTAGCAGTCAGTAAATTTATTTATACTTTAGAATAACAGATACACACACTCATTATCACAATCGCAAATTTATGCTATGGAGCATTTGCATATGTGATTGATTTGGAAGCTGCAAAAATTATATGCACTTAATCATCCTGTGTAAAATTTAAGTCTGATGATTGAATATAATTTAATTAACATTTACCTTTGTAGAACCAGCTGTCGTCGATTTTTATAGATAATATAAACTCGGTTGATGATAAATTGATAATCGTAATAATGAGGACATATCCATAATACTAAAACTAAAAATGAGTTCAAATTTATTTGATATCTGTTTGTTGGCGAGAGTTTTTCGAATAACAAAAGGTGGATTCACGTCATTGACAGAATAGCTATGAGCTGCAGATTCTTCCAGAAAGACGAATTAAATAATTGAGGAAGAAAAGTTTATCTTTTACTATTGAGATTAGCAAATATATATTACGATTATGGAGGATATTATGAATGAAATTTTAACTATATTTACACCAGCATTTAATCGTGCTCATACACTTGAACAGCTTTTATAAAAGCTTGCTTTACACAGAAAGAAAAGAATTTTTATGGTTAGTACTGATGATGGTTCTACAGATAACACAAAAGAAGTAATTGAAGCACTCATAAACGAAGATAAAATTAAAATTGAGTATGTGTATCAAGCTAGCGCTGGTAAACAGGCTGCATGGAATAAAAGCACTCAAGCTGTGCCAGACGGAATTTTTATGTGTCTCGATTCCGACGATGCACTTACTGATGATGCTGCAAACCCATATATAAATTCATACCGTGTGCTACCACTGATAGCATATATTGGATTGAGATTTAATGCAATTAATACGTGAATAAACAGGGATTGAAAGCAAATACTTTTTCCAATGAGGGCTGTTATAAAATCTTGGTTCGATGAAGTTTCAAATAGTAAATACGTGGGAGATAAAATCGATGTTTTCAAAACTGCACTGATAAAAATTTTATATTTCCAGTAAATAATAATATAAAATTTATTCCTGAAAGCTGGATGTATTCATCTGTTGCAAATGCAGGCTTTAAGTTTATGTATATTCCTACTGTGATATTACTTATTTACGACTTTGATAGAGAAAATAGATTATCAAAATCATCCATTAAGATGCATGCACAAGGACATTATATTTCACGCTCAAACCTCTTAAAAAGTAATTCCGAAAAAGGGTTTTTATAAGGAACCCGCTTTTTATAAAAACATTAACTGTTTTGCTCAAACAGCAAAGGCTTTACGAGTTTTATGAGCGATACGTAGATGAACTCATTAATTTGTAGCACTGATGAGTTATATCTTTGGATTTTTCCTTTGAGATAAAAACGCAATATAAAAATTTAGGATAGATGGAGAAGTGTTTCAACGTCAAATTATAGAATTACAGTTGCCGGTACTGGCTACGTTGGCTTGAGTCTTGCAGATATTGCTTTCACAGCATAATGAAGTTACCGCGGTAGATATACTCCAGAAAAGGTTGCTTTAATTAACGATATCGCCGATTAAAGATAACGAAATCGAAGAGGTATCTTGCAACAAAAACTTTGCATTTACATGCAACGCTTGATGCAAAAGCTGCGTGCGCAATTTCTGACTTTTGTAATTATTGCAACACCGACCAATCTATGATGCACACTTTTTCGATACGGGCAGTTGAGATAGTGATCACAGGTGATAAAGTATAATCCACAAAACAACGATGATTATTAAATCAACTGTACCTGTTGGATATACACAGTCGATGCGTAAAAAGTTTGCAACAAACAATATTCTTTTTAGTCCGAGTTTTTACGCGAGAGCAATGCACTTTATGATAACCTTTATCCAAGCCGGATAATTATCGGAACTGATAAAAGCGATTCAGCGTTGACTGAGAAGGCAAAAATATTTGCAACTCTATTGCAGGAAGTGCTGTATATATAGATACGCTTTTTATGGACGCAACAGAAGCTGAAGCTATGTAAAACTTTTTGCAAATACATACCTTGCATTACGTGTAAGTTTTTAATGAACTTGATACCTACGCTGAATGAGAGGCTTGGACACTAACTCAATTATTCAAGGCGTATGTTTAGACCCTATAGGTGCATTTTTATAATAATCCACTCATTCGGATATGGGGATATTGTTTACCTAAAGATACAAAAGCAGCTTTTGTAAAACCACGATGAAGTTCCGCAAAACTTAATTCAAGCTAAATTGTTGAATCAATCGCACCTCGGAAGGATTTTCATCGCAGATAGAATTTTTGCAAAATGCGGTTATTACGATTACTCTGGAAGTTTATCGTTTTCATCCGCTTCCGATTACAGTCAGGGTATATCGTTTAATACGAAAATCAAATAGCGATAACTTTCGACAAAAGCTCAATTCAGGGCGTGATGAAGCGTATCGTGCCAAAGGGTGCTGAGTAATTATTTACGAACCGACACTTTCAACGATGGTGAAACATTGAAGTCGTGTTGTGAATGATCTTGCATAAATTGAAAAGCATGAGTAACGTTATCGTGCAAACTGCGTGACGACGCACTTTCTGACGTGCAAGATAAATTTTATACGCGCTGACGATTCGGAAGAGATTAATTCACATTGCATTAAATAATAAAACAATGCGTTAATAAAAACCATTGTGCATTCTACTCGTAAACCCTCAACGGCTAAAAAGTATTTTTGATAAAGATACATAGTTTTAATTGACTTGCCGTCAGGTTTACGAGTTTAGTTATTGCAAAAAGCATCGCCGTTTACAAAAATCAAATGATGATTATTTTATCGAAGCGGTAATGAATTCGGAGCGGATATAATTTCGGTCAAATGTAGTCGATAGGTTTTAAATGTAGGCTCGATTTTTGAAATTGCATTTGCGATGATGTGCAAAAGTTCTGCGTCACTTTAGTTTGCATTCTTGCGGTACTTTCGCAACATCAAAAACTACATTCTGTTACATGATAACCGTGAACCATCTCGAAATCGTGAAAACTCAGAGGCATATCTATCGGAGGCAAATGCCTCGCCAACTTTACGGCGAGCTTCGTTTAACTGATGGTCATCCAATGCAACAGGATCCACGTGTAAAATTAACTGCATATTAAGTTGTTCAACTGCGTCAGATTCCAATTCTATCAATAATCTCGTGCTTTGAATAATATTTGCTGTGGCACCCACTCTCAGCGTGTGCAGTAACAAAGCGATGAGCAGATCATAATCATGGAATAATAATATCATGCACGCCATAAAATCCCATCATACCCATGATAAAATCATGCACTCGCTCGACTTCTTCACGCTGGGAGCGGTGCCTCGCATTCTATCAACTGTATCTTTTTAAAATATCGATTCCAGATTTGATAACCAAAATCGACGCAAGCACTCCAGCAACTATCAACCGAAAAGCCTGTAAAATAATACACTGGAATTGAAAATAAAATCACCGAGGTTGAAAAAGCACGTCGGCACCGCGAGAGTCCGCACTTGTTGCTTCAAAAAGTGGCGAATTATGCAATTACCATGTAAAAGGCACTTAAAAAACAACTCTTTGCCGAAATCGAAAATATTAACACAACATCGAAGCCACACTAAAAGTTCGGCACAGTTGGTGTTTTAATTTAAAGGCGCCGACTGATACGTTGCAAGCCCAGCACCACAATACATCACCGCAACCACAGACGATATACTCAGCACGGGCATGCCCGAAAGGATGCTCTTTGTCGGCGGGCTTTTTGAAATCTGAAAACTTGCAATCGAGATGATGTTCGAAAATGTATCGGTTAAGTTATTCACCGCATCAGCAATAATCGAAATCGACGAAGCAAAAACTCCTGCCAAAAGCTTTTCCGCCGAAAAGCAGTGCATTCATCAAAAAGTCCGAAAACAAGCAAAATTTCCAGCCCTTGGCAATTAAAGTCCTGCAATGTCTCGTTTGGTCGCTTTGCTTTTACGAAATAAACCGTTTCATCAATTCAATTCTTCGTCAGAGTTGGAATTCTGGCTCGTCTCAAGCTTTCCGCCATTTCCATTTTCAGCGTCAAATGCAAGCTCTTTCTCGCCATTCATCAAAATTTGCACCTTGCCTTCCAGCTTTTCGATATCCTTTTCAAGTCCGCTTGCAAAGTTTTATCCCTTCTTCAAAAAGGCAAACGCCTGCTCAAGCTCAAATTTGGCTCGTTAAATTTTTGTGCTAACTCTTCGAGGCACTTTAATCTGTTCTTCAAAATCTCATAATCTGTCAATTATATCAAAGGCACAAAATAAATCAATGCAGCGTGAGCCTGTTGTCACCGAAGTAAATTTTGACTTGTTACGCTTCGCATCACCCCGCCGGGCATGGCGATACAGCATCAGCGATTTGCGCTATGCGAAAAATATCACTTGTCAACAGCGTACAAGGATGGACGGCACACCTCAAACGCGAACACTAGCAATAACCGCCAATGCACGGTGTCGGAGCGTTTAAGGTTTAAGTTTTTCCCCTACACGCAAAAGGCTTTTTATCGAGTTACGCCTTTAGCTTTTGGTTTTAATCTTTGGACGGAGAGTATTTAGTTTTTGGCACAACCAGTAAGAGCCACGAAAAAGAAAGGCATGATAAAAAGGTTTTTCTTAAAAACAGATGTTGAGTGAACATTGACTTTTTATCGGATAAAGTAGCGTTATGGATGAAAATTAATTGCACCGATAAAAAATATTTTCGGTGCTAAAGGAAGGGCAAACTACCTGAATACAAGACCGCTGGGGCTTCTGGTGCGGATGTGTTTGCGTTTTGCCAGAGCCTATTGTGCTAAAAACTTCAGAGGCTTTTGATTCCGACAGGTGTTTCCGTTCAAATACCCGAGGCTATGAACTGCAACTTCGTCCGCGGTCGGGACTTGCGTTAAAACACGGCATCACCGTACTTAATACGCCTGGAACTATTGACAGCGACTACCGCGGGGAGCTTTGTGCTTTGCTGGTAAATTTTGGTGATGCCGATTTTACAGTTCAAAAACGGCGAGCGGATTGCTCAGGTGATTTTAGTCGTGTTGCTCGTGCTGCATTTCAAGCCACCGAAAGCCTTGACAGCACGGTACGCGGTTCAGGCGGATACGGTTCAACGGGAATGAGCCGAAAACCAAACTGCGAGCTTTTGACACACATTTGAAATTTTCAGCAGATTAAAAATTTCTTTATTAAAAGTTGTATCAAGGGCTTGACTTTTTATGCAATGTTTGGTAGAATAACATCATTCACTAGTTGAATTTTCGTACCATATAGCTCAGCTGGTAGAGCAACAGTCTAATTCATGGGTCGCAGGTTCGATCCCTGCATGGCTCAAATCTGGAGGAATGATGAGTATGCGGTGGCGATATCGGAAAAGGTACAGTTTTTATTGTCAAAGGGAACGCCATATTTAGTTGTAGAGCGAATTTGTGAGTCCGGGGAAAGGGTTCAGCTTTCGCATCGTGAAAATGAAAAGCTTTACGCGACGGCTCGGTTTTGACGCAAAACGATTAAAAACCGTCGGATATGGTTGAGGATGCTGTTGTTGACACTCGCAGGGCAATATCAGTATACGGACGGTGAAGCTTTTGTTTGGCATGGACGTTCAAAGCTGAGCAAATCACCGTACCGAACGATATAATCGGTGACAAAAATTTTACCTGCGTGAGGGCGATGAATACGATATTGTTATTTGGGAAAGCAACTGATTGACGTATTCCGCCGAAAATGATTTTTGTCGTTGAGCAAAGGAAAACTATATCAAAGGGCGGCGATACCGTTTCAGGGGCTACAGAAGCCAATCGTGACGGAAACTGGCTTAACCGCCGAGTTCCGCTTTTTATCAAACAAGCGAGAGGATTTTAGTTACACAGAAACAAACGAATATCAGGAACGTGTAAACAGCTATCGATTTGTTTCGTAGAAGGTTTTGCGGTTTATGCAAAGCCTTTTTGTCGTTTTAAAAGCATAATACACTCAAAGCTTGAACATCCCACGGCTCAGCATACAACGAAACTTTACGTATGCACTCTAAAATAAGTCGGACAAAAATATGGCAGGGAAAAATTGAGGCTCGACGTGAAAAGGACGATTTTAATTTGACAATAAAATTAAACGATTTATTGTTACGTTATAAATTCGCAAAAACGCTTAAAAGTAATGTACCGACAATCTGATAAAAAGGTTATTTGTGCTGCATAACATTGTCTTTTACTGATAACATTTTATTGTATCGCGGGCTTGGCGTTGATAGCTCAAAGTTTGCAACCTGATGATGAGCTTTTGTTCAAAATTTGAACACGATATTGTATTTTGTGCGAAAGTATATATATTTAGCAAGCTGAATGCACAAGAGCATTTGCATGACTCACATTGATACTATGAAGTGTTTGTATTCGTGCATCGTCTAGGTTTATTCAAATCATGAGCGATTTGGAAATTGGATAATAAAAATATTTTTGCAGTCGCCTGAAAAATTGGTGTGCTAAAATCGCGATGAATGAAATTGAAGCAGACATTTCAAAAAGTGCGAAATACAAATACCGATGTGGAAATTATGAACATTGTGTCAGAGATGGAACTGACCGAGCTTTTTGGACTTTCCGGTAATGCGACTTCTGTTCACATTAGAACAACAGCGTTATCACATTACTGACTTTGGAGAGCGAATGCGGATAACGTGAACATTAACAACAGGCGAACAGAGGTTCCAGCAGGCGAAGTTCGCCCGACGATGGATTATAAGAGAATCGGTTTTCGCAGTTTTGGGAGACTTGAGCTACTCGTCGTTTTTGGATTTTATTTTCGGTTCGCAACATGTGCACTGGAAGCATGCGCGGTGCCTACCCTATTTGCATTGTTGAAAAAGATAAAAAGAAAATTCCAGCTGTCAAAAACTTATCGATTGCGGATAAACCTATTGACACCAAATTTATTTCGGCAGAACTTTTTATTCAGCGGGGAATAAAAACCATTCTACGACATTATCAACATCGATCCGCCGTATCGTTACGCGTATTACGATGAGCTTTTTAGAAAATCTTTGTTCATCGCAAACGGTAAAAGATGGGCATAGTTTTGGTTTGCACGCACATGAAGTTGGCGTTAACTATTCCTGCAACGTTGTCACAAGGGACGAAAGGACTTTGGTCGCACTGTCGTTACGTTTCACAGGAGCAAACCAAAACGAATCAAACTAATTGAGCGTTTTGTCGAACGTTTCTTTTCGGAAACCGTCCCGCCATTCTTTGCAACTGCTCGGCCTTCAAAGTTAAACGTTTTTATAATCTTACAAAACGATTTTCAGGTTTCGGATTTGTGCTTCCTGAATTGCACAATTCCAAATGTCCTTTCCCCAAATAAGTAAGTTCCGCGTTTTCAGGAAGCGTTTGTCAGTGCATTTCACGAGCACAATCAAAATGCATCGGTTGTTGCTGACAGAGTTTTGTAATGTTTGCAACTTCGGTAATAGGTATGCACACTTCGGACAAATAAACTCACCGTGCACACAAAGACTTTTGTACTCACGTGTATCGGTATTTTTCTGATCACCCCGAAGAATCAAAATCTGATCTGGTTATGATTGTCTGCTGATGATATACGGCATCCCTCAATATACGCAGGGTCATCCAGTTTTCGGATTACATACGACTATCTTCTGTGGATATAGCATCTATATGTTGCTTTCGGATATTTGCAGTGCATAGCAACAGATGAGCGTTTTATCGGTTTCTTTATCAATCACGCTTTTTGTAACGACTTTATTCAACATTGTATATCTCCAAAAGCATTTTTCGATATATAATCTCTGGTTCGAACATTCAAAAAGGATTCGTCCGCAAAACGGCAACATACTCAACAGGCAAAATCACGGTACTCTTGATGAGTTGCAATAAACCATTTCGCTACCGTTACAATTTTTGTTTTGCTCATCAACTAAAAAGCGTAAATTCTTCAACATCGGTATGCAACATTGTTTTACTTCAATAAATTTTAGTCCCGTTGTGTTCATCGCGATAATATCTATTTCTCCCGTGCCAGTGACAAAATTTCTTTCAACAATGCCGGTCGTGCAAAATTCACACATAGTTTGCTCACTCGCGGTTTCCAATTTCATTTCCCATAATGTAGGCATCCATATATCGGCAAATAAATGAATGGTGAGACTTTTATACACGGATTTAAAACATAAATGTAAAATTGAACTTTCTATCTGTACTCTTTTCTTCCTCACAGAATACATAAAATTTTTATCTATTATCTATTGACTATAATATTATATTATATATAATATAATACAAGAAATATAGTAGTATTTTGTATAGCTCAGAAGCCAAGAGTAGGTTGCAGATCGGTTGGGTCAAATCTATTGGACGCATGTGTTTTATCGATTTTATCGAGCGACACATACGGATACAAACTCACCCAAGAGTTGCAGGCAGTGTGCCAATTTCGGATCCAACTTTGTATCCAGTTTTAAAGGCGTCTCAGCAGCACGTTTTAACCAGTTACAACATCGAGCACGCAGGACGCAAACCGCCGATACTACCAAACATTGGAAAAGGATGAAAGCAACACGCAAAAGAATATTACGGAGTGGAAAAAGCTTCCGCGATGTTCTGGAATAAATTTTAATTAACGAAATTGGAGGATAAATGACAAAAGATCAATTTTAAGTGAGCTTGAAAGAAACTCAAAACACTCTGCCAGCGGATGAGCGAGCAGATGCTGTCGAGTCTACCGCGAATACTTTGAAGAAGCAGGCGTTGAAAATGAGCAGCGGGTTATCGCTGAGCTAAAAGTCCTTTCTGCACATTGCTCAAAGATTTTGGCAGAGTTTTGCAGAAAAGAAATGACTGCTGGAAAGCCAAAATGTCACAAAGCTAAAGCTTCTCAAACGGAGCGTGGTTTGCAGTGCTAGCTTTTATGTGCAGCCCCGATTGCTCTGCCCCTTTTTGTTTGCAACGTCCTGATTGTCTTTGTGCTATTTGTTGTGCTGGCATCTTTGATTTTGGTGTATTATGGCGTATTGCTCTTGTAGTAACGGCATTTTATATATTCTTTGGGTTTCGCTTGCTTCGGGATTTCTGTTTGGCGGTGCATTAATTTCGCGAGGCATTGCGGTGTTGTTGGTTTTAATGATACGTATTTCATTTTATTGTGAAAAATTGAAGGAGGAAATAATGATTGATATTAATGATTTTATTGATTATGGTTTTTGTATTCATATTCAGTTTTTGTTGGTTTTGATATTGGTGGCATGGCAGCGATTGTCGGCGAGCATTTGGACTTATCGGCGGTATTTTCGTGTGTTCGGTTGGATTTTGCTTTAGCATTTGCATTGGCGTTTAAGTTTATTCTGCCGATTTTGGGTTATTACTTTATAAAATATTTGTAAAAACACGAATATAGTTTTTGATGAGCGTTATAAAATTTATATTATTTATATCTAGGAGAAAAGAAATGAGAATGTTGCAATATTACATTTGTAGTTGGCGTTGCATTGCTTTTAGTTACTGGAACGATTTTATTCAAATACGGATGTTAAAAGCGTTATCTCGTATTTGGGGAAATACACTGCAAATATATATGAGTTTTAAATCATTTGAGATGATCACAAAACCCGATAAAAACTGCCAACACAATAGCGATGAAATAGAGCGATGAAAATAAATGTCGGTGCATGCAACGTCCGAGTTGAAACTTCCAAGGAAAATTTCATTTTCGGTCACAGTTTATCGGATTAAAAGATATAGCAATGAGCCTGAAATTACGCTCACTGATAAAAACATTAACAATTATCGCGGCACATAAAAAGGCTCCTTTGGATTTTCATTCAATAAACAAAACCAGAATACGCTATTTTCAATTAATGTGCCTGAAAATAAAAACGCTGGACGAATTTTTACTTTGAAAAGCGAAGTTAGTCTTCCGAACTTATGCAGTTGAGTTAAAGAGTTTTTTATGCACAGTGTGGCGTGGGCTCTGTGCAGCCAAGATTTGCAGGCTGAAAATTTTGAACTTATCGGTGCGTCGGGGAAATAAACTTCTGAAAAAGCTAAAACTAACAAAACACTCACCGCAGGAACAGGAAAAATTATTTCGCTGTCCCAGCATCTAATGACTTATCGCAGAAGGCGGTATCGAGTTTATGTTTGAAGGAGAGACAGGAAAAAGTACCGTGCATATCGGCATAGGTAAAACAAGCATAAAACCTTGCAGGCAAAAACCCGATTACAATATTTTGTTGAAAGGCATAGACATGTACGCTTGACGACAAAATGCAGGCTTATTTGATAACACGCTATAGTGCAGAAAATATAATTCTCCTTAAACGTAGTATCGGAAATTGGATATACGTTTTACAGAGTAGCCCTGAGCAAAACAAAAATACGAGTACTCAGATATCTGTGAATTATTTTGAGTACAATTGCAGCATTATTAAATGAGAGGAACAAATGAAAAACAAATTACGCTGTTATGTTGATGCTGTAGTGGATTTATTGCTTGCACAAGAAAACACACTTCGACACAAAATGAGAAAAATCGTAGGACAAACATCGGAGAAAACTCAAAATGACTTTTGATGATACATTCCATATGCTGTTGATGAGTAAAGCCGATACGGTTGTAGTTAATGACGATTCCGACATCGTTCAAAGATGATCCTGGACGTCAGTGAGCCACTTTACAATTAATAGCTAGTCAAAACGCGTCGCTGTTTTATATGGCAGTCACAGTGCATTGTGGATAGAATGCGGAGTACAGTCTCAATCGAGTCGGTGGCACTAGTGCTATCGAATATATCAAGAGCAAATCGGACGAGACATCACACACAGGACGCAGGCTTTATAAAAGTTGCAGACTCATCGTCTCGGTACAACATGGGATATTGAAGCAACTCACGCTAGAAACCCCGACTCTGATTATCTGCTCAACGGCTGCATGAGCGATATCGTTATTTCTGTCTCCAGCTGTGCAAATGAATATTCCTGTAATTGCGGTTACCCTACAACGGAATTAAAGACTCATCTGAAATGGGCAAAAGTTTTTACCGCCTTGAATAACCGTGAAGATTTATTTGCCGAGAATGCAATGAAAGTTGCACAAGGTGTTGCAGCGATAATCTGACGCAGTGCCTGAAATAAAAAGTACGTGCATTGTCGTTTTTGCCGAATGCCAAAGGCGGTTAAACTTAATATGCTCCCGACTCAAATATCGGCGGCATGCCGACCGACCCTCAAAGCAACAAACGTTGCAGAGCGTATGCGAACCAATATGCAAATTCCACGCATTGAGATGAATATCGAGCAACTCTATAAAGTGAATCCTGAAAATTATTCTCATCCGCGCAACAGAGTGAAGACTTTGTATTTTTGAGCAAAGTTTTTCTTCAAATCCGATATGGAATGAAGTTGATGCCGTTAAGAAAAATCGAGTATATTTTTACCGAAACGACTTTTTTCATTTTTCGTCCGAACAAAGATTATTTGAAGCGTACAAAATGCTCGCAGAACTACTCTCCATCCAGGAGTAACTTTTTAACCTAACGTTATTGGGTCATCTTAAAATGTAATCGTTTTTAAGATGACATCCACACCAAAAGATTGACACGGGCACCTATCGGTGCCTACTTTTGTCAAAAGCAAATACCATCAAACGCACAAGCGTGCCACATAAACAACAGCGTAATCTTCTGCATTACTTTTTAGTAAAGCGATAATCCGAATACGACCAACCGATTGAAAACCAGCCTGCTCACAATGACAAAAATTTTATCTCCGTTTCAATGGATGCAAAATCGTGAAGTCAGAACTAGGAAATGTCATGCAACTTGTCAGTCAACGAGATAGTAAACCTAACATTTCGTCTCTGCATCATAATGTCTTTATAAAGTTATCAGCTTTCTTTTTGAACCCATCATAAAAGTATTTTTATCATAATTCAGTACTGACAACAAATATACCATTCACTTTAAGCGAGTTATAAACGGATGAAAATGACGTAGCGTTCCGTCATCTTTCAAATGTGTGGAAGCGTGTTATCAGCAGCATACCATTGTACTTTCCGAAGTGATTGATGTCAGCAACGTCCGCTTGATAAAACGAAAGTTCGCACTGCGTATAGCAAAGCATCTCTTTTAAGTGCAACCATTTTTGCGTTTTAAGTCGAGTCCGCAAACATCATACCTCGCTGAGATAACTCAACCGACAAGGTCACCAGTTGCACAGCCAGCATCACAAAAGCGGGCGGGCGGTGGACAAAGGCGTTAGAGTAAGTCAAGCTCTTTCCGACTCAACTGGAAAAAGCTCATTGTAGTGTTCGCAATTAAATCGTATACGTTCATATCATTCCTCTCGTCAAAAGACTGTCATTTACGTAACATTGTTACGCACTCAGTATATAACCAAAATTGTTTTGATATCAAGCGGTAAAATAACGTAAAACGTTTGCAAATATACATTAGGTTATTGCTTTTATACATTGATCTGATACAATACAGGAATGAACGTTGCATTTTTGTTGACACCCATGTGTCGCGAGGTAAATGGTGTTGTAACGGTAGTAAAAACTTAAAAGAAGACCTTGAACATTTAGGTTGCATGTTATGTACTTACTGCAGTCGCTGACATTCGCCCCAGTTAGAAGGTGTATGAAGGCACGTCAGTCTGTCATTGCGAGTGAATATGTTGCAGTAGAAGATTGTGCAAACATTGTCCTGACTCGCAAAGAGCATAAAACCGATATTCTTTGCATGCCATTCCGAATTTCAGAACAGCTAAAACTTGCAATTAAAACCGCATAAAAGAATTGAATATCCCTTTTGTGATTACATTTCACACATTTTGAAATATTACGTGAAGGCATACAGACCCTTTGTGGTTTTTGGTCCGCCAGTTGTCGATAGTACACAAAATACACATATAAACACGCTGATGTTATATATGCGGTTTCGAGACAAAAGTAAAGGAGTATATGACACCGTTATTGCACAAACAATAGAGTTGAGCTAATCGAAATGCAGTAGACAAGTCTGACTCACTCAAACATAGCGACGTTATACTCTGAGCTGATTACAGCGTACAGCAGTGATTTTGTTTTGTTATATGATCGGACGAGTTTCGCACGAAAAAGATTGCGTGAACTTTTGAAAATGTCGCATCGATTTTAAAACGAACACATCGGTTAAAACTTTTGTTGTCGGAGACGGCCCTGCAACAAACGATTTAAAAACTTATAGTATTATGTATCAATGACAATGTAATATTCACTGGTTTTATCGACAGAAAAGAACTCAAAAATTTTTTAGTATTGCGGATGTTTTTGTCATGCATCACTTTCCGAAACATATCCAATGACAGTAACGGAAAGTTTAACTCTGGTGTTCCTAGTTGTCTCTACGTGAAGATGCCTGCTACTTGATAGAGTTACGCACGGTAAAACGGCATCTTGGCACGACGCTGATTTTACAAACTCAATTTTGGAATTACTTTCACAACCAGAAAAATTACACTCCTAAAATCAAATTGTAGACAAGCAACATCGGAGATAACATCTTTGGAGCAAGCAAAAATACCTTGCATCATATCATGAAAATGATAAAAATACAATGAGGCATACAACCATGTCAAAAAGTTTTTCATATACGGAAAAAGTTGCACGAAAGAAATTTTTATGATGCTACTTTTCTATTTTGCACTCACAGTACTACTGCATCATCTAATTTCGGCTTTTTATATTTAGAACATACCGAATTGAAACTGATACAATGCAGCCGACTTTTGAAAGTGGGCAAATGCTTGGAGCTGTAACTTATTTAATAATCGAAAATCTACGACTGGCAGACCTTGTATTTCGCAGTGCTATATATAAAGATGAGCTTAATATCTTCTCAAAAACCTGTAACAAAAATTTGTTCATTGTTTCATCGCAAAATGTAGTACGTCCATTCCGGCAACGAACAACGCTCGCTAACACATGGTGCGGTTTTTGGAATAGTCAGGTCACCAGGCGACACTATCTATATGAATAACTTTATTGCATACATCAAAAATGCCGAGTCAGATAATTTCTTAACCGAGTTTGAACCATCAAAACAAAAACTATGACATTAAAACTTTGCAGCCACCTGAGGCTGGAAAAACTCTATGCCTTTTTCAGGCTCAACCGAAAAATTTATTCTGGGCGAGCACGAGTGCTGAGCGACAATCGCGTTTCAACATTTGATCTCAAGACTTTCTGGGATTTGTACAGCAAGAAACATCGAGCTATACTTTTTGCCTTTTGTTGCCATTCAAAAAGCTGGAAAAAGCTTTTCACGTGCACATGATAACAAATATTTCCGATTGCAATGATTTCAAAGCTGCAATGACTCTGCAAGGAAATCAGCTCGTTAGTTATACCGACTGCTGCATTATATATTCATGTACCATCTTTTGCAAAACAAAAATGTGCATACTGTGATTTTTATTCCGTTACAGGAAACTCATCAAATTATTTTCTTGAAAAAGAAAATAAAAAGTGCACCATGTTCTCGATTTATATATATTAAACGATGTTTCAGATATAACTTCACTTTTTCTCTAGAACTGAATATTTTTCTAGTATATACATCGGAGGTGGCACGCCATCACTTTTTATCATCTGAAGATATTTTTGTATCTTGGTGAAAGGCTCACAAAAATTATTGCCACATACAGAGTTTACAATTGAGCTTAATCCCTGAAAGTGTTACTCGCGATTTTTATCGACGCTGCAATTGCTGGCTCAGATCAATCGCTTCTCTCTCGGTGTGCAAACCTTTTCAGAACAAATATTAAAAAGTCAGTATCGGATTACAACGCCCTAATGATATTGAAAAATGCGTTAAAGATTTTACAACGTACAACAATGACGCACAACATAAAAAGTTTCGTGCGACTTAATCTCAGGCTTCCGCTTCAAACTCAAGAACAAAGTGCGTTACGATATTCGTACATTGCTCAAGTATTCAATACAGCATATTTCTGTATATCGACTTTGCACGGACAATGCTTTACTTGACAGTGAAAACGACGAAGCAAGTTTTCTATCTCGATTGTGCTACGTGACAGAATTATACAAAGCTGGTTTTTACACGCCACGAGATTTCAAACTTTGCACAGGGATGCATCGTGCGAAAGCTCACACAACAAAAACATATTGGAAACTCTTACCGTACTTGGAGTTGGACCAAGTGCAGCTGGTTCTATTTTTAATGACGCATGCAAATACAAAAATCGCGAAGAAGTTACTGCTATCCGAACTACGGGAATGTTTGATATAAATTGTTGGCTTCAAAATAATTTTCCATATACGATTGAAACAATTTCTTTTTGAAAACGAGGTAGAGGACTTTTACTTATGGGGCTTCGTTTAAAGAAGGCATCGACAAAGAGCAAATTTTCAACGTTTTGGATTTTTCGTTTGATTCTTTAATGCATGATACGATAAAAATTTTCAAACTTTTGTTAGCATGCAATAGTGATTTTCACTCACTGATGAAGGACTCAACTTTTTGTCAGCATTTTTAGTTGATGCTTTTTATCCAAATTGAAAAATTTTTTTAGTGTGAGAATAAACGCAAAATATTTTTAGCTTTTAGGCTTTAACAATTATTTTATCTATCACAACATTAATATTCGCAATTGAAACTGCAGCATACTTTTTCAATTCTTTCAATCACAAATTTTTCAAACTTTCAATTCGATTTGAAACTTGTGCATCAAACGGAATATCTATCGCAACTTCCAAAAATATAACTTTTTGTTTCTTCAGCATGAATGATGCCGATGTGATTAACAATAATTTCAGAATTAAATCTCGTAAATACTTTTGACGCAAATTCTTTTAGTGCTTCATCGGAAATTTGTACCGCTTCAATTTCTTTGTGTAAAGAGGTCGCATCGAGAGATTTTTCAATCGGATTTACTTGCTCTGCACGATTTTTGCTTTTACGTTTTAGCATCAATGTAATGCGGTCATGAAAAATTTGCGGATAATTTTTCACCTCAAATGACGAAACAGGAATAACATGCTTACCTTCAATCATTCGACTTCGCTTTTGCAGCTTCAATATCTTCTATGCGTGCAATATCTTGAATGTAAATAATTTTTCAGGTTGAGGAATTTGTAAACGGATAGCTATTTTATTTACCATCTTTACAGAAGTTCCGAGAATGAGTACTTTTTATTTTTTTATTTTTGTAAAACTTTTGCAAGCTCGTCACGGTGTTCTTTTGTTTTGTCAAACAATGCGATCTGAAGTGAACCTAATATTGTTTGTGCAAGCTTCGCACTTTTTCCAGCTAAAATACGATCGCCTTCAATGAGAAGCCCATCATCAATAATCAGCTTAATTTTTGTATTCTTGAGCTAAAAGTTGAGCACGGTAACTTTTTCCAGTTCCACTTTCGCCGACGAGAGCATACACATGCGGCGTTTTTAATTTTTTTCGAAAAATTTTTGAAAGAGAACATACTTCACTGCGTTACGCTTTTTCCAAAGCGGCTGCTCACGATTGGTGTACTCATCGATTGCTTTTTGTAAATCGGCGACAGTCCAATCAGGTACCAGAGCGTATCGGAAAAATACAATCCCGCATACGCAGCTTGATACAACAAAAATTGCTGAGACGCTTTTTCACCGCCAGTACGGATTAGTAAATCGACAGGCGGAATACCTACGGTGTCCAATGCTGCGGCAAAAATTTCAGGTGAAAAAAAGATTGCGAAAACTAACTGCTGCATTGCACCTTCTTTTATTTTCATTGGCAAAAATAATTGACACATCTATTCAAAATTTGCAAACAGCATGCCGCGACGAAAAATTTCGTCCTGCCCTCCATAATTTATCGCAAGTGCAACAGTAGTCCCCGTAAAATGCGACGTTTCATCACAAGCTTTTTAATCGCAGTTTGTACACGTGCAGGAAGAGGAGCTATGTCGCCAATATGCAAAAACCCGAATATTGTTTGCTTTTATAAAATTCAAATTCTGCAATCAAATGCTTTTCGATTAATCCCATCAAAAGCCGACTTCCGATCTCGGCTCGCTTCCAGTTCTCGGAAGAAAATGCATAAAGCGTAACAAAATCGATCCCCATATCGGAAGCGGCTTTTACAATTTTTCGTAGTTTCAAGTCCCTTCCTGATGTCCTACCCAACGAGCTTCACCAGCGCTTTTTGCCCATCGCCCGTTTCCGTCCATAATAATTGCAACGTGTTTTAAATCCATACAGGTTTTTGGCATGGAAGTTTTTAGCCTTCCATTATTTCAGCTTCTTTTTTGTCGCAAGTACTTTGGTAACTTTTTCGGTATATGTATCAGTTAATTTTCTTGAAGCTTATCTTCCATAACCTTTTCGCTGATCTTCGGTCATATCTCCGACTTTTCCTGCTTTTTGCATCATCAATACCATCACGACGAATATTTCGGATAGCAACTTTGTAGTTTTCGGAAATTTTCTTTGCCTGCTTTTACAATTTCCGCACGACGCTCATCAGTTAGTGGCGGAATCGAAATGCGGATTAGCTTGCCATCATTTGACGGCGTCATTCCAGGTTAGCTTTTAAGATAGCTTTTTCAATGTCACCATGAGATTTTTATCCCACGGCTGAATTACAAACCATTCGTGCATCAGGCACAGAAATCGTCGCCAACTGATTAAGCTGGTGGGACTTCCGTAGCTTTCCACAGACAGCTTTTTCAAAAACAGTCGTGGATGCCCTACCCGTTCGTAATCCGTTAAATTCTTCTTCATGATACTCATTTTTGCTTCACAATCATTAAAAATATCCATAGAGGCTCCTATCCATATTTATTCAAAAATCTTTTTATATACTACCAAAAACAAAATGGAAATAACAAGGGTACTAAATTTAACCGAAACCAGTCATTTTCTCAGCATTTTCGGAATCAGGCGTTTCCAAGCGTATTTGATAAAAATAGTTCACAAGCTACTGTTTCTAGAAATTGCATCTTTGTTTCGGACACAATAATCGCAAGGAAAATAAGCACAAAACCAGCAACCGATGACCACGTCAATTTCTTTCACCAGCAAAAAGAACTGCAAACAAAATAGAAAACACTGCTTCAGTTCCCAAAAATAAGAGCAACTGTCGACGTTGGTGTAACGCTGCCCAATTGTTTGAAACAAAAGTGCAACAGCGGTACACATAATTGCAAAGGTAACCAAGTGCAAAAAGAGAAGACCCCGAAACTGATTGAAACGTTGGCTTTTTCAAAAATGAGCGAAACAATGAGCGAAAGCACAGCCGTTAAAAACTGCAAAAATCGTGATAAGTATCGGATCTTTTTCCAGCTCCCCATTTTGCAAGCGAGACAATATGTACAGCAAAAAGTAAACCGCTCAACAAGGCATATAAATCACCTTGGCTAAAACTGATATTAGCCGATTTCACAAGCTCGGTATAAAACACAGTCCGATAACGCACAAAACGGCGGCGATAATATTATAGCGGTCAGGCACCTCGCCAGTAAAAGCCACGCCAAAAACGGCACGATAACGCAGTACGAAGCCGAAATAACCGCTACGTCCAGGTGCTCCTTCCGCCGAAGTTACACCAATCGTTTGGCTTGAGTACGCAATAAACAAAAAGCCTACAATCAATCCAGACAAAATATAGTCCTTATTGAGCTTTTTAGTGCGGTGCAAAAATAATCGCCAAAAAGCACACACGCAATCGAAAAATCGAAGTGCTAAAAGCATATTAGGCGTAAATGCGTCCCTAATGGCACTTAACACAGTTAACGAACTGCCCACACAACGGCAGTTACAACCAATGCAAGCCTTGCAAGCAAAGGCAGTTACCTTTGAGTTCATAAAAGCATCCTTAAAATACACCTGCCTCATCGTTTTACGCTTTTATGTAAAGCACTGAGGATAAGCCTCACAACAATCAACGCCTACTTTCCAAGCACATACATCTTTAGAAATATAGCTACTCCGAAAAATATACACATTTTGCAAAAATGCGTTTTGCATAAAAACGAAACAAATTTATCTTTTGATAAATCATTGTATATCCAAAAATTTTTCAACAGCAACCCTCACCGCAATTCAAAAAATCGCTTTCACTAAAATGCTCGCACATTCAATGTCTACTTGTCTCCATTAACCGAACGTGCAACCGACGGGACGCATTAAAATCCTTTTTCGGATTTTTAATGCGTCCATCATGCACAAAAAGCATTTTAGGCTGTCAGTCTTTGGGCTATGCCCAAAACTTGTTGTTTAAAACCTTGCGTCCCTGCACGGTTTTTCATACAAACTAGAAGTTCAAGAATGTACAGGAAATAACTTTATTGAACCTTTATTTTGCGGAATTTTTAGAAATGCCCTGAATAAAAGTCCTTCATTTATTAGAATGAAAATAAGTGTCGGATTTGACGAGGAGCATGTATGCTTGAAATAAAAACATGAACTTTTAGCTTTTCAGGAAGAAATCAATAATGTTTTGGGGAAGTGCTTTTGACGTTTCCAAGCTTAAAAGCAAAAGGTTAGCGAGCTTGAAAGGCCGCAATCAGAAGAAAATTTTTGGCAGGATAAGGACGCTGCCGAGGCGGTAATCGCGAAGACGAAAAACTCAAAGCGAGTTTTTGAGCCGGGGAAGATTTAAAACTGCGGCATGAGGATTTATTTTCGCTTTATGAGCTGACGCTGAAGAGCAAACTTCAAGTTACGATAAAGAAATTTCAGAGCAGTTTGACACGCTGAAAAAGCGTTTTTGAAAAAGCTGCATATTTTAACGAGCCTTTCTGGTGAAGTTGATAAAAACGATGCTTTTTGGTGACTATTCATGCTGGTGCGGGTGGAACAGAAGCCTGCGATTGGGCTTTCGATGCTCACGCGAATGTATTTGCGTTGGGCTGAAGAGAAAACTTCAAAGTTGAAACACTTGACCTTGTGGAAGCTGAAGGAGGAATTAAATCCATTTCGCTTGGGATTAAAGGTGATTACGCTTTCGGGTTGCTGAAGTCGGAAACTGGCGTGCATAGATTGGTGCGAATTAGTCCGTTTGACGCAAATGCTCGGCGACACACGTCTTTTTACGTCTGTGTATGTTTTTCCAGTTCCCGGATGACACGATTGAAGTTGACATTCGTCCAGAGGACTTGCGAATTGACACGTATAGAGCGAGCGGTGCCGGCGGTCAGCACATTAACAAAACGGATCTCGGCTGTGCGAATTACACATCATACCTACAGGCATTGTTCTGCGTCTCAAAGCATCAGCGAAGCCAATTACCAACAAGGCTACCGCGATGGAGATGCTTAAAGCAAAGCTGTACGAATATTATCGTCAGAAGCCGAAAACGAAAAATTCGCTGCTGAAAAAGGTATTTCGTGAAATCAAGGATGCTCGTATGTGTTTCAACCTTACACGCTTGTGAAAGATTACCGAACGAATTGCGAAGTCGGAAATATTCAGGCGGTTATGGACGGAGATATTGACGTTTTTATAAATGCGTATTCGAAAAATCTTTGGGGAAAAATATAGCGGAGTGCGAAAATAATGATGACAAAAGAAAAATATTAAACTTTAGAAGATTGCCTTGCTTTTTCGGCTTAGTTGTGCTGTTGTCATTTTGGAGTTTTTCCATATATGCACAAGAAAATTCTAAAGACAAAGCGACAAAAGATAATTGGGTTTTAGCTTTTGCAGATTTAAACTTGATGACGCTGCGTCATTGTAGTCTGTCCTATTCTCAACTTTTGCCAGGCTTTTTAAGTCACAACATTGGTACCGACATCGGTAAAAACATATCGCTCACAGATGCGTGCGATTTTGAAGTTTGTCGCAAAAAGAAAAAGCAATTTCGGAATTGCGGGATTTGGTTTTGGAAAGGATAAACTTTTTGCTGCCCGAAACTGAAAACAAAAACTAAAAACTCAAAGACGTTGAAACTAAGATTGGAAAAAGCAAAAAGAGTTGGAATTACTTGCAGCCGACATAAAAATCGAAACGATGAAAGTTTCATATTCAGATAATGCGGCAAAAGCGGTTGTGCCGTGGGGTGACGGAAAAATTGTTTTCGCGTACCGAAGCAAAAATCGCTTGCTGCCGATTTAAAGGACAACAATATCTGTGCTTTGGTTTCGTGAGATCATGGATGTTTCAGGCTATATGGTTGTGCGTATCAAGCTTCAAACGGTTTGTCGGAAGTTCCAGAATTAACCTTAACCGAAGCTGGTCGCTAGTGAAGACATCGATACGGTTGCTCAAAAACCTTGCTTTACAGTTATCTGCACAGTTGCAATCTTTACCTGAACGCAAAATTTATTTTGAGGTTGAGCCAAAGTGATGCAAAAGATTTTGTTAATGAAACAGAAGTGCTTGACCTCGGTAAACCTTTGTCCTTTTACGCAAACAGTGTCAGCGTTTTTGCTTGTGCGGAAGGTTCAGAAACCGCAACAAAAAGAATTTTCGCTTGGAAAAGAAAAGCTACAGGTTAAAATCAAGCTGGAAAAATACCCACTGTTACGGTTCCGCTTGATATTGCTTCAGATATATCAGTGTATTCAAAGACAAAGGAGCTGGAAAAACTGAAGCGACTTCTGAAAAATCTGTTGCATCGGGAAAGACGCTTGAGCTCTCGAAAGAAAAGGACGTTTTGGAATTTGAAAGCAACGAGCATTCGAAACCTTTGTGCTTTTTCGATGCGGAAAAGCTTAAACCAGCGCAACATTCACGGCATCGGTAAAAAGCTCTAAATACCAAAAACGGTGCAGTCTCAAATTGAAAAAGCAGCGTTCGATTATGTACTGGTCGCTCGGTGCGGTGTACCTTTCGCTTCCTGCAACGCTGATATTGACAGGACTTCGGAACGATAAACAAAATGCGATTGCCTCAGGACGTTTGCCTTCGACGGCAGGCGACAATATGCGACAGATAAAAACTTCACGATTGCTTCAAACGTAATGATTGGAGTAACGAGTGCTCTTGCTTTGAATTATTTTTGTGCAAGTGATTTTTGTATTTGGTGAAAGCTGATGCTTGCATTACCGAAGGTTTTTGAAATAAATGCATGTAAATAAACTTAGCTGTTGTTATTTTGCACTCGTGGAAATAAATTTTTGCACTTGTGAAAACGGTGAGGGCATTTTTGCATTTTTACGCTTCGAGCCCTAAATCGCACTGACGCACACCGCTGAAAAGCAGTGCGGTAACCGTCCGTTACGGTGTGCGTTGCCTTAATCCGCTAAAGCTTTTTCCCCACACGGAAAAGTTTATCGTGAACCGCCGTCCGTGGTGGGTTTGAGCAACAAGCGGAGCGGATTACGCCTTTGATAAATGATGGACAAAGTTAGTTGTCCGTGAGTTTCGCACTTTCGGGTTAATTATGACAATGACACATTATTTTATTAAGCCCGATTTGCGTGTGACTATCTTATTTGCCTTGAATAAAAAGAACTTTTTGATTATCATTTGGAGATTTTTATGAAAAAGTTTTTAGTTTTTGTTGCTGTGTATTTGTTTGGCTTTTTGGTTTGTATCCTGCTCCGGATAAAAACTACGAAGACACTGGAGCGTGAAGATTTATTTTCACTTCAATATGGAAATTTTGAAAACGAAATCAACCTTTCGCGTAGGTGAGCAAAAGCTCATACTCGGCATGAACTTGTGTTTGAATAACGGTATCCTTTCGAATACTGTCAGCAAGAAAAATCCTTAAAACATCGTTTTATGGCGATTTACTTTCCGATTTATTAATCCGCAAACGAACCCAGACCCTGACTTTTTATAATGAAGGAAATTCCGCCGCCTCGACGCAAAAGGCGAAAGGTGAAACGAAAGCTCGGACGGAAAGGCTGCAGAGTATTGTCGGTACGCGAACTGCTGTTACCTATCCATTTAATAACCGCACTTTTTTGCAAGCGACAAATCTTGAGTATTTGTATGTTGTGGATACCGTACCGACTGGAGCGAGATTCAGTTTGACAACGTTGAAAATATTGCATTGATGCAGGTGATTTTGCACTTCGATGAAGCTGGCAATTTTGTAGATTATATCGGGCAGGAAGGATTGGGCGGAACGCCGTTTCCGAATATTGTGTCACTTTCGACCAATGCACAAAATGATATTATTGCAGTTTGCAAAACGCCCACTTCAACGAAGGTGTTTTGGTTTTACAAGCGATGGCTTTTTAATTTCAAAAATAATCTAAAACAATGATTCGCTACCCGCTTTCCAGTATGAAGCGAGTGATAAATGTAAATATCGATGCAGTTTTTCCGAGCTACGAGACAAAAAGATTTATTTATAAAGATGGATTATTACGTTGAAAATTTGATAACATTACAGGTCTGAATATCGGTGTAAATTACGATAAGAGTTCCATATACAAAGTTTCACTTGCAAAAGGCGAGTTCGAGACACGTACAAGATGTAGAAGCTTATTCAACGCCTGCAAACAGAAAAAACCGAAGCGATGCAAAAAGTGTATCGGCTTACGAATGTTTGCAAAAATGATTGGGCGTTTTTAATGACACAATCAGACACGGCTTATATCATTGAGTTACTTAATTTGAAAAACTGGCGACACAAAAACTTTTAACCTCGAGCTTGAAAAATTTTAACCTTTGTACAGCACGTTTTCTGTTACAGAATGATTGTATGTTAGCGGGGCTTTTGCAACAGAGGATAAAGCCACAATATCCGTTTGGCACATCGAAAACTTTATCGACTAATGCTGCCTAAATTTGGTGAAATATGAATGACGATTTATTTGATTTTTCGCAAAAACGCCCTGACCCTAAAAACTCAAAACTGAGCTCCGATATAATAGGGAGGAACGATTAAAGCAGGCTCCGAAACATGTTAAAAAGCTTCACGCAGGTGAGTACACAAAACGAAAGGGCTTTATCAAAATGATTTTTGCAAGTCCCGCTTCATCAATGTTGGCGGTTGCGATTATGCTCATTTTGGGATTTTTTTGGCTGTTTACAGTAAATACCTCCGACTATCAGGATTTTTCGCTTGAGCTTTCATCTTCGTTTACAGATGCCAATGATGGACAAAAATAAATCTCCTTTGCAGCTTTTTCACCTCGGTAACAGTTACACCGAAAAACAGAAAACTTATCAGGTGAAACTATAACAGTGCTTTTTGCACTCGGAGACCACGACGTTGTTCTAGCCTGCATGCAGAAGTTGCTTCCATTTATCTCGGTGAAACACTCACCTTGAGTGTGCCTTTTGAACTGAGCGTAAATCGCAAAAGTGTAAAAATAAAAGCCCAAATACAAATTTCAGAAAAATTATTGTCCTTGAAAACTTGCTACGTTTATTGAGCGACTAAGTAAATTTACGGAGAAAATATGGGGCAACAAAAAGCAATTATTCATTTAGATAATTTAGAGCATAATATTGCACGTTAAAAGCTTAAAACCTGGAAACAAAAATTTGTTTGCCTGTAAAGCCGATGCATATGGACACGGTGCAATTCAAGTCGCGATTGCCGCAATTAAAGCTGGTGTCAATGTGCTTGCAGTCGCTTCTGCTGCATGAAGGATTGAGCTGCGTGATGCGGGCATTGTCGCACCGATTCTTTCTCTGAGCTTACCGACCTCTCAGTGAAATTGACGACATTCTCATAAACGACATTCATCCGCTAGTTATGGACGTTGAGTTTATTAAAGCCTTTAAATGAGAGGCTGGAAAATTAAACACAGTCGGAAACGTACATTTAAAGATTGATACTGGAATGAGCCGAATAGGCTGTTTACCAAGCGAATGACAGAACTTGCACGCCTTATCGCTTCATCGAAACATTTGCAGCTTTGCGGTATTGCGACGCACTTTTCTGCCGCGGGACTCAAAAACTTGACGAAGATATTGCTTTGACGAAAAGGCAGCTGCGGATCCCGATGCGGTAAAAAGCATCTGAGATGCAGGCGTGCATCTCGGGTCTCGTTCACGCTGCCAACTCTGGTGCAATAATCCAATACCCAGAAAGTTATTTCGACATGGTACGCCCAGGAATTATAGTTTACGGCTATCCGCCGTCAGATGACCTTGCTGGAGCGTTAAAACCTCAAGCCCGTGATGAGCTTGATGACACGTGTGGTGCTGATAAAAAAACTTGAAGCTGGTACTCCCGTTTCGTACGGTCTGCAGGTGGCGAGGCCGACCATGACACATACATAGGCACATTGCCAATAGGTTATGCAGATGGTTTAACCCTGCTCGCTATCACAGGGACTAAAGGTTCGCATTGAAGCAAAGTTTTATCCCATAGTTGGTTCAATCTGTATGGATCAGTGCATGATTGATTTAGAGAAAATACGACAGTCAAAACGCTGGGACGACGTGGAGATTTTCGGAGCAAGTAACGGACAAAATAACAGTGCCGACACATTAGCAAAAATTTGCGGAACTATTTCTGTCACGAAGTACTTGCCAACATCAACAAACGTGTTCCAAGGGTGTATCTGCCATAGTGTCTTGCATAGGATAAAAGTAATTGAAAAATTAAGTTTTTATCGATGGCAACTGCACCAAGGCGACGGCGCAGCTGCTATTTTCGGAAAAATCAACGCGAGAATGCCGACTTGTCCAACGGTTATTTATTCGTCGAGCTCCAAGCCTTCTGGAACGTCCATATTTGTGTAAACGTTTTGAACATCATCGTCTTCTTCGAGGCGGTCAATCATGTTTGAGTACTTTTGCTTCTTCTGCGTCGAGGGACACATAGTTATCTGGAACCATCGAAACTTCGGCAGAAATTGATGCAAAGCCTTTTCCTGCAACGCTTCAAGCACATTTTCACACCCTGTCGGGCTCGTTGTTACTCGTGATAATTCCACTCTTCAGAAGAAAATGTCTTCAGCACCTACTTCCAAAGCACTTTCCATAAGCTCATCTTCCGAAACTGCTCGCTATCATATTCAATGACGCCCTTTCGGTTAAACATGCAGGAAACAGAGCCAGTTGTCCCCTAAGTTTCCGCCCGATTTTGTAAAGTGATTTCGTACAGCTGCAGCAGAACGGTTTTTGTTGTCAGTTAGAACTTCAACCAAGACAGCAACTCCGCCCGTACCATAACCTTCGTAGATTAACTCCTCATAAAACAGCCCCGCCTCATCTGCCAGTTCCTTTTTAACTGCTCGCCTCGATGTTATCGTTAGGCATATTTGCCGCACGTGCTTTCAAGTGCGGTGGTCGCAATCGCGGGTTCGAAGCGGGATCTCCGCCGTTTTGTCGTTGATGGAAATTTCTTTCACAAATTTCGTAAAAAGCTGTCCGCGTTTTTGCGTCAGCAGCACCCTTTGCATGTTTAATCGTTGCCCATTTTACTATGTCCAGACATATAAGCTCCTTCGTAATCAAAACTAGAAGCTCTATTTTTACTCGAAAACGTAAAAACAATGTCAAGAGGCAAAAATCGCTTGAAACAAAAATCAAGCTTCCATCTCATCATTATCATTCACCGAATATGCACTGACCGGCAACCTTCGGTTGCCATCCTCAGGCTCATCGCCGACCATCGCATCCTTGTACGATGAGACAATCTCGAGTATGCCGTCAACTGTGCAAGATACACAGTTAGCGTACAAAACATCGTGAGTTTTTATACCGCGTCCATCCTGGACGCAATCCTTTTCCGCCAGGATGGCGGGTAGATAAAAGCGATAACGAGTTTTCACAAAATCACATTTTTGTAGGGGACTCGCAAGGTAATTTACAACACGGATGTTGTAAATTACCGAAGTCAGCCAGTTAAAGCCGTCTAAAAGTTTTTCTCAACAAAAACGTCGCGTAAGTGATCTCTAATTTTCCAAGTGCTTGAATGAGGTCGCTTTGCAGTCGAAGCATAAGAGCTTAGTAAACGGCTTGTGTATCCGTGAGCGAGCTGTGCCGTAATTGCGGCTTTTTCGCAATCATAACCTTGAGCTGAGCGTGCGGTGAGCATCTGCAAGCACATCGCCAGACCCGGCTTTTTGCAGAGTGCAGGTGTTCCTGATGTTGCGAAAATGCGTCACCGTGAGCGATAACCGCAACCGCACCTTAAGCACCAAAACCACATGCGGAAACTGGGTAGTAAACTTTTGCAAATTCCAACTTACGCTCTTGAATATCTTGAACTGTGAGCGATCTCAAACCTTTGCGATATTCAATGCTTGAGTTTGCATAAATTTTTTCACAAGAAGCTACTCTTTAAGGTGCGAGGTCAAAATACAGTTATTCAACTCTGGTAATCTCTTCGCTAGCTGCCGTTTTAGAGCGTCGGCATCAAAAACAGTCAAAAATTTTAACTTGAAAATGCCTGATGATGGTTTTCTGAGTTGCTTCCTAATCCCGACTCAACGCAGTATGCCGAATATGAAGGCAGCATTTTCGATGCATACATTAAATCCGCGGGCATGGCGACTGAATGTTTATTTCACAGACGGTAACAAGCCCAGCTCCAAAACGTAAACATGCTGAAGATGCAAGAATTGCCGCCTCGCCTAGCAAACGACAGCATGACCGAACGTGCCTTTATGCGTATGTGCGTACTGGAAGCGCATATCGGGTTGTTAAAATCCAAGTACAGCGTTTTTCGCAAGGAGCGTGAACAGTTGCTGGTGTTAAGCCCCATCTCCTTTTATCTTGCCGACAAACCAAAGTCGATCCGATGCCACTTTAAGAGCACCAGCAGATAAAGTGATTTTTGCCTTGAAAGCAACAGGTGATGGCTTACCATATAGATTGAGTCCGCTTCGGAATGTCGCAGGCGATTTTATATGCCTTAACCGCATTCATTTCCATTTATAACCTTGCTGCATTTTTCGCGGATCGTGCCGTTGAGTCCTGTTCCAAAAATGCATCAACCAGAATATCGCATTCGGAAACGAGAAGGTTAATCGAATTTGCAATAAGCGTTCTGTTTTGCACAAGGCACAGTGCGCGACTTTGGTTCTGCAACTTGCACAACTTTTACTCGAAGCAGCATCGTACAACATCCGAGCCAAAGCTGTTGTCGGCACCGTTATCGCCTGAGCCGCAGTAAAACACTTGAATAACCTGTTTTAGTTTGCCTTTTCAAAATGTTAAGAATTTCATCACACATCTCATGAGCAGATTTTTCCATTAAGATTTCATTTTGCATTCCGTATCTTTTGTCAAGTTGCATCAAATTCCTAAACTCACAGGCTTCATATTCCTAGATTATACGATATTTAAGAAAAATTTTTAAGGCGATACTGCATTAAAATGACGACGTTTTTGATAAAAAGTGAATTTTATCGTTATGCGAAAAATAAAGCCTTTTGCCATTTCTTTTTAAGCGTTGGTTAAAACCGCAAAGCTTTTTGTTAAAAACAAAACGCTTAATTTTTCCGCTTTTTCGTTAAAGGAAAGCTCATGCGTTTTACTTGCCTAAATAGATAGTTGGAAAACGAAAGCCACGTTTTAATTCATTGGTTGAAAAATTTCGGTTGGTAGTCGGCATCATAGTTAATGCCCAAATCGCGGGCGAAGGCTTCTGCCAAGCGAAGATTTTCGCTACGTCTTACGGGTCATGGGCATCCGCTGCAAGAATAATGTGCGTTCATTTGCTGCCAGCTGCCAAAACTGCCTGACAGGATAGCGGCATGACTCGATACCGTCACGCATAACTTCTTTTTGGCTTTATGCAGCCGTTACCGTTAATTTCCAAAAGGCATCTTTTAACGCACAAGCAGCTTCAATTATCTTTTTCGATAAATCTTTATAGAATGGTGAAAATTCATTAGACACTGTCCAAAAATAAATCTGATGCGCGGTGTAACTATATAGCCCAGACCCATTCCTTGTATCGTGAGGTCAACATAACGGATAATATTTTTGCGTTCGGTTACCTCGGGGATATACTCAAACACCCGTCAACGTCAACCCAGTGATACTCTAAAACCAAGTACTGAGCTTTGTACCGCCGATAAGTCCATCCTTATACCATTGTCTATAACGTGATGCCACTGCACTCAAAAGCCGAAGTACACTGGCATATCGCTCACGGAGCGAGCTTCGTCAACTAACTTACGATATAGCGACACTTGGTTTTTGCTCCATGTGCATACCGAGCCACATGTCGCAAAGTATGGACAATGGTTTGGAAAAACCGAGTGCAGAAAGGGCTTGCTTTTTTGAGCCGCTCGGCATAATCTTCGTTCAACGCCAATTGCGTGTTTACAAAGATAAGTGTGAGTGTGAAAGTTTTTCATTATTGATCCTGCGTGTTTTTGGTAAAAGTATTTGTTCCAAAACGACAAAGTCGTATGCATGCCGTGATAAGCCACTTTTTCGGAGGCTGGCGACGTATTCATCCAATTTCGTGCCAATTTTTCAAAAGCGTTCGTCGTGGTCGGTCGTAATCTTCAATGATAAGTTTATACAACTTTGCAACTCGAAACAAGGTTTTGCATGAAGATTAATCATTTTATACGCAGATGCATTCAAATTATTAACCGTCCGCACCACAGTGCTCGCATTGGTCGCGTGGCGAACGTGCAATCGCCGCTTTTATTTTCATCGCAAGTGGGTCGCCTTCATTTAGGCTTTCATCATAGCAACTATTTCATCCACGATTTCCAAAAAGCTCATGATAACTTTCCGAGTATGTTTTACATGTTCAGGATTATCCTAGTTGCATGCACCAAAAATAAATCCGAAAGCTCTCGGATTTCAGTCTCAAAACATTCAATCAAAAACGACTTTTGAATAACTCAACGGCTGAGCATAAACGAAGCTTCAAAAAGTTAGTGTTCAAAAAGCTTATTGCTCACAGTATAATGTGCAAGAAAGCGGTTCAGATGTTGCAAATATCTTTTTAGTAAGCTTTCAATTTTTCCGCTGTTATGACTTTTTAATCAACACAGCTTCGGCGGTTTTAACCACGTTGCGAATGTATTCGCTTGCAATGTCGGGAGAGGACCTCGCTTGAAGCAAAACGTATATCTGGATTTTTCCTGTGCATGCTTAATAATGTTTTCAAGCACAGATGAAGCTGCAAGGCTTTAGTGATTCACTCGTCCATGCAAACGGCATTCACAGGTTTAACATTTTTATACCGCTCAATAATCGCAAAAACTTCCGTCCACGATGCATCAAATGGAAGTCAATCACGATGTCAAAAATCATGAAGTTGATGCACAAACCAATGATGCTGGCACATCGTGAAATTAGGCTTTTAAATCAAAGTTTAACTCGACCAAGTTTCAGTCAAACTGTTTCAAAAATAATAGTAATCAAATAAACTTAAATCCACAAAAAGCCATAACCCAGCTGAAATAACTGATTTGCCTTCTCAATTTGCATTGCATCAAAACTCAAATCGGGCGATTTTGCACCGACTTCAAGTTCCAACGCCCAAGGTCGATTTTTATCCCTGCACACTCGCAATAGCATTTTTCGGATCAAATCTGCTACCAGTTTTTCTGACCTGCCGAAAGAACTGCTTCCACAGCACTTAAAAAGCTACTTGATGACTTTGCATTTTCAAGCGCTTTTGGTATACCTGACCGTGCGGTGACACGTCAAAAAGTCGGCACAAGAAGCCGTCAACAAACGCTCAGACTCTATACCATTTTGAGAAACGTGTTTTTGAGATAGCACGGGCTATTTTTGAAAGTTTTTCCTTTTTAATAACTTCAGGATCATCACTGAAAAATCGAACGAAAAAGTTGATTAAAAATTTTCTTGTGAACTCATTATGATTAACTCTACACAAAATACGTATGTGTGTCAAGGTACTAAATGCAATCGCGGAACTCGATGTCCCGCGATAACTGCAATAAATTGAAAGCCACGAAAAACTGAAAAGTGTAACGCCTCGACTGTAATGATATTGCAGGCACTTTTGTCAGCGTAAAATCACCTTTTCAGTTTTGCATCAAAATGATCAATACCGCAAAAAGTAATCGGCTCGCAAACGATAAACTTATTCTTGCGTGCTACCAGAAATTTTCGATGAGCGAATGCAATATCGGTACTTCAGGAAAAACGTAACTCCAGTTTCGCTCGCTGTCAGCAAAATCTCCCGCCAAAAGTTTTTATCGGTGATTGTTTTTACCATATAGTCGTTTTCTACACCGCCCAGTGCAGCAGCGTAACGCACCGCATCCCGCAAGGTTCCGAGTTTATCCACTCGCTCTATTTGTAACGCTTTGATTTCCTGAATACATCCTTTTGCCCTGACGCACCGTTGCAACTTCATCTTTGTCATCTTGCGACCTGAGCCCACAGTCTGCAAAACGTATCATAAACATTTGAAATTTGTAACTGCAAAATCTGCATATCATTTACTGTTGGCTTTTCAAGAATCGAAAGTGGCTTCGAGCCTTTGTACACGATGTCGGTTGAAACACCGATATTTTTGTAAAGCGTCTTTAATATCTGGAAGCGACGCGCATTCTGATGGAGCCTGTAATCAAACGGATGCAAAATATAATCTGCACTGCTCGAAACCAATACGCACCTGAAGCCGCAGAACGCCGAGACATTGAAACAACAACTGGAATGTTGTATTTTGTTCGTGCAAGCTCGCTCACGCCGAATCACTTCGACGCAAAAACTTCACCGCCACCTGAATTAACACGAAGCACAATTGCTCTCACTTGCGGATCGCTATGATGCTTGCTCGAACTTTGCCACAATTTTAATTCTTCCGCAACATCATCTTGCAAACAAAGACGCACATGTATCTGGACGTAATTGCCCTTCCAAGTTAATGATGCACACTGTATTTCTGAATAACAGTTTAAGCGTCATCGCAAAACTTCATACGCTACCAATGTTTTCATGAAAGGACAATGTTTTGAGGAATTCAGAAAAGTTGCAAACATCGGTTACCAAGTTTAAATCATGCAAAAGCTCGTGCACTGTCACCGTTAGTTTGCAAAAATCGCGAGAGGAGACTCGGTATATTCTAAAATAGCTTTTTCGAAATCTTGCGGTTTTCTGCATACGTCTTTACAAAATAACTCCATCTTCGTGAACATACTTTCATAATTTTCACGCACTTCTTTCGTAAAAGCCTTTTTCCGTGAAACGGTCTGCCGCACCTTGTATGTGCCAGCCTTTGACACAAAATATTGAAAACCAGTCTTTTCGTGCATGCCACCAAAGAATAAACTTTTGCGATGCTAGGCCCTGAAAAATCCGCCTCACCCACCCAATGGATCGATACAAAATGCGTTCGGCACTCGATGCAACAAAATAAGACGGTAAAGCAGGAAATCTAGTATTGAAGGCGTAGTAAGGTTTTCCGCTTGCAGCAAATGTATCGAGGCAGCTTTTATTTCGTATGCCGAACTTAAACTCATGTGAATTGCAGAAAAATCAAACACCAATGCATTGATACGTCTGTCATAACTCGCAGATATAATTATGTCAACGATATTCCGAAGCTGACATAACTCCCTTGAGACAAAAGCTGTTGCGTTAAACTTTATCTCCAGCATTTTCACACCAATTCCTGACGGTTGAAACAGTAGCACACTGTCTGCACCAATGAGAATATTTTTATCGCTAGTTTTGCCACGCTCGATATTCCTGCAAGCACCAAAATCAAAAATATAAAAGAACACAATGTTGATAATTACCAAAAGCGCAAGGTATTGATACCAGAAAAATCGCTTGATAACTTTAAATTTATCATCCATAATTTCACCTCAAAATATGTCGCCAGTATAATTATCAAAAGGTCAATGTATAAATTTGTTTTTACTTTAACCAAAAAGAATAGCTGAAAAAGTATAAAGTTTATAAATATTTATAGACAACTTTATTTTTACTAAAAACTGAATATTACATTATTTCAACTGCATACATATAATCATATTAAAACAGATTATAAAAATGAGTATTCACTCAATAGTTGAGTAAATGAATTATGGGTAAAGATGTTTTTATCACAGATGAGTTTAGCGTCACGGCTGCTAAACACAAAAGTTATTGAACGCTGGTTACAAGGTTATTCTAACGAGCGAGACAGGCAACGATAAAAACTTTTGCAGTGGAATCGTATATCCGTTTGCATTGCAAAATAACAAAACCTGCAATTAAAAATAAAAGAAAATGACTGTTGATAACGCTGTTATTATTTTTGATGCAAAACGAGTTTAATAAAATGTACGCATCAAACATCACTGATTGCGATTGATAGAACTTGCACGAATTGGTTACAGCCTATGCAAACTAGCTTTTAATTTTCACAAACAATTATGATAAAGCAAGAATACGGAAGGCTAATTTTTATATTGCGAACATCTGACAACGAATCGATAGAGAACTCTCTGCAATCAATATGGCGGCAAAGGGTTGCTGCGGAAATTAGCCGAAACACTGGCGTTATTTCTCAGCGGTAAAACTCTGCTGCGCAATCGCTTCTCGTGAAACTGGAAAGCCCCGATGACAGTTACCCGCAGCGTGGGTTATTTCGCAGCTCGGTCTCTGCAGTTGACCCGCAATGCTGGTCAAATGGGTCAAAGCGGGACAAGTTCGCGGTCTGGTAAAATAGTAAAGACCTTCTACAGAGATACTGCTTGTAAGTATTCTGTAGAGGGCTTGAGTGCCTGCTGCTTGAAAAAGCTCTTCGCTCATATCGGCGAAAGTTTGCTCCGGCCAAAGCCAGAACTGGCACCGAGCATTTCCTTTTCTGCAACTTCATGGGCAATCTTAAGTCTTCTTCAAAATGCTTGATAGCCTGGTTCAAATCGCGTTCAAGCTATCTTTTTGCCGTTGCCACCAGGCCGCCAACTCGCAGCACCCTTGCGAAACCGCCGCAAGAAGTCAGGTGCAAGACCGACGAACTTCGCATAGGCGTATCGCTTCAACGGCACCGAAAAAGATTTGCCGCCACCAAAAATCATTTGGCTGCCTTGCGTGTTTTATCCTGCTCTGCACCCTCCATAAGTGTGTGTGCTTTCCCATAGTCAAAAATGCAGCACCTTTCGTGGTGGTTTTTCTCCACTACTACTATAACGAAAAGCGCCATGCACCAATGTCGCCACGAAACAGGAGCGTCCATAGTGCTTCCAAGCCTCCGGAACACGCTGGCGTCATGTGCCAAACAGGCGCATGAAGTTGTCATGTCCACCAAAGAGTTCCTATGCTTTGGTGATCAATTAAACCTGCCTTCTGCCAAAGTATACTTGTTCAACATCGCTGGATATCCGACAATCGTAACATACAACATCGCTATAGCCATTCGGCAGGCGGTTACAATCAAACTGCGCACAAGACAAAATATCTGTCCGCACTTTCCTTTGTTCATGTAAAAACAAAAAGATGACAATCCAGCATTTAACAAATTTGCAGCCATACTTTTTCCCATCACACCCAAACCTATAAAACCGACATTTGCATTTTTACTTTCTACATTTTCCTCAGTAACCAAAGTTCTCGAGCAAAAACTATTTTGCTTTTATTTTCAAAATAAACTTTTCGTCTGCATCTATTTCAACCTCCGTTTACAAATTTCATTTTTAATCACTTTGACATTTTTACACTCAAGATTTCAATGTGTCGAAGCAGGGACTTTACCATCCGCCACCGGCGCCGCCACCTCCGAAAATCCACCTCCACCAGAAAACCTCCCGCCACTTGAAAAGCCACCAACCCAACGAGCCAGATGAAAAGCCAGTTACGCCACCACCAGCAGAGACGCTGACTTTCACCCAAACAAAGATAATCAAAAGCATAGCAAAAATAATAACGTATTGGAATTTCGTTTTCATCGTTATCGACAGCAGCGATATTTTTTCCAATGTTGAAGCGTCGCCTTCAATCAAATTCTTGAATTGCACTTGTCGCTACTGCAAACCTTCAAAAGTAATTATTGTTTCTAAAATGTGGCGTTATAATTTTTCGGATAATCAAGCCTGCTTGTGCATCGGTTAAAAACACCTTCCAAGCCATACCCAACTTCAATCCTAATGCGACGGTCATCCAATGCAACCACAATTAGTACACTCGGTATATTATCGATCTCCAAGTCGCCACTTTTCGAAAAACTTTCACTGCATAACTTTCTGATATCTGTACCATCCAAACTTTTCACGATAAGAATAGCTTCCTGAAAGTTTTTGTGACTGTCACCTTTCAAGCAAAAGATTTTTCAACGCAGCAGCATTCTCAGCAGAAAGCAAATTTGCCATATCATGCAAAAGGCGACCCATTCAACGTCGGCACATCCAGTGCAAAAGCCGCAGTTGCAAAAAGCAAAAAGCCAGCAAACAATTAATATCGTTTTAATTTTTCGCGTCATCGCACTTTCCTTAAGTCTCAGTGTTCAAGGACGACCAAACCGTCTGCAAGTCTATCTGGGTTCACAGCCTTTGCTGGAAAGGCTTTTGCCAAAATCTCGCCACATTGCTCAGTCGCAGCTAAAAACCTTGCCGGCTTTTGCTTGAGCTGATAAAACCAAACTTTGGCAAATTTCATTCCACTCACTTTTGTTCAACCTTTGCATTAATCCCTTCATCTGCAAACACAATAACTGTGCGTTCCAGCACGGGACACAAAAATCAGACATCCTGAACGCTCTTTCGTTTTATATAAACCGCTTTCAAAAAGTGAAGATATGCCCGACGCTTTGTTTTTTGTGGGTAAGCACGAACCGACTTCCCTCGGGATAAAATCCGCTCAGAAGAACTGATGTTCAGATAAGTCAGCAAAAACACAGTCGAAGTAAAAATCAAAATAGTGACGCAAACAAGGAAAATCGACGGTAGCCAATAAAACTTTGACAAAAAGGCTTTGTATTCTTCCAGCAAAAATAGTGAATATCACACCGAAGAGTAAAAGCACACATGAAGCAACCGTAAAGCTCAATAGCAGCATAGAGTCGCTTTTGTTTTATAATCGCTACGCAATTTCTCCGCTTGTGCGTTTTTCAACTGTCACACTTCTTTTCGCGAATTGCATTTAAGTCAGCTGGCGAATTCCGACAGCTTTGATAAAATTTATTTTGTTCATAACGTCCTCTTGCCAGATATTACTTTCACGTAAACATGCCTATAAAAACTTTACCAGCTCCGCCGGCTTTTCGATAATTACATCGGCACCAGTAGCCTCAGTTCAGCTCTCCCACGAAAGCCCCACAAAACGCCAACCGTAAAAGCCCGGCGTTTTTGCCTGTTTTCATATCTGTGGAAGTGTCGCCCACATAAAGCGCACTGCTCAGGTTTTACACCCAGCGACGACATAATTCCAAAAACGCCTTGCGGGTTAGGCTTAATCGGAACGTTTTCTTTGCTCGAAAATTACATCTGAACGCTCCTTTCCCAAAATGCTCAACCGTTTTTGTCGCCGTACTTTATACTTATTTGTCATAACCGCCAATGAGCAGTCGCTTTGTTCAGCAAGCAATCCAGGGAATTCCATCATACGGTGCACAAAGCCTAAACGGGTCATTATCGTAAGCTTTTGTGTTATTCTGCGTAGAACTTTATCTTCGAATTCTGCGTCCACGAAGGCACGCAACATCCAAGTGAACGTTTGATTAAATTTCTCGCCCCATCGCCTGCGAAGTCTTTAAAACGCTCCGTCTCGATGTAGCTCGAATCCATAATGCGATAACGTCTCATTGACAAAGTGTGCGAAGCGTTTTCACTGTGTCTGCTCGACGTTCCGTCCAAATCAAAAATACAGCAATTTTTCATAAGCCCCATTATACATATTTTATATAAATAGGTAAAGTCTGATTTCTGCTTTTGGAAGGATTCTTTTTGTGGACGCATGTTTGCGGGGCTGAATGCGTCAGTTCCGACGCATTCAGCCCTACTTTTATAAAAAGCAATAAACCGAATATCAGCAAGTTCAGTCGACGCATTTTGCGTATTCCTAAAATGCTTTTTGTAATGATGGACGCATTAAAATCATTGCAGCGATTTTACTGCGTCCCTAGGCTGCACACTCGGTGAATTGGGACTACAAAAGACGAGACGTTACCGCGTAAAAGTTTTGTGACGTTGGCTTGTTTTTATACATAACACAATTATGTGCGGACTGAATTAAAAATTGTATCCATACTTTACAAACCGAGGGGGAACTTATGAAAGTTTTGATGATTACAGGAGAGCTTGCACCTTTGCAAAAAACAGGCGGATTCTGCAGATGCGGTGAGTGCATTATCGATAGCTTTAGCTGACGCGGGGCATGATGTCCGTGTCGTGATGCCACGCCACTATCGTGTTGATAGGAAAAATTTAGCTTCTGTGCCGGGTGCGATGACTGTTCACCTTGGCTCACAAAAAGTTTTATACTGAAGTTTAGCGAAGCAACACTTGGAAAAATCCGTAAAAGCATATTTTTGTTGATCACGAGCAAAGTTTTGGACGCGAAGGACTTTATGGCTCGAGTTTTCGAAAACGGATTTCCAAGACAACCCGCAGCGTTTTTCGCTTTTATGCACTGCCGTTTCAAATATCCGCCGAAAGCAAAATTGGATCTCAGATGTTATGCATTCGCTACGATTGGCGGTGGAGCTCTTTGTGCGCCCACTTTGAAATCTAACGAAGGTGAAGCAGAATTTAGGAATACTCGCGAGCGTTGCTTTACTATCCACAACATCGGATATCAAGGCATCTATTCAAAAATAATTTTCCGCTTACAGAGTTTGAATTGGCTCCATTTTTCGATTCCAGTGGCTTTTGGAGGACTGGACCGCATTAACTTTATGATAAGCTGGCATCATCAGTGCGGACAAACTTACCACGGTTTCGCCGACCTATGCGAATGAAAATACAAAGTCCTGAATACGGCTTCAGAATGGACGGGGTTTTGCGATTCCCGCTCTTCCGATTTGACTGGCATTCTAAATGGCGTTGATACAAAGGTGTGGAATCCCAAAACCGATAAATTGATTCCACAAAACTATCTGGTGTCAACCTTTGGACAAAAAGCCGAAAACAAAATTGCTTTTGCAGAAGGCGATGGGTTTGGAAGTCAATCCCCGATATTCCGCTTTTCGGTATGATTACCCGCTTTGCCGACCAAAAAGGCGTGTCGGAGCTTTTCGGGTCCCGCATACGGTTCGAGCATTTAGGCTTTGCTCGCAAATACGGATGCAGCTTTAGTTGTCCCGAGTGCTGGCGAAAAATGGTGCGAAGATGAATTATCTTCACTTTCAAAGCGTTTGCCGAATTTACGTGCATACATCGGCTATAACGAAAATTCTAAGCCACTTAATTGAAGCAGGAAGCGACTTTTTTATTATGCCGTCGAAATACGAGCCTTGCGGTTTGAACCAAATGTATTCACTCTGTACGGAACCTGCCGATTGTGCGGTTGCACAGGCGGTTTTAGCTGACACGGTTGAAAACCAGTAACGAAAAACTCAAGCGACGGTACAGGTTTTATGTTTGACTATCTTTCGCCAGACAGTATTGCCGACACAGTTGGCTAGGGCGACTTACGCGTATTACTAACAAAAAGAACATATTGCGAAATGCAAAACGCGGTAGCTGAAAAGATTTAGCTGAAAATTCTGCACCAAAAATACGTTGAAGTATACAAAGCTAAGCAATCGACAAAAATGAATGTGTTAACGAAAACGATGCACAATCGAGTAAAAGCTCCTCACATCCTGATGCAGTTACGGGGAAAAACAAGTTTGCGAAAATGCTTGAGCTTTTAACATTTACATCTTTGCTTTTTGTAGTCTTTGTAAACGATGAAGCATCCACAGCTCGAATTAAAATCCGAAAAGGATTTAATTCTGAGCAACTTGTGTCAAACGCTTTTTAGGCAGTCGCGTTTTTGCTAAAAGCATAATTATGTTTTATACACGCAATGTCATTGCTTTCACTGCATTACTTAATTTACTTAAACAATCAATAGCTATAACTGCCGTTGGTTGCAACGTCATTTTAAAAGTCTTTGGTAATGGCTAAGTTTTGAAAAGTTAAATAGTTGTCAATCTTTTAAAAGTCAACAGCCTCTCTCAATCGCACTATTTTTAAGATTTTCAAAAATAAGACGGCGGTAAAAATATAACGCTCTCATTCTGTGATTAAAGGATAATAAGGCTTTCCCCAATCTCTCACTGTGATTATCCATAATTATTTTATAATAGCTGAAGAATATTCAGGAGAAAAGTGCAGTTTTCTGAGCCGTGTTTACCGAGCTATTAAAACGAAGCACCTCCGTGCAAAAATCTGATTACGCAAAAGTATAAAGTCTTTGAAAAGTATGTTGAGCGTCGTTGATGTTTTGTTCTGCAATTGTTTTAAAGGCTCTTTGTTTTCATTTCTAAAAACTTACTTGCCAATCCTCTGCATTTAAGTTATTTTTGCTCGTCCCAAAAGGCTGAAAGATAAATTTATTACTTAAAAATTCTTATGTTGTCTGAAAATGTATTCCACACAAGAGAAAAAGTTCTTGCTTTTTGTCGAGAGTTGCAAACCTTTCGTGTAATCTGTTGACACCGCTTCTGTCGCCCAAATACACTAAAGCTCATCGGCATAGACGGCATTAAACGCAATCCACAAAAATATAAAACAAAGGTCGGTATTTTCTTTTTGCTTTTCAGCTTCGTTTAGCCAGCTGAGCGTCCGATGCAATTTTTAGTCGCAAATTGTCTTCATAATTTTCCGATCTCGGGTTTTGAATTGCTCGTTTATTTTAATAATACTGTCGCCATAAAACACCTCAATGAAAAATATATAACATTCTACCATATCTTATTTATCTTGCAATAGAGTCAAAATTATAGATTGCATAAAAAGTTAATTATAGCGTTGTTCTGTAAATAATACATTTTGTGTCATTTTAAAAGTAAAACAACTCGCACTTGAAATATTTCGTGTGATAATGGAATTAGAGAGCTTATTACAGTGCAGCATTGGGAGAGTATATATATGAAAATTGAAGTAAGATTAGTAACGTGTTCGCTAATGTCATTACTAGCAGTTGCTGATTGTTTCTGGTTGTAAGTTTGAGTATCGCGTTTGATAACACAAAAAGATAACTGACAGAAAAAGCAAAATTAAAGCGTAAAACTTATTTTCCGCGACAAATAGATGAAGCTTTCAATGAGCAAAAATACGAATGCTAGGAATTGCAAACACGGTGAGCATTTAAATCTTAACAAGTAAACGAACTTAGCAATTACTCTTTCAGATATACGCAAAGAATATAGCGATATGGATCCTGCAATTGCATTTGCGAACGGTGAATTTATGAATGCACAAAAAGTGGATTGCACCGAAAGGTTTTGCGTTGAATCGTCCGCGGTACACTGGCACAAAAACTGAAAATCTTTTTATCAGCGAGCCTTATGCGTCTGAAAGTAGTGCTGGTGTTTTATCTTGCAATGCCGCTTTCTAAAGTTTTCGATGTAAAACGGTGAAACAGCCGTTATTATGAACGACATTTATTTGACAAAGATATTGGATATACTAAATGCATACTAACAATGCTATCGACTTTGGTTATGTATTTTTAAATTGATAACAAATTTCAACTGCTTTTTTCATCCCTCACGAAAAATACAACTTAAAATTGGATACGCAAAATAAATTTTGTTCATTTTATTTCTTTGAAAGAAAATTAAAATGGCGATAAAATAATTGATACATTGAAAACGAATACAAATAATGGAGTTAACTGATTATGACGGCGTAACTAAGATTGCTGAACGATCAGAGTTAGGTTACTGTTTGCGTTACAATTACAAAAGGTGAGGCGTGTAGCCATCGATGAATTATGCTAGGGCTTATTTCATTGTGATTATATTGCTATTTTGGTTATTGCATTAATTATTACGTTTATCATCGGTAGTAGAATTTACAAAACCAGTCAATAAAATAACCGAAGCGTTAAAGGAAATATCTGAAGGCTCTGGTGATTTAACTGTTGTTCTCAAAGCGAATCGCAAATGATGAAACAGGAACAATGTCAAAATATTTTAACGAAACAATTGCATACGCAATGCGATTTTCTACAAATTGCAGTGAACTCAGTCACCTGAAATCTGCACAGCAGTATTTACAAAAGATATTTTTATCTGCTCGGTGCATTAAAAGCAAAATTGTTAACACCGCCGATTGAAGCACGCGTGTATGAGTCGGCAAGTAGTATTGAAGAATCTGTTGCAACGATTGATGAAGTTTTGCACACAACACGTAGCTTTAGCCAGATTATGGAAAACCAAAGCTCAAGTGTATCAAATACGACATCGTCAGTTGAGCAGCTGGTCGTAAATGTTGAAAGCGTTACGCAAGTTCTGGAAAAATATGGCACAAATAACAGAGCTGGAAAATCTGTCAGAGTCAGCGGAAAATGCTCAATTAAAAATTGCAGAAACTTATGTCGGAGATTGACGTAAAGTCTCAATCACTTTGCGCAGGCGAGTAATCTCATCAAGAACATTTCCGAAAAAGACAAATTTACGGTGATGCGATGAAGTGCTGCAATTGAAGTACTCATTCTGGCGAAGCTGGAAAAGGTTTTGCAGTTGTTGCAGGCGAAATACGAAACTTGGCAAATGAAGCAGGAAAGCAGAGCAAGGCAATTTCTGTTGTGTTAAAAAGTCGCTGACTGAGATGTTGTCGACGATTGTGTTTCAGAAAACGTCGCAAAGGTGCTCGAAACTTTAAAGAAAAATATTGCACTTGCAAAAGCGAATTCAGTAATCATGAAAAACTTTGTTATCCAAGCAATGGTTGAGCAGCTGACTTGTTAATGACGAAGTGTTACAGTCAATCAACGAAATGCCAGTATCACGATGGTGCACATAACGGTTCGCGTGGATGATTGACGCAATTACACAGATAAGCATCGAAATGCAAAACTTGATGAAGTTGACTGCAAGCTTAAAAATTGCTGTGCAGTAATTTTGCAGAGAACTCAGAAACAATTGATGCATCTTGCGAGCTTGGAAACAAAATTCAGGAAAACAACAGGAAATTATGAGATGTGATTTATGAAATTCAAAAGTTTAAAGTGCTTTAATATTTTTCGCATGGGCAAATGTGTACGCAGTTTATAACTTCGATGGATTGCTGCTGTTTATCTTTTGTAGTATTATTATCAGTTGTCTGATCGAACTCATGAATAACTTATGATGCACCGAAAATTGTTTTGAAAATGCAATGAATTATATTGATACGAAAACACGAAAAACTATGCTAGCAACGGCAAAGCTTTTTAGAAAGTTATCCTACGAGGGAGATGTTTTGCTGGAGATACCTTGTATACATTTGTGCAGTTTAGTAATCACACCTGAGACAAGATGCGAAAATTAAAGGCAGCTGGCACTGCTAGGCTAGAGATAACAGCAAAGCGGTATTTTTAGGCGCAATGTCAAAACCAAAAGTGATAATATGACTGTTGCATCGCAAAACCTTTTTGATGTGAACGAAAAATATGTTATATGGTGCAAAAGGTGAGATCCGTTCAGTGTTCAGCTTGGTGACAAACTCGATAATCACTGGAACGGATTTTACCGCGAATACGCTTTCACGAAAAATTTCAGTTTGCATCAATCGGTGTATGGAAGTTCAGAGTTTTCAAAGCGATGTAAACGTTGACGCTTTGAAAAATTTGGACAGCCAATAACTGTAATTGATGGTTTATATCGGAGAATAAAATGATTTTATTGATAATTTTATTTTTGTTTGACGGTGCTTTTGCATTTTCAGGTACTGTAAAATTTTCAAGCGACAGTATGTCTGGTTCGGCAACTCTGAAAATGCTGTAACGGAACTTTTCAGGCAATGCCGTTGTAAAGCAACCGACGATATAAAAATAGAAAGTGGTTCGACTGAAACTTTATGGTAAAAAGTTTCACGAGTATAACTGCAACAGAAATATAAGTGGTGAAAGCATACAATTGTATTTTTCTGCAGATACGCTTATACAATCGTGAGTTTCAGAGTGGAAATGTCAAGTTTGTAGATAAAAGCAAATGACACCGTGATTACTTGCAGGTTATGCGTTATTTAATGAAACAAATGAAATACTGATTATAAAGTTTAACGTTTTCAATAGAGCATACAAAGTGTACGCAATGTCTGCTTTATATAATAGAGGAAACGGTTGACTTGCTTGGTAAACCAGAAAGTTATAAAAGACGATGACACTTTTTCTGCCGACCGCATCAACGATAAATTTCGAAAACAAAAAGATAACTCTGCAAGGTAAGGTTAAAAGGCGACCTAACAGAAAAAGGATTCACAATGACAGATCAAGAACAAAGGCATGGCGACGAGAGCCTACAAGCGAGCAAGCGGCTATTGAGCCAAACGTCGCATAATAAAGACCGCAGGTGAGCAAGCTAGAATTACGACGAGACTACTCACGACGATGCAAAATGACTGACCAGCACTTCCATGACAAAGTTAATTGTGCGACAGGCGTTTAACGATGAGGTAGCTCACGAGCAATTAAATCACGTGCAATGCACGTAGCGACAGAGGCCACAAGCGAGCAACAAACTATTGAGCAAACGTCGCATAATAAAAACTGCAGAGTGAGCAAGCGAATTACGAGCAAGCTGATCTCGGAACAAGTATAGTATGCTGCAAGAAATCGAGCAGAATGTTGATATTGATTTGCAGATGCTCTAGCTCAATGCTTCAATTCGTGGATTTAAACAAAAGGTTCGAAAAAGCGTGCGGTAACTGATGTTTTCTTTTGATGCAGCAAGGGGAAGTTGTCAGTCTTTGGGACTGAACGGTGCAGGAAAAACAACAATGTTTTATGATTGTTGGTTTTTCATCGTCCGAATCGAGGCGACGTTTTTCTTTGGACGGCATAAAATCACAGGCTTCCAATGTATAAGCGTGCACAACTAGGCATTTTCCGTATTTGCCATGAAGCTTCGTGGTATTGAAAAGCTCACCGTTGAGCAAAAATATCTATGCGATTTTGGAAAATCACGAACTGACTTAACGAAAGTCGCCCGAAGAACAACCCGAAAAAGTTACTGACGGAGTTTGGTATCTCAGAAAAGCGAGCACAGCCAGCATACAGTTTGTCTGGCGGTGGAGCGATGCTTGTACTGAGATTAGCGAGAGACACTCGCGATTGAGCCTAAGTTTTGTTGCTGCTTGATGAACCATTTTGCTGGCATTGACCCGATTGCAATACGATATCAAACAAACTCGCATGCATTTTGTCGAAACGGCGGATTGGCGTTTTCGATAACTGACACAACGTGCGAGATACTTTGAAATTACCGACGTGCATATATTATCAATGCAGGATACGGTTGAAAGTGGCGACCGTGAAAAATTTAAAATCAGAAATTGCACGTAAAAATTTTATCTCGGTAGAAACTTTCAAAATGTAAATACTAAAATATATTAAAGAATTGCATATTTTATCTTTTGACTGCAAAAATCACAATCACGGAAGCTAATTTTGAGTTGTATGCTTCTTGAATTTTTAGGCAACTGGGACGCACACCTAAAACACAAAACCTTGCATTTTCCGCCAATGCAAGGTGTGCGTGTTTCTGAAAAGCAAAAACTTTTCCCATCACACAAAAAGTTTTTAGTGTTACATGCAAGATGCAGTTTTGCACAGTTGAGTTTTGAGCATAACTCCCGCAGCAATAAAAGAGCAGGCTTTTGTTTACTTTTAAGTCAATAGCGTAGGTATTGAGCTTTTGATAAAAGTTGGGACGAAATTGAAAATCCGCCTGTGGATAAGCTTTTTAGGTTAATAACGAGCAAATACAGCTAAGCTCAAGTACTTGTGCTAAAACTCTAATTTTCAAATATTTACTGTAGCAGAAATTTAACATCAAATATTTTATCGAAGAGATTATGAACAATTTAGAATCTCACTTATATTTTACTTTGTCTCCGCTGAATACGCTACCTTTTGAATAACGCCCGATGCTAAAAAGCTGCAAAAGCAGCAATATGCAACATCTATCGTCACTTAATTGTGCAAAAAGTCTTTCGCCTCAGATAACTTTTCCCGTCATAAAATAAATGCACGCCACTTCAAACTGTTTATCAGACAGCAGTGCTTCATTTTCATAGTCCGCAACACGCATCGGTTCAAAAACCTTAACGGCTGATTTTTCCAACATAACCTGCACACGCCCTATTTCCATCAGAAATTGCACTTGCCACCTTGCTTCACACGTCTCTTTGCCGCTTTCGAGACAAAGTGATAAGTACCGAAAAGTTTATTGATACCAGGCCTTGAAGCAAGATTAACAGAATCGCTCGAGCATCGTATAATCAAACCGTTGCTTTTGAGCCCATCGTTGCCACTACCGCAACTCCAGTGTTTATGCCCACGAGCATTTAGAAAGGTTTGCATCGCCAGCTCGCTTTGAGATATCTCTTCGCGATGTTCCGCCAACGCAGCTTTGAATAATCAGCATTGCCTGCCAAAGCGCGCCCGGCATGGTTTTCATTTTCAGTGGTGCATTCCAAAAGGCACAATTGCATCACCTTCGTACTTATCAATCGTCCCGCCATACTGCAAAATAATATCGGCTCATCAACGAAAAGATAATCATTCAACAGTGATGTCATTCCTGCGGTTCAGGATATTCAGAAAGTACTTCAGAACCCTTGCAAGGTCCGGAAAAGCAAATACATGAGTTCACGCCTATCTGTCCGCCGGTTTAAGTTTATCTGGATTTGCATAAGTTCTTCCACAAACGGCAGTGCTTAGATATTGTCCGAATGCTTTTTATAAACGTTTTTTGTTTTGCCTTCAAGCGAATACGAAATAAACGGGCCGATAAACGATATATGCAATCTGCAAAAACACAGTAAAGCATCTTTGAAATAAAAGCCTGCTATAAAATATAAAAAGTACGGCACAAATAAAATAGCTCTCGATAAATCCCTGCAAACACAATGCACTTTTCAAAATAAATAAACTTTGAGCTTTTGTTTGATTTTAAGCCGTTAAAAGCAATGCAAAATAACAAGCACCACTGCAAGTATAAAAATTTGTATCGTAAACGACACGGGCTTAATGTAGCCTCGGTTCAATATTGTATCGAGCATTGAAAGATGAACGCCAACGCCAGGATAATTTTTGTATTGGCGATGTTACAACATCGAAAAAGCCCTGGTGAATAAAACTCCAAAAATACAACACTGCTTTCAAATTGTTCAGGTACTCAAGAGTACTTTTCATTATTTTTAGTAGTCCATACTTTTTGCAAAATCTGGAGCTGCACTTAGCATGGATAAAATTATTTAACGAAGACTGATACCGCACGTACATAGACCAGTCGTTCAGTGCGAATAGAAATGCACTGCATATGCGAATATCGCTGCCTGATAATTTCTTCAAAAAGAGGAGAACACCCAACGTCGGAAAAATCTCCCACCAGAGTTAACTCCAAAAGTCTTGCACGCCTAACAACACCGTCCGCATCAACTGCACCTTCACAACGCTTGCACACAAAAAGCTGAATCTCGCAATTTTCGCAATCGGCTGAGTTTTCGATTTCTTCAATGCGTCCGTCTTTTTGCGTGAAAATGAATTGCTTGGAATAACATTGCCCGCACTGTCGACAGCTTTCTCTGCAAAGCAGTACTGTCAGCCTCACCATAAACCGAGCTCATGAAAACAAAACATCAGTGCATACCGTGTCGGCTTTTGTTCTGCGAAAAAGAAAACACTTTCAGCGGTACGGGCAGAACGCACGCCTACAGCCCAGTTGTGCTCGCCCAGTCTAAACTTTTCTTGGTCTGGCACCAAAAGCACTATCCGAAAGGCTTAAGAGCTGACGCAGTTAACTGAAAATCATGAGATCATAAGACTATTTTCAAATGTTGCTCCGAAGCTTTACAGAACAACATACAACGCAAAAATGAAAATTAAAACGTTTGTCAGAATATAGCGGAACTCTCAATCATAAGTGTCAATCAAATGATAAAAACAGTGCAGTAGCTTGTGCAAAAAGCACCGTACAAGGAAGATTATTTTAGTTGTACCATCACAGGGTCATTTTTGCAAAATGGGCTGGAATTTCTGTAAATTTCGGAACGAAAGTTTTTGTTCGGGTGCAGTCATATATTGAACATTAACGCATGCAGGCGACTGTCTGTTTTTTCAGTCTGAACTCAGCGTTTGCGGATTTCGCAGTCAGCCATCCCACGCACGTGTAGATCCCGCAAAAAGCACAAAACTTCGAGGTTCATTTTGAGTTACCATTTTGCACAGCTAAACGATTGCCGTAACCGCCAAGTTATTCTCAGCTTTCTATAATTTTCAACAAAAAGCGTAGGTCAGGTTCACGAACCTCATGACAACATAATCTTGCGACGTACTTCCCGCTTCCAAGTTTTCAAGCAATCGCTCATAGTAGGCTTGGCAACATGTAGTCGGCTACTGCTTAAAAGTGCATTCCCCAATGAAAAAGAGATCTGAGTCTGTTGATCTGCAAATAGTTCGTCCGAATTCCGAAGTGTATTTATAATCTCATGCTGTAAATTAGCCCAACTTATAACGAAGCTCAGGTGAGTCTGCATTTCAGCCGATGCTTTTTATAAATCCTCACTGCTAGCTCATAATCGCTTGCGATAAAATATTTATTATTTTCCATAATCTTTCAAATGCTTACTGACAATTTTATTTTGGTAGGCACTTCACTAATCGCTGAAAGTAGCTTGAGCGTACAAATTCAGTGTGATTTTGAAAATAGTTTCAGCCCAAGTGTTCTCTAAAAAACTTCATGCGTAAATCCTTGCAATCGAGTTGATTGTGTAAGAGGCAAAACATCGTTCCATACCTCTATACGCTTTTTCAAATGGCCTCGGTCATCGTTTATAGTTATACACAAAAAGCGACCTAGTTAGATCCCGGTTTCGCATCAGCTTTCATTGTTTCAAAGTCGTCCAAGACTTCACAGTACACATCGTTGATTTGATTTTCTAGTGTAGTTATACGAGATGGAAGGCTCATATCGGCACGTACGAGATAACCAGCAAGCCTCGGTAAAAGTCCGCTTGCGTCAGTTTTCCACGACGTTAAAAACAAATCTTTGAAAGGCAAAACTTTTTCCAAATTATCTCGTGCGGAATATAATACCTTTATCAAGTCTGCATCATCAAGCGCTCACTATGCTCATTTTGGAATCACCAGCTGGTCGCACTTTTCTCTGGTTCGTGAGCTTTCCGGGCTCTCCAATCGAGTCTATTCCGTCAGCACAGCCCCTGCTGAGTTCGATGATAATCGATTTGACGGCGTAAACACCCGCCCGTTGGTAATCACGTAATTCCGGCGATAGCATTTCTGAATGTTTATATCAGACTATCGGCAGGGGTTTCAAAACTGTCAAAAGTCACAGATAAATTTGTTCCGCTGACTGAATCACTGTGTGTGATAAACCCATTTGCATATCTAAAAGTACCATCGCTCCAGTAAGTCCTTGCTATGTCAAATCTTTTCTGATATGGCATTTGTCCATAATGATAAAAAGTCCATCCTTGTAATATTGTTCTGCCATGACAGGCTTATGAGAAATAGTGCTACGTCAAATCACCTAAAATAGAGCAAATCAGAAAGTGTAAAATTCCCGCAATAGTTACTGCGGTAAAATTTGATGTCTAAACCAGATCTTTAAACGTTTTTCTACGCCCAAACTCTTCATAAACTTTTTGTCAAGCCCTTGGTATCTTTGATAGTCTTTTAGGTTGGCTTCCAAATATTTAACAACCCGTTTGAGTGATGCTCCTTTTGACAAATCGCGTCAACCAAATTCCATCTTGTTAACTTAAGGTCATCTTCATACGCGATATATCGCTGAATTTCCGCCGCAAAATTCACAGCATTGCATTTAGACTAAGAATTTTTAAAATCTTTGGTCGCTGATTGCAAGAGGCATATCGCCTGCCATATCCGCATTTGATAACCCAGTATGCTAGGCGTGACAAAAGGTTTGTTCTGCATCATCGGCGCTTTTCAAAGACGTTTCGAGGTGCAAACTGAAACATCGGAAGGTCTCCTGCTCATCTTTTTGCAAATCCTGCTAGCTTCACTCAATTTCTGAATCCTCGGACAGTTTTAAGTTCTTCAACAGGTTGATACGCATCTTCTGCTTCTTCCGACTCAGCGTTACTACTCTCTCTGCGTCCGAGCCTATAATGTCATTTTCGGGTGACTTTGACCACGATTTGAAAATGTATCGGCAGGCTTTGCATAAAATATCGTCGACTGTATCATGTGAGTCATCAACACCTGTATCTGAGCGAGTCCTGCTCCGGACGTATCGTTGTCGAAAATTAAAAGTCGGTCTAAAATCATCCGTAAATCAGCCTTATCATTTTGAGGTTCCGCTCACCAGGCAATGTCTATATCGGAAAGGTCAAAGTCATCAGAAAAGGCTCGACACCTGGCTGAGCTGATCATGATCCATCTGTGCTTTCCGTTTTCAAATTATCGTCGGCTTTTCGTAATCGGAGCATCTTCATCGGCATTAAACTAGCATCAAAAAGAGATCAGTGAGGTTCAGTTCCACCTGCAAAAATCGACTCACCATCATGAGCTAAATCAGCATCTTCATCTGAGTCTGAGGCTGCATGTGCCTCGTCACACGAAAAGTTTTAGAACAGGCTCGTGCTTCAATCCCGTCGATAGCTCTTCAGACACTTCAGTCCCTTTTATCCAGTGCTTGATGTTTTTCTTCCTGAATCAAGTCAATAGACGAAAGAATGTCGTCTCAATGCTTCCTTTGTTCGCACTCTTTTGTGGTTTACAACGTCATCAAATATGTGCGTCTTTCGAGAGCAACAGTCGTTAGCCTTTCCCTTGAGAGGCATTTACACCCTGGTTTTTGTCGCACCGTTTTCAGCTGTAACACCTGAATGGCATCTCTGAGAATCAGTAACGGCTCAAAACTTGGCTCCCCCACTCTCATCAAGGGTTTCTTCATCACCGATTTTGGTAAAATTTCGTTTGAATATAGATCACATATCACTCAATTTAGGTAAATTTCAGATTAATTTTTCGGCAGCTTAATCAGCTTGAATTATATTGATGATGTAAAGTTTCAATTTTATAAAAACACTCAAATGCATCACCCTAAACAGTTCTTGTAAGTCGATGTGTAGCTTTGAATTTCTACTTTACTAGTCTTTACCTTATCTGTGCATAAATCATTTTTGACCACTTGATCTTGTGTGCTGAAAGTACATCAGTTTGTGCAGCAATCAGTTGAACAGTCGCAGAAGCTTTCATACAACGCGTGTTGAAATTTTTCGCATGAGTCGAAACCAGCATACATTTTTGCCATCCGAGCAAAGCGTTACGAAAACCAAGCTCTTCGATTTTCGCTTTGATGATGCAGTACGGAACAATTTGGTAACTCGTCATCAAGTGTGCACATCCTCAGCTTTTTGAGAAGGAGAAATTTTTGTTCAAAGCAATATCACTTCGAAATTTTATCCAGTGGGTAAAGCCTAGCCATCTCGTACAAAACACTGCCCAGCTTTTTCGCCACATATAAATTCTGCTGCTTGTTATAATCTTATGTGTAAACCTTTTGCCTGCCTCAAGTGCATACAAATCGAGTTTTATCAGTTTTTGATCAACTGCGAAATAATTTTCACTGCCCTCACAAACATTCAAAACTAAACTTTTCTGCCTGAAATTTTTGCACTTCATAATCTTTCTGCCATTTTTATCAGATCTGTTTGCGTTTGTTTTTTGACATTTCATTTCGCAGGAATCTCAGTTGCTTTAATTGCTCCTGAGTATCCTGCATTTTTTGTTTTGCCTCAGTTTTTCGAGCTACTTAAAAGTGCAGGAACTAAAGCTTCAACGACATGGCGGCAGGTGAAACAGACATTGCACATACGTGCGTTGACTGAACAATTTTCACCTGCAACCAAAACCAGGTTGCTTTTCGTAAACGCAAGAACGGATGAATAAAATTTTACCAACCTTACATCTGCGTGTATGAGCCGTGTCCTCTTTTGACATATATAAACTGAATCATACCAGAAGCATGCATTGCAAGTAATCGACAGTCGAGCCCCAGACACAAATCAGAACACCTAAATCGCTCTACAATCGCAATTCCAACTGTTCTTTGATGTTTGTAATTTCTGCGATTAGTGCGTTCATCCAAAGTTCCGTTGACAAAACTCGGTGCGTTTTTCAACAGCCATATACTCTTTTGACTATGCAAAAACGAAACAAAAGTCACCGTGCTCATCCATAAAAACGCGCGTGTGTGCGCGTTGCTTCAAGTTCACATAACCATCAGGGAAAATAAAAGGACTTCGAGCCGAAAGAAAACTCGCTGCAATTAAAACTTCCTCGATTGAGTTCGGAAAATGCAAAATAGCTTCAACAATCATTCCGACTGACGCGGACTCAGGAAATGCACACATCAGTTTTCCTATGTTGTCTCAACGTGCGGTCATCATTTAACGCCGACAGTAAAATTCAATGTGATCAATTGCTCCCACATATCTCCTGGCATGGCGACAAAAGCATCTCGAAATCATAAATTCCAAGTTCAGCGACATCATTGTAGTACAACTTTAGAAAGGTCTGTCCCGTAAATTTCTTCGTTGTATACATAGGGTCGACTTCAAAGTTCGCACTGATTGTATAATCGATAACACACACCTGCTTGTGTACGCCCTGCTCCTACCACGCCTTTTGATTACAAGACGCTTTTTGAAACAGAGTTTCCTTCCAAGCTTGATGTAAACGTAAAAGTGATTATAGTGATTGAGTTTTTGCTAGCCCTGAGTCAATCACCGTTGCACATCAGTTAATGGTAATAGATGTTTTCAGCAATGTTTGATTTGCGACCACAACTTTACGTTTTTCCAAAAGGCGGTTTATCAAAAACTCGCTCCTGCTCTTCCTCACTGAGTCGCCCATATAAGCGCAGCAACACAACTTTCGCCCAATTTGCGAATCGGTTGCAAGGCGGTCAATGCAGTTTTTAATCGCACGCTCACCTGGCAAAACTCAACACTGCTCCATTTCTATTTTCAACAATAATAGCGTCATATATAGATGCAATCTTTTTACAAGCATTGCACTTTTCAGCTGTCGCACTTTCCGTCGAAGCCGTAAATTTCTGGCGGGTCAAAAATTAACGTTACTGGATATGCTTTCAGCCTAATTTTTACAATCGGCATTCAGTCATACAGCGAAAAAATTTCCTGTGTTAATAGGTTGCCGATGAAACAATCACCTTGAAATCGGACGGCTAAATACGTTTCAAAAGTCCAAGCACAAAGTCAATCGTTAAAACTGCGCTCGTGTGCTTCATCAACCATAATCACGGAGTACTTACTGAGCCAAGGTTCAACTGGCTCCTGCAACAAAATTCCGTCGGTCATAATTTTTAATTTTGCTTTCGGCACTTGTCAAGCTCGCTAAACCGCGTTTTGTAACCGACTAAATCTGAAATGTTAGAATGGAGCTGCTTTTGCAATAAACCTCGCTCACCGACAAAGTAGCTGAATACGACGCATTGTGTCACTCCTATAATTCCCGCTCGCTGTAACCAGCTTCATGCAAAATAATTGAGAGCTGTTGTGTCTTTTCCAGAACCTGTTGGACTTTCAACAACAATCACTTGATTTGTTTTTCAAGCAATCCAAAAATTTTTGCTTTTCCGACATATCGAGTTTTTATAATCCATTTTTGAGTATATCACACTCAAATAATTTAGCAATGCAAATACACTTGCACTTTCATTGCATTGTCAAATCTTTACTCGTTATATCCAAATCCATTTTGACCTATGTAATTACGAATTTCATCGATAAACTTTTTTCCTTCTGTGCAACAGTTTCAAAAGAATTTTTGTCGATGGTTGGAATAATCGAGTTTGCAGCTATATCCAGCCTGCCGCTGTCGATGCAGCAAATGTTACATTGCATGTATACTCAACTGCAGGAAAATTCAGCTTTGCAAAAATTTCTTTTGGGCATCGACAGATTGAAAAATAACTCACGATTGCATTTGATATATCCGCAAGTTTTGCATTTTGTTTTTTCAACTTGCGAAATAAAAATCATTCGTGCAGGAATATTTGATGCTGCAAGCGATGTTGTCAAAAGCACATTCTTTTTGAATATAGTTTCTTCCATCAAGTCTCGATTCATTTTCATCTGTGCGTCAACTGTGAGAAATGCAACAGGTGACTGATCACGTTCAAAAAAGTTTGCAAGTCGGTGTCAGTTAAATCGCTACCACTGAGTATGTAAAAAGCCTGACATTTTCCATGAAACAAGAGTTTGCAAAACCCTGTCGTAACTCATTTGGTAAATGTTTATGAAAAATCAATTTCTTTTTGCAATGCGATAAAATCATCACCTCGTGTAATCAACTCCATACTCTGTCAAAGAGCTGAAACCAAAAAGATAAAACTTCATCTTTCGAGCCTTGCAAAACAAGAGGATAAGGAAATTTTGTTTTTAGGTTTTTAACATTTCATCAATGCTTTCTTTGCTTGTGAAACTGTGCGCTCAGCCAAAGGATAAAATCGCTACGCAAAAGTTCAGGCACTGTAAAATCAAATCGGATAAGCATATAAGTTTGCATCCTTCAGATCTTTGCATTTTGCACTATTCCTTCCACTGTATGGCACCCTCATTATTCATGAGCTTTATCAGTCGTCAGTTATATTCGTCCATCTCGCAGCACCTGCAAAACGGACGGGAAGTTTTTGCAAAGAAAGCTCGACGATCAAATGAAAAAGATGCTTTTGGCCTTCCTCTACCGCGAGGTCCGTTTTCCAGAAAACACAACAACGTCGATTATTCGCATGATAATTTCATCATGCAAAGACTTGTCGCCATTTCGAAAAGCAATAAACTTTATGCTGCAAGTACTTTTCTGGCATTTGCTTTTGTGACAAGTTCTTTGAGTAACGAGCGCTTCCGCATCCGAAAAGTCCATGTCGTGCATAGCAATGCTAGTTTCTTTTGATATACAAACCGCAAAGCAAAAATAACTGTCACAGCATCAGCATAACTACCTACACGCACAAAATTGTATTAGTAATATCATAGCAAACCGTCCATGAGGTTAAGATAATTAGATACGACATTCGATGCTACCAATTCACTGTGCTTACATATTTCTTTTGTGCATATGCTGCTCCGCAGTAACTGTATTCTGTACTAGATTATTCTGAGTCTCTCGATTATGAGTCCACAAGTAAAGCTTTTTACCTTTTTGTCGTACTCGCCATTGCTTTCGTACAGTATGCCGGCGGTAGTGCATGCCTCTTCCCTGCTGCTGCGTCCATACCTGCGCCAGCTTTTCACCAAGCGCAGTAATCGTTTTCGTTTTTGGCTTGCAGCGATGCCACGCCTTGGTGGGCTGCTTTGAATCTGCAATTCCGAGCTTCGGCGAGCTTTGCCAAAAACATCTCTTTCTTTGCATCCAAGCTTTTTAAGATAATTTTCCTGAAGCTATCTGTAAATCAAAGCTTTTGAAAGCTCATCGATTTTCGTTGCGTCGCGAATCTTTTCACTTGCACATGACGCAGCACTGCTTTTATTTTCGCTTTCACTGACACATCGCTCCAGCCTCGATTTTTGCTTGCTCTCTGCATAAAAGCTGCAGATCCAGCAAAATCCAGAAACGACGAGATTAGAGGTCTTCTTCGTCATTCTCCTCACTGTCATCTCTCATCTTCGGTAGTGACAAAATCCTGCCTCATCTGATTTTCTGCTTCCAGACAAGAGTCTTTTGAGGCGTGCGCCGACACGCTATGTAAACTGCTTCTGTTTCCGGAATTTCACATACAGTGATTTCCGCCATCCGTTCTCGTGTATCTTCACCACGAGAGCTTCCTCTGCAGCATCCTGCAATATTTTCTATCTTTTGGAAGTATGCAATCGCTCTCATCAAGTCTCGCGACTACGTCCCTTTTGATATGCACCAACCAGAATTAAATCTTCCACTGTCTTTGTCAGCCGCTGCGTACTCTTTTGCATCAAAACGGCTTTCACGAGTGTTTTGCCTGACGCACGTCGCGATGCACGGGAGCAAGCGTACTGAACATCATCCATCGCGGATGGTGCGCTATCTGCTTAACTTTCCGCCTGCGAAAGCACAATATGGCTCCGTCCAAGGAATTCGCTCCTTTTGGCATCCGAAAGTTGGTTCATCCATATCGTCGCCATCAACAAGACGCAGTGTAAAACCGCGTAATCGAGCCTCATTCACGTTTCCAGCACGCTCCAAAGTGTGGGTAGTTTTTCAAAAACACTTGGCGGATATCCTCGCGCTGCAGGAGTGTTCATTTGCCGAAGACCCATTTCACGTTGGGCTTTTGAAACCGTGCTCTAGAGTCAAAGTGCAGCATAACGTCCGCAAATCACGGAAGTATCTCGCAGTTGTTGTCGCCGTGTAGCTCCGCAAAGCAGAGCAAGTCGGGACTTGTGTCAGAAGTCGAGGCCAATCAATGACGCTTTTTCAAAACCGCCCGCACCCAAATCATGCTCAATCACGTCCATAACTTCGCGTCCGCGTTCACCGATAAATGCAATGCACGTTTACATGCAGCGTCTGTATTTCTGTAGCAACTCATTCCCATAAGCGCAGACGCTACCGACACCGCTTCCCGAGTCCCAAACGCGGCCCGCAGTCCAACAGTCAAAGTAATCCATCAATTGCTCGAGATGCCTGCTAACGATGCGTCCTGTTAATCGGTATCACGTGCTCATCGGATCTGGGCTATGAATTCAAAATTGGCAGCGAGAGCTTTGAGATAATTCCCCAGGCTTCTACTCAATCAGCGCGTCCGAGTGGAATCAACCGACGCACGTCCCAAAAGTCTCATCGCACACTGGCACGGGAAAATAACTTCCACCCAGACTGGCAATTACCGTCGCTCACTATGAATACCTTCCATTCTGAATTCAGCAACACATGGCTGACACGTATCGCTTCGAGGAGCATCGACCTCCAGCCATAAACGCTGGGATCATCAGCACGATCATGCACTCCTGACGACAACGAGGTAGAGACCTTCACCTGAACGATCAACGTTGATCGTGAGCCCAGACCGCCATAGCCACACCGCAATATTTTATCGGATCGGTTTCTCACTGGCAATATCGCACACGTACTAAAATTTCTATCACTACGCGAATTTGCACCGGAAAACTGATTACTATTATCATTATAAAGCATTTTATAAAAATATCAAATTCTTGCTATTTAAGCATCATCCACGAAATTAAATTTTGCATTTTACGCTTTCTGAGCTAAATCACGTAATTGGCGCACACCGCTTTTTAAAGCAGTCGCTAGTCAACCTCGTTGCGTGTGCACGTTGCCTTAATCACCATAAAGCTTTTCGGCAACGGAAAAGTCTTTGTCGTGTTACAGGCTGGCTCAACGAGTCGAGCTCTCTTGGCCGAGTCGCGTGAGTACTGCCGCATCCTTGTCGAGATTCATGCTAGACTCAACACTTTATTTTACCCAGGCTCACTGGCGATGTTCTTTGGTTATACTGTGAGTGGCTGCGTTCTCTATTCATAAACACACATTCTTTTCCTCGCCACGGAAAATTAGGGATTACGGTCCTGGCAGAAATACAAGATCCCCACACAAAGCCTTTTTCTTTACCATTTTATTATCAGTATTTTCACGAGGCTGCCTCGGTGTAGTACTGAAACGTATGACCTAGTGTAGCCGTAATAGGGTCATCGATTGTAGTACCACACGAGACCGTCTCAGTGTAGTGCGTTGAAAGAAGTCATTCCATTACGTCCGCAATAGGCGCCTCGGCTATTGACGGACGTGGCTAGCATCACATGTCGCCGCACGGTGTGCCCGCGGCTGTAGCCGTGTGTGAGATCGTCTGTTATGGACGTAATAGTATCACTGACTATACAGGATCCGCAAAGGAGTTTCGCGCAAAGCCGTATAATGCCGACAATTCCGGTGCCTTACCGCTTGTAGAACGTCAATGTATTGAAGGAGCCGTTTTATGTCTGAGCTTTTGGCATTTTGTATAAACTGTCTTTATCAGTAGCTATTCGTTTGTGTGTCGACACATTCTCAATAATTCATCTTATGAGATATTAATGTTGTCATCTTTGAATAAATCACTGAGAAATTTAATACATGGATACTTTTTTCATCTTTATCAATAGAGTCCGAAAATTGGAGAAATAGAAGAATAAAGCAAAGTAGATACATTTTCTACAAAAATCATAATCTTAAATAAGATGTATATCAAAAATAGCTTTTCGTATCTAATCTCATGAATATCTTTCATCAAAAAGAACGTTCTTTTGAATGCTGATCATCAAATATATATTTTTCATATAGGATTTGGTTATAAAAATTCTTCAATCATAAATTGAAAAATCATACGAGGACTGAGTGCACAACTAATCGGTATGCCGACATCCTTCGGAAAAATCCTAAATGAATATGACTACTTTGGTAGTGCCTGCTTGAATGATGCTTTATCATAATCAATTCTGAACGGGAAACGCAGCTGATGCTTTTGCAAAAATTCTAAATCTATATTTGATCTACTATCTAAATCAATCTCTATAGTAGTCATCTCCCGCATATAAACGTAGATCAGGTAAGATTAGACATCGCGATTTATCAAGTTCTATTATCCGTAAAAGTATATTCACTGTTTACAATCGTATTATCAAACACTTAACACAGTAAACTGCCTGTTTTTATGAATGAGATCAAAAATTTCATTATATTCATCAATATTGGTAAATTTAAGGGTAGGTATAGAAGTTTCTGTTGTTTTTATTATATGAGTTTTACCATATGACTTTATATGTGCATATTCTGGTCGTGAGATAGTCAAGTTTTTCATAAGGAAAGTAATACACCTCATTGATTTCTGTTTGAATATGCTTAACATATTACTTCTTCCTATTTTGCCAGTTTTGCCAGTCCGTTAATCAATCATTTCTTTTTCTGTTATATTAGGATCATTTAGAAGCTTTGTTAAGCAGATCATTAACCTCTTTATCACTAACCGCATTTGCCGCATTTTCGTTATAATCCGAATAAACTTTTATCTAATATTTCTTCGTCGGTTGGATATTTGAAAGAAAGGGTAAATTTATGCTTTCGTATAGGCTTCAAGTCTCATTATGACGCATCCATTCCTTTTCCATAACCAAATATTCTCACCCACATTTTTGAACGGGTAATGGTTGTAACATAATTCCATTTCGATGATGCTGAATATTATAGTCCTGCACACAATCTTGAGCTCCAATAATATAGACTACTGCTGCTTCGTTCCACTTCGCCCTGAGAATACCTGATATAGTAATTGAGTTATCTTGGAAAAACTGTCTCTGAGATGTAGTACACCTGCAAATATGAGATGCATATTCTGTACTTTTCATATAAAACATACCTAAGATAGCTCACATATCTTTCCAAGTTTTCATTTGCACAAAGATATGACAAGAATATCACGCATCTGTAAGTCATCTTGATGGATATTTCTATAAATCTCGTCTGCTACAAATTCAGCTTCGTCTAGATGGGCTTTCTGCTACTTTATAATCCATTATTATATCTTGAACGATATCTTGAGAATTATCAAAATATTCTGTTGAATATCGTTGACTTGATCCTTCCGTACGATAAGGCAACATAACATTTGTTTCTCCTTGAAATTTACCTCCGCTAATTCATAGCCAACCCTTTCCATAATGCGGGATCACTTAAAAATTGTACTAACCTCCTTCGCGGTATATACCAAAGCCCAGTGCATATGCGTACATGATAACCTCTTTTGGGATTTCTATAGCAAAACCGGAAGGATAATATCCTCTCGGTTTATATGGTTCTATTCGCAAATCTTCCGGTGAAAATACCTCTTTATATTTAACGGGCTTCCTGTTGTTAGTGTTTGCATTTCATCATACGCACTACCATTTTTTGTTATTCTTTTTGAAGCACTGTAAAAGACTGCTGGTAAATCTCTGTGCTTTCATCTATCAATATAACATCATATAAATCATAATTATCTTGATCCAATTGAGACAGTGCATCTTGGCAAACAGTGTCAAATACATCTTGCATAATATTTTTCTGTCGCTGCTTCTTTATAGTTAATAAATTAATCCCTGTTTTAGCACAAAGGTCTGAATAAAGTCCCGCTCTTTGAAACCCACGTATTGAGAATTTGAATTCTTGCCATATCGGTTCTGAATGCGTATATTCAAACAAATCGGCGTATGAACTTCTCCAATATAGGCTTTTAATGCTTTTGTATAAAAAGTTATAGCAAATATTGTATTTCAGGATTGCTGAATACAAATAAGCCGCTTAATGCAATAACTATTGTCTTTCCTGAACCTGCTAATCCTCGAATTCTTTTGTAAACTGTTTGCTGTTTCATAACTGCCTTTATTTTTGTGCGATATCTACGTGGCAAAAACTATTTTCACCTCACGTAGTATAGCCTTTTGAGGATTCCAGTGCTTATAATACGCTTACTTGCTGCATGAATTGTTGCTACCTGAATTGCTGAAAGTACATCGATCATACTCTCTAGGGCTCCCATTCTTCAATACCTTCCAAAACCCATTTAGTTGATTAAAATCATTCAAAAATAAATGATCTCATAAGTATTAGTAACTGACAAAGCTATGGTAATAACAGAAAATAGTATAAATTGATTTCGTCCTCTCATCAATCTTTTTGTCCGCATGAGGGTTGAAACTGATTTGATTATATAAAACGATCACGCACTTTTATCCTGGATCTATACAATCGGAACTATTCTTCATATTACGTCAGGCAAATAACGGAGTATGATATCCATAGGGCATCTATACTTTCCCTTCGCAATTGGGTAGCCTATAGAGCGTCCCTTCACAATTCATGGGCGAAAAATACTTATCCAACTTATTTTTAGTAACCAATTTATTTTCGTAAGAACCTCTATAACAATATTCAGCATCTTTTACCTCCAATACTTGTTTCATTATACAATTATAAATAATTATATCTATACTGCATCACTTCTCATCTTCTAGCCCCTCACACCATTTTCCATAAAATTACCATGCAATACTTTTAAATCAATATCCCTGCCACGGAAAATTGGGACTACCCCATCTGCAGAAATACAAGATTCCTACACAGAAAAGCCTTTTTATTACCATTTGTTATAGTATTTTCACGAGGCTGCCTCGTGTACTGGAAACACGTGCCCCAGTGTAGCCGTAATAGGTCATCGATTGTAGTACTACACGAGACCGTCTAGTGAGCGTTGAAAGAGGCCCATCTATTACGTCTGTAATAGGCATCACATGTAGCCGTAAAGCTAGGTCATCACATGTAGCCGTAAGAGATCGTCTGTTGCGGACGTAATAGTACATACAAAAAGGTCTATAAGTCTTAATAAGAAGATGGATGGTACAGGGCGACATTGTCCGAGAGGTTTTCGTTGAATCTAAACGAGCATAATTACAGGGTTTAGTTTACAGTATCCTTTGATCGAATAAAAAGTATAGCAGAGGAAAGGTTCACCAAATGTCTAGGGTATTTATAGGCATGGGTCTTAGACTTTTAACTGATGAGTGAATTTTATTTTCTTTATTTATGAATAGGGTAAGAATATATGTACTTAGACAGTTTCTTATCAATGAAGTCTCTCTATTCCTTTAGTAAAAATTTCTTTGAAAGCTTTTCGAACCCGTTATATTTATAATAGCTTTCTTTTTGTAATATAATTCACTTAAATTTATCCAATCCATACTTCCACATCATTGGTATATCGGTATTCAATATGGGAAATATTCCGTTTTCCTTTGAAAGCGTGATCAATCAATCGACATAAAGCATCATCATAGTCGATATCAACGAAAAATAAGCTTATCCCTCTGTAGCCATATAAGTATGTTACTTGTATTTGGAATTGTCAAATTTATTCTTTTATTTTGGTAATACTTTTGTTCGTCTGTTCGTTCGATAGTTGAGCTAATATTATGCTTAACATTGCTGCACCATATTGTATAAGTTCGAGGATTGGCGATGTTTTGCGTATCAACGATGATTGCTAGCTAATGATTTTAGGATGATTCTGTGTTATGGCTTTTTCTTTATTCGGAAATAGTAATTGTAAAGGTTTTATTAGACTTCCTGCATGGGGATATTCTACATGAATGTTTGTATATTAGCAGTAAATGCTTCTGTAAATCTTTTTATTGGATTGTTTCTTTATAAGCCATGCGAGTTTATCTTTTTGATTGGACATGCAAGATTATATTATCGTATGTATTTGTTTTTACATATTAGGGTTTCATTCCAAATTCAGCAAGAACCTCGGTTATATTTTTGCAGACAGAGTTCTGCACGAGGACTGTTACAAAATATCTTATAATCATCACGGTAACGTAAATATGATGACAATCGGTTATATTATTTGCTGACTTGATCCCAGCGGATAACAATGAGTCAATATAACCCAGTACCATTTTCCAGCAACAAAATCCATCAAAACAGAACCTTGCGGGAATGCCATTTGTTTGACCATAACATTGCACGAATGTATTTATCTATGATATTGCTGATTAAATTTTCCCCGCCTTTGTTGTTTTGCTCTTTTCTGTGTAATGCCTATGCTATCGAATGGGCAGTAGAGGACCGTAACAGTTTTGTTATATCAGTTTCAATAAGGTACTCATAATCTAAAGATAATTCAATTGAGCGTTGTTCAACATTTTCCCACCATGCTAATATTTGTGCTTTTCGATTTGTTTGCAATGTATTTTCAACAACGGAATGACTTTATATATTCTATGTCTGGATTTGCAGTAAGTCTTTAAATCGTTTACAGATGTTCCTATTAATGTGTCTCTTCTGTAATCGTTCTTGCAAGCTGTACATACAGAATAGGATTGATTAATTGCAAAAGGTCTCCAATCTGTATTTTCCGTCTTTATTTGCTGCTATAATGTAAATTGACGTTCTCATAATTTTTCTACTGTGCTATGAGTATATCAGACGATCTGATAGAAAGTTATTAATAGAAGTTAGAATGTACCAAAAGAGATATACGGAGGAAAATCCAATGAACAATATATTTTTGAATCCAAAAAGAAAACTAGTGCTTCTTTTATCATCTAAATCTAAGATAGTTATTTGTCGCATATTGGTATTCCTCTCCTACTCCTCTTCCCCTTTCAACAACCCCTCCGTCTTTTCCCATAGAGTCTCGAACAGCCACACATCGGCAGATCTGTCGGGAAGGCTGGTTTTACGATAGAGCTTATCCATCGCAGCATCCAGGGCTGCGTGTGCTCGGTGAGTACCGGCGAGATAGTATTGGGATCGTATAAATCGGCAAGGGAGCTATCGGGAAAACTGCGAGGTGCGTCGAGTACCGCTTGAGCCTTTTGAGCACTGCCTTCTTTTTGAGTTTCAGAGGCATCCACCACGGAAGTTGTTATACACAATCTGTGCAGAATAGCGATACCGTATTTCCAACTGCCCGCATACGGTACGCATCCACGCCATGTGCATTTGCGGAAGAAGCACCCCTGAACTCGTACACGTTGCATTGGGAAATTAAGCCGCATTGCATTGCTGCATAAAACCGTATTATCTAAAAATCCTATTGGAATATATTTCTCTATTTTCTGATGAAGTTTCAGGAATTGCGATATAAGTAGTCAGTTTATATTCTACATGGAACCGCGTTGGCGTGTCTGCAATTTTTCTGAGTACCTTCTGTTTTTGCTTTGAAAGACGGAATGGTACGGACATTTTCAATCTGTTTGAGGAGCATGCAGCATCTTTTTCAAAACATGCGGAGGACAGTCCCTGCCACGCGCACTGTGCGTATTTTATTGCTTGATAAACCTCATCTGAACTGAACCAGTGTTTGAAATGCAGCTAGATTGCGGTTCCTGTTTTATAAATTCTTTCTTTTCGTTATCTAAGAATAAATAATTTCCACCGTCAATCGGTTTATTTCCGATACCCATTGGAAACGGGATCAATTGGTATTGTTCTGCTATCAATAAATACATTTTGAGCGTCCATTAAATACGCATTTTATCTGCTTGGCGGGAACTTCCTTAGGCACACACTTTTATGTCTTCATACAAAAAGTTTTTATCGAATCTTGTTCAATGAAAAACTCTACAATAATACAACATACGGCTAAGATTTCCTGCCTCGTTTTGGACCATTTAAAAGTTTGCGCAAATTATCAGTACTCACGCACAAGAAAAAGAGCTTTCTACCACAAAATAGGAACTTGCTGCCCCTGACAAAATAGAATTAGTAGAAACAAAAGGCGACTTAATCGTGGTGTCTTTAATATAATCTGCCGCTTTTGTACCAGCCGGTAACATAATCAAGATTACTCCATGTTTTTACTCTGTTGAAAAGACGGGCAATTTCCGCCGATTGCTTTGGCTCATAACCCGTGGGCACCTAGGCGGGATTACCTAAAATATACGAAAGCTCTCGAACAACGTCGCTCCCGCAGTCAAGACTCAAAGCATTCTCTGTATAATCTTAGCTGATGCAGCAATAGGCATGTGGACAAAATATCGTCCCAAGCGACTTGAAACCAATCTATTCATTTGATGATCCATAAGCCAGAGGGCTGTCTGTGCAATTTGTGCAGGAAATTCTTCTATTTCAATCCCGTAAAATTGATTGACAGTTACGCGTAAAAATTATCTATGTCTAAAATTTGCTGTCCAGAGTTTTCCAGCTCTTCAACTATTGCAAGCTCCAAAAGGCGGAGCTCTCTGTATGCAAGCACTCAAAAGTTTCGCAGCCGCAGGCGGATCAAGGAATTTCAGCGAAGCACTTTTGTGTGAAAGCTGTTGAGATTATGCGTGCACCAGACACTTGCTTTTTATATTCATCAAATTCCTTCCAAAGTTCATCGAGAAAAAGAGGATGAAATGAGTTTGAAATATTTTCTTCACTGGTGTAATGAGCTCCGAGAGAATGGCGTTCATCAGGGTTCATAACACTTTGAAACATAGCTCCGAATATAGCAGGGATATTTCACTCCAATCGAGGTTACAGCATTGAATCAACTTTTTCCTCTCATTGCAGAAGTAAAATCGGCGATGGAAGCGTTTCTAAAAGTCCGCCGTCTCACATAAGGAAAAAGGCTAAGCTGCTCATCAAGTGTTTTGCTACATGGTCGGCAGGAGTATTCAAAACTTCAAAAATCTGAATGTGCATCGCCAAATCGCGCCATCTACATTTGTCCGCCGCAAAATATATTTTATAAAATGGTCGTGCTCAAAAATATCGGTATCGTCTGCAAAAAGACAAAATAAAAAGCCGAACCAAATCATAACTCCAGATGATGCCCCTGTATAGCTCGATTGCTTTTAATGTGTCATGCAATCTCCTCCCATCTTTTTCCGCAGCTTCGATATTGACCGCATCTTGCTTTTGTATTCTACATCTTTTGTAGCCAGCAAGAAAGGCAAAAGCCTGATATACTCTGGTAAGTCCTCAAGAGTAAAACTCCGTACATTCAGCATCCAAATTATAATAATCAAAACCTGCAAAATCACAAAATAAGAATTCCTTCGGCATATCGGCATTCTGAAGTGCATTGGCATAAGTCTTTGCCTGTTCAAAGGCTCTGTCCTTACCGGGCGTTTTCATTTCGATGAGAATATATCCTTTCCAAAAGATCAATATATCCGTTTGAGCTGTCTTGCAGTTTTACCTTTTGTTCAAAGACGGCACTCTTTACTGGGTGTGGCACCCTGAAAAATTGCGAAAAATCTGTTTTCAAAAGTTTTCCAGTATCCGCTTCTTCCCGCGCAGCTGCTGCTTATCTTTCCAGTTCAGTACAAATGCTTCGCGCTCTAGTTTTATTTCGTTTAATGATAATGCCATAGTTAACCTCGGTTGTCCCTTTTGTTTTTGCCTACATAACTTAAGAACTTGAATTTTAGCAACAATCCGTAAATTTTTCTATGTGTCAGTGATGATTTTCAAAAGATGGTTTAACTTCGGCACTCTCGCGGTAACACATCCAAAAATACTTTTTAGTTACATTGTTTAACAATTCCAAAATATTCCAAAAAGTTTTGAAACTTTGTAAAATGTAAAAAGCTTCTGATGCAATAGACACGCGATACGATCGTAGCGTTACGCGTAAAACAAAAATGTTCAGCCGTTTTATTCTGAGTTTTTGGCGAGTAATCTAGCCGAGGTTAAAACCTGATTGAGGGTTTGGCAGATTACTCTGAATTATAATAACTCATTGAAGTGCAGTGGCGCATTCACGGCTAAAGATAAAAAGTTTCAGCCGTAGCCGCGACTTGATGCTCTTTAAACCACTTGCTTCGACAAAACGCGAAAACCAAGTAGCTCCATGTATACGTGATTTTCCTGTCACAAGCGACCTTGCTTTTATGCTGATACCGTCGCACGGTACCCACCGCCACGAAACACTTTTTTGGAACCTGCTGCAGCTCCACTGCGGATTATCAGTTTCGCATAGTCGCATTAAACCAATCCCAGCACCATTCCCAGACATTGCCTGACATATCGTGTAAGCCAAAACCGTTTGCCGCTTTTGTTGAAAACTTTCTCGTGCAATTTGTCACCGCTTATTGTAATAATACCAAACGTATTGGTCGAAGTCTTTATCGGAAGCTGTAGTTGCACCGCTATAAGGCAAGTTTTCAGATGATCCGCACAAGCAAAGCGTATTCTATCTGGACGCGGTCGAAGCCTGTATCCATTTTTCGGAAAAATCGCAAGTTACATCGTTTCCATTTATAGTATAACATTTATCAAGTCTGTGTTTTTCGCTCAAAGCATTACAGAATGTAACCGCGTCGAGCCAACTAACATTGTACATCGGATAATTTGCACCTTTGCCGCTTTTGTATCGTATTTTATAAACTTATCGACATTACCAAGAACCCACTGCCACTCGCCTTGCGTTACTTCGTGACTGCACATCAAAAGAATCAATTTACGTTCCGATGATCGAAGCGTATATTTTGAAAAGCGAAAGTTGTCGCAGGAATGTCAACATTGCAACAATCGCTAGGAACCTCTTTTTACTGCGACAAAACCGTGCCTGCATGTAAAACACAACATAGAAACTGCAAGCACAAAACATAGCAGTCAGCACTTTTTAACACATTCTTCATATATTCACTGCTCTCACATTTAATCCGCATTACAAGCAACACGGAAGCCACTTTTTCGCGTGCAACATTAAGATAAAGTCTATTTGTATCGCTTGAATTGCATAAATATCCTTATACGGGTCCAATCGGACATAATGCACAAGCACCTTTTTGCACAGTTTGCTTTTGTATCATCAGCTTCAGTACTATTATCTTCTAGATTACCGCACCATCTCTCACCAAGTTTCCAGTCATATCGTATAATCCGAACTTGTTCGGCTCTTAACTTTTACCCTCGTGCGTTACGCCATCTGGAAAGCATCGCTATTCCAAGCCACTTCATCGTAAGATTATCTTGAACCAGCATATCGGAACGGGCTCTGCACAACCCGCCGCCCACTCCCACTCATCGAGGCTGCGGCAAGTCGAAAGCCTTTTTGGTCGCGTGCCGATCGGCACGTTTCGCTGCGATCCTCTTGCTGCAAAGCCAGTAGTAGGCTTCTCACGTACTATTCGTCTGCAGCGTCCGGTGATTGTATAAACGCAATGCTCCTTTCCCATAACTATCTCGGTTAGTTTGTTGCGGTACCTCGTCGCAGTGTGTACCAGTTGACGCTGTCAACAGGACGGAGTCTCTTTATTTTCATGCTCTGCGGAGCATCACTCACAAAATGGCTGATTAAAACCCATAACTTTCTTTGAAAAGTTTTGCGTTACCAACGCTTCCGACATTTTAAAAGCTGCGCTAGTAGGTGTGGCCGGTTCTGCTGGGTTTTCATATCCTCCCAATCACCGCCACCAAGTACAACACTGTTTCCGACAGGAATATCTTTCATTGCAAAGCGTACCGATGTTGCCAGTTTCCGCAACGGTAATTGTTAAAGCTTTTTGTTTCCGTTCCGTTAGTTATCGTAACCTTGTAGTTAGGAGCCTCAAAAGTTACTGTTGCACTCCTGAGTCGTGTATCATCAGGCTGTGTGCCACCCTAATTTCTACAAGCGATATTTTTGTTTCGTGTTGCAATCGATGAGCCAGGTATCGTGGCAGATTGCATCTTTCACTCAATCTTTGTATCCGCCTCTAATTTTTCTATTGGCGTAGTCGGCTCTTTTTGCCGTTATTATCTGAGTTATCTGAGTTATTCTGAGTTATCTGAGTTATTCTGAGTTATCTGAGCTGCTGGCAACCTGAAACCAAAAAGCACTGCCACTAAAAAGCAGCAGGAGCAAATCAGAAATTATGTTTCATAAATATAAACTTTATTTTTAAAATCATCTACTGAGCAAAACATCAGTTTACAAAGTAGACGATTGTTACAGTTAAGCGATTACGGCTGGCGGTAAAATTTTCCGCCTTTTATTTTCCACGATAACAGCTCATTATCGAAATTTACACCAAATTGCCATCTACGGAAAAATAAAACCTTGTATTCAATCGGACCAGCTGTTGTGTTTTTCGGAAATGTGACTTTTTATCTGATAAAACACGCCAAGCCCAAAAGCAGTATAACTGCGCAAAATTTTACCGCATCAATTTTCACATCTGAGCAGTCAACGCCATCCTTGGTTACTTTGTATGAAAACCTTAGTTTTATTTTGCATCTGTTATGTTATAACCTTTTGATTGCAATGATACCCAAGGCACCTTTTCACCTGTGCTGCAATCTGGCTGTACCACCCTGTTATTTCGGTGATAATTATCTTATCGGATTGCATTACCTTAAGGCATAATCTGCTGTTACGCTTGTATCTTCCGCAGTAACAGTGAAATGCCCACCGTAACACCATTGTCCGGTTTGTCGTCGGCGTACCAACAGTTGCGTTGCTGTCTTCGGCGTAACTCTAATATCAGAAACTGTGATTGAAGATATAGCGATACCGTTAGGAACACCAGCAACATACTTCATATGATCAGTTGCGCTCGCTTGAGCGGTAATATTCTAATCGTGATAGCTTTTAACGCCTGTTTCTTCTTGAGACGTTCAGTCAGTTCACTTACGTTGATAACGACACTATCTTTTGCTTTTACCGTTTGTTAACGAAACTGTATACTTGCTGTCGGAAAAGCTAACGACTGACAGTTTGTCCCGGTGCTTTATCAGCTCATTCACCTTTAGCCTGAATCCAAGCTGTCTTTGTTTCGGGTGACGTTTGGTTAAAAACAGGAATCTTGTAATTCCTGCTTCCAACTGCAGCCTTATCCTTTCCCAAATTTTCAAAAGACAAGTCAGTTTGTGTATGCTCTGGTTTTGTACTGTCTTATTCTGGATTGTGACAGCTAATAGTTACCAACTTGCGATTGCAAGGATAAGTAAATTCACAAAAATCATAATTCAAAAGCTCCCATTGCTTTATGTAATTATTTTTAAGACATCCTGCAAAAACCCTCAGTCTTGCAATATATCCTTTTGCCTGATTCTACATACCTTTACGGTTACGGTAAAGACAGGCTCGCTTTTGAAAATTCATCTTCAGAACCAGTTGCATTTACCTTCAACGTATAGGTTTTATCTTCGGAACTTTGCGGGAACGTAATGGTAATTGTTCTTTTCGCCTTGTCTCCTTCAACTTTATACTTAGCCACAGTTACTTTTGTACCATCCACGCCTACTTTGATTTTGTCATTTGAAAACTCCTGCGATTGAGCCACCACCATCTTTCATCACCATCAATATAATTTTTGTTTGTAGATTTTCGCGTCAGGGCAAAAGTAAATGTGCAAGAGGTTGTTGACTTTTGGTTAACAGTAATAGAATAACTTCCGCTGCACTTTTTCCAGGAATTTTTACTTCCTTTGCAAGTGGTTCGTTAAACGAAGTTCCACCGTCAACGCTGAAGATAAACTGGAGTAGATTAGATCTGTATAGTTGTGTTTTTTGTCATCGACACTTCAACAGTATATGGTATATTAAGGTTAAGTCCATTAAATGTATTGCGTAGTTCTTGCTCGATATATTGACTGGTTAGCACTCTACCTTACATTTGATTTGTTTTTCGTTTCCGCCGTAAAATTATCACCAACCGTCTTTAAATATTGCATAAGGCGGTATTACCGTATCTATCACAGTTGCGGTAATCTTTTAGCAAGGCAGTCGTGTACTTTTTAGGTGCTAAAATCAGCGTATAGTTTTTTAGCAGTTCCGTTTTCTGCCGTAACAGTAAACGACCAGTGCCATTGGTATCTGGCACTGTATTTGATGCATTTGCATCTTTTAGCACAATAACAATATCGCTAGATTTTACCTTTTCTAACTCTCTCAGCAGGAAGTATTGCCACATACTTTGGTCATTCAGCAGTCATCTTGCACGGCAGTAACATCTTTTACGGTTATGCTCTAACACTGACTTCAGAAGACTTTGCGATTGAGCCTACACCTCCATTTGACGGAACTGACGGTTCTTGTCTTTCCGTTTTCACCGAGTTATCTGCATTACGACAACCTGCCACAAACACATGCGGACATCAACAAAGTACACACAACTTTACCTAATCATAAATATTCTCCACAACCAATTTATTATTATATTTTTACAACATATTATTAATTTTGTCAAGTAGACAAAATGCACCTCAAAGAAAAACTCTGAGCATTCAGGTTTGGTTGTTCCATTCACCGAAAGTGTATTGATGAGGGAATTAAAAGTCAACTCCAAAAACTGATGTTTTTAGCCTTGACTTTAATTCTATCCTGTACCAGTGCATTTTTAGAATACGTATTGCGGTTCAAAATTGGCACTGACACCAATTTTGAACTCGCATCCGTGCCGCCACCGCCAAGGATGTCAGCGGTAAAGTCTATGCCGAGTTTTTGCAAAGTTAGGTCTCGAAGTTCAAAAATTGGCACGGATGCCAATTGAACCGCTACTTGTGGATAAAGCTATCTTGATTGTGAGGCTTAAAACCGTTGTAATGCTAAGCTAAACCCTTTTCACAACTCTAAAATGACACCTGATTATAACGTTGATAAAATGTCGCACCTGCTAGAGTTTTCTGCACTGTATGTTTCAAGAATGTCGAAGCTCACATTGAGTACATGCCGGTGATTTTCACGATTTTTAGTCGGATGAAGGATTTTCAGGCAAAAGCTCGTGAGGCTTTTGCCTGTAACGAGTGCCTGCAAGTTTTTTCAAGAGTGTCGACGGGAAAACCCATTTTTCTTGTTTTCGATGCTGTTGATAAAGGCAAAGCGGAAAGTTACCGGCTGCACGCCGAAAAGCCCTGCTGCGACATTTTGCAGTAACCTGCGCAAACGCTGTATGTTGTACGACAAAAGTCTGCAGCATAGGTAAGATTCACTCATAGTAGATATCGAACCCGATGGCATAAGTTTACAAATATCTAGTAGATTATATCTGCTAAAAAGATGATTGCTTAGAAGCTTAAAATGCGATTTTTATGGAAGGGACGCGTTATTGATTTTCACCCACCGACTTTTTATCAATCTGATATCACGATCCCTTGTCAGTCCCACTGATGTTTGCGGGTCAGCAAACTCGAAGTTCAAAATTGACACGGATAGTCAATCTTACAATATCTGTATTCTGAATTATTGTAATTTATTGAGTTTTTCAAAAATTACATTTTGAAAACGTCGCCAATTTTTGAACCGCATCCTTGTCAGCGATTGAGTATAGGATGGCAACCCAGTAAAATCTGCAAAAGATTTTAGGTTGCCTGTGAGTTGAACTTCGGTGAATGGAGACAATTAGGCATTATTTAGTAAAACTTGATTTTGTGTTTTGTATTTTTACAATCGTTTGTATCTTTGACAATTTTTAAAAATCACAAACTGCTCAAACGTATTTGAAAGTTTAATTTTGGCCGATTAAAAATTTATTTTTATGGATTTGTACTATGAAGAGATTTTATGCGATTGCTGTAACTATAGGCTTGATGATGGCTGTCGTTTTGTTTGTTTCCTGCAAAAAGAAGGCGGACGTGGCTCAAGGACTGCGACGGCGGAAAATGGCGATGCAGCGGAAAGAGACTGAAAAACAAACTGCTAAACCGCCGACAGCAAAGGAAGTGGTAGGCTTTATGGGCTTATTTTTGCCTGCCTCAGTTAAAAGGCGCAAGTTGGAGCTTGATGTTGAAGCTTTGAAGAAAGCCTGTTTGTCAGCGATTAAAAAGAGATTACGCAGGAAGATGAGCAACTAGCTGTGTTGACTATCAATTCTGCGATGCAGATTGCGTATCAAAAACGAGCCGAGCAGAACAAAGACGGTGAAGCATTTTTGGAAAATGCAAAGAAAGACGGGGTAACTACTTTGGAAAGTGGCTTTGCAGTATGAAGTTCTGACTGACGGCACTGGAGTAACACCTGGAACGGATTGGAAATGTACGCCTCATTACAAGGGAACTTTTGTTGGATGGTACGGAATTTGATAACTCATATACACATAGTGGCGGAGAGCCAGTTGAAGTGGATATGAACCTTTTGATTCCCAGGTTGGCAGGAAGGTTTAACGCACATGAAAGTCGGCGGAAAGTACCGTCTGTATGTGCCTTGCACAGTTTAGCATACGGCGAAAAATGGTGTCCGCGGACAGGGTGGCGAAGAAATCATACCGCCAAATGCAGCTTTAATTTTTGAAATTGAGCTCATGGATGCGAAAGCAAAAGAAGAACAGGGAAAATAATCGAAATCAGTTGAGTTTTGATGTTGAACTAAATGGCAGACAACAGTTTATTTTAAAAATAAAACTTGCCTTTGCCCGTGAAAAACGTTAAAACGATTACGATACCCATTGACTATAAAACGACTATAATAGAAACACTTTTTATCTTGGAGGATTTTATATGCGATCTAGAGCGACTACGTCGAAAGCCAGAACAAGACGACGACGCGGTATAGATAGGAAGTTGACAGCACCGAAATTGATTGAGTGTGCATCTTGTGGTAACTTGATAATGCCGCATTGAGTTTGTCCTAAAATGCGGTTTTTACAAAGGCAAACAAGTTGTAAACCCCTGAAACTTTATAATTTTTGTATTTTCAGGAGAATTTATGGACGATTTATTTGAAAAATGAAAAATTGATTGCTGAAAAATTCGAAATTGACGAGTCTAAAATTTCACTTGATCTTTCGTTCTCGTCAGGATTTAGGTGCCGATAGTTTGGATACTTATGAATTGGTATATGCTATCGAAGAGCAAATGGGAATTTCCATTCCTGATGAAAAAGCAAACGAAATTTTGAAACAGTTCGCGATGCGTACGAATTCTTGAAGTCTCAGCAAAAATAGCTTTTAGCCGTGTAAATTCTAAAAATTTCATCTGGACGGCAGAAAAACAGTTAATTCTCAAAAACAAGCAGGTGTTAAGTCGAAGACATACATCTGCTTGATTGCATTTAAACATAGTTCATCGGTAAAAACATTACTGAAAAAGCAACGAGCGACTTGAATTTTTAGGCTGATCCTGTCCTGGTCTTGTTGTTGCGGGATATGATTTACTGAGATTTTTCAGTATAACGAGGGAGAGCTTTTGCCAGAATTAAAATCGGCGAGCGCTCGGAAGATCGTTGGCATCGGTCTACGCTTCTTTGCACATTGCAGACTATTTGGTTTTGGGCAAGGTGAAGAAACGTCGGCGGAGAAGGAAAAAGCAACTCGCCGATGCAGTTGAAGCTGTCATAGGGCATTGTACTCGATCCTGGTTATAAAGTTGCACGTAACTTTGTGTTGCGGATTGCTGAACAAGCAAATAGGACGTTGCCGGCGATAAGTGTTACGAGGACTATAAGTCGCTATTGCAGGAAATTGCACAGCGTAGGTTCCGGAAATCGCTGCCGAAATATACTTTGATAAAAACCGAGGACCCTGACCACGATTTGCAGTGGTTTTGGGTGTCCTTGAAAGTTGCATCGTATACGTTTGTACCATGCGTCGGCAAAACAAAAAGGATGCAGAGCAAGAGGCTGCATCGTTGGCGTGCCAAAAATTAAAATGCTGATATTGACCATTTTATGCTTTTTGGTGTATAATATTTGGACTTAGGGCATATGACAAACAACGACATTGATTTTGTGGCTTTGATGATGAACGCGATGACAGCCTGAAGATAGTACTTAAAAAGGTCAATGACCGATGCTTAGTTTTATTTTGGACGGGTATATTGATACTTATAACTCGCTTTATTTTCAATCGCGGGTGTCAAAGGCGATTGTCGCAGGTTTTTGCAGTTGATTTTTGATTGCGAGAAACTGACATACATTTCATCGACTGGAATAGGCTCATTTTCAGTTTTTCTTAAAATATAAAACCGCAAGGCGGTGAAGCAGTGCTTGTGCATATATTACGCCGAAAGTGATGCAGTGTTTCACCTTCTGGGCTTTGCTCCATTTTTCCAATCAAACACGATGCACAGGAAGCGATTGCGTTTTTAGCGAGTGTGCGTTCTGAATCTGGTGTCGCAAGCTGCTTTTCGACTATTATTTTGTGTCCGGTTTGCAAACACAAAATGAACATAAAAATGCACTGGTAGGCATTGTTGTCTTTCTTGTAAAAACGATACTCTCGGCTGACAGCAATGCGAACGTGTTTTTAGGCTATGCGTTGTGTAGCTATTTGTTAATAACTCTGTTGACAAGTAAAAAGTTTTTGACAGGTTGTTGATAAACAGCAAAAAGCAATTCTGTTTTGCACTCTTTGCTATTTGTGGAAAATTTCTGTCAAACTCTTAAAATAAGCTCTTTGAAAGTATCAAAAACTTTGCTTTTGCAGATTTTTGAACCTTTTTGGTCTGAATAAAAATCATGCTAAAGTTTTAAAATTGACTGAGATTGTAATTGTTGACGCAATTATTGAAAACTTATTAACAACTTGTTGACGGCTAAGGTTCTACGCTTTGGTGTGTCGGAGATTGAGCTGACGGAATAAATCAAAACCACTGCGTGCATGAGTTTGTGCAGCGTCTCAAACGCTTTGAACTTTGGAGACGTTAACCTGCGTCTGATATAGCCTCAAAACTTATTGCACAAAAACTTTATGCTGTCCTTAGCAGACAGGATGCCAGTCAATTTACAATATCTGTATTCTGAATTATTGTAAATTGATTCTTCGAGTTTTTCAAAAATTATATTTTGAAGAACGTCGCCAATTTTTGAACCGCAATGTGGGTATTCCTAAAATGTATCTGAAGATGATGGATAAGTCAAAATCCGCTTGGCGGATTTTTAACTTGTCCTGTGAGTTGCACTTTCGGTGAATGGAGACAACCAAACCTGAATGCTCGAGCGTTTTTGCAACCCTTGTTTTCGGTGTGTGTCGCAGTAACCCTAGACAAGAAATAAAATACTTTGTACAATATCAGCATGGACACTCGAGACGCAAAGTGTGCAGCTTTGCACGACACACTTTTGACCCGCAGCTCCATCTGTTGAACATGCTGCGGCGAGCGTTATGGTATGATTTAGTTAGCTTGAAGCCGTAGAGCCTCGCATACGCAGGAGATGCTTCCCACTTGGATTAGCTGCAAAAACCCTGATAAACCATAATTGTCCTGATGCAGGGTGGCACAAATTTCCGCTCTTTTGATTGAACTCCGCGACGGGCAGGCGAATGTCCTTAAAGAAAAGAAAAGGAAAACTACCCGCATTGGAAAACTGAACTCACCAAGGATCGAGTGGTTTTTGAAAGCCTTGCGGGAAAGTATCGATTACAGGAAAAGATGCAGATTGAAATAAACTTTTGCTTTTGTCATGCGTTGAGATGACGATGGGCAAAGATGCCCGCGTTTTGCGTGTATGTCCAAAGCAGTTCAGGTGGCAGGGATTTTGAACGCCCTGTTGGAGCTTCTTTTGATGCCTTGCAAAAACGCGATGGAAAAACTCAAAAAGTTTCTGTCATAAAACGACTACGGCTGCGATTGCTTTTCTGGACTTTCACTCAACAAAACTACTCGGCGTACATCGGAATGGACTTTTAGAACAGGATTTTGACATCGTGTACACCGAATCAAAACTAATACCGAAACCTTCTGCGAAAGAGCAATTACTCGGGCAAATTGTTGGGTGTGAAACCGCAAAACCAACAGGGTGGTTTCTTCGGACTTTGACACAGTTGCGTGCGTCGACTATTGACGGAAAACGTGATGCAAGTTGGAAAAGATGTGCAGTGGTGCTTATCTCATGAGTTGATTTTCGATCGCATATCAGTGTGTAAGTGCAGAAGATCTTTTCACGGAAAAAGGTCTCCAAAAACTTTCTACCGAGCACTTGACTTCGAAAACAATTAACGAATTTTTAGTCGGTGAAAGTGTCTGATGATAAACTCTCACAAATACTGAAAGCTCAGATAGAACTGAGGATGACATATATGTCATCCGCGAAATTGTGCAGTAGTTTTGGAAACGCACTGCCCGCATTGTCGCTTCGGCTTTTAATATCCGTTGCATTAAAAACTGAGTAGGGCAGAAACGCCTCAACACCAATTTGCATTGCCGCGAGAAGGCACTCACTCTTTTCAAAGGTACTGAAGCACGTAAAGTGCTTGCTATCTTAAAAGAAGAGCTAACCAAAAGTTAACACGCGAATCTTTTTGAACTGCACGAAATAGGCAATGCGGTTGCATTAGGTACAGCGTAGCAACCACTTTAATTTTTCTGGTAGCTATTGCATCTAACTTTCGACAAACTTTGACTACGGCATTTTCGAGCTTAAACTGTTTTACAGTTTTAATCAAAAAGGTCAAACTCAACATCATTCACGATTGAAAGTCCATTGTCTGAGATGAAACCTGACGCCGACAAAACCAATGATAAAGTCGTGACTTTATTTCTCGTTCAGTGTCATCCGCGTGGCAAATGCGAATAATAGAAAGCACTTTTCATCAGCTAAACATTGAATACCTGCTGTTGCAGATAATGTGGATACACGTTTGAATTATCGCCCTCGAACAATATATATCGTGCAGCACTTTTGCTTTGAAGCATTTGATTCTCGAAGAAGCTTCAGCCCTTCTTGTGCGAGTGCATCTATTTGCAGATTATACAAAAGAATATTTGCCTGCCCGCGCAAAAATTGCAAATCTCTTTCATCGCTTTTGGCAAAACGTTTGTCAACCCGTAACTAAAACGCTTTTTCGGCAGCCGTCTGTGCCACACGCTGGTTTTGCTTTGCCAGTCTGTTTTTGATTTTGTTGTTTTTGTCGCCACTTTATTTTTCCCCTCCGAAGTTTCATTTTCCAGTTTCGTCGCACTATCCGCAAATCTCGTTATAAGACTCTTCTAATTTTACTAATTCGTGGATAAATTTCCAAAAAGCGTCGAGAATTTCTGTCAGACTTTACCGCTACACTGCTTCAACTCCGCAATAATATCATCTTCCGACCAAGGCTCTTTATAACATCGCCGACATGAAAGTGCATCGAGACATCCGCAAGTGCATATCGTGCCGCTTAGCGGAATTTCTTCACCGCGTAGTCCTTCTGGTTTTCCTGTGTCCGAAGCTACCACCAATGGAGTGCCGTCTTTTCATATTTATTTTTCCGATAACCTAAACCGTCCCAACGTTCGTGGTGACGCAAAAATAGTTTCAAACAAACTTATCAAAAATCATTTTCATGTGGCGAGCTGTGCACCAAGCCACGTATGTGTTTTCATATTTTCGTATTCATCGGTTTCAAGTCGACCAGGCTTTTTGAGAATTTTATCTGAATTGCAACTCACTCGACATCATGAAGCAATGCAGCTATTTTCAAATCGTCACGGAACTTAATCTGCTCATCATCACTGATGTTAAAATGCCCAGCGGTCATAAATTTCAACAGCGTAACTGACACTCGCTTGATGTGAACGCCAGTTTCGTATCGCGTAGTCCTGATGATTCGCGCGACTATCTGCATAATGATTGAGCGGGCAGTAAGAGCCGCATGCTCCATATGCTTCGGCTGCATTTGTCGCAAAATGCCTCAAATACATTTTCATCGTGCTTTTGAGTTTTGATGTTTCCATGTTTATCTTTGGTGTCTAAAACCTGAAGAACACCAAGAACTTTCTCTTTGGTGAAACAAGCAATGTCAAACTGGAAACCGTTTTTGTAGCCTGTTTTAATATCCGAAGACACACGAATTTATATCTCGGCAGATATATGGTATACATTTGCTTCTACTTTACAATTGTGTCATTGTTAGCAACATAACCAGCAATCGTATTGTCATTGATTGGAAAGCTAAAGGAAACAAATGGTAATTTTTCCCTGGCTTACCTCAATTTTTCAGAGTATCATTTTAAAATATTTAATTGCTGATAGTCTCCGTCAACAACATAGATTGAGCCAGCATCGGTATTGACTGTGAGGCGAGCTTCAGTTAAAATCAATTCTAACAAGATATCAAAGTCTTGGATTTTATGTAGTTTGATTCAACTGAAAAATATCTCGTAAAATTTTTCAGTAGTCATAAATGAAACCACCAAATTGTATATATAAATAAGTTTCGGCATTATTTTATTTACGAAATGAATTTTTGAGTTTAAGGCTGCTTTTTAGGCGAACGGACCTTACGCCTAAATACGCAATGCAATGATGTAACCCAAATGCTCGGCGTGAGATGAGGTTAAAGCAAAGCTTTTCTTTCCACAAACAAGAGCTTTTATCGTGTTACGCTCTCCAAGAATTGACAGGACTTCTCGGTCAATTTACAATATCTGCATACTTTATTATTGTAAATTGACTTTGCAGTGTTTTCAAAATTACATTTTTGAAAAACGTCGCACTCGTGAACCGTGCAATGAGCGTATTCCTAAAATGCTTTTGTAATGATGGATGCATTAAAATCCTTGCAAGGATTTTAATGCTCACATCGGCTGCAATATCTGGTGAATGCAGATTACCAAGATTACAAAAATGAGACGTTACCGCGTAAAAGTTTTGTGCGTTATTATTTCTTTATTATTTCTATTGACCGCGCTTATTCTAGTATATTTTACACATATGGAGGAAAAAGATTTTAATGTTTGGGCATGTCTTGTAGGCATGTGTTCCACTCTGTGTTGAAAATGCTGTTAAACATTTGAAGGCGTAAATTCCTGTCAGGTTAATTTGCTGTGACTGGTAATATGCACGTTCAGTCTGCGGAAAATATTTGTTCACCAGAGTTGATTATCGCGGAAGTACAAAAAGCTGGTTACGATGTCGGTTGAGCAAGGAAAATAAAAATACATACGGACACTGTTTCGCCAAAAAGGCTCAAACGAAGAACAAAAACTAAAACATCGGTTGCTTATTTCGTTGTGCTTTGCTGCGCCGCTCTTTATTATTTCGATGGCACCGATGGCAAAACATCACGCTTCCAGTTCAAATCCAAGTCGTCCGTTAACATTTGCGTTTGTGCAGTTTTTACTTCTCATTCCAGTAATCACTGTCAACATTGAAATGCTCATCAATGGTATAAAACTTTTGTGGTCGCTTTCACCAAATATGAATTCGCTGATTGCAGTAGGCAGTATTGCGTCTCTTACGTATGGACTTACAACGCTGTTTACTATTTTTCATCACTTTGAAAACGGAATGCCTATTCATGAGCATTTACTGCATAGCTTATACTTTTGATCTGGCTTCGATGATTATAACATTTGTTACATTGGGAAAATTCTTGGAAGCAAAAGGCAAAGAAAACTCTGATCGCAATTACAAACTTTTAAATCTGTGCCTAAAAACTACGGTTATACGTAACGGTGTTATGGAAGAAATTCAGTGAAGAAAATTGTTGTGTCCGATATTTTGCTGGTTCGTCCTGGTGAAACAGTTCCCGTTGACGGAATTATCGTTGAAGTGAATTCTCGGATTTTGATACGTCGGCAATTACTGGTGAAAGTCTTCCTGAAACAAAAATGCTAAATGCTTCAAGATGATGCTGACAGCATTAACATAACTGGTGCAGTAAAGATTGAAAGCTTGCAAGGTTGGTGACCGATACAACGCTTGCGTACAGATTATCAAAATGGTTGAAACTGCTTCCTCATCAAAACCTGAAATTGCAAAAACTTGCGGACACGATAAGCCGTGTGCCAGCGATTATTGCAATTTCGTTAGCTACATTTGCGGTGCGTTTTTATCACAAAGAATTTTTCTCTCAGCTTTTCGGCTGCTGTTTCGGTCTTTGGTAGTTGCATGTCCTTGTGCGTTGGGCGCTACTACACCTACGGCTGTAATGGTTGCTGTCGGAGCTGCAGCACGCTTCGGAATTTTTGGTTAAAGACTGCAAGCACTGGAAAGCTTCAGCAAAGTAAAAGCTGTTGTCTTCGATAAAACGAGCACTTTGACAAATAGCAATTTGCAACTCTGCGAAGGTTGAAATTCTTTTCAAAACGAATTTTTCTGAAAAACGATATTTACAAATTGCAGGAAGTTGCGAGTTATATTCAGAGCATCCTGCAGCAAAGGCAATTGTAAAAGCGATGAGCGATCAAAAATATTCAGGCACTGCCAGTAGTGATTTTAAAGTGCATATTGAAAGGGAATTACAGCGTTGCTTAGCCAAAGTGAAAATGCATCCATTGATAAGCACTCATCGATTTTTGCAATCATCGATAAAAATATATATCGGTACTGAAGAGCTTATAAAGAAATGAGTGCAGAAGATGGGGGTGCAGCACCGATTTGAATTTTTGAATCTGCACTTCAACAAAACCGGAAAATTCATATCAAATGATAATGTATGTTGCAGTAGATAAAGATTATTGCAAAGCTTTTTGCATTACAGGATACTGTAAAAGACACTGCTGCAGAAATGCTCGCATATTTGAAACATAACGGAATACAAAACATATATGCTAACTGGCGATAATGTCAAAAGTGCCGGAAAGAATTGCACGCGAGTTGCAGCTTATGGATCGAAGCAAAGTTGCTTCCCGCCGAAAACAAAGCGCACTTGCCGAAATACAAGCAGACGGTATTGTTGCATTTGTTGGTGACGGAATTAACGATCTGCCGACGCTGGCAAGTGCGGACATTGAATTGCAATTGGTAGCGGAACCGATATCGCTATCGAAAGTGCAGATGCAGTTTTGGTGAATACAAGTCTTTGATTGTTGCAAATGCATTGAGCAAACGCATCGATGCGTGACAATAAAGCAAAATTTGTTTTTGCACTACATAACTCGCTTTGTAGTGCCGATTGCCGGTGTTTTCGCATCGTTTGCTAACGCTCAATCCGGGGCTTCTGCCGCATCGGCGATGAGCTTTAAGTTCCGTGGAGTGTTACTTTGAACGCACTACGTTTAAAGATTATTTGTACCGAAGATAAATACTAACCATATGAAGGAGAAGTATGAAAAGAAACGATTTTAGTTGTTGAAGGAATGTCTTGCACATTGCCAAGCCCGTGTTGAAAATGCATTAAAGGCACTGCACAGGAGTAACTGCAAGAGTTGACCTTGCTGAAAGCGCGCGCATACATAAAACATCCCGCCAATGTGACGACAGCGAATTTAAAGTGCTGCAATCGAAAGCTGCTGGATACAGCGTAATCGAGAGTTGAGTTTCAACAGCAGTGATTAGCAATCGGTAAATTAACCGATTGCTTTTCGCTATCTGTTGATTGTCATAAATAAATATTTCTGCCTTTGCATAAATAATTATGAGTATATTCCAAATATGCATGATACTTCAAAAATTGATTGTAGCACGGTGGTGCTCGTGCGAACAATCTTAAAAATATAAAACGTCAACGCTTTCCTCGTGAAAACTTGTCGTAATTTCAGGCTTTTCTGGTTCTGAAAAAGTTCTAAGCGTTCGATACGATTTTTGCGGAAGGACAGCGCCCGTTATGTTGAATCGCTTTCATCGTATGCAAGGCAGTTTCTTGGCATAATGGATAAAACCAGATGTTGATTACATTGAAGGTTTATCGCCTGCAACTTTCTATTGAGCAAACTACACACACAATCCTCGCTCAACTGTTGGAACTGTTACCGAAATTTACGATTACTATCGTTTGCTTTTTGCACTGAATATGGTACTGTTCATTGTCCACAATGCGGAAAGGAAATTCACGAGCAAAGTGTTGATCAAATCAGTTGACATTATTTTGCGGTGGAAAGAAGGAATACGAATTCAAATCCCGGCACCGATTATTAAAGGAGGAACACCACCAAAAGTAATTGATGATGCGAAGAGCATCGGATCTGGCTCGTGCAAGAATTGACGGACCTTGTTGTCAGCCTCCCGACGACCCAATTAAAATTGATAAGCAAAACATACAATCGAAATTATCGCTGACCGCATAAAAGTGTCATCCGAAGCATCGTTCAAGAATTGCGTGAGGTTGTTGAAACAGCATTGCATAATGCGGGCGGAATTTATATAATAACAAAGCAGGAAGCGAAACAAGCAAGATTGAAGAAGTCTTTTTCGCAAAATGCTCGCGCGATTGCGGTATTTCTGCCAGAATTAAGTCCACGTCTTCGTTTAATAGTCCATTTGCGCTTGTCCTGAACGTACAGGTCTTAAGGAAAAAGCGACTTTTGATATTGAGCTCAATTATACCAGATAAAAGCTTTCGTTTAACGAAGGCGGATTTGCACCTATAAAACCCGTAAGTCTGCGTGAAACGCTGCACAGTTTTCAGCTCTTGCACATAAAAGTATAATTTTTCACTTGACACACCAATTGAAAAGTTACCATATTGATATTATTTTATATGCTCAGGTGATGACGAAATTAATTTCTGATTATGAGCGTTCGGATGGTTCAGGTCAGTCCCAATTTCAAGCGAAGTTGGGAAGGATTATTCTTTGCTGCATCGCAGGCAAACTGAAAGCTATTCGCAAGATATGCGAGACTATTATGACCGCTATAAAGTTTTTGCTCCCTGTCAAGCATGTGGTGGGAAAAGGCTTTCGTGCCGAAGCACTTGGCGTAACGGTCGGTGGAAAAATATTTTTGAGCTTACGTCCTTTCGTTGCCGACTCAATTGCTTTTTGACAAACTCAAACTTGAGGGACCTCGAGTAGCAAATTGCTGCACAGATATTAAAGGAAATTACGTTCACGTTTGAAGTTTGCGAAAAATGTCGGCTTGGAATATTTAACACTTTGAGCGTAAGTAGGGTCCAACACTTTCAGGCGGAGAAGCACAACGTATTCGTTTGGCAACTCAAATAGGTTCAAATGCCTTTATCGGTGTTTTCGGTACTATTTTGGATGAGCTCTTCAATTGGGTTGCACTCAGCGCGATAATCGTGCCGATTGACTACTGCTGTATTTGCGTGATACTGGTAACACTGCGTTATCGTTGTGAACACGACGAACAAACTTTACGCAATGCAGATTACATTGTGATTTGACTCGTGCAGGTGTTAATGGTGGCTATGTTGTTGCGGAAGGAACAGTCGATGAAGTGATAAAGGTAAAAGAAAGTCTTACTGGACAGTATCTTGCAGGCACGTTAAAGATGGATGTGCCTGACGAACGGCATGTACAACGGTAACTTCATAGAGCTAAAAGGCAGTTACTGAACATAACCTAAAAATGTTTCGATAAAAGTGCTGCTCGGTTGTTTTACTTGCATTACAGGTGTATCTGCTCAGGAAAGTCGACACTTTTAACGGACGTTCTTTTCCAGCACTTTCTGAATATGAATAATGAAAAGTCGCCTTAAAAAGAAGGAGCGTACAAAAACGCTCCAGCGGTTTTGGAGCATATCGATAGTTATTAATATTGACCAAAGTCCAATCGGACGGACACCACGTTCAAATCCTGCAACATACGTCGGAGTCTTTACGGATATACGAGCCCTTTTTCAAGTTTACCTGAAGCCAAAATGCGAGGTTTTAAACCAGGACGATTTTCGTTCAATGTTCCAGGCGGACGTTGCGAGCGCTGTAAAGGCGACGGCACAATAACGATTGAAATGAACTTTTGCCCGACGTTTATATCACCTGTGATGTTCTGCGGTGGAAAACGTTTTAATCGGGAAACTTTGAAGTTGTGTTTAAGGGAAAGACAATCGCAGATGTGCTGACTTAACTCATTGACGGTAGCATGGAGTTTTGCGTCAATTCCGCACATTGCCCGCAAGCTGGAAACACCTCGCTCTGTAGGCTTAGGCTACATAAAGCTTGGGCAGTCTGCGTTGACACTTTCAGGCGGTGAAGCTCAACGCGCAAACTCTGCAAATGAGCTGCACGGCGTTCAACTGAAAGACGGCTTTACATTTTAGATGAGCCGACAACAGGGCTACACTTCGCCGATATTAAGCAGCTAATGGAAGTGCTTCATAGGCTGGTAAATCAAGGTAACACTGTTATTATGATTGAGCATAATCTGGACGTTATCCCGCAAGCTGACCACGTGATTGACTTAGGTACCAGAAGGTGGTGTCGGCGGAGGTACAATCGTTGCAACAGGAACTCCAGAAAGCATCGCTATGCAGCGCTTTCTTGCACACAGGTTTTTATTTGAAGCAAAATGCTTTGAAAATCGATAATCGAAACCAGTGACAATCTGTCGCTTTGATTTAAAAACTACAGTCGTTTTCAGATTTTTCTGAAGCTGCTTTCTTTTCCAAATCTGTCCATCTTTTTCACCATTTTCACTTGAAAGTGCAAGTCCGCTTTCTTCATTTCAGTTTCAACAAACCTAAATCGTCTTTCAAATTTTTGTTCGCATGCATCAAAACATCATTTCTGGGTTCATCTTTTAAAAAGCGGGCAGCATTCACTGCAACAAAGAACACGTCACCCAACTCATCTTCAATAGCAGCCTCCGAGCCAGATTTAACGGCTTCGGCAAACTCTGCCGTCTCTTCTTCCATCTTTTGATAAGCCCGCCGATTTCCGTCCACTCAAAACCTGCCTCGCAGCTTTTTAGAAAGCTTCAATGCACGAAGCATCGGCGGAAAGTGGAATTGAGTCTAAAAACCGATTCATCTTTTTGGTCTTTCAATCTTTTCTTTTTATGTTTTCCCCATTGGCTCAAAACCGATTCTAGGGCGTTGATACCTTTTTATCGCTTTTCAGTGCGCAGCCATCCGTTTGTCCGAAAAACATGAGGATGCCGTCGTATCAGTTTTTCGGTAAGGTTTTTCCATAACATCGGCGACTGATTCCTTCTTGCTCATACATATACGAAATCATAAGTGTATTCAAAAGCACATCTCCAAGTTCTTCCTTTTTACGTGTTCGCTATCTTTCGCTGTCATGCCTCTTCGATTGCGTCAACTACCCTCATAAGCTTTCTTCCAAAAGAGGGACTCGCATACTCATCGGAGTTTGAGCGATGTCCCGGTGACAACTCGCCCTTCCTCTTAATCTTTTAATTACATTAAAACAGAGCTTCGTAAAATTCTCAATCAATTTCTTTTCCATAATTTACATTATAACAAAGATTATTTAATTGGCAAGAATACGAAAATCGCAATTAAAAACTTAAAACCGAATTTTATTTTTCAGTGATAAGCAATTTTTGAAAATGCGTTTGCAGCTAGTTCGTTAGGCTTTTATCTCAGCCATTCTTTAGTTTTTATAAAAACTAAAGAATGTGAAAAGTACAAAATAGATTTGTGTGACTGTAACAATGGCGTGTGCGTATTAAGTTTTTGATAATGATGGGGAAATTTAAAAATCACTTACAGGATTTTAATTTCTCGCGTGGATAAGCTTTTTAGCCGTTTCAGGCAAAGCAAAAACTTGATGAGTAAGCACGAGCATTTGTATAATTTCCTGATTTTTATAAACTTTCCTTGTTTATCTTCGTGAATTGGATTATAAATGTGCGTGAAAGCATTGATTGTCGTGATTTTTGAGGGAGAATTATATGAGTGCAAAATTATTGATGGGTTTGCGGTTGCGATGGATGTTCGTGCAAATGTTGCAAAAGCAAACTGAAATATTGAAGGCTATGGGAATTACGCCGACGCTAGCGGTAATTTTGGTTGAAATGATCCTGCTTCGCAGTCTTATGTTGCTGGGAAGACAAAGGCTCTGCATGAGGTCGGATGGCGGATAAAACTTCCGCGGATGAAAGCACAAGTCAGGCGGAACTCCTTAGCTTCAATCTTCAGTTTGCTTTGCAGCATTCCTGATATCCTCGTACACTCTCGTCTCCTCAAAATCACGACAGTCAATAACGCGTTAATCGGTCACGGTCAGGCGTTATAAAATCGGTGTAAAATGTTCGTCTTCATCAGTACAGCTGCCTTCCAGCAAGCAACTGGCTATCCGCGATCGCAATGGTATTCGGCTCGTCGTTATCGAAAGCAATGCCGCCGCTCTGTTTCACGCAATCGTTGGCGCTGGTTTTTGTAAAACAAATGGCTGAGTTAAAGCCAGCGGCTGGCGCGTTCAGGGGCCGCCTGAAAAACAAGGGTCGGTTTAAGTTGCGGCCGGGCCTGGTGCGTGGTGTGGTGGGAAAGGTGATTGAGCCTGATGGTGGGTGGGGGCGGTATCCTGGGACATCAAACTCCGACAATATGCGAAGCCTGGGCGTGACACAATCGGCGCGTTTAACGAAAAATAACGGTACGAAACGGAGATGTTTCAGTGCCTTGTTCATGTGTGAGCAGGGCCCGGTCGCCGTGGAAGGCACCGAAATGCGACGGCGCTCATGTTTTCGGATGGCTGGACGCTGGGCTGGCGACAGGCTGTCAACGCGGTCGGCCCCAGTAATCAAGCAAAGATTGAAAAGGTAAATGAATGTTCAGTCAATTAAACTCACGT
>BNJS01003957.1_pt1 | contig 191339 bp, 329 predicted proteins | sample 8540461 | NCBI WGS metagenome assembly BNJS01 (sample SAMD00202454, study PRJDB9452) | human saliva metagenome | isolation source: human saliva | place: Japan
TATGACCCGTGTCAAATCATGTTGCAAAGAACAGGGATTAAAGATGAAATTGAAATAACGTAAAGGAATATTTAGACAATAAAAAACATTTTAAAGTTATATAAATAGAAAGATTGCGATACATTTAGCAGTATGGTGGCATTCGCACTTCTGCCTCTTCTCATTTTTCTTTCAATTTCTTTGAAAATAGTGTTGCTAGGTCCAAAGCCATGGTATTGATTTAAGAAAGGAATTAGATAAAATAAGCTCATTCAACGCTGCTAAAACAGACGATGGAAATATGTTACTGACGTACGTAGTGGTCAATTTACTATAGATGCAACAAATTGATACTTTGTTTTGCTGTGTTAACAGATACTAATGGGATAAAAGGAGATTATATGCAAAGATTTTTCAGAAAACAGCACAAGTTTTATCAAAATATATTGATGTAGAAGGCTCCAGAAATTGAAAAATCTTATCTCAAAATGTTTTCAAGTAGAGATTTGGAGATGCAAGGGAAAAATCTTTCATTTGGAAACCAAAGGATTGAGGAAGAAGAACTTTGATGATAAATTTTGGAAAATCTGTCGTTATTATCCAAATGGAATTTTGCATCTCATTTAATTGGATATACAGATGCAGAAGAACAACTTAAGTTGTTGGAAAACCAGTGAGACAATTTGGTTGGTAAGATGAGAATTGAAGCATCGTGTAATGCTACGCTAACTGGAAAGACCAGGTGAACTTGTATCTAGATTAGATGGTAATGGATATATTGTTATTCCAGGAGTAGATTACAGAACAACCTAAAGATGAAATGATTTATGTATTTAACTAGATATGCAAGCTAATATTTAGAATCTTTAGTTTCTCAAGTAACTGAAAAGTATTTACCGAAATCAATTAACAGCGATGTTAAGTGGGTCACCAGGGGGATATAGTGGCTTGCAGCTCAGGGACCAACGTTTAGTGGCTGCAGCAAAGAGGCACATTAGTACAATGTGGAATAATCTATTATTGGATGGAAAGCTTATAGCAGGTTCTACTACTTAAGTATTAGCTCTCGCTGCTGCTATTAATGAAGGAGTTTTGACCCTATTGAAAGTATGAATCTGAGCAAAATCAGATTTTGAAAGGAATTTAGTTCGATGACTATAATAAAGTTGGTTGGGAGAATCACTTATTTAGAAAGTTTAAGCTCACTCAAGTAACATTGCTTTTCATTCATGTAGTTCAAAAGACGGGTAGAAAAATGGGAAAGCGATATTTGGAATTTATTTGGATTTGGTCCAGAGATTACACTTAGTCAGGATTTTTAAAGTGACTATGGATTGAATACATATAATTCTTATTTGACAATTGTCGACTGGTTTTGGACAAAGGATTTCTGTAACAGCTTTTCAAATGGTACAAGCTTTTACGGCAATTGCGAATCAAGGAGAGTATGAAGGTGAAAATTAATTGTGGATCCTTGAGTTTTAGACCAGCAGCTTAAATACTGCGATTAATCTGAAAATTCTTTGAGGACAGTAATTAAATAGAGAGCAGCTAAAACTCTAGAATATTTACGTCAAGCAACTAACTACTGAGATAGAACATCTGGTGGGTTTGATGATATTGAAGGTGAGAAATAGCTGCAGACAGGAATCTCACTCGATTTGTGAAATCCTAAAACAGGAACTTATTACTCGATTATGGAAGTAATTATATTTATATCTGAATGGTTGGATTTGCGCCTGCAAATGATCAAAATATATCATATATTACATTGAAAGCATACCTCAAATATAGCACTTATGCTGGGAGAGGTGAGTGCTTTAAAGGTTAAAGAGATTTTTAATCCAATGATAGAGCACGTGCGTTAGATTATAGTCGATTAACACGTAAAAGGAGGAATTTAGAAATGTTGCTTTACAGAATTAGCGTCAAATTCAACAGTAGGATCCTGGAACAAAAACCGTTAAAACTTCATTTATGAAGCATGTTGAATGATGACTGGGACATTAAAAGATACTGGTGAAAAAGTTAAACTATTATCCAAGCACTAAAACATCACTTTCACACTCCAGGAACGATTGATATGGAAGTTCGAATTTTTACACACCTGATGTGAATGCCCAATCAAATTGAAAAATTTATTAAGAAAATATACAAATGTTTTCTTTAACGGTAAAAGAAATATGTTAAAATAAATCAGTATAGTTATTTATAAATGTGAATGAAAAATATTAGTAGGAGGTTTCACAATAAACGTGAAAAACATCAAGCTAATCTGTGTGAGAGTTTGAGATATTGGAACCACTCTCAATTAAAGCATGTTGCTGTAAGGTTGCGCTGAAATGGACACTCAAACATTATTGGAGTCGGAAATGAAAAACTCTCAAGGACTAAGTCGGGGAGGAGTGTAGAGGTCGACGAGAAACAGCTGGAATCTATTAAAAAGCCGTTAAACAAGGCAGAACAGCAAATATTCAAATTCAAGATGTTATTGTAGGAATCCCAAGTAATCAAATTTCAATTGAACCATGTCATGGTATGATTGCTGTTTCAAGTGAAAATCGGAAATTACGGATATTGATGTATCATAATGTGATTTCGGCAGCAAAAAGTTCGTCTCAGCTGCACCAGAAAGAGAAATTATTTCAGCTATCCCAGAAGAATTTATCGTTGATGGATTTGATGGAATTAAAGATCCTCGTGGACATGATTGCGTTCGTGTATGAATCTATATGCAAGCATGATTACTGGGTCCACACTGTTCATAATATCAAACGTTGTGTATTGATAGCCAGTGTTGAAATATTGAAGAAATGGTCATTCAACCACTTTGCTACGTAAGCCAAGCAGCAATGTCTGCAGGTGAACGTGAGTCTGGCACAACTGAACTGATATGCGGCGGTGGACAAAACTAGAGTGTCAGTCATGTGATGCACTGATCAATTAAAATTTCATATGTAGACCAGGAAGGTGGAGCGCTGTTTGCAACAAAAGATATTTCTAGTTATTCAAACGCAAGCTGCGGAAAATGCAGTAGAACGTATCAAATGTAGAAATGGGTATGGCTATGTCTCACGGAAACTTCTGATGAAGAATTCTTCCCAGTGCTGGAGACAATTGGTGAGAAAGATCCTGTTAGAAGTGGATGTGAACATTATTTATCAGAAATTATTGAAGGAAGAAGTTCAAATTTTTGAAAACAATTAAACGTGCCTGTAGGATCATGCAGATGCACTAAGTTTACCTGGCGGGATTAGGTTTGTCGAGGAGCATCTTCATGGCAGGTGTTCCTGAATTAGCTCAAGAAATGGAGTAAATGTGAAAACTTATAGTACGCACAAATGGGAATGAGAAACTCCAATTATGCAACAAGTATGGATTAATTCAGTACGCAGCATGATTAGATGATGCGCACTCGTATTGCCCAAAAGGCACTAACAACTGAAAAGAGAGTAACACTCTAACGAACCCTAGCCGTCCAGTTAGAACCAACTCACAAACCAGTTGAACAACCAAAGGTGGAAGTGGAAGCAACACAGAAACTGAATCAGAAAATTTTGGAGATAAAGTGATCTTCAAAATGTTTATAGACTAGTACGAATCTAAGGAGGAAAAAGAATGGAATTCGAATTTGATACAAATTACAAGGCGCTGTTATTAAAGTCATTTGGGTGTGGGGGAGCAGGTAATAATGCCTTGAACTGTATGATTGCTGAAGGCGTTCAAGGCGTAGAATTTATTGTTGCCAATACAGATACACAAGCTTTAGCTAAATTCTAAAGCAGAAACCAAAACCCAATTAGGGACCTAAATTGACACAAAAAGGCTTTAGGAGCAGGTCTATTACGTGAGCATCGGCTTTAAAAGCAGCAGAAGAAAGTGAAGAAACTGTATTCGTGAAGCTTTATCTGGAGCGGATTTAATTTTCGTTACAGCCGGTGGCGGGTGGAGGAACTGCACTGGTGCAGCGCAATCGTAGCTCGTATTGCAAAAAGAATTAGGAGCATTAACTGTTGGGGTTGTAGACTCTGTGCCCATTTAGTTTCTGAAGGACCAAAACGTGGTACGTTATGCAGCAGAAGGTGTTGTACAATGAAAGCAAATGTGATACATTAGTAACACCTAAATAACCGTTTATTAGGAAATCGTAGATAAAAAGACTATGTTAGAAGCTTTCCGTGAAGCTAGATAATGTATTACGTCAAGGTACAAGGTATTTGATTTGTACCTTATTTAACGGTTATGTAAACTTTCTAGACTTTGCTGACGTTAAAATATGACAGCATCGAATTAAAATACTGCATGAGTTGCTAGTGGTGAAAACCGCACAGAAGCAACTAAAGCAACTTTCCAATATGAAGCGACTAATGATGAGCAGAAATCTTATTAAAATATCACAGGTGGATCTGATTACTATTTGAAGCACAAGATGCTCTGATATCGTGGTGCAGCTGCAACAAATGATGCAAATATTATCTTGGTACATCTATTAATGAAAATCTTGGAGATGAAGTAATTGCAGCAGTTATTGCGACTGGTGATTGATGAAGAACAAAAAGGTACAAAAAGTCAGTGAGCTCGTTCTAGCCGTCCAACATTAACTCCTACAACACCTGCTTCAACAAAAGAAATTGGAAATAATCCTCAAACATTCCAAGAAAAACAAGTAACACCAAAGAGCAGTAGTTGAAGAAAAACAACCTGAAAAAGATATTTTTGGAATTGGGATATTCGTCGTGGAAGCAACTGTTCAGTGAAACTACAACAGAAACAGATTCTCCATTTGTCTCAAAAGAGTTTCGTAGAAGCTCCAGTTGAAAACAAAATGATGAATCGATGATACTTTGAGCACACCACCATTCTTCAGAAGAAACAAGAATAATGACCATGATTAAAAGTAATGCAGAACAAATTGTAACTCGCATTCAACGATCATGCGACAAAGTTTCTAGAGATGTACAAGAAGTATGTCCTATTATAGTAACTAAAATCGTACGAATGAAGAAATCCAAAGTTTATTCTCTTGGATTTCGGCATTCACGGAGGAAATCGTATCGAATAAGCTATTAGAACGACAAACTGCATTTTTCTAAGAAGATATTGTTGGCATTTAGTGGCCTTTACAAAAAGAAAAAGTAAAACAATTGTGAATCAAATTCAATATTTTCATGCGATTGACCGTTTATCGATTATGAAGAAATTGATAAACGATTAGATTCCTCGATGAAATGTTTTAGAAGTCAATGTTTCAGGAGAGAATCTAAGCATGGCTTTTACAACTGAAGTTTTTGAAGCATATGAGTTGCAAAACAATATCCAAATATTGAGATAATAGGCTTAATGACAGTGGCTCCTTTTGAAGCAAATGATGAAGCAATTCAGTAACTATTTTAGGAGTTAAAAAGAGTTTCACTTAAAGTACGTCCACGCTAAAATTAAGCATGGGGATGAGTCAAGATTGTCAATCGCAATTGAAGAAGAGTGCACACTTTATTAGAATTGGTACTGCTTGGTTTGAATAGGAGGAGTAGTATGGGGTTTTGGAATCAATTTAAAAGCATTTTTAGATCCAGATGATGGCTACTCATGAGGTAGAAGAAGAAATGTATGAAGAAGAAATGATTCATCCATGTGTCAAGAATATAGAAACACCTTCTAATGTTGTTTCTTTCAACAAGCTCAACAAAATAAAAAGTATCAAAAATTTTTGTTATGGAGCCTTCTGTTTATACGGAAGCAGAAAGGAATTGCGGATCTTATTAAAAAGGTGAAGCAGTAATCGTAATTTTAGAAAAATGAGAGTTGCAGATGCTAAAGAGTCATTGATTTTGTAGTAGGGAGTAACTTATGCCATTAATGGAGATGTCCAACAAATTAGAGGAGGATATTTATCTCTGTTCTCACTAAATTATCAAGTGCAAGAGTTCTTTGTTGAGATGAGGATTCTTCTTATTAATTTAATGGGAATATATTTTATGTTAAGGAGAAAGATATGTTATTATTTCAATTAATCCGTTGTATTACGGGCAATTGATCTATATATTATTAATTACAATTTATGTTGTATTAACTTGGTTGCACAAGCGCAAAATACTAAATTAGCAAGATGGCTCAAGCGTTGTGTGAACCATATTTTATCTTATTTTGATAAAAATAAGAATTGGAATGTTTAGTTTTCAGTATGGAATTTTATTTTGTAGTTTTGTAAAACTAGGCATTATTCAAATTGTTAAATTTGTATTTTTAATAGGTGATAGTTATGGATACGTCTATACTTCCAACATTTTAGAAAAAGAAGAACAAGATTTTATTCGAAAAGTAGAATCTTGGGTTGCTTCTTATCAAGAACAGTATCAATATTGACACCCTTTTAGATCCACGTCAACAGTTTATTGTTGAAGCGATTGTTGTCAATGATGATAGCTGCAATTTCAGTTTGAAGGTGGATATCATTGCTGAGAGAAAAACGATGTAGTGATTTATCCAGATTTTTATACGCCAGCAGCAGAAGGTTCGATGTTGAATTGATTGAAATTTATTATCCAATTAAATTTTCTTCAATAAGTCATGGACAAATCCTCCAGTTCTTTGGTGGCTTAGGGATAGACCGTGACCAATTAGGAGATATTGTTTCTGATGGGATTCGTTGGCAATTATTGTCACGAACAAATGTGTATTTGAAACAAAATTTTGCACAAAAGTTGGAAAAATTAGTATTCGAATAGATGAAAAAGAATACAGATTTGATTTTACGATTGATCACTGGACATATACAACCGCAATTGTGTCTTCATTTAGATTGGATACATTAATTGCATCTATTTTTCATATATCTAGACAGCGTTCGAGGAATTAGTAGAGAGTAATACAGTAAAAGTTAACTGCTGAAGAAATTCGTCCTGATTTTATGATAGAATTATTTGAGATGTATTTCCATACAGAGGGTGTGGTAGAATACAGATAAAAATATTGAGGGATGGACAGGGATAAAATAAAACTTGAAATAGGTCTGCTCGAAAAACAAATAAGAGGAGTTGGAATTATTGCACACCAATCGAAATTCATAATAAAGGGATTTCACAGAAATTTAAAGGATATGATCCTGAAGAAGTAAAATGATTATTTAGATGAGAAGTCATATCGTACGGTTGAGACAATTAATTCATTGAAAATAAAAGATTTGACGTGTGAAAATTCAATGAAGAAAAGGTTTCATACTTTCAATTCAATTCAAGAACATTAAATCAAATCAATCATCGTGGCTCAAGAAGCTGCTAGATCGTTTGAAAGAAAATGACGTAAAGATGCAGAAATCATTATTTTCTGAAGCTGAAAAGAAGCTGAAAGATTATTAAAAGAAGCTGCAGAGCAACATTGATATTGAAACGGATGCATCGAAGAAAGAGACACGTATGTTCCGTCAGATTACACCGTTATGTGGGATCCTCAATTGGAAAGTGGATTAAAAGTGAGCATGGTTCGATACTAACATGCGACTCTAAAATTGCAGTATCAGCACCATCGATTGACTACGTTTGGTAGCTGGTCGCCAAGAAAACGAACAAATTAAAATTACACCCAGAAGTAACTCGTAGTTGTTTCCAACTTTGAAGAACTCGACTTCAAACTCAACAAGATTATTATTCTTCCAGATGATTGGCAGTATCTGTAGGTGTGTGGTGAGATACTAGCAAAAGCGTGCTGGAGTGTCCCGCAGGTACTCACGTCAGCGTCATTTTCCATAACTGAGGTGAAGTCTATGGAAGAGTCGACACTCACTGTAAAATTGCAAAGCGATCATTTCGCTACAGCGACTGTACTGAGATAAATAATAATGAGCTTTAACGGAATCTCCTGCTAATGAATGCATAAGCTGAACTGTGTCTGCATCTCCAGCTCCGAAACTAGTGGGAAAAATCGAGGAATAGAATACGGTTACTGGAGCTTTTAAAGAAATCGCTGCCAGCATGTGAAAGAAAGCTACAGTTAGACCACTATACTATGCTTGAAAGCTCCATCTCTGCACTTTCTAAAATAAAAGATAAATCCTGCAACTCCACCAATTAGCGCGTATATTTGAATTATTTGAGGAACTTCTGAATACAATACTACCTGAGGCAGAAGCAGCAAATAGGCTGAAACTAATGACTTGAAACATCATATGGATTCACTACCTCCAATTAATAGACCAGCTTGCTGCAGCAGTGGAAATGGATAGAGCAGTGACTGCAGCGGCTACGAGCTGCGTGAGCGCCGGAATTATAATCTCCGTCAGTGATCGCCGAATGGCACTGGTAATAGCTTCGTCGAGGCACTAAGCACCATCGCTCTGGGTCACCACAGGATTCTCAATGTGAATAGATGGAGGCATTAGCCCAGCAAAAGCAAATGATAATGAGCTATTGGACCATAGTAGGAAACTAAGTTAGTAATAAAACGAGGCTGCGCCCAAGCTGGCATCACCGCTTTATAAACAAAAGTGTTAAACACTGCCTTAATACCTGCAACAAACATTTCTAATAAGTTGCTCCATAAAGCGCTGTCACCAACATCCAATGCTATCAGTAATAATCCGCAAGCATCTTTTAAATCCGTATGTAGAGATAATCCCGAGTTCTTTCAAATTTTCGAAATTTTTATAACGTAGTATCAATATCAATTTCACCACTGACTAATTGACGTGAGATTGTGTACGGCTTGCAAATCTCGATTTAAATTTGTATCCTCGATTGGGAACACGGTCGAGTTTCAGTAGTACTAATCAATGCAATCATCCGTCTAAAGTTGCATTTCCTGTTGCGTTACGCGAAAGGCTTACAAGTTGCAAAATGAGAGTGATAGATAAATATAATTCATCCGTTTCTTCTGCCCGATAACTACCGTTGCATTACTACTCTGCCAGGTACCGGCCTGCAAAGCATGGCGAGTATCCATCAATTTTTAGCGTATTTCTCTTTGAGTGAATCTCCTTTCAAAACTTGCTAAGTTTAGTATATGCCACAAGTTTGAAGTGTGTAAACAGGTCTCTCTTTGAACTGTGTTAATGATTAGAGCTATATAGAGATATGGAAAATTTGAAGAATATTCTTTGGTATTCAATTTCAGGCACTGCCTATTTTGGGAAGGAACTCTGTTGCACTGCGATAGTGATAGAAAAGTAATTGGAGGGATAGTTGTGGAACTGATTTCAGGGTATTGCAGGTGCCAGATTAAAGGGAAAGGATTAAAAATTGTTTTCCCAGAAGGCGGAAGGAGCCTCGCATTTTGGTTGCAGTTGTTCACGTTTAAAAGCGGATGAGTGCTGTGGAGACCTCATTTTATTGGGAGATAGAGCTGAAATCGAAGAAGCAGTCACGTGGATTTAGCTTTAAATGCGAATTACAGCGCGTGTAGTCCAGAATCTGCTATGCGAAGACTTTTGAAGCAGCCAGTTGTGGAAAAGTTTCGGCCGGAACGTCGTAGCGAAAAAGCAACCCAGAAGCCGCTGCTCGTAGTAGTTATTAAAAGATGTTACTATTTTGGAACAATGATGGTGTATGGCGGGCTTAGCGATAGGTTTGAAGCATCTGTGCAGTTCACTGCTACAGGGAAGACAGCCAGGGCGTCCAGCGTTACAAAATTATTAAAACTAAAACCTGAATGACCTCACGCACTAGTGGTGCATTGTGTCATGATTAATGATGATAAATCTAAGAAATATTTATTCTCTGATTGTGCTATTAATATGTAATCCAAATGCAAGAATTAGCTGAGTGCTGTCGAATCTGCACAAAACTGCGGAATTATTTGGGATTGAAACCAGTGTTGCTTTATTAAGTCTCAACTAAAGAGTTCTGCAAAAATCTGAGGAAGCCGTAAAAGTAGCTGAAGCTGCTACTCGCATTGCAAAAGAGTAGCTCAAACTTCTAATATTGATGGTGAATTGTAACCTGATGCTACGTCATTACCAAGCGTTGGTGGTAACAAAAGCACCAGATTCACCAGTTGCGAGGAAGCTTACTCTATTTGTATTCCTGAAATTCAATCAGGAAATATTGGTTACAAAATTGCGCAACGTTTCAGTAACTTTGAAACAATTGAACCAATCTTGCAAGGATTAAAACAAGCCAATTTCTGATTTATCTCGTGGATGTAATGAAGAAGATGTTTATAAATTAGCGATCATTACAGCAAAACCAAAGCTTTTAATGGAAGCTTAATCAAAAAATAACAAGCATGGAACAATCGTTTTCGTGCTTTTGCCTCTGAAACCCTAGACTAAACATTTTTCAAATGTAGCAACGGACGCCAGTAGCCCTGAGTCTCTTGGCTAAATTTGAGCCTAAAGGTCTCAAATTTTTCCGGTAACAGAATCTGGTAAACCGGTTTCTGTTACGCTGCTACAGGAAAAGTTGAGTCTAGGTTTTCTGTATGATTATTACGTTTATTAATTTCTTTCTAAGTTTGAACGTAGACATAAACTTTAGCCATGACTTTTCGTTTTACGTATGCTGTCACTAAAGAGGCATCAAAATCATATAAAAGCAAAAACAAAAATATTTTTATGTAGTGACGTTCATCACATATAAAAAGCAAGAAGCAATGTGGCGAAAGTAATAGAAGCCTGTGATGGCTGAGCAAAGACAAAAGTGAGACCGAGGCTCAAATTTTAGCTAAAGACTCACGAGAGGCTACTGGCAGCCACGCACACAAAAAGAAATTTTGCTTCTTGCTATATTCCGTAATAGGCTATCAATGCAAATTTTATAAATATGGTACACTAGAAAATAACATTGTAAGATTGAGGAGCCTATCGTGAAACAAAAAATTATTACTGAGTAGATGGCAGCAACAGCCTTTCGTGCCTTCTATTCCATCTTAGATCTAAAACCGATTTAAAAACCAAAACGGATTACATACAAACGCATTGTATTCATTCACCCGAATATTCAAAACAATCTTTGAACAGAACAATCCTACCCACGTGATTAGTAACGGGATGCAGAAAAACAACTTTCCCGTACTGAAATGTATGCAGAATACAAAAGGTGGTGAGCAAAAACACCATCAGATTCAAAGAACGAAAATGCGGTGCTTCAACGTCTTATTAGACGATAGAATCCCATTATCGAGTTAAACCAATGCAAGCCGTGACGATGATGGAACATTAGCTCACAAGCATCTAAAGCAAAGGATTTGAAGTGAGTCGTCTTATCTGGAGACAAAGACTTAATCAGTGTAACTCAGAAATTACCGTTAAAATAACTACAAAAAGGAGTAAGCGAATTAGTCGAATACACTCCAGCCTTTATCAACGAAAATACGGACTAACACCAGAACAAATTATCGAGCATGAAAGGACTAATGGCTGACTCATCAGATAATTACCCAGGCGCCACAAAAGTAGGGTGACCGCTATTAAAATTACTTCAAAATATGGAAGTGTAGAAGAATTTATGAACATGTTGAAGAAATAGAAAAAGTAAGCTAAAAGATAATTTAATTCAAGACAAAGAATTGAGCCTTTTTATGAGTAAAACATTACTTAAGAATCGACATCGATTTCTCCATTAGAAATTACCGTAGCAGATACCCTTCGAAAGAAGAAAATGTCGAAGAATTAATAGCTTTTTATAAAGAAATGAGTTTCCAATCATTCCAAAAGATTTGCTCAATAGGTGGCAAGTTGTTCAGGGAAGAAAGTATTGATAGTCTAAATGTTCAATGGATTGATCTATTTCAGAAAAATTGAAAGATGCAACAACAGTTCATTTGAATCATTTTATAACAACTATCATATTGCTCCAGTCTTGGCAGTCGCATTCGGAACGGACAAGTATGTATGCGTCTACCATTCGAGTCTGCTGTTCAATCTGAAGTGTTTAAACAATGGCGAGGCGCGATGAAACCATTGAAAGCAAATGTTGATGCGAAAAGCAAATGGTGCGTATCTCGCAAACCGTTTGGCTAACAGTGAAAAGCTTGGAGCAACAGGCGATGTTTCTCATGTAGCTTATCTAGTGGATGCCAATGCGAAATGAGTAAATGAAATTTAAGCATGTAGCGTAACGATTTGGTATTTCATGGCTATTGTAAGATAGATGAAGAAGTATATAGTGGAAAAGGCGTTAGAAATAAAGTTCCAGAAGAAAAGAAGTATTTTGGAGTCCATTTAGCTGCAAAATCTATGCATTAGCAGCTGCATCCAAAACACCTTATTCACAATTGGATGAGAAATGAACAAACCTCAGTTATGTGGGAAATGGAATTACCGTTGTGATATGTTAGCTCGTATGGAAATTCAAGGCTGAGGTGATCCAGAATCGTCTATAATCGAAATGGGACGACAGTTTCTGAAGACGATTAAAAGAAATTGAACAAACAAGTGAATTGTAGTGTAGGAAGATTTGAATATTGAATTCTCCAAAACAGTTGGGTGTTATTTTGTCGAAAAATGAATTTACCAGCACAAGAAAACAAAAAACGGGATATCTCGACAGAGGGATCGATTGTATAGAAAAGCTAGCTCCCACTCAATTGTTGAGTGCATTTTAGAATATCGACAAATTAGCAAAAATTACAATTCAACATATGTTGAAGGATTACAAACTTATATTGATGAAAAAGGTCAAAATTCATACACGTTTGCGGTACAAAAACTTAACGCAAAACAGGTCGTCTAAGTTCTCAAGATCCAAACTTACAAAATATTCCAATTCGTACAGAAGAAGGACGACAAGTCTTCGTTCAGCATTTTACCAAGTCATCCTGAATGGAAATCCATTTTCCAGTGACTACTCACAAATTGAGTTACGATGACTAGCACATATGGCAAATGATGTTCATATGATTGAGGCATTTAAAAATAATACTCGATATTCACATACGAATACAGCGATGCGTGTATTTGGAACACAAAAATCTTGAAGAAGTAGACAAGTAGTATGAGAAGACAGGCAGAAGGCTGTTAACTTTGAATGTGTGTATGGAATTAGTGATTATGGTCTCTCTCAAAAATCTGAATATTCCACGTAAAAAGCAAAAGAATTTATTGATCGCTATTTAGAAGAATTCCAAGGAGTCAAAGACTATATGGAAACTATTGTAGCGGAAGCATCGTCAAAAAGATTAGTGGAAACATTTATTCCATCGCCGTCGTTATTTACCAGAAATTCATCTCGAGTAATTTTTAACATTCGTTCATTTGGCAGAAAGAACTATGATAGAATTCTCAATACAAGGAACAGCATGCGATATTTTAAAAGTAGCTATGATTGAGTTAGATAGAGAGTTGAAAGAACGAAATTTCCAAGCAAAATTATTATTACATACTACGATGAATTGATTTTTGAAGCACCAGAAGAAGAAGTCGAAAGTTTACAAAGCTTAGTAGAAGAAGTCATGGAAATGTGCAGTAAACTTATCTGTACCATTAAAAAGCAGATAGTAATATTGAGAATAACTGGTACGAAGCAAAACAGTTGATGAGAGGAGAAACTATGAAGTATAAAAAGAATTGTTTTAAAGTAGGAACAAGTTCATTAACGAATCGGATGGAAGCTTGTCACGTGTAAAGTTAAAAGCTTATTACGCAACAACTGGCTACTTTACATGATGAAGGACATGAATTAATTTAGTTTCTTCTGGGGCAAATTGCTGCAGGGTTCTCTTTCAGGATTTAAAAAACGTCCAACAAAGATTGCAGATAAACAAGCTTCTGCCGAGTTGGCCAAGGATTATTAGTAGAATATACGCACTAATTTTATTAATGAAAGCATGTTTCTGCTCAAATTTTATTAACGCAAGATGACTTTGTCGATAAACGTCGTTACAACTAATGCTCATCAAGCGTTATCTGTATTATTAGACGCGCCATGCGATTCCAATTATTAATGAAAATGATAGTGTCAATTGAAGAATTAAAAGTTGAGGGATAACGATACTTTGCGCAAAAGTTGCGTTAGAAATGGTCCAAGCAGATTTATTAGTTTTATTAACAGATGTTGATGGCGTATATAATGATAATCCTTCACTCAGGCAAAAACGATTCGATACGATTGATGAAATTACTAAAGAATTAGTAGAAATGGCTGGTGGAGCTAGTTCCAGCAATGGAACAGGCGGGATGTTTACAGAGAACCAAAAGCAGCAACGATTGCGACAATGGCAGGTGTACCTGTTTATATTTGTTCATCTTTAAAAGAACAAGCACTCTATCGAAGCAGCTCACCAAACCGTTGATGGAACGTATTTTACAGCGCAAGAAAAAGTGATGAAAACTCATACAGTGGCTTTGCTTTTATATGCGAAAAAGTAAAAGGGAAATTAGTCGTTGATGCTGGAGCAAAACAAGCTCTCACAAGAAGAAGGTAAGAGCTTATTAATTTCGGTGTGGGTGAAAGCTGTTGAGGGAGAGTTTTATGAATCTGAAAATCGCTCACAGTTGAGATGAACATTATCAGTGATTGGAAAAGGACAAACCTGCTTAAGTAAATATGCTATTGCACAACAATTATCGAAAAATAATCGAAAAGGAATTGCGAGATTCATCGAGATGATTGGATGACCATTTCTGGAGAGTTAGAACTATTAGAACAAGAATTTTTAGGAGGCATGCATATGGACCACACAACAATTGTTAGAAACTGTGAATCAATTTAAAAGGAAATCAATGGATCAGCTTCAACAAAGTCGAAAAATGAAGCATTAGAAGCAATGGCTTTTAGCTTTATTAGAAGATACAGATGCCATTTTAAAAAGCAAATGCATTAGACTGTAGAAAAAGCAAAGGACATATTACTGACGCAAATGTTGATCGTTTGAGATTGGATGAATCAAGAATACAAGCAATGGCTGAAGGTGCATTCGACAAGTAGCTCACTACCCGATCCAGTTGAGAAGTCATTGAAGAAAACAGTCGGTGCACAAAACATTCAAATTAAGAAAAGAGAGTGCCATTTGGTGTAATTGGAATTATATATGAGCAGACCGAATGTTAGCATGCAGATGCAGCAGCACTATCGATTAAGAGTGGAAATGCACAGTATTAAAGATGGTAAGGCAGTTTATCAAAGCGCTTTTTGCGATTGTGACAGCCTTGAAAAAGGATTAGCCAAAACAAGCTATCTCCAGAAAGCTATTCAATTGAAGTCAGTGATACGAGTCGAGAAAGTGCGATGGCATTAATAAGCAAAAGGCTGTATCGATGTATTAATTCGAGGTGAGCTTGATTAACGTCGTGCAGTGATTGAAATGCGATTGTCCCAGTCATTGAAAAACAGGAACAGGAATTGTGCACATTTTATATTGATAAAGATGCAGATTTAGATAAAAAGCACAAAAAATAGTCGAAAATGCTAAAAATGAGTCGTCCATCTGTATGTAATGCTAGTGGAAGTTTGGTGTCTAGTGAAGCTATTGCAATCCCTCACTCCTTGACCATTATTAAAACAACTTTTAGTGATAATCATATCAGCTGTTGAGTCAGAGTCACGAAAAGGCAGCTCAACATATTTTCAGGAGTGAAAAGCTACAGAGGAAGATTTTGATACAGAGTTTTCTGACTATATAATGGCTGTAGTAGCTGTAAAGTCTCGATTGAAGAAGCATGGGTCATATTGAAAACGCATAGTACCCATCATTCCGACTGCGATTATTTCAGAACCAGATGATGTGATTGAATTCTTTACAACAAGAGTGGATAGTGCTAGGTTTATGTGAATGCTTCTCACTGATTTACTGAGGTGATTTCGGCTCGATGTGAAAATGAATTTCACCAAAAATTAATATAGCTAGAGGGCCAATGGGGTTAAAAAGAAAGACAACGTAGTAAATACATTGTGTGGAGAAGGTCAGGTGAGATAAGATGAAACTATTGGAATCATCGGTTTAGGGAAATATGGGAAGCGTAATTGCGAGCAATTGCGGCAGACATAAACACATCCAGTCATTACTTTGCTAAACCGCACTCATGAAAAGGCAGTAAATTTAGCAGAAAAATTAAAACGCTACAGCAGTCACTAATAGACAAGTTTTTGAACAAAGCAGAAATGGCTTTTTAGGGTAAAACCAAATCAAATTCAAGAGTTATTAGAAGAAAATAAAAATATCTTAGAGCGACGAGAGTTCATCCTACTGATTAGTATGCAGCTGAGCAACTTTAGAAAACTTTAGAGTCAATGACACAGATACGCGTCATCGTGATTCGATGATGCCAAATACACACTGCTAGTAGCAGAAGGTGTGATTAGTTTTCTCTTGGGAAAAATGGACACATCGTATAAAGAGGAATTTGTTCGTTTGCTTCAATGTGCAGGTCATTACTAATGAATTACCGAATCTCAAATCGATGCCAGCAGCATTAGTAGGTTGTGGTCCAGCTTGGGTGTCTTATATCTTTATTGAAGCATTAGCAGAAGCAGGAGTGAGTATAGGGCTTATCTCAGAGAAGTTGCACTTCAGTTGAAGGGACCCAAACAAAGTTAAGCGATCTGCAAAGTATGGTTGGTGAAACGAATGAGCATCCAACTATTTTAAAAAGAAAAAGCTCACAGTCCAGGAGGGTCAACAACGGCTGGAGTGATTTCTAATAGAACAAACAGGATTTAGATCATGCGTCAACAAAGCGACTGATGATGCTAAAGAAGAGACAGAAGAATTGAGGTCGATAAAGAAGCTAACTTGAACTCAATTTTTACTGATGTGAAAATCATACAAATCTATGTATTAAATAATCATATGAATTGAGTTTGTGAGATTTTGTAGTATAATTTCTGAGTTGAAAGAGGTTTGAGTGATGGAAAATTCTTTAAGCGTATTCCATCACTCATTTTGATTACAAATTGGAGGAAAACATGAAATTAAGCAAAATGATATTCGTATATTGCCATTATCGCTCGCTGTGACCATGGTAAAACAACATTAGTAGACGAATTATTAAAACAATTAGAAACATTAGATGCACGCAAGAAATTATCAGAACGTAATGGACTCAAACGATATTGAACGTGAACGTGGTACTGATTTTTGCAAAAATACCGCTGTTCATATAGAAGGTACTCGTATTAACATCGTGATAATGCACCAGGACATGCGGACTTGGTGGAGAAGGCAGAACGTATCATGAAAATGGTGAGACGGTGTAGTTTTAGTTGAGATGCTCAGAGAACAGTGCTCAAAACACGTTTCGTATTGAAAAAGCATTGGACAACATTTAATACCAATCGTCAGTAGTTAATAAAATCGACCGTGACGCTGCTCGTCCAGAAGAAGTCGATGAGCTATTAGAATTATTTGATCGAATTAGGAGCAGATGATGATCACTCTAGAATTTCTGTAGTGTATGCTTCAGCCTTAAACGGAAACCTCAGCATGTCGATAATCCCAGACCAAGAACCAATAATGGACTATTTATTCGATACAATTATCGAACATGTCCTGCACCAATTGATAATTCAGATGAACCTTTACAATTCCAGTATCATTATTAGACTATAATGATTATGTAGGACGTACTGGTATCGGTCGTGTATTCCGTGAACTGCAAAAGCTAGACCAAGTATCTCTATTAAAATTAGATGGAACTAAGAAAAACTTCCGTGTTACAAAAATTATTTTGGTTTCTCTGGATTAAACCGTTTAGAAATCAATGAAGCAGCAGGGACTTAACTCGCTGCTCTCAGGATGGAAGATATCTCGTTGGGGAAACTGTAACACCAGTTGATGCACAAGAATCATTACAGTGTTACACATTGATGAACCAACATTACAGATCGACATTCTGACAAATAACTCACCATTTGCAGGATGTGAAGCGTAAATTTGTAACAGCACGTAAAATTAAAGAACGTTTAATGCGTGAATTACAAACAGACGTATCTTTTAAAAGTAGAACCAACGGATTCACCAGATGCATGGATTGTATCAGGGCGTGGAGAATTACACTTATCAATTTTAATTGAAAAATATGCGTCGAAGGATATGAATTACAAGTATCTCGTCCAGAAGTAATTATTAAAGAAATTGATGGCGTAAAATGTGAACCATTTGAACGTGTACAAATTGATACTCCAGAAGAATATATGGGTTCAATTATTGAATCATTAAGTAACCGTAAAGGTGAAATGCAAGATATGCAACATAGTGAAAATGGACAAGTTCGTATCGTATTCTTAATACCAGCTCTCGTGGATTATTAGGATATACAACAGAGTTCTTATCAATGACTCGTGGATACGGAATTATGAACACACATTCGATCAATATTTACCACTATATTGCTGCACATTGGCGGACGTAGAAATGGTGCATTAGTATCTACAGATACTGGTAAATCAACAACTACGGAATTATGGTGTAGAAGACCGTGGAGTTATCTTTGACTGAACCAGGTACAGAAATTTATGAAGGAAATGATTGTTGGGGGAACACTCTGTGAAAATGACTTAGCGGTTAATATTACGAAAGCAAAAACAACAAACAAATATTCGTTCAGCAACGAAAGACCAAACTTCTGTTATTAAAACACCGAAGAAATTATCATTAGAAGAATCATTAGAATTTTATCGATGATGAATATTGCGAAATCACACCAGAAACTATTCGTTTAAGAAAAACAAATCTTAAAACAAAGGTGAGCGTGAAAAAGCAAATAAACGTAAAAACAAGCGGAAGCTGAGAATAATTATTTATACCAGAGAAATTGACTTTGCTAATAGTAGCTACGGCGCAAGCAGCCTCGTTAAAACGAGTTCATTGCTAAAAATTTGAGCCTAAGGTCTCACTCTTTCCGGTGATAAAATCCATAATGGATTTTATCGCCAGAGCTACTATGCAAAAGTCATTTCTAGTTTTGAACGTGTTTTATAAGGGTACGAATATAAGGGCTCATCGACAAATTCTGTTGGTGGATCAAATTTAACACCAAATTAAGTCTTTAATTTTTAATAATAAGGTGAGAGAAACTGAAATATTTAGTCTATTGATGAATCCACCACAAACATAATCTATGAATGAAATCTAGTTTTAACTTTATAATGAGCAGGAGCATGTTATCCGCGATTAGCGGTTTGGGGCTGTGAAATTTGATATTATTTTTTTCGCTTCCCCCAATTCAACATGCCCATGGAGGCCTCATTGTCAAGTTAAAACGACTTATACAACCTCTTAAATCATAATGATTTTCTATTGACTGGGGTAAAGAAACACCTTTGATAATCTTAATTCTTAATTTCATATTCTCAAAAATTTCGATATCCATATGCCACACGTTTAATCACTTTAATGAAATTATTCGTTCCTTCAATAGCTCCATTGGAATATCCTGTCGTAAATGCTTCTATAAATCCCTATTCTTAAAACGTTTGAATACTTCAAACTTCTTCTTAAATTCATAAGGTAATTGTCTTGGAATCTCCCTTTATGCATGTCATCAAAACACCTCATAATCTTTCTTCTTGTAGGCTTTTTCTAAGTTCTTGAATGAAATCATATGCGTCTGATAACACTCATCAAAACTCAATAGTTTTTCCACTAATTGTGCTTGGGTGAGATGCGTTTTAAAGTGATAGTTATAGCGTAGCTTTTTCTTCATCCAATTCTTCACTTGGTTTTTAACAGTAGTTTCAGTAACGTTTTAATGTCTTCTGTTGTGTTGATTTAGCAGAGAATTGCTTCATAATTACAACTCGAAGTTGATTAAAATTACGATTCATATGTTGGACAATATGGAATCGATCTACTACGATAACAGCGTTTGGAAATACTGCTTTAATAAGGTTTTGATAAGAAGCATTCATATCCATCACTAAATATTTTACTTTTTAAACGTTGTTTACGGGAGAACTTCATAAAGAAAGAAATCAATTCATGAAGTGTTCTACCAGGTAAAATATCAATTAATTGGTGATTTTTCTCCATCTAAACAAATGAAATTCATTTTTCCCTTCTTGCGTTTTAACGCCTCTAAATTCATCTAAACAAAGCACTTTAGGTAAATAGTCATATCGTTGCATTGTTTTTTTATTTTAAACTTTTTCATCACTCTTTCGACTGTCTTGTCAGAAATTGAAAGAAGTTTGGCAATTGTTTTTCTAGAAAAAGTTTTCTTTTAAGTACAACATAATTTGGCACGCTAAATCATAAGAAATATTACTATTTTTTTAGGAACAAGAGGGCAATCTGTAACCCAAGTTTTTACGACAATCTTTTACAGATAAATCGTTGTACTTTTAATTCTAAAAGAGTTTTATTCCCTGCATAGATGTGGAATTCTAATTTTATGTTCCATTGGAGAATGTTTAATGACATTTTTACTAGAACAATATGGACAAGAAGTACAAGTATTTGTCCAAGTTCCTTTAACTTTATGAACAATTTTCGTGGTTTTCTGTCACCGTTTCTAACCAATTTTCATCCGCAATAAAATTTTTTCTGTTAATCCTAGTAATTTTTCGTATACAATAGTCCATGAGAGAAATCCTCCTTTGATTGGTTTTTGGTCGACTTAATCATAACCTGGATTTCTTTTTGTATAGTAAAAATCCTGTCGGTGATTTCTCACCAACAGGATTTGTCGAACAACTAATATAAGTTGACTTTTGCTTTATAGTAGCTACGGCGTGAGAAGCCTCGTTGAAAACGAGTTTCATTGCTAAAGCTATTATGCAAAAGTCGTTTTTTATTTTTATCTATTTGATAAATTTAGTTAAACTTTTTCACAATTTCAAAGCGTATAATTTGACAAATTTCGGGGTACAATTATAAAGTACATTTAGTTGTACGTTGAGTAATTTTGAGTAAAAACAATTGATGATTGAATTGGAAAAATCCCTTGAAAAAGTTTGAGAATTATTTTTGCCCTGAAATTAAAAATAGTTATAGTTAGAACAGTAGTTTTCAATGGATTCTTTGTAAAGAGTCCTTTTTATTTTTGTGAGAGAATACAAAAGTAATAAATGGGAGAAGTCTGACAATAGTCAATTTTGATTAGATTCATAATCAGAGTGTTTGGATGAGGAAATAAAATTTGTTATGAGGTTAATAAATAGAATAGGAGAAAAATAAAAAGTGTTTAATAGAAAAGATTATAAAAGAAAAACAATTACGTTATTCAATTAGAAAAGTGAGTTTTGGGGCTGCATCAGTGGTGATATCAGCCTTATATTTATTAATGGGGAATGCAGCAGTTTCTGCGAGTGAAGTTCAAGCAGTAAATGGAGAACAAAAACACTGTTACAAATAAAGAAGAAGCAAAGAAAATGAAAAAGCGGACAGAAGAAACAGAGAGTAAAAAGGGAGAAACTTTAGATAAAAACAAGCTTAACAAAATTAATTGAAGAAATTGAAGGTAAGTTTGCTAAAGGTACTTACGCTAACAAAACAGAAGAAAGTGTGAATCAATTAAAAACAGCTTTAGATGAAGCAAAATCTGTATTAAACAATGCAAAAACACAAGCTGAATTAACACAAGCACACGCAAAATTTAATTGTAGCAACAACAAAATTACAAACAAAAACCTGAAGAGAAAAAAAGAAGCACCAGCAGTAGATACGACAAATGGAAAAAGCTACTGTAGGTAAAAAGCAACAAACACTGAGAAAGCATCAAACTCTAACTCAATCGCAAACTCAGGTTCTAGAGATGAACGTAATGGAAAAAGAAATGGATAAAAATACGCCATTCCGTACAGATGTAGCTACAACGGATACTCATGCCAATAATGAAGCAGGCGTTAGTATTATAAATGGTAACTTTGAAGAAGGAACAGTTAAACCTACGGGAAATGAAAAAATTGTAACAAATGATGCGAGTAATGTTGTTGGATGGAAGGTTGTTGATTCTAAACAAACTGAAATTCCAATTGCTAATTCAAGTAAAAAGACTAGCGTGGGTTACAGCTGGTTCTATTGATTGGAATCATCCTTATGGAGTTGTAATGGCTGGGTATAGAAGTCTTAAAACAGGTAATAATCCAGGGACAGATAAAGTAGACACAATCGGCAAAAATTTATCAAGATATAAAAGTCACTCCTGGTTCTGAAGTGTTAGTGAAAATACCGCACAACAAGTTTTTGGTAATGGATATGGTTTTTCTACTGTAAAAATGACAGTTAAGAATCTTGATACGGGGAAGTATATTATACTGGGAAGCCAAATGAATTATCAGGTTTTTTTCTGATGGTCTAGCATTTATCAATGTTCCAAAAATGTAACTAAGATTAGATTAGAATTTGAAGATGCTGATAATTTTACGCATAGTCATCAAGATTATGATGATTCTTTTATATCAAAAATGGAACTAAATTATACCCTGGTGGTATTTTAAGCAATGTTAGGGTGAATACCGGTGCCTATGTTAGTTGCTAAAGACAATCAAACGAAATATGAAGTGACGTCCAGTTCGAGAGATGTGACTACGACCAGTAAAGAGATAACGGTTAAAGTTGAAAATAAAGGGTGGGAATCTACCGACAGTGGAGTTAAATATAAAGTGGATCTTCCACAAGGAGTAACTGTAACGTATAATGGAAAAACGTATAGCGAAAAATGGAACTTGATTTAGGGTCAATTGGTGATAAAAAGAGAAGACATTTAAATATACAGTTAATATTCCAGCGGGAACACCGAGTATCACGAATTTAGTGGGAAGAGTAGAATATAAAACATGGCAAAAATAGTCAAGCTGTACCATATGGAGAAACGAAAACAGGAGTTGTTCCAATTCCAGATCAAAATGTGGAATTAAAAATGTTTAAAACTGAATTGAAACAGCTGTTGCTGGAGCAGCTAATTTAAATCAGAACAAATATACTCCAGAATCATGGAAAAATTTCAAGATGAAATTACAAAAGCAAGAGAAATTTTAAATGAAGAACAGAAAAATGTTCCTGTTAATAAACGTAAGAGCCAAAGTGAGATTAATAAACAAGTCGATTTGTTGAGAGCAAAACAAAATAGTTTAACGATTGCAGCTACGACGACTGAAAAATAATTTATCAGCTAAAGTAGCTGAGTTAACAAAGGCATCAACAGAAAAACAAAAACACCAAAGAGTATTGATAAATATAATGAAGAGTTTAAAAAGTTTGAACAAGATTACAATTCGATAAAAACAGAAGTATCGAATATTATAGCTAAAGGGAATAATGCAACCAAAGCAGAGGTAGATACGGCATTAAGCTAAGGTAGCTGAAATAAAAAAGAAAATTAGATACAGCTGCAGGATTGTTAGTTGATAAAGGAAATAAGACAGAGTTAGAAAAAGCAGTAAGAGAAGAATCCACTGTTAAAGGAAACTTTAAGTATTATAATGCAGACAAAAACGAAAAGGGATGCGTATGATTCAGCGATTACGAAAGGAAATACTGTAATAAACGATCAAAAATGCGACGCAAGACCAAGTAGATGCAGCCTTAAGAGCTATCACAGAAGCTAAAGCAGCATTAACTGAGCCGCAACAAACAAAGAAGCATTACGAGAAGCATCAACAACAGATGCTGAAAGAACAAAAACAACGGATGCGAAGTACTACAACGAAAAAGATCCAGCGAAGAAACAAGCACATGACAACGCAGTATCAGCAGCCGCAGGAGTGCTTTTCAAATAACAATGCGACACAAGACCAAGTAGATGCAGCCTTAAGAGCTATCACAGAAGCTAAAAGCAGCATTAACTGGAGCCGCAACAAACAAAGAAGCATTACGAGAAGCATCAACAACAGATGCTGAAAGAACAAAAACAACGGATGCGAAGTACTACAACGAAAAAGATCCAGCGAAGAAACAAGCATACGACAACGCAGTATCAGCAGCCGCAGGAGTGCTTTTCAAATAACAATGCGACACAAGACCAAGTAGATGCAGCCTTAAGAGCTATCACAGAAGCTAAAGCAGCATTAACTGGAGCCGCAACAAACAAAGAAGATTACGAGAAGCATCAACAACAGATGCCGAAAGAACAAAAACAACGGATGCGAAGTACTACAACGAAAAAGATCCAGCGAAGAAACAAGACACGACAACGCAGTATCAGCAGCCGCAGGAGTGCTTTTCAAATGACAATGCGACACAAGACCAAGTAGATGCAGCCTTAAGAGCTATCACAGAAGCTAAAGCAGCATTAACTGGAGCCGCAACAAACAAAGAAGTATTACTGAGAAGCATCAACAACAGATGCTGAAAAGAACAAAAACAACGGATGCGAAGTACTACAACGAAAAAGATCCAGCGAAGAAAACAAGCATACGACAACGCAGTATCAGCAGCCGCAGGAGTGCTTTTCAAATGACAATGCGACACAAGACCAAGTAGATGCAGCCTTTAAGAGCCATCACAGAAGCTAAAGCAGCATTAACTGGAGCCGCAACAAACAAAGAAGCATTACGAGAAGCATCAACAACAGATGCTGAAAGAACAAAAACAACGGATGCGAAGTACTACAACGAAAAAGATCCAGCGAAGAAACAAGCATACGACAACGCAGTATCAGCAGCCGCAGGAGTGCTTTTCAAATAACAATGCGACACAAGACCAAGTAGATGCAGCCTTAAGAGCTATCACAGAAGCTAAAGCAGCATTAACTGGAGCCGCAACAAACAAAGAAGCATTACGAGAAGCATCAACAACAGATGCCGAAAGAACAAAAACAACGGATGCGAAGTACTACAACGAAAAAGATCCAGCGAAGAAACAAGCATACGACAATGCAGTATCAGCAGCCGCAGGAGTGCTTTCAAATGACAATGCGACACAAGACCAAGTAGATGCAGCCTTAAGAGCCATCACAGAAGCTAAAGCAGCATTAACTGGAGCCGCAACAAACAAAGAAGCATTACGAGAAGCATCAACAACAGATGCTGAAAGAACAAAAACAACGGATGCGAAGTACTACAACGAAAAAGATCCAGCGAAGAAACAAGCATATGACAACGCAGTATCAGCAGCCGCAGGAGTGCTTTTCAAATAACAATGCGACACAAGACCAAGTAGATGCAGCCCTAAGAGCTATCACAGAAGCTAAAGCAGCATTAACTGGAGCCGCAACAAAACAAAGAAGCATTACGAGAAGCATCAACAACAGATGCCGAAAGAACAAAAACAACGGATGCGAAGTACAACAACGAAAAGATCCAGCGAAGAAACAAGCATATGACAACGCAGTATCAGCAGCTGCAGGAGTGCTTTTCAAATGACAATGCGACACAAGACCAAGTAGATGCAGCCTTAAGAGCCATCACAGAAGCTAAAAGCAGCATTAACTGGAGCCGCAACAAACAAAGAAGCATTACGAGAAGCATCAACAACAGATGCTGAAAGAACAAAAACAACGGATGCGAAGTACTACAACGAAAAAAAGATCCAGCGAAGAAACAAGCATATGACAACGCAGTATCAGCAGCCGCAGGAGTGCTTTCAAATAACAATGCGACACAAGACCAAGTAGATGCAGCCTTAAGAGCTATCACAGAAGCTAAAGCAGCATTAACTGGAGCCGCAACAAACAAAGAAGCATTATGAGAAGCATCAACAACAGATGCCGAAAGAACAAAAACAACGGATGCGAAGTACTACAACGAAAAAGATCCAGCGAAGAAACAAGCATATGACAACGCAGTATCAGCAGCCGCAGGAGTGCTTTCAAATAACAATGCGACACAAGACCAAGTAGATGCAGCCTTAAGAGCCATCACAGAAGCTAAAGCAGCATTAACTGGAGCCGCAACAAACAAAGAAGCATTACGAGAAGCATCAACAACAGATGCTGAAAGAACAAAAACAACGGATGCGAAGTACTACAACGAAAAAGATCCAGCGAAGAAAACAAGCATATGACAACGCAGTATCAGCAGCCGCAGGAGTGCTTTCAAATGACAATGCGACACAAGACCAAGTAGATGCAGCCTTAAGAGCCATCACAGAAGCTAAAGCAGCATTAACTGGAGCCGCAACAAAACAAAGAAGCATTACGAGAAGCATCAACAACAGATGCTGAAAGAACAAAAACAACGGATGCGAAGTACTACAACGAAAAGATCCAGCGAAGAAACAAGCATATGACAACGCAGTATCAGCAGCCGCAGGAGTGCTTTTCAAACTAACAATGCGACACAAGACCAAGTAGATGCAGCCTTAAGAGCCATCACAGAAGCTAAAGCAGCATTAACTGGAGCCGCAACAAACAAAGAAGATTACGAGAAGCATCAACAACAGATGCCGAAAGAACAAAAACAACGGATGCGAAGTACTACAACGAAAAAGATCCAGCGAAGAAACAAGCATACGACAACGCAGTATCAGCAGCGCAGGAGTGCTTTTCAAATGACAATGCGACACAAGACCAAGTAGATGCAGCCTTAAGAGCCATCACAGAAGCTAAAGCAGCATTAACTGAGACGCAACAAACAAAGAAGCATTACGAGAAGCATCAACAACAGATGCTGAAAGAACAAAAACAACGGATGCGAAGTACTACAAACGAAAAAGATCCAGCGAAGAAACAAGCATATGACAACGCAGTATCAGCAGCCGCAGGAGTGCTTTTCAAAATAACAATGCGACACAAGACCAAGTAGATGCAGCCTAAGAGCCATCACAGAAGCTAAAGCAGCATTAACTGGAGCCGCAACAAACAAAGAAGCATTACGAGAAGCATCAACAACAGATGCTGAAAGAACAAAAAACAACGGATGCGAAGTACTACAACGAAAAAGATCCAGCGAAGAAACAAGCATATGACAACGCAGTATCAGCAGCCGCAGGAGTGCTTTTCAAATAACAATGCGACACAAGACCAAGTAGATGCAGCCTTAAGAGCTATCACAGAAGCTAAAGCAGCATTAACTGGAGCCGCAACAAAACAAAGAAGTATTACGAGAAGCATCAACAACAGATGCTGAAAGAACAAAAACAACGGATGCGAAGTACTACAACGAAAAAGATCCAGCGAAGAAACAAGCATACGACAATGCAGTATCAGCAGCCGCAGGAGTAAAGCTTTCAAATAACAATGCGACACAAGACCAAGTAGATGCAGCCTTAAGAGCCATCACAGAAGCTAAAGCAGCATTAACTGAGCCGCGACAGACAAAGCACAATTAATGAATAATAATGACGTATTAAATGATTTAATCCAAGAAGATCCAACAAAAGGAAAAAAACTAAAAGCAACAATCGATGAATATAAAAAGTAAAAGAAGAATCAGAAAAACTTTTTAAAAGAAATAAAAAAAGTTATCGATAATAAAAATGCTTCACAGATTGAAGTTAACAAAGCTTTAGAAATGGCGATTAAGGCAAAAGATTCTTTAGAAAATGCGAAAAATCTTTATTAGATGCTGTAGAAGCTGAGAAGTTGTTGAAACGTTAGCAAATGAAAAAATTGTTAGCATTAAAGCAGATAAAAACTTTCTGTTCAAGAAAAAGAAAAATCAATTGACAGAGTTGAGAGATTAAAGAAAAGCATTAGAGGAAATCGATAAGTCTAAAAACAAATAGAAATCGATAAAGCTTTTACGTACATTCCTATACCAAATGGATCAAGATACATTAGTCTTTGATCTTCCAGAATTGAAGGTTGAAGAAGCTTTACAAGCATCTGTTACTGGAACAGTAATAGCTGAACGCGGTGAGGCGATTCGTCAAGCTGATATCATTGCTAAACTAAACTTACCTGAGAGTGTTACAGTCATTAGTGTAGACTTACCTGATACAAATACATTAGGTAGAACATTTGCTAAAGTAACGTTAAGATTACCTGATGGAACAGAAGCAACGGTATTTGTCCCAGTTGAAGTTGTTGAAAGCTCTAAAGAGGATAAACAACAAAATAATACTCAAGAAGATTCAAAAACCAAAAGTAGTACCTTCTAATAATTCAGAACAACCTCACTGTAACTCAAACGGAAGATGTAAAAGAAAATCCTTCAAATACATCTCAAGAATCAAAAAGCTTCAAATCAAAAAGTATTACCAAATACTGGTACGGGTAATGAAATTTCAATCTTTGGTTCAGTAGCAATGACTGTAGTAGCAAGTCTAGGTCTTGTAGCTACATCAAAGAAAAAGAAGAAGAGTAATATTAGAATAAAAAGTTCTATAATGATTCGACAAATCCTGTTGGTGAGAAATCACCGACAGGATTTTTATAAATATATTTGTATAGATCCTTTTCAAGAATTCCTGTTAGAAGTATAATGAATGGTATTAAAGGGGAGAAGTTTATGAATGAAGTAGATGTATATCAAACATTTATAGAAGCTGAAAAATTTTACTATGACAAGTTTTGGTTAGAGTTATTGGAATAGCTTTAACATTATTCTTTTTGCTGGTGATGCTTTTGTATGCGAATAAAAAGCAAAAGATTATTAGTCTTCTATTAACAATTTTTAATCATTCCAACTGGAATATATTTAGGGAGAAATTTTGTAAACTACCATTCTACCATTCAGTGGATGAGCCAACTCAACCCCAGCTGTGCGTGAGTATGTACGAAAGCCATTTTCAAAAGAACATTATTCTGTTGTTGAACAGGAAAGTTATCGTAGAAAAATAATCCCAATCAATATCCTGACCAATTGTATCAAAAGACTCAACTTCAAGAAGAATCGTTTATCTAGGAAAGGATAGAAATTTTTATTTATGTTCAAATGGGGAATGATTCTTATAAACTATCGAAAAATCTATTAGAAATACGGGATACAGTTTCTTCAGCTAGTAGAATTGCTACACAGTATGTTCTAAAGGATAATAGATTTATACAAGAAGGATTTTGTAGATGAATCAACTATTTTCTTAGAAAAAAATTGTGATTCCAAAAGAATTAGAAAGTTTAGAAGTTGACGCTTCAATCGCTAACGCTTTTAAAATCTAGTAATAAAAAAGATGGGGGACATGGACGATTTCATAAAGACTAAAAAACGAGACGATTTAATCGTCTCGTTTTCTATAAGTATTCAATTTTTCAAGTATCATTTGTCCAATTCGTTCGATATCTCTTTGAGTACCACGTAATTCAAATTCATCTAATACAGGAAGTGGAATCAGCTCAGAATACTGGCGAGCGGTTAAACAAAAATTGCTTGTTAAAGTTTCGATTTCACTACCGACAATGCCAAAACATTTTTGTAATTGTCATTGTAGACAAGAAAGTCTCAAGAGGATTGGTGAGAATTTCAGTATAGCCTGTATCTACACCATTTCCACCTTCTAAATAAGTGGAAGAAAATGCAATCGTAGGTTGTTCTAATTCAAAAATTCTGTATGATCCCTGAATGATGTCTTTTAACATTGATTAATTGGATTTGTAAAGAGGATTGTTGAAATTTAAAATACTCGACTAATTTTGTGACAAAACTATGAGTATTGCCTGTTAAACCAATATATGCAATGGTTAATGATTGAGTCATATGATCCCTCCTTGATGTAAGTATGATAGCACATGATAAAAACCAATGGAGTTTTAAAAGGAATGTAAAAAGAGTGTTATCTCAATTTTTTTGAAAATGTGAAAATACATAAGACCTGCTTTTTCAAAAACTGTAAAATCGGCTATAATACTAAAGAAACGTTTAAGAAAAATATAGAAGTGGAGATATATACATGTCAAATCAATTAGCTGCAGAAGTTTCTTCACGTAAGACTTTTGCCATTATTTCTCACCCGGATGCGGGGAAAACAACGATTACTGAACAATTATTATTATATGGTGGAGCGATTCGTCAAGCAGGGTACTGTTAAAGGGGAAAAAGACTGGTAAATTCGCAAAAATCAGACTGGATGGAAATTGAAAAACAACGTGGGATTTCTGTAACGAGTTCTGTGATGCAAGTGGAATATGATGGGAATCATATTAATATCGTGGATACACCAGGGCACGAAGATTTCTCTGAAGATACGTATCGTACATTAATGGCTGTAGATAGTGCAGTCATGGTCATTGACAGTGCCAAAGGGATTGAGCCTCAAACGAAGAAATTATTCGAAGTTTGTAGTATGCGTGAGTTCAATTTTTACATTTATTAATAAATTAGACCGTGATGGTCGTGGAACCATTAGAGTTGATTGCTGAATTAGAAGAAGTATTAGGCATTGATGCTTATCCAATGAACTGGCCAATGGGGATGGGAAAACATTTTTAGGACTATACGATATTTATAATAAGCGTGTAGAATTAATGCATCCGGAAGAAAAATGGGGATAATGACTTCTTACCATTGAATGAAGATGGAGAAGTTGAAGGATTATGCGTTCAAACAATCTACTTTATATGAACAAGCTATTGAAGATGCTCAATTATTATTAGAAGCAGGAAATGACTTTAGTGAAGAAGCAATTGCGAATGAAAAATTAACACCAGTATTCTTTGGTTCTGCCTTAACAGGTTTTGGTGTACAAACATTTTTAGATGCCTTTGTGGATTTTTGCGCCAAGTCCTTCAGCTAAGAAAACAGAATCTGGTGAAAAAGTTGAACCATTAGAAGAACAATTTAGTGGATTTATTTTTCAAAAATTCAAGCAAACATGAATCCAGCTCACCGAGATCGTATTGCGTTTGTACGAATTTGTTCGGGAGAATTTACACCGGAATGGATATTACCGTCAATCGTTCTCAAAAAGAAAAATGAAATTATCTCATACAACGCAATTTATGGCAGATTCTCGTGAAACCGTAAAAGCAGCGGTTGCTGGAGATATTATCGGTTTATATGATACAGGGAATTTCCAAATTGGAGATACGATTTATAGTGGAAAACAAGCGATTCAATTTGAACCACTGCCACAATTTACACCAGAATTATTCAATAAAAGTGGCTGCAAAAATGTGATGAAAGCAAAAATCATTCCATAAAGGAATTGAGCAATTGGTGCAAGAAGGAGCTATCCAATTATATAAAACTTACCATACTGGTGAATATATTCTTGGAGCAGTTGGTCAACTACAATTTGAAGTATTCCAATACCGTTTAATGAATGAATATAATGCGGAAGTAGTGATGACACCAATTGGTAGCAAAATTGCTCGTTGGATTGATGAAGCGGACTTAGATCCAAATATGTCTTCAAGCCGTAACTTATTATGTCGAGATAGATTCGATCAGCCAGTTTTCTTATTTGAAAATCAATTTGCCTTAAATTGGTTTAAAGATAAACATCCATCGATTGAATTAAAATCATTATTCTAATGAAAACTTAGCCGTAGAGGAAGAAATAGAATGTTTCTTTCTCTACGGTTTTCTTTAAGTGTTTCATAAGTTTAGGGAAATCTAACTGATTTTCAAGCGAAAATGTGATACACTAATGCAGTAGGAGTTGGAGATTATGAAAAAGAAAGCAAATATTAAAACAAAATGCCATTCGTATGGTAGAACGTCAAAAAAAGTTCAGTATCAAAATTTTTGAATATGAATGGGATGAAGAACATTTAGATGCTGTTCATGTGAGTGAACAAATGGGTGTTTCAGTAGATCAAGTTTACAAAACAATTGTATTACATGGAGATAAAACTGGTTATTTAGTAGCTTGTGTTGCAGCAGACCATGAATTGAATTTAAAAGCTCTAGCAAAAGCATCTAAAAAAATAAAAAGTAGAACTAATTCCAGTATCTCAATTAGAAAGTTTAACAGGATATATTCGAGGGGGATGTTCACCTGTCGGAATGAAGAAAAAGTTTTCCAACTTATATTGACTTACGTGCTAAAAGAACAAGAGACTATTCGAGTTTCAGCAGGTAAGAGAGGAATACAAATGGAATTAACACCACAAGATTTACAACAGCTAACTAGAGCAGAATGGTTTGACAATCTAGAAAAATTAATAAGAAAGGAATTTTTATGAGCGAAGTAAAAAGAAGAAACAACTGTGAATGAATTAAATGAAGTGTTAGAAGAAATCGTCACACCTCAAGAACAGGAAGTAGAACGTGTCGTATTTTTGGGTAGACGAAACTCATGTCAAAAATTAAAGAAGTACATTATGAAATTGTTGAAGATTATCGTGAAGGTTTTGAATTAGATGCCTTTAATGCACGTTATCAAGATATTTTTGACAAATATGAGTATATTGTTGGCGATTGGGGACATGAAAAATTACGTCTAAAAAGGATTTTTATGAGTCAAAAATAGACTATCAACTCCAGATAAGGATATTGCTTACCCTACAAGATTATATATATGAATTTTGTAATTTTGAGGTGCCGTTATTTTTGTATTAAAGAGAGATCCAAACGTAAAACCAGTTGTTCTAGAAGATGAAGGAATTCCAAAACGTCCAAAAATAAACAACAAAAAGAAATAATAAGCGTTTTAATAATGAACGAGTGGAAGACAAGAACTTTAAAGGAAATACGCAAAAATAATCGTTTTACACCTAAAAACGTAATTTTGATATGAAAGAAAGCACCAAAACAAGATTTTTGGACTGAAAGAAATGACGCATAAAAGAAAGTTTGCATATGGATCATAAGCAATCTTCACCACAACCATTGAAAAACAAACGTCAGGACGTAATTTCTCAATGAAAAGAAGTGGAACAAACAAAATATCAAAAATACACCAATGAAACAAAAATAATCATCCTAATAAAGAGATTTGATATTCGAGAAAAACCACAAAAAGAGGAAATAAGCATGTACAAAGCATATTTTATTGATTTAGATGGAACAATGTACAAAGGAAAAAGAACGTATTCCAACAGCAGAAGAGTTTATTCGTCGTCTGCAACAAGCCAATATTCCATTTTTATTTGTAACGAATAATGCTACAAAAACACCACAACAAGTTGCTGATAATTTGAGAGAAAATTATGGAGTAGAAGTGACTAAAAATGAAGTATATACCAGTGGAGTAGCAGCTATGGACTTTTTAGAAAGTCAAAACTTTGGCAAAAAAATTAATGATTGTCGGAGAAGAAGCATTCAAAAACTCAAGCAGTAGAAAGAGGATATGAACTTGTAGGGAAAAATCCAGATGTCGTTTTTACAGTCACTAAATCGTGATACAACTTATGCTGAATTAGAAGCTGCCACTTTAGCCATTCGTGCAGGTGCAAAATTTGTTGTAACAAATATCGACTCTAATCTTCCAAGTGAAAAAGGATTTATTCCAGGATCAGGTTCTATTACAGCATTTTTAAAAATGTCTACACAACAAGATCCAATTGTGATGGGAAAACCAAGTAGTATTATTATGGAATCAGCTTTGAACTATTTAAATCAACAATATCCAAACCAACAGTTTTACAAAAGAAGATATTGCAATGGTTGGAGATAATTATAATACAGATATTCAAGCTGGGATTCAGTATGGAATGGATACTTTAATGGTTTTAACAGGATTTTCTACAAGAGAAGATTTAGAAGGAGTCGCTCAACCTACGCATCTAGTGAATAATTTAAGTGAGTGGAAGGTATAAGGATGTCTACAAGCATTAGAAGATGGAGTTTTTCGATTGTGTTGGCATTGTTCTTATTGAGTACAGCGATTACCTTTGTCATCTTTTTGAACCACTATTTCAAGGTGTGATTCTATTATTTGGCTTTAGAACAGCATAGTGGAATTTCTACGCAAACATTAATGGAGAAATTATCATGTATTAATTTCTTATTTAACAAGACCTTGGATTAAAGAATTAGTGATGCCAGATTTTCCAAGTTCTCCTCAAGGACTATTTCACTTTTTGAAGAAGTGAAACGATTATTTATGGTGAATTTTCATCGTTGTAGTTGTTTCTACGATTATTTCATTTATTGGGATAAAATGGTTTAAAAAAGAAAGAAAATTGTTTCTATTACTCTACTCCATTAAAAGGAATATTATATGCAACACTATTATTTGTCGTCATGTTTAGTGAGCTTTTTCGATTTTATATTTTGTAAAATTCCATGAATTATTTTTCCATAATTCAGCATGGATATTTTGATCCACAATTAGATCCCATTATTGAAGTATTGCCAGAAGAATTTTTTATGATTTGCTTTTTAATCGTATTTCTATGGCTTGTCTTTGGGATTATGAGGGATACGGAGATGGATTCGAAAGCAAGAACAGATGTAATTATAAGTATAAAATTTCGTGATTATCTATCGTTTAGAGATGACTTTAAGCGATAGGTATTTTTACACTTCTTTTACACTTTTGTCATACTCAAAAATTAAAAACATGGTATGATAACGAGGAGAGAATAATGACCGAGGGAGAAAGTATGAAAATATCAGTAGTGATTCCTTTTTATAATGAGGAAAGAATGATTGAAAAATGTACAGTGAATTAGTTTATGTATTGAAATCAACAAACAAAAGAAGAATTTGAAATTATTTTAATTGATGATGGAAGTAAAGATAAAACTTTTGAAAAAAATAGTAGAAATTGCCAAAAATGATGATAGAGTTCGTTATTTGAGTTTTTAGTCGTAACTTTGGGAAAAGAAGCTGGAACCATTGCTGGATTACAATATGCAACGGGTGAAGCTGTTATTTTAATGGATGGAGATTTACAACATCCACCTGCACTCGTTCCTCAAATGATTGAAGCGTATCGTGAAGGATATGATGTCGTTAGTGGTCGTAGAACAAGAACGGGTGAAAGCCAGTTTCGTACTTTTTAGCGAATCGTTTTTTTATAAATTAGCGAACCGACTAATGGATACGCGTTTAACAGATGGAATTTCTGAGTTTCGATTATTTAGTCGAAAAGCAGTACGAGCAATTTTGTCTTTGAATGAATATAATCGTTTTTCAAAAGGACTTTTCTCATGGATTGGTTTTCAAGGAAAAAGTAATTGAATATGAAAATCATGTTCGTGAGATTGGAGAAACAAAATATTCTTTAAAATTCTCATGGAATTATGCGATTCAAGGGATTTTATCATTTAATGATAAACCATTACGTGCGTGTATTAATTTAGGACTGGGTTGTTTATTAACTATCTGTGCTATATATCGTATGGATGTTTATTAAATATATGATTGATCCAAGTTCCTTAGTGAGTGGCTATTTTTACAACGATTTTTTTGCAGTTGTCTTACTAGGGGAATTCAGTTAATCTCTATTGAGTGTTAGGAGAGTATATCGGGAAAATTTATTATGAAGTGAAAAACGTCCTCATTATTTAGTGGATAAAACGAATTTTTGAGGAGGAGAAAGATGAGTAAAAAGAAAGTAATTTACTTAACGAGTTTCTTCCTACCAATTGGCATTATGCTTGTTTTCATGGATCATTAATGGATTTTTCCATTTGGTGCAAAATCACTGATGGCAGTGGATTTTAATGCGCAATATATCGGCTTATATGCATATTTGAAACATCTCTTTTTAATGGAGATTGGAATAGCTTTTTCTATTCCTTTCAAAAATCCATTGGTGGAGGAATGTTGGGGATTTGGGGATTTAATTTAATTAGTCCGTTTAATCTATTGTATTTCTTTTTCAGAACAAAATTTTTCAATGGGCAGTCATGTTAACCATTGGTCTTCGATATGGAGTGATGGGACTTACTTGGACACATGTGAAAAAGATATAATGGTTTAGAAAAATCCAGCATTTCTACCTATTTTTGGAAGTTTATATGCTTTGAATGGGTTTTAATGTCAGTTATCAAAATGAATCCTATTTTTATGATGGGATGATTATGTTGCCACTTGTATTAATGGGTGTAGAAGAAGTATTGGATAGAACAGGTGCTAAACGGTATGTTCTATTGTTAGCCTATAGCGTTATTACTGCATTTTTACATGGGATATATGATTTGTATTTTTTTGTAGTTATCTGTGCATTATTTTATTTATTCAAATCAAAAGATAGAACGTTTAAACAAGGATTCATTCAATTGCTTCAACTGAGGATTCTATTCTATTTTAGCGGTCGGTTTGGTGGCCTTTATTATTGTTCCAATTTTGATGAGCTTAGTTTCTACGAAAGGTGGACTTGAAAGTACATTATTATTTGAATGGAAATTACAAATTGATCCTTTTGATATTTTTTCTAAATTATTTTTAGGTGCATTTGATAATTCTTCTTGGCCAGCAGGTCCAAACTACCAAATATTTATGTGGGTTCACTAGGAATGATAGGAACAGTTTATTATTTCTTAAGTTCTAAATTTCAAAAAGAGAGAAAATAGCTTCTTTAGGAGTCTTAATTGTTTTTATCCTCTTGTGTTCATGAGTTTACGAGTAAATTATGGCATATGGGACAAAATCCAGCAGGATTCTTTTTTATCGCTTCTCTTGGATTATGGCATTTTTCTTCGTTTATCTAGCTTATTTATCCTTAAGAGAAGTAGAGCAATTAAATTGGAAAAATCACTAGTAATTGCTGGAGTCATGATTTTTGATTTTTCATTTTAGTGATGACAAGACAGTATTCCTTCTTAATTGTTCCACAAAAAAATTGCGACATTGGCATTAATTTTTTGTGATGTTATCTATTTTAGTATGGCCACAAATCCATAAAAAGATGGGTCTTTTTGGCAGCAGTCACAGCAATTGAATTAATGATGAATGCAACGATTGTTCAATCGAGAGTGGGGTATACGGATGCATATAAATATCAAGATGCTGTAAAACAATTACAAACAGCAGTAGCTCCAATTCGACCAAATGATAAGGATTTTTATCGCATTCATGGAAGTTTCCATTTAAGTAAAAATGATCCATTTATGGCGGACTATCCAGAATGTCTGTTTTTAGCTCCAATCTTGAAAAATTCCACAAGAGATTTATTTGAACAATTAGGCAATACCGGCATTAATGCGACGACCTATTATTATGGAACACCATTAAGTGATGCGTTATTCAGTTTAAAATATTGATGACGCCTAAGCCAGTCTATACGAAGGATTATCCAGATACAAGTAAAATGTATGTATTTGGAAAATATGACCTCGTTTAGATATTACAGAAAAATACTCCTGTAGTTTATGAAGAGAGAGAACAGAAGTATTTCAAATTCCACAAACTCTTCCAATAGCATTTGAGTGAATGAAAAATTAGCTTCATTAGAATTAAGAATGAATCAACCGATTCAAAACTATAATAAAATTACAGCAGCTCAATTAGGAGAAGACGTTAAATATTTGGAGATGTTAGCAGCAAATGAAATTACAACAGATAATTTTTTAGCAGTTGAAAGAGCCGAGACATATCAAAAGAATTGATTCTTCAAAACCAGCTAGCATAACATACCATTTTACTCCTCAAACAGATGAAGAGTATTGGATCACTTTACCAACACGTTTTTCAAGAAATGATAAAAATAATATTAAGATGTATCTCAATGGAGAGGAATATCACTTCAAATAATTATCAAGCGACTCAATTAGTAAATATTGCTTCTCAGTCCCAAGGAAAGTCTATTGAATTTAAGATTGAAGTGAATACAGATGAAGAATATACTTTTACTGGTATTAGATTAGCAAAAACTTATCGTTCAGTAGCAAATCAATTTATTCAAGAACGCCAAAATCAAGCAATACAGTTAACCCATTGGGATAACTCTCATATTCGTGGAACAGTTACGATTACAGATGATAGTAGTGTCATGTTTACTTCGATTCCATACGATAAAGGATGGACTGTAAAAGTGGATGGAAAAGATGTTGAAACAAGAAAGATTTGGAATAGTTTACTAGGATTTGAGATTTCTAGTGGAGAACATACGATTGAATTAAGCTTTATTCCAGAAGGATGGATTGCAGGAGTAGGGGTTTCTATCGTATCATTGATTGTATTCCTAGGATTGATTTATAAGAAATGGGTTTAATATTTAGAATAAAACTTTAATATATGTAGTAATGGACGCCAGCAGCTTCGCAAAGCGAATCTCATGGCTAAACTTTTGAGCCTAGGTCTCGAAGTTTAGTAAAAGAAGCCACAAATTGTTGTGGCTTCTTTTTACGTATGCTACTAATATAAGTCTTTTTCTTTACTTATGGTTCTTAAAAATTCTTTTGAGGTCGTTTAGGCTGATATCGCTACTGTTTGATAAAGTTTCTTGTAATTGACCGTCTTTAAAAACTAGTAAAGTAGGAATAGAATCAATATGATACTGTTCTGCAAACTTCGCTAATTCATCCGTCTTATTTTTCCGTATCAATATAATAAATTGTAGCATTAATACTTCTTGCAGCCTTTCTTAATTTTTGGAGCAAACTCCTACAATAAGGACAAGTTTCACGTCCAATATAAACAAAACGAATCTGTCTCTTTTAGATCCTTCATATTTTCTTGAATTCTTGAATTATCTAGTTCAACAAAAATGACGTGTTGCTTGAACATACTCACTGGAACGATAAACCAAAAGTATTGTCATTTGAAAACATAGACACGAGGATTAATGATAGACATCATGAAAAAAAGAGCGCAATAAATGAAACTATGAATCTTTTTCGTGGACTCCATGTTTTAAAAATAATCTTTTTATGAATAGAAAATAATATCCTGATGCTACAATGTATTGAAAGGAGAGCCACAGGATTGAAAAACTCACTGACAAAATAACTAAATATCATATAAGCTAAAAAATAATTAAGAATACATAATCACCCTTTTAGTTAAAAAATTTATTCTTAGACATTACTCCCAACTCCTTTTACTATTGGATACATGAATCTCATTTCTTTAAAAAGAAATGCATAAGAATTAATGATGCAATCATGATACAACTCAAATGAATAATACAATTATTTTTCCTTTTTGATTCAAACTTTTTAGGGATAAGATCTTTTTAATATAAAGTAACATCCTGCTGTTGCTAGTGCTTGAAAAGAAGAGCAATAGGGTGGAAGATTTACTAGTAAAAAACTGTATATCAAGCAACCTAAAAGAACAATTACAAATAACCAATCCCCTTTGTTAAATATTTAACTTAGACATTACACCCACACCTTTACTGTTTTATAATTAAAGTATAGCACTATTTTTCCAAAAATGAAAGAGGTTTCTTACGTTTTGTAAAAATGTTATTAAGCGAAAAATAGTTTAGTAACGACATATTAAAGATTTTGTATTAGTAGTAATAAAATCTGATAAATCAGATTTTATTAGAGGAAAATTTGAGACCCTAGGCTCAAATTTTAGCCATGAGATTCGCAATGCGAAGCTGCTGGCGTCCTTTGCAAGTTACAAAATCTTTAATATTTACTTATGATTCTTTAAAAATTCTTTGAGGTCGTTTAGAGCTGATATCGCTGCTGTTTGATAAAGTTTCTTGTAATTGACCGTCTTTAAAAATTAATAAAGTAGGAATAGAATCAATATGATATTGTTCTGCAAACTTCGCTAATTCATCCGTCTTATTTTTCCGTATCAATATAATAAATTGTAGAGATTACTACTTCTTGAAGCCTCTTTTAATTTTGGAGCAAAATTCCCTACAATACGGACAAGATTCACGTCCAACATATACAAAACGAAGCTGTCTCTTTAGATCCTTCATATCTTCTTGAACTCTTGAATTGTCTAGTTCAACAAAATGACGTGTTGCTTGCACATATTCACTTGTTCGGTAAATCCAAGAGTTATTTTTAGAAATAAATAATGGAGGAGCGATTAAAGAATCATTAAGCAAACAGCAATTATGTTCTTTGCTAGAGTAGAAAATTTATCACTTAGAGGTGATTTAGATACTAAATAGTAAGCTCCTGTTGCTATGAAAAATGAATAGAGAATCCAAAAGTAATGAATGGCCGCTAATAAAATAATCAAATAGCAAAAACAAATAAGAAGGATTGAAAAATAATTTGTCATCTTTCGTTAAAGACTTAATCTTACACATTAAAACCAACTCCTTTTATTATTTTATACTTACATTATAATATAAATTTATTTTTTTGAAAGCGTTTTTAAATGAAGCTTTAATATTTACTTATAGTGCGTAAAAAAATTGTTTGTTCGATAGATTCGCTTGTTCGGTAAATCCAAGCGTTATTTTTAAAAATAAATAATGGTGGAGCGGCTAAAAAGAGTCACTAGGCAGATACCTATAACAGTTTTTGTTAATTTAGAAAAACTTTTCAGTTATAGGTGATTTAAAAACATAAATAGTAAATCCCTGTTGTTACGAAAAATTCATAGAGCATCCACAGAAATGAATATCCAGTAAAATAAGACAATAGTAAATTGAAAAACAAGAAGGATTGAAAACAATTTGTCATCTTTCGTCAAAGACTTAATCTTACACATTAAAACCAACTCCTTTATTATTTTTATACATTTATTATACTATAAATTTATTTTTGAAAGCGGTTTTTAATGAAAGGTTCCAGAAAATTGTTTACTAGCGACAAAAATATTAAAGAAAAAAATTTGTACTAGCAGTAATAAAAACTGTTTTATCAGATTTTTATTAGAGGAAAAATTTGAGACCAAGGCTCAAATTTTAGCCATGAGATTCGCTTTTAGCGAAGCTGCTGGCGTCCTTTGCAAAGCTACAAAAATTTTTTTCTTTAATATTTAGTTTTGTAAAGAAAACATGAAATCATACTTTTGTCCCATTGTCGTAGGATGAGAATATGCTATAATTTTTCTTAAGAGAGTTGATAAAGGAGAAGTCTTATGAAGAAACATATTATTCAAGCTATTAAACTATTTTTTTCTTTTGTAGCCGTTAGTGCAGCTGTTTATGAAGAAATGGATAATACAGCAGAAGTATTTTTATTCGCTTTTACTTTTGTTATGGAATATTTTTTTCTATCTTCTATTCCGTAAAGAAATGAATCCACCAAATTGGAAAACATACCTACATAAAGATTACAAGACCCGTCAGAAAAACAACAAGAGATTTATGACAAAGCAGGTCTAACAGAGAGTGATGTTGCTTTCTTCAGAGAAAAATGAATCGAGCAAAAACTCAAATTCAACAAATTGAAGCATATACAAAACAAAATAATAAAATCGAAGCAATTGCCAATCGCTACCAATTATTAACGATTTTAAAAGATTATTTCAAGGAAATCGTTCAACATCCAGAACGTTTACATGCCGTTGATAAGTTTTTAAATACGTATTTACCAGGTTTAGAAGAAATTATGGGAAAATATATTGAAATTGAACAACATAAATCTAAAAACACAAGAAACGTATCAAGTGCTGGATCAAACAATGGAATTATTAGATGATTGCTGTCTTCAAGTGGAAGCTGATTATCAAAAAAATTCAAGCACAAGATTTTAGTGATTTAAATTTAGAAAGAGAACATCTTCAAAAACAATCTCAAAAAGAAGAATTTGAAGACTTTTAGGAGGAAATATACATGACAGAAAAAAACCATCAACAGTTGAAGATTTAATTCAAAAATCCATTTGGGGAACAAGTGAGCGTAACACCATTATCAGAAGTGTCTCATGATTTTCCAGCAACACAAACTGAAGCAAGTCCAAAGAAATTGATTGATACATTGGATGAACAACATCAAGAACAAGCTCGTGCATTAGCCAAGCAAATCGATGAAAAAAATTTACAAGCAATTATTAGTTATGGGGCTGCAGCTCAAAAACAATTAGGAGAATTTTTCACCAAATGCTTTCTCATGTACAAGCAAAAAGATACTGGAGAAAGTGGGGATATTTTAAACGACTTGATGGAGCGTTTAAATGAAACAGACCCAAATGATTTAGTAGCTGAAAATCAAGGATTCTTCCAAAAATTCTTTGGAAAAAAATTAAGAAGAGTATTTATGAAATGCAAGCTAAATATCAAGAAGTGGGATCACAAGTTGATAAAATTGCGATTCGTTTAGACCATGAAAAATGGATTATTAAATGATAATTTATCATTGGAACAATTATATCAACGTAATAAAGATTTCTTTTGATGCTTTAAATATTTATATTGCAGCTGGAGAATTAAAATTAGTTGAATTACAAGAAACATTAATTCCTGAAGCTTTAGAAAAAGCACGTGTAACAGGAGACCAAATGGATGTACAAGTTGTAAATGACTTAGAACAATTCCCTAGACCGCCTAGAAAAAGAAATCATGACTTGAAATTAACGAGACAAATGACGATTCAACAAGCACCACAAATTCGTTTAATTCAAAATACAAACCAAGCATTAGCTGAAAAAAATTCAATCATCGATTACAACAACCATTCCATTATGGAAAAAAATCAAATCGCAATTGCAATGACATTATTACGTCAAAAAAAGATGCTGTAACGGCACAAAGACAAGTGTCAGAAACTACGAATCAATTAATTCAAAAAAATTCAGAAATGTTGAAAAATTTCTACAATTGAAACAGCTCGTGAAAATGAACGAGGTATTATTGATTTAGAAACATTACAAAAGACTCAAAAAGATTTAATTGAAACATTAGAAGAAACATTGAAGATTCAACAAGAAGGTAGAGCAAGAAGAAGAAAAGCGGAAGTTGAATTAACGAATATGGAAGAAGATTTAAGACAAAAAAATTATTAGTGTTAAGTCATAAAGAAAAACAAATTCATCAAGATTAATAGAGATGCATGAAAATACAATTTTTCTTATTTTTATTAGGATTTATGATACAGTAGTAAAGATGTAATCTGCTTGTAATAAAATAAACTTGCGATTTTTTTCAAACATTCTTTACAATAGAGGTAAATATATTTTTTAATGAGGTGAGAAAATGCACGTTTGGATCGTAGTAGTAGCATTATTAGCTTTAGCAGTATTTTTTTCTTATTCATTTCATTGTTCTTAAAAAGACAATCAATATGAAGATGAATTAGATGAATTAAGTGAAGGCTTATTAGAATTAAATCGAGAAGTGTATTCTTTAAAGAAAAAATTCAAGAGTTGGAAGGAACACCAATTTATCGTGCTCCTGTTGAGCATACTCCTCAACCTGAACCAGAATTTACATTTATTCCACAACCAGTAGTTGAGCCAGAACCAACTTTCACTCCAAGATTTGAAGAAAAAGAAGAGGAAGTTCAACCAGTATTTGAACCAACACCAACATTTACTGAACCAACTTTTTCACATCAAGAGGAAGAGGAAGATTTACACAGCATTACTCGTAAACATATCCTAACTTTATTTAGTCACGGTGCTTCTTATGAAGAAATTGCTGAACAATTAAATGTTCCAGTTTCAACTGTTCAATTAGTTATTGATAGCTATTTTGAATCAGGATCACATTAAGGAGGGGTATTATGAGTAAAACAAAATTTCGCTCTTTAGGTGTAGGTTTCCTTTTATCAGCAATTTTCTTAGCTTTAGCAACTGTGGCATGGGCCATTTGTTCCTGAATCATTCAAAAGTCAACTAGATAGTGTTCATTTACCATTAGTAACAGATACTGTTAAAACGACTGAAGAAACAACTACAGCTACAACGCAAGCTACACAAACAACTGAAACAACTACTAAAACAACTGCTAAAGTTGCAGATAAACCTGTAACAATTACAGTTGAAAGTGGAGAAGTTTCAAGTGATGTAGCTCGTAAATTACAAGAAGCAGGAGTTATCACTGATTCTAAAGCATTTGTAGATTATTTATTAGAAAATAATATTGCAGAAAAATATTTTTGGCAGGAACATTTGAAATCCAAACCAAATAGTAGTTTTGAAGAAATTGCTCGTACAATTGGAGCTTTTACGTTAATCTATAAAAATAAGAGGTAGACACTAAAAATAGTGTTTACCTCTTTTCTTGTTTTTATATTGAAGATTTTTTTCGTCCAGATTAGATAACTAAATAAGACAAAAATTAAAATGGTTAAGCTAATGAGTATTTCGACAGTAACAAATAAATTCAATAGGGAATTTTTGTATTATTCCTTGAGCCATTTTTAGGGAAGTTGCAGTAACAATGGTTGGGAATGTTAAAGCTGAAAATGCAGGGTTGAACCATGTTTTAAGACATAAGGTAAACGACTTAAAACAAATAAGAAAAAAATACCTGAGATGCGATCATCATCATGATTAATCCCCATGTTGGCAACTGTTGTCCCCATACACGGACTAATGATGCTAGTAATAAGGAAAAAGGAGCACAATAGATTCCTTCTTGTCCTAATAATATTGTAGGGAAGTGGCTTTTGCTTTAAATCTTTATAAATACGTGGGTATAAATAAAAGGTTAAGAGAAATCCAAAATAGAATCGTTGCATAGGCTATTTGAATAATTCCTACAACTGGATAGGTTAAAAGCAGCAACAGCAATTCCGACATATAAAACGGTCCAAGATGGCGTAGCATAAATTTTTCTTTTGAAGTTAATAATTGAATTGTAAAAATAAGTAATTAGTCCAATGTCTAATAGGAATGAGAACCACCAAAGAACTTGTAGCTAATAGAGATACACTTGGAACTGTACGTAGAACATAAGTAGCTAAAATCATTCCCTGCCATAGGGAAAGTAGCCATTCCCTGATAAAACAGGTGGTTTCTTTTAATTCTTGTTGGGCTTCTTTCCAATCTAGTAAATGTGTAACAAGAAAATAAATCCATAAGACTAGTCCCATGATACTTAATGTATGAGATAACTCAGGGATTGAGTCGGATATAAGATTTTCCAGCGCCAGCTAACCCAAGAAGGCAACCAGAAAAAGGCTAAAGGTAACTTTTTCATAACATCCTCCAATAAACTTTTTATGAAAAAGTATATCACAAAAATAGAATGCAGGAACATTTAAATTTGTAACTTTTCTTAAAAAGAGAGTGATTAAAAAAATCCATTTTATTTCGTTAAATTATTTTAAAATCTGATAGATTTATTATTAAACCAATTCTAAATTATGCTATAATGGAGCAGTGAATATTAAAAGATGGATGTGAATACATGATTAACAAAAAGAAAAATCGTCCTATAAAGAAAAAAATCACATATTCCATTTCGATTAAATTTATTATTTTTTTATTGTGTTTTTCTTTTTATGGCATTAATCGGACGATTAGCGTATGTTCAATTAGTCAAAGGGGATGATTTCATCGCCTTAGTGAAACGTACAGAAACTCTACTGCAAAAAGCAGTTCCAAGGGGTTCTATTTATGATAGTAAAGGAAAAGTTTTAGTAGGAAATAAAACCAAAATTAGCAGTGAACTATACACGTTCGTCAGATGCTACAACAGCAAGTATGTTGGAAAACCGCTAAAAATTAACGGAGTTTATTACAGTAGATACTAGTAAATTAAGAGAGAGAGATTTAAAAGATTATTGGTTTGCAACTCATCCGGAGGAAGCTAGTAAGCTATTAACAGCAGAAGAGAAAAAGAAAGCATCCAAAGAAGGCTTTATCGAATAGTAAGACTTATGAGATGCAGTTAGATCATATTACAGAAGAACAAATCAATTATTCTGATAGTGAAAAACAAGCAATTGCTATTTTTTTACGAAGATGAATAGTGCCTATGCCTTATCAACCGTTACGATTAAAAATGATTCTGTAACAGAACAAGAAGTTGCTCGTATTAGTGAACGTCTTGGAGAGTTAAAAGGATTGACATTGATTCAGATTGGGATCGTGAATATCCAATGGGAGATATGTTGAAGACAATTCTAGGTTCTGTATCTTCTGAAACAACAGGTTTACCTTCTGATAGAGTGCGTTCTTTATTAACTCTAGGGTATTCATTAAATGATCGTGTAGGTACAAGTTATTTAGAAGAACAATATGAATCAGTTTTAAGTGGAACAAAAACAGTGGTTCAAAGCCAAACGAATAATCGTGGAGAAGTGGTTAACCACGAAGAACGTTATGGTGGAAAAGCTGGTTCCAATTTAGTGATGACAATTGATACGGATTTTTCAAAAGAAATTGGAAGATATTGTTACTAAAGCTGTAGAAGGATTATCAGATGCCACTGCAGACCGAGTGTATGTTGTTGCAATGAATCCAAAATCCGGAGATGTTTTAGGAATTACTGGTAAAAAGAAAAAATATAATGAAAATTATCAAGTAACTGGAATTGAAGATGATGCCTTAGGAGCTATTAATGGTGCCTTTTGGATGGGGTCAGCTGTAAAAGCGGCAACAGTTATTTCTGGATATATGGATGGAGTTATTACAAGAGAAGATAATACGATTGTCGATGAACCAATTGAGTTTGAAGCTTCTAAACCGAAAAGTTCTGTATTCAACCGTAATGGTAGTATTCCTGTAACAGATTTAGATGCGATTGAGCGTTCTTCTAACGTTTATATGATTAAGTTAGCCATGAGAATGGGTGGACAATATGAGTATAAAAAAAGGTGGAAAATTAAATATTAATCTTAACGTATTTGATAAATTACGTGAGTATTATGCCCAATTTGGTTTAGGGGTTCGTACAGGAATTGACTTACCTAATGAAGGAAAAAGGATATAATGGTGGTACAGGTGCTGCCTTCTCTGCACTGGACTTTGCGTTCGGTCAGTTTGACTTATATACGCCATTACAATTAGCTCAATATATGGCTACTATTGCCAATGGAGGAACACGTATTGCACCTCGTTTAGTAAAAAGAAATTCATTCAACAGGTAAAGATGGAGGAATTGGTGATTTAGAGACAGTTGTTCCAACAAAAAAATTATGAATTCTTCCAAGTAGAAGCAGGATTAATAGATCATATTAAAGAGGGATTATATCGTGTAACGCATGGAGCAAACGGAACTTCAGCTTATACATTTAGAAATTATACGCCTTCTGTTTCTGGTAAAACAGGTACAGTAGAAGCGTTCTACGATGGACCATTACCACAATTTAAACAAAAAGGAAGTAGAGAACTCTACATTTGCTTCTTATGCTCCTTCTGATAATCCTGAAATTGTTGTATCAGTAGTTGCACCATATTTTTTTCAAATGGAATTCCTGGAGACTTTGCAGCTGGAATTACAAAAACAAGTGTATGATGCATACTTCCACCAAGAAAGTTCAACTTCATCAACAAATTCTACAACTGCTAATGGACAAACAAATACTCAAGCAGGAAATCGTCCAGCACAACAAGCAGCGAATGCACAAGTCCAACAAAATACTCAAGCTGCAACAGTACGACAACAACAAAATACGACTGTTCCTGTAGCTCCAGTAAGAAGACAAGGACAATAATGGTAAAAAAGGACTTTTGAATTTTCAAAAGCCTTTTTTTATTGCTAAATTGAATAGACAAGATATAATACAATTAAGGAGGCGTAATTATGAATGATTTTACAGAAGTAACTGTACAAAAAGAAGTGAAATATAAAGGTGGTATTTTTTTACAGTTGAACACCATGTAGTATCTCTTCCAAATGGTAATCAATCAACGAGAGATATTGTTTTTACATAATGGAGCAGTAGCAGTTCTTGTTGTTCACGAAGGAAAGATTTTATTAGTTCGTCAATATCGTAAAAGCTATTGAAGCTCATACATTAGAAATTCCAGCAGGTAAATTAGATCATGATGGAGAAAGCCCATTAGAAGCAGCAAAAAGAGAGTTAGAAGAAGAAGCGCAATTAAGTGCAAATGAATGGAAAAAGTTGTAGATTTAGTACCAACTCCTGGATATTGTAATGAAAAAATCATTTGTATGAAGCAAAGGGAATTCAACATTTAACGGATGCTGCACCATTAGACGAAGATGAATTTGTTTCAATTGAGTGGATTCCAGTGGAAGAAGTGATTCAGAAAATTCATAATGGAGAAATTACTGATGCCAAAACGATTATTGCTGTTCAATATGCAGCATTGCATCAATAGGAGAACATATGTCGAAAAGAACCATTATTAACACGAAAAGCTTTGAGAGAACATGTAGTAGAACAAAAAGGTTTCAAGAAAGTGAAGAGGTTGAATGGAATGATTCACCAGTTCCTAAAAAGCCTTTTTTTAGAAAGATATAATCGCTTTTTAACGATTTGGATGATTGCGATGATTGTACTAATTATTGTAGCAATCGGAGTTCAAATATTCTTATAAAGTGAATGAAATACTGGATTCTATTTTAGAACATGATTTAAGGCTAGACAATTCATAAGAGCTTTGATAAAATAACACATATATTTAAAGACATTGATGGAAAAGGGTTATAGAAAATTTCATTATTAGGGAGAAAGGTCAGCGACTGAAAGCCTTTCATGAAAATCTACAACTTTTTCACTTCCGAAGTCGCCATTGGGATTCGATAAGATGAATAATGGAACGGTTCGTTACCGTTAATAACGCCGAGTGCCTGCAATGCAGGAATGAGGGTGGTACCAGCGATAATTTCGTCCCTTACAATTTTTAGGAATTGTAAGGGACTTTTTGTTTATTAAAAATGATTTATAGGAGGAAACAAAATGAATTTAGCAGAAATGAAACAACAATTTGATGCGATTCGTCAAGATGTATTAGCTGCATTAGAAACTGTTCAAAACTTTTAAAAGAAGTTGAACAAATTCGTGTGCAAACAATTAGGAAAAAAAGGACCTATTACGGAAGTTTTAAAAAAATATTAAAAATATCGTTCCTGAAGAACGTCCACAAGTAGGAGCTTTTAGCGAACGAATTACGTAGTGTGATTGAAGAAAAAAATTACAAGTATTAAAGCAGACTTAGAAGCAAAAAGCATTAGTGGAATCTTTACGTAAAGAAACAATTGATGTTACTATGCCAGGTCGTCCAATGACTGTAGGGACAAAAACACGTATTAAGTCACGTTAGTGATGAAGTGGAAGATTTCTTTTATTGGATTAGGGATACCAAGTAGTAGAAGGTCCAGAAGTAGAATCAGATCACTATAACTTCGAAATGATGAACTTACCAAAAAGATCATCCTGCTCGTGATATGCAAGATACATTTTATATTACACCTGAGTATTTATTACGTACGCAAACTTCACCAGTTCAAGCAAGAACAATGGAAAAACATGATTTTTCTAAAGGGCCATTAAAAATGATTAGTCCAGGGCGTGTATTTAGACGTGATAATGATGATGCTACTCACTCACATCAATTCTATCAAATCGAAGGATTAGTAATTGATAAACATATTACAATGGCTGACTTAAAAGGAACATTAGCTGCATTTGCCAAAGAGTTATTTGGTCAAGATCGTGAAGTTCGCCTACGTCCAAGTTACTTCCCATTTACGGAGCCTTCTTTAGAAGTAGATATTAGCTGTTTCAAAATGTGGCGGACAAGGTTGTTCGATTTGTAAAGGAACAGGTTGGATTGAAATTTTTAGGTTCTGGAATGGTTCACCCTGAATGTATTAGAAGCTGCTGGAGTGGATTCAAGCGTTTATGGTGGATTTGCCTTTGGATTAGGACAAGACCGTATTGCAATGTTGAAATATGGAATCGAAGATATTCGTTCACTTTATACGAATGATGTTCGTTTCTTAAATCAATTTACGAAGTAAGGAGAAGAGAGTATGAAATTATCGTATGAATGGTTAAATGAATATTTAGATTTAAGTTCAATTACTCCTCAAGAATTAGGGGAAAAAATGTCACGTACTGGGATTGAAGTAGATAGTGTATCCGTTCCAGGGGAAGGACTAAGTGGATTAGTTGTAGGTCGCATTAGAAGTAGTAGATCATCCAGATTCAGATCATCTACATGTCGTTACAGTGGATGTTGCTGGGGAAGAAGCTTTACAAATCGTCTGTGGCGCACCAAATATTGCTAAAGGGCAAAAAATTATTGTAGCCACTCATGGAGCACGTATTGCTGGTGGTCATAAAATTAAGCGTGGAAAATTAAGAGGAGTAGAGTCTCAAGGGATGATTTGTTCACTTCAAGAATTAGGGCTTCCTTCTTCATTAGTGCCAAAAAGAATATGAACAAGGCATTTACGTATTTGAAGATGATACGATTGAAGTTGGAATGGATGCAGTTAAAGCTTTTAGCATTAGATAGTGCGATTGTGGAATTAGATATTACAGCTAATCGTGCAGATGCTTTTAAGTATGAGAGGTTCTGTTCATGAAATTGGTGCCATTTATAATTTAGAAAATACATTAACACCAGATGAATTTTTTTAGAAGGGGGCTCGTCTTCATTAAATCCATGGATGACAGTATCGGTTGAAGATGAAGTAGATACTCCAGCTTATCACTTACAAATTATTAAAAATGTTACGGTGAAACCAAGTCCTCAATGGATGCAAAAATCGATTGATTGCAGCAGGCGTTCGTCCAATTAATAATATCGTAGACGTAACGAATTATATTTTAATGGAATATGGGCAACCGCTACATGCATTTGACTATGATCGTTTAAATTCTAAACAAATTCATGTTCGTCGCAAAAAGATGGTGAAACATTAGTAACTTTAGATGGTGTTGAACGTACATTAAGTAATGAAATTGTTATTACAGATGGAGAAAAACCAGTTGCATTAGCTGGGGTAATGGGTGGATTAGATTCAGAAATTATTGAAACTACAACGACTGTTGCATTAGAATCAGCCTTATTTGAGCCAAAAAGCGATTCGTTTAGCTTCTCAAAAACATAATTTAAGAAGTGAATCAAGTAGCTGTTTTGAAAAAGGAATTAATAAAGCGACTATTTTACAAGCTGGTAAGAGAGCTGCAGCATTAATTGCTGAATTAGGAGAAGGTGAAGTAGTCGAAGGAGTAGCTTCTGCTCAATCACTAACATTAGAGTTACCAGTTGTTTCTATTTCACTTGAACGCTTAAATCATGTTTTAGGAACTAGCCTTACAACTGAAGAAGTATTGCAAGTATTTAAACAATTAGCTTATCCTACAAAAGAAGAAGAAGGAGTATTCCATGTGACAGTTCCTGCTTGGAGATTTGATATTTCGATTGAAGCGGATTTAGTGGAAGAAGTAGGACGTATTTATGGATATGATAGAATTCCTTCTACATTACCAACAACTGCAAGTACACAAGGTGGATTAACTGAAAAACAACGTTTTGTACGTTGGACTCGTCAATTTATGCAAGGAGCAGGTTTATCACAAGCGTATTCTTATGCATTAACAACTCCTGAAAAAAATCTCATTGGTTTACAGTAGAAGAAAGACCAAGTATTCGTTTAGACTTACCGATGAGTGAAGAAAGAAGTGAATTAAGACAGTCAATGTTACCAAGTTTATTGGAAGCATTACAATATAATGTCGCTCGTTCACAACAAAATGTTCGTTTATTCGAAGTAGGTAAAGTATTCTCCATTGGAAAAAATGGTTCTGAAGATTTCCAAGAAAGAGAAGTGATTGGAGCTGCTGTAACTGGAGAATGGGGCATGCTTCATGGCAATCACCATCGCAACCTGTTGATTTCTTCGCATTAAAAGGAGTATTAGAAGCTTACTTTGCAGAATTGAACTGTAGTGATCGTATTCGTTTTGTTGCAACAGATGCGATTGGGCAATTACATCCAGGTCAAACAGCTTATATTTATTTAGGCGAAGAATTAATTGGATTTATTGGAAAAAAATTCATCCAGTGATTCAAAAGGAATTAGATTTATCTGATACATTTGTATTTGAATTATTAGTGGAACCTTTATTAGCAGAAGGATTAAAAGAACGTGTGATTCAAGCTGTACCAAAATTCCCATCAATGACACGTGATATTGCGTTATTAGTTCCTATAACAATGGCGCATGCAACATTAGAAGCAGTCATTAAAGAACAGGCTGGTCAATATTTACAATCAGTTACTTTATTTGACGTTTATAAAAGGAGAGCATGTACAAGAAGGATACCAATCATTAGCTTATTCGATTCGTTTCTTAAATAAAGAAGCTACTTTACAAGAGGAAGAAATTAAACAAGCAATGGATCGTATCCAAACAGCCTTAGTTGCATTGGATGATGTAACTATTCGATAAGGCGCTACGGAATAAAAAGAACTTTTCTTGAATAGCAAGGACGCCAGCAGCCTCGCTTTTGCGAGTCTCATAGCTAAAATTGAGTCTAGGTCTCGAATTTTTCTAAACAAAAATCCAGTTTTAGCTGGATTTTTGTGTTTGCTATTAAGAAAAGTTCTTTTATTCCTCCGCTTGGAACGTTAAAAATATAACTTTTCTTGAATAAAAAAATATTTTTTTCTCTTTTTTTCGTATATTTAAGTGAAGTGTAATTTCTAGTGAAAAATTACTTGAAGATACTTTTAAAAATAATTGAGAGGGATGAAATAATATGAAAGAACGAATTGAAGGGCAAGACCAATGATGGATTTGATGGCAAAGAAGATTTTTAGTAATACATCAGTTACTGCGCAGTTTATACGAGACATATTTGATTTGCCAGTTGAAAGCGTAAAAATATTAGAAAGTACACAGATTCATGAATTTTATTTGGATGAATTTCCTTATTCGATACACATTGATGTGTTGGCAGAGTTGGATGATCACACACAAATTATTATTGAAATTCAGGTCGCCTTACAAATTGACTTTATTAAGCGTTTGTGTTTATATTTATGTGAACAGATTTCTAAAAATATGAATATACATAAACAAGATGGCACTCAAACCTATCATCTCGCAAAAGAAATGATTCCAGTATACGCTATCGCAATTACGCAGGAAAGATATTTTGAAGATGATCGTATGTATCATTCATTTAGCTTACGAGATGATGAATCCTACGAAGAATTAAAAAGTACATTTTAAAGAGATTAAAGAAAAACGTAACTTAATGCGTATGGCATTTTTAGAATTAGATAAATATGATCCAACTAAAATAAAACATTATAGAAAAGTTCGATGGATTGAGTTTTTGGTAACAAACCTTATACACAAAATCCAGAGGCAATACTAGAAACAGCAGATACGATTATGAATCGAATGAACTGGACAAAGGAGGAACAAGTAATGTTTGATGATCGTACAAGAAAACTAGATGGTTACTATGCGCATTTAGAGTATGTGGCAGAAGAAAAGAATTAGCAAGAATGGAAGGGATAGAAGAAGGTATAGAAAAAGGTATCAATCACAACCATTGTCGGATTAATTAAAGATGGAATCCTCACAATCGAAAAGTGGGGCAAAAAGAGATTAAACATGTCAGAATCAGAATTAACTTCGTACTTATCATAAAAATAAAAAAGTTGTTACTACGCTAGGGAATAAAAGAATTCCCTTGCGTAGTAGAGTTGCCAGCAGCCTCGCAAATGCGAGTCTCATGGCTAAACTTTGAGCCTTGGTCTCAAAAGTTTCCTACAAAAAAACCAGAAATTTTCTGGCTTTTTGCCTTTACTGTGAAGAAAATTCTTTTATTCCTTCGCTTGAACGTTTAAAATAAAAACTTTCCTTCATAATGAGGAAAGTTTTTTGTTTATTCGTAATTATTCATGCGGTATGTCAATCGTTTCGTTTCTTTCCCACATTGGAATGCTGCACATTACCACTAGGAAAATGAAAGCTGATTGAATCCAGAATAGTGCTAAGTCAAAAATTCCGTGAACAGCAACAACGACTAAAAATGAAACATATAATCCAACAATGGGACGTTTTTTTGAGGTTGACGACTCATTTTGATTAAACTACGAACAGGCTTAATACTAGCGATGGCTAATAATAAAGTACCGATATATCCATAACTTAAAAATTGTATCGATATAAATACTATGTGCATGTTCATGATAAATTGCACCAATTCGTTGATAACTATGCATATAGGTTAGTGGCCCTTCACCAAAAAATGGATTTTGTTTGAAAAGAGTAAATCCTGCATTCCAAATAGAAATACGTTCATCCATGGACGAATCTAATGTTCCCATCTCGAACTCCAATATCATTTGAAAACAGGAAGAATAGTCCAATAATAAAGACGCCAACACTTAACCAAAATGCTCGAGAACTTTTAATCGTTGTAAATAAATAAATAATAGCTCCGCATATAATTGCAGGGAAAGCTGTTCTATTTTGAGTAAAGTTCAAACCAAATAAATTGATAAAAGCAAGCGATAATACAGATGACTTTCCATTTCCAATTTTTTTGTCGTTGTGAAAAGGTAAAAACCAATCATAATACAGAAACAACAAATAATTCCGTAATAATTTGGATTAAAGAATGTAACCTCGGCACGGTTTTGATGCCAAACTTGCATATTCGAAAGTGCTAAAAATGCGTAATTAAATTTATGAACAATTTCAAAATGTTCTAAAAAGGCAAATAGAGCCGCAAATATACTTCCTAGTAAAATCGTTTGTAATACAATATGGAAAAAAATCTTGATTAATCCGTTTCTGGTAATAAATGAAGAATATTGAAAACCATAAAAATAAAACGGAAGCTGCTACTCCAATTAAATTACCACTTACTGCTGAGATAATCGTGCTATAAGCAATAAAAAGTTAATAACACTGGATAATTCAGTAGTTGTCTTAAAATATGTTTCATTTTTCCAGTAAAGATTAGTAGAATAAAATAAAAACAAGAACAATGATAAAAAAACAAGTAAAACGGCAAGAAAATACTGACAATCATTAAATAGAGTGCCAAATCTTGGTTTGGGAATCGCTTGATTTTTATCAAGGATATACATTAGTTTCATAATAATTCCTTTCTAAATTTGAGAATACTCTCAAATGAATGGTATGATATCTGATTTATTTTACCATTTTTCATTGAAATGTGGAAGATGTTTAAGGAGATTATAAGGTTTCTCATGAAAAATCATTACTTTGAGCAACATAGAAGACAAAAACTTATGATAGTGATATGATAATTGTAAGTTAAATCGCATAGATATTTTAAATAAAGATGAAAGAGGGAAAGAACGTGAGAGAATACGATATTATTGCAATTGGTGGAGGAAGTGGCGGTAGTGCAACGATGAATCGTGCAGCCATGCATGGAGCTAAAGCAGCTGTTATTGAGGGGAATATCATTGGGGAACTTGTGTAAACGTTGGATGTGTTCCTAAAAAGGTCATGTGGTATGGTGCTCAAGTTTCAGAAACACTTAAAAACTACGCAGCAGATTATGGATATACAATTGGAGAAACTTCATTTGATTTTAAAACTTTAAGAAAAAAATCGTGAAGCTTATATTGAACGTTCACGTCAAGCATTTTTCAAATAACTTCAATCGAAATGGAGTAGACTATATCGAAGGATATGCTCGTTTTGTAGATAAAAATACAGTAGAAGTAAAACGGTGAACATATTCGTAGCTAAACATATTGTGATTGCGACTGGTTCATATGCTTTTATTCCAAATGTTCCAGGTAGTGAACTTGGGGGTACTTCTGATGATGTATTTGCATGGGAAGAATTACCAGAATCAGTATCGATTATTGGTGCTGGATATATTGCTGTTGAATTAGCAGGAGTTTTACATGCATTAGGAGTAAAAACAGATTTGTTTGTCCGTAAAAGGTGGTCCGTTAAGAGGTTTTGATCAAGGGATTGTTGAAGTATTAGTAGAGGAAATGAAGAAAAATGGTCAGCCATTACATACGCATAAAGTTCCTCAAAAATTAGAAAAATTAGATAATGGAGATATTCAAATTCATTTTGAAGATGGCACCACTCATACAAGTCAAAAAGTTATTTGGGCAGTAGGGCGTAAAAGCAAATGTTCACCAATTAAATTTAGAAGCAGCAGGCGTTGAACTAACAGAACGTGGGTTTATTCAAGTAGATGAGTATCAAAATACAACAACACCTGGCATTTATGCGCTAGGAGATGTTTCTGGTGAAAAGAATTAACACCTGTAGCGATTAAAGCAGGTAGAACATTGGCAGAACGTTTATTCAATGGTAAAAACAGATGCCAAAATGGATTATGAATTAATTCCAACAGTTGTATTCTCGCATCCAGCAATTGGTTCGATTGGTTTAACACAAGAACAAGCGGAAGCAAAATATGGTGTTGAAAATATTAAAGTATATCAATCAACTTTTGCCGGAATGTATTCAGCGATTACAGTTCACCGTCAAAATGACAAAAATTAAAAATTAATTACATTAGGTGAAGAGGAAAAAGTAATTGGCTTGCACGGAATTGGTGGAGGTATTGATGAAATGATTCAAGGATTTGCAGTTGCTGTTAAAATGGGTGCTACTAAAGCAGATTTTGATGCAACAGTAGCGATTCACCCAACTGCTTCTGAAGAATTTGTTACAATGAGATAATGATAATTTGAAGGATAAGGATACGTTTGTTTCGGCAAAGGTATCCTTTTTGTCGAAATGATATTAGTTGAAGAATGAACCTACAGAGTGTATGATAAATTGTCATAAGATTTTAGGAGGAAAAGAAGTGAAAAAAATACCAATATTTAATTTTTGATTTAGATAATACAATTTTTGATTTTTGGGGAGCAGAAGATTATGCTTTATCTCGTATTAGTCAAGAAGATGGATTAGAGTTTACTCCAGAAGTTTTAGAAGTTTACCGTACAATGAATAAAGGATTATGGGAACAATATGAACAAGGAGAGATTTCTCAAACTTATTTAAATGAAGAAAGATTTGTTCGTTGGTTTGCATATTATGGGATTCAAGTAGATGGAAGTGTTTGTGAGAAAAAAATTCCGTCACTATTTAGCAGAAGCGAATACAATGATGCCAGATGCATTAGATATTATTCATGAATTGAAGAAAGATTTTGTTATGGTTGCAGCAACTAATGGGATTGAAGAAACTCAATTACTACGTTTGAAAACAGCTGGATTAGAAAACTTTGAAAAGTTATTTATTTCTGAAGTAGTGGATATCGTAAGCCAAGTAAAGAGTTTTTGAAGCTGTGTAGATCAAACAGAAGGAATGACGATTGAGAATGCCTTAATGATTGGAGATAGTTTTTAAGGCGGATATTTATCGGGGCAAGTCGTATTGGAATGGATACTTGTTGGTATATGGAAACCCCTGAACGACCAACTGAGCCGGAGGAATTGTTGTCTGTAGAGCCAACGTATCAGATTGGGCATTTATCGGAACTGAAAGAGTTTATTTATTAATGGATTCTTTATAGTAGCATTAGGACGCAAGCAGCCACCCTAGAGGTGTCTCATTGCTAAAAGTTGAGCCCTAAGGTCTCAACTTTTCCTGTGATAAAAAGCTGCAAAAGCAGATTTTATCACTTTTGCTACTATGAAAATCCTTTGGGTTAGACATATATGAGGGGACGTTTAAGATGTGAATGGATTTGTCTATAGTAGCATAGCGATGCAAGCAGCCACCTGTGGTGTCTCATTGCAAAAAGTTGAGCCTAAGGTCTCAACTTTTTCCTGTGATAAAATCTACAGTGCAGATTTTATCACTTTTTGCTACTATGAGAATCCTTTGGGTTTGGTCAGACATGTAGGGACGTATATAATTTTAATGGATTCTATAGAGTAGCAGAAGGACGGCAGCAACCCCTGCGGTCTCATGCCTAAAAAGTTGAGCCTAGGTCTCAACTTTTCCTGTGATAAAAGCCGCAAAAAGCAGATTTTATCACTTTTGCTACTATAGAGAATCCTTTGGGTTTGGTCATACATGTAGGGACGTATATAATTTTAATGGATTCTATATAGTAGCATGAAGGACGGCAGCAGCCCTGCGGTCTCTCATTGCTGCTACTATGAAAAATCCTTATATCAGTCATCTGATAGAATCATCAAAATACAAAACAAAAAGGGATAAAAATCATGGTTCCGTAGAACGTGATTTCATCCCTTTCTATATTTTTATGCGGCCGGCGGGACTTGAACCCGCACAGGTATACACCCACTGCCCCCTCAAGACAGCGCGTCTGCCATTCCGCCACGACCGCTCAATGTATGTAATGGTATCAAAGTTTCACTTAGAATGCAAGGTTAAAAATTGCTGGATTTTTATGATTCAGAAGTAGAATCCAACACTACAATTACTACGACAACGACCACAACGAAAATTATTAGTATCAATTTTCTCATACGACGAAAAAGTTGCTCCGCAAGAATTGCAAGCATAAACGTATCGATAAGGTTCCATTCGGTCTACAAAAACGATGTCCTCCAACTTCTCGTAAGAGCATTTTTAAAATCTCTATCTTGATGTCGAAATCCTTTTCCTTCTTGATGTAAGTGATAATGACATAATTCATGTTTAATAACGCCGATTAAGACATCTTTGTCGAGAATAGTTTCAACTTTAGGATTAATCTCAATATTGCCTGTTTTTCAAAAATATAACGACCACCACTTGATTTTAGTCGGGAATTATAAGTTATTTGATGGTGAAACTCTTTATGAAAAGTATTTTTTGAAATTTCTTGACACAATAGTTGTAAGTCTAACTCTTCCATTTACACTCATTCCTTATATTTTTCATGCTTACATTGTAATATAAGAAGAGAGTTCATTGCAATACATTGACGTTCTTCTATTATAAGAGTAAAATGACACTCGGAAGATTTTTAAAAGACCTGGAGGAAAATGTGAAAAATAGTAATTGTTGGTGGAGGAAAGGTCGGCGAAGTACTTTGTCGAGAACTAACTTCAGAAGCAAATGATATTGTTTTAATTGATAAAAACCCAGTCATTGTAGAAAGAATGATGAATAAATTTGATATTATGGGGGATTGTTGGGAATGGTGCAAGTTATGATATCCAACAAGAAGCAGGAGTTTGCGAATGTAGATATTTTTCTAGCTGTATCTGAAATGGATGAAATTAATATTATTGCAGCCATTTTTAGCAAAAACAAATGGTGCAGAATATACAGTAGCTCGTGTTCGAAATCCAGAGTATTCTCAACAGTTGAATTTTGTTCGAGAAAGTTTAGGAATTTCCTTATTAATTAATCCGAATTATCAGCAGCACGTGATATTTTTTAAAATTTTTAAATATCCTTCTGCATTAAGTGTAGAAAGTTTTGCAAGTAATCGAGTTAGTTTAATTGAGTTGGAAATTCAAGACCATTCACCACTAATTGGATTAAGCTTGAAAGATTTTAGAAATCGATTCGAACTATCCTAGTTTGTGCGATTCAACGTGATTCCGAAGTATTTATTCCAAGTGGGGATTCTTTTTATTCAAAGAGGCGACCGTATCCATATTACGGGAGCATACGAAGATATTTCTACCTTCTTAAAAATTACGAATTATATTACGAAACAAGTCCGTTCAAGTTTAATGGTTGGTGGAGGAAAAATTGTATATTACTTATTAGATATGCTTAAAACGACTAAAAATCCATCCAAAAGTCATTGAAGTCAATGAAGAACGTGCGAAATTTTTAAGTGAACAATTCCCCAAATGCTACAATTATTCATGCAGATGGAACGGATCATGATGTATTAGAAGAAGAGATGTTAACAAACTATGATGCCTTCGTTTCATTAACAGGAATTGATGAAGAAAAACTTAATTTTATCAGTATATGCAAAAACATCGTGGTGTTCGAAAAGTTATTACTAAAATGAGCCGATACTGGTATTTTAAAAAGTGTTAAAAATGTTGATCCACAATCGATTATTACGCCAAAAGCAAATTTAGTTGCCAATGAAATTGTTCCAATTTGTACGTGCTCAATACGCGAATACTAAGGGATCAAATGTTGAAGCTTTGTATCGTGTAGCTGATAATCAAGTAGAAGCATTGCAATTCCGTATTGAAAGAAATAGTCGTGTTGCAGGATTCCACTCTCTAAATTAAAAAAACAAAATCGAATTTATTAATTGCCTTTATCGTTCGTGGGGAAAAATTAATTTATCCGGATGGAAATGACCAATTAGAACCGCATGATAGAGTAATCGTCGTAACAACTCAGAAAAAACTTCTGATGATATTATCGATATTTTTGGAATAGGAGTTGATGATTTTGCAAAAAGAAGAACAGTATGTTATTTGGTAGGAAAAATTTTACAAGTCGAAGCTTTTATTACTACTTCTACCATTAATCGTTAGTTTGATTTATCGAGAAAGTTTCCATCAACTGCTAAGTTATGCTGGAACGATTGCTTTATTAGTTGTTATTGGAACTGTTTGTACACTAGCAAAGCCTAAAAAATATGAAAAATTATGCCACGAGACGGAATTGTAACGGTAGCTCTCAGTTGGATATTATTATCATTTTTGGTGGGCTACCATTTTGTATTTGCAGGAGAGATTCCAAATTTAGCAGATGCATTTTTTGAAACAGCTAGTGGTTTTACAACAACTGGTTCAAGTATTTTAAGTGATTTGTCTATTTTAGGATATTCCTCATTATTTTTGGCGTAGCTTTACCCATTTAGTTGGAGTGGATGGGAGTATTAGTATTTGCATTAGCTATTTTACCAAGTACGGGTTCTGATTCTGTTCAGTTAATGCGTGCAGAAGTTCCTGGTCCGGTTTTTGGGAAATTAGTCTCTAAACTAGCAAAAACTGCCCTGTATTTTTATATGCGATTTATTTAGTGATGACAGCGATATTGGTCATTATTTTTAATGCTTGTTAAAGTTCCGTTATTTGATGCCTTATTATTATCATTTGGGACAGCTGGAACAGGTGGATTCTCTATTAACAATGCAGGATTTGCCATTTATCCAAATCCCGAAATGGTTGAATGGATTATCGGTGTTGGAATGATGCTCTTTGGAGTGAACTTCAACTTATATTATTTCCTATTATTAGGTTCGATTCGAGATGTGTTGACCGATGAGGAAGGACGTTCCTATATTGGAATTATCGCGTTTGCTTCAGTAGCTATTTTTGCTTCATTAAGTATCGTTCAATCACAATTAGATGTTCCTTTTTAGAAGTGTATTTTTCACGGTTTCATCTATTATTACAACAACAGGATATTCAACAGCTGATTTTCGGTCAGTGGGGAGTGTTTCCACAAGTAGTGTTATTATTATTAATGTTCGTAGGAGGCTGTGCAGGATCGACTGCTGGGGAATTAAAGTTTCTCGTGTCGTAATTTATTTCAAAAATGCTATCGCTGAAATTAAAAATGGGACAACCACGTCGAGTGATTATGTCAAAATTTAACGGTAAAGTAATCGATGATAAAATGTCTAGTGGAATTGCAAATTACTTATTAGTTTACGTAGCAGTATTTTTTTAGTATTACTCATTTCTGTTTCGATTGAAGCACCTGACTTTTTAACAGCATTTTTCAAGTATTGCAGCGACCTTTAATAATATTGGTCCTGGTTTAGGAGAAGTGGGACCAACAAGTAATTCTCTATGTATTCTGATTTTAATACGATTTTTGCTATCTCTTGGAATGATTGCTGGACGTTTAGAAATTTATCCAATGATTTTTATTATTCTCCACTACTTCATTAGAGCGTTTTTTTCATTTCAGAAAAATAGGAGGATGAAAAGTGTTGAATAAAATGGTAAAAGGTAGAATTTATACTTTAATTGGAGCCATTGGATGGGGTCTTTTCAGGAGCGTGTGGACAATATTTGATGAATGATTCCGCAGTTTCTCCTATTTATTTAACGGCATTAAGAATGATTATTGCAGGAGTATTCCTGACAATATTAGCTTTTTAAGCAACCAGAACAATTTAAAAACATTAATTTCAACGCCGAAAGAAATGTTTCAAATATTATATTTTGGAATTTTTGGATTGATGTTATGCTAATTGACCTATTTAATTGCAATTATGATTCAAATGCAGGAACAGCAACTGTACTGCAATATACTTGTCCGATTTTAATTGTCATTTATGTAAGTTTAAAAGAGAAGACAGCACCAACAGTAATGGAATTTGTTGCGATATTTTTTGCTTTGGTAGGTACGTTTGTTATTGCGACTCATGGAAATCCATTTAACTTATCCCTTACTCCTGCTGGTTTATTTTTGGGGGAATTATTTCTGCATTTACCTATGCGCTTTATACCTTATTACCTGGTAAATTGATTTATCGATGGGGAAGCTTAATGGTATGTGGCTTAGGATTATTATCTGGGGGTATTTTTATTTTATGTTGTAACTGCTAGTTGGCAATATACAATTCAATGGCAACCATATACCCTATTTGCATTTTTGGAATTATCGGTATTGGAACTATTTTAGCATATACATTGTATTTAGAAGGAGTCGCATTAATTGGTCCTGTTCAAGGAAGTTTATTAGCTTCTGCAGAACCAATTTCTTCAGTATTCTTTTCAATTATTTTTATTAGGAGAAGTGTTCCAAGGAATTGATATATTGGGAATTGTATTTATTTTAATAGCAGTTTACCCTCATTACAATGAAAGAACAATTGCAAGAAAAACATATGAAAATAAAACATTAATATATGCCTCTGTGAAGTCAATTCGCAGAGGTGTTTTTATACTAATTCTTAATAAAAATCTCCACAAATCTTCAAGAAAATAAAAAGTAAGATAGTAATGTCAAAGGAGGTTAATGACATGAAAAATATTTCGCCCTATCATTGTTGCTACAATGCTAGTAGGACTTGTTTCTCAGCAAGTTTATGCGATTGATACAACAGCCATTAATGAGAAATGGAAACCAACTGTTGTTTATGGTGGAGGCTTAAATGACCAACAAATTAAAGAAACATCTACATTATTAGGAATTAAGGATGAAAATACTGTAACGACAACAAAAAGCTACAGGGGAAGACTTAGTGAAATATTTAGGAGCTGGTGAAGCGAATACTTCTGTAATGATTTCATCTGTAATGGTTCAAAAGAGAAATAAGGGGGAAGGGTAAAAGTTCATAGTGCTACTCCGAAAAATATTACCTTGTTACTTCTGAACAATATGCAAATGCTGCGATTACAGCAGGGGTAGCTGATGCAGAAATTGAAGTAACTGCTGTATCTAAAGTAACAGGGGAATCTGCTTTTAACAGGTGTATATAAAAGCTTTTGAAGCAAAATGGAGTTGTATTAGATGGAAAACGTACAGCAGTTGCTCAAAAGGAGCTAGAGTTAACGAATCAAATTGCTCAAGAACAGGCAAAAAGAAAAAGGCTTTTGATGCTGCAAAATTAGATCAAGCAATGATTGATATTAAGAAAGCTCTAGCAGAAATTAAAGAAAAGCAAGGTCAAGTAGCGACAAAAGAAGACGTTGAAAGAATTGTGAATGAGGCATTAAAAATATGGATTAGATAAAGTTATTAGTTCAACTCAAGTGAATAATATTATTCAGTTTGCCTTAAGTTACCAACAAACTAGTGCGATTGATTCCAAACAAGTATTAGAACAATTAAATCTCATTATCTAATACTGTAAAAAGGAAAAATTGGTCAATTAGTGGATCAAGCCAATCGTGAAGGATGGTTGGATAAAATTGTGACATTCTTCAAAGAAATATTTAATGCTATTTTTAGTTCAAAATAGAGAGTAACAAAAAGTCCATAGAGCGAATCTATGGACTTTTTACTGTCTAAAAATAAAATAAATAATAAACTTAAAACAATAATTAATTGAATACATAAACCAATTAAAGCAATGTATGGCGTATCTAAACTAGTATCATTTTGTTCTTGAGCAATGGAAATGACAAATGTTACGATAAATGTAAACAAATGCAATGTAAAGAAGAATAAAATGACGACTAATAAAGCAATTGGAGATACAAAATGTCATAAATGCTGTAATGATTAATAAAAATAATCGCTAAAAGCATTCATCGATTCATATTGTGTTAACCAGTAATGAAATACATGTTGTCGTTTTTAAGAAAAATATGTTTCACTCCAAAAAGCAATGACTGGGAATCCAAAATAAAAATACTGCGTAAAATAATAATAGTTTTTAAGAAAACTAAAATATAATTTGGAGTAACCGTTAAACTTGGTAAGATAGAAATATCCGCCAGTAATTGATATTGGGATAAAACTGCTCGAATACCATGTGTAGTAATATAAGCTGATAATAATGTCGAAACGATAATCATAATGTAACCAAATAATCGACTATTTTGACGTTTTTCTCGAATAATTATTTGTTGGATGGATTAATTTTCCAAAGAAAAAGCTAAAAGAAACGAGTAATTCTTCTCCAAAAGCTTGAATAAATCGCTTGGTTATTTTTAATACGGTATTCTTGATCACTTCTGTTTTCTACAGAATTTGGTTGAGTAGATTTATTTTCTTCATCAAATAAAGATGTTTGAATCGTTGTTGAATTTTCATCTAACTGTTCTTCTTGAATAGTGCCACAGAAAGGACATAAAAGTTTCTTTCTCTTCAATTAATTCGTGGCAGAAAGGGCAATGTTTCACGTAAATTCTCCTTTATCAATCATAATTGATTTTTCTCTGTAGTATTGTATCATAGAATGCAAGTGGACAAAAGAAAAAGGACTAGAAATCTCTAATCCTTTTATAGTGGCATATACATAATATATGTGTCATGGTGTTCACATCACACATGAACAAACAGCTACATCCGGTAGTGTGCAAGCATCTGTTCCACTTGACTTAGCAGACTTTCTGTCTCGCTTGTCGCCTCATCGCATAGATAATATTATAGCAGACAAGAGAGTAGCTGTCACGTAAAAACACTAAATATCCAAAATTTTCAATATAAAAGCACCGTAAAAGGTGCTAGGTGATTACATTTCAGTAAATGCTAGTGGAACTAAATCACGTAAAATTGTTTCTTTTTAATTCGCCTTTATTATTAGAAAGGTAAATTGGAGTATCAGCAGGGCATAGTTCTACTAATACTTGACGGCATAAACAGCATGGAGGTAGGAAGTAGTCCGTTTTACCAGCTACTACAAGCATTTCACATCTTCTTTTTGATAGCCTTTTGTTACCCCAGTGAATAAAGCTGTACGTTCTGCACAGTTTGTTGCTCCAAAAGAAACATTTTTCCACATTAACTCCAGTAATTACTGTTCCATCTTTTTATATAAAATGGCACAGCCTACTGGGAAATTAGAGTATGGACAGTATGAATGTTCCAATGCATTTTTGCATGTACATATAGTTCTTCAGGTTTCATAAAAAGTTCTCCTTAAATGGGATTATTTTTCACGAATAATTTCGATTTTGTATCCATCAGGATCTTTTACAAAAATAGTAGTTTGCTGGATTTCCAGGTAAACCTTTTAATTCTGTTACATCATAGCCTTTTAGCTACGTGTTCAGCATGTAATCCTTCTAAATCATTGCTACTAATTGCAATATGACCGTAACCGTCTCCGATTTCATATCCTGGATGTCCGTAGTTATACGTTAATTCTAATTCATAATCGTCACCTTCAAATGCTAAATAAACGATTGTAAATTTGTGTTCTGGAAAAATCTTTACGACGAGTTTCTTTAAATCCAAATGCTTCTTGGTAGAAAGCTAAACTCTCTTCTAAGTTTTTTTAACACGAACACATGTGTAACATTTTTGACATAGTATTCTCTCCTTTTGGATGTTTTTGTCTTATTAGCATAACGGATTATAGATTTTAATGCAAGAAATATACAACTTAGTACGAAAGGGAGTGTAACTTAAAATGTAAACACTTGTATATAAAATAAATACACTTTTTGATGAAAAATCGAGTAAAAATGATTGCAGTTCAAAAAGAATTTGCTATTCTGTTACCATTATGAAAGAAAATAGAGTTAATCATCTAAATGAGGTGTCAAAGTGAAAGTAATTAAATTTGGTGGAAGTTCATTAGCCAATAGTCAACAAATCAAAAAAAGTATTTCAAATTGTACAAGCAGATAGTGATAGAAGAATTGTCGTTGTATCTGCACCAGGAAAACGTCATTCAGACGATGAAAAAGTTACGGATTTATTAATTCAATTAGCAACTTCTCAAATTGAAGGACAATATAATGAAGCTAGTTTTAGAAGTGATTTTTAGAACGTTATCAAGAAATTTATGATGAATTACAATTAAATCTCAGATGTAATGGATAACATTCGTCAACATTTTGCAATATTAAAAAGAGTAATTTAGAACCTGCTTTATTTGATGGATGCTTATAAAGCAAGTGGAGAAGATAATAATGCAAAAATTAATTGCAGACTATTTTACAAAAGAAGGTTTACCAGCAAAAATATATTAGCCCCTAAAGAAGCGAATTTATTCGTCAGTGATACTCCAGGAAATGCTCAAGTATTAGAAGAAGCGTATAAGGAATTAGAATATTTACAATTAGAAAAAGACATTATTGTATTCCCAGGATTTTTTGGAGTAACAAAAGATGGAAAAGTTGTGACATTCTCTCGTGGTGGTTCTGATATTACAGGATCTATTTTAGCGAATGCAGTTTCAGCTGAAGAGTATGAAAACTTTACAGATGTGGATGCAATCTTTGTAGCAAGTCCAAAACTAGTTCATAAACCTCTTGGAATTGATGTATTATCTTATACAGAAATGCGTGAGTTATCTTATGCAGGATTTTCGGTGTTCCATACTGAAGCGTTATTACCAGCCATTAAAAAAGGAATTCCAGTTCATGTATGTAATACGAATAATCCTTCTGCAAAAAGGAACTTACATTATGAAAGGGAAAGTAAATTCTCCTTCAATTATTTCTGGAATTGCAAGTTCATCAGGGTTTCGTAGTATTTATATTCAAAAATATTTAATGAATCATGAAATTGGATTTTTAAGAAAAACATTACAACTATTCGAAGATGAAGGGGTCAGTGTAGAACATATTCCAACAGGGATTGATGATGCAACGATTATTATTCGTGGGGAAGATGCAACTGATGAGGTATTAGATCGTATTGTACATCGTTTGAAAGAAGAACTAAACGCGGATGAAGCGTACTATGAACGTGGATTATGCTTAATCATGTTAGTAGGGGAAGGTATGGTTAGTATGGTCGGTACAACTGCTCGTGTTGCTAGCACATTAGCCCGTGAACAAATCAATATTGAATTATATAACCAAGGGTATCCGAAGTTTCTATGATGTTTGGTATTAGAGAAGAGTACGAAAAACGTGCGATTCAAGCATTATATGATGAATTCTTTGGTGAAGAAGTAGAATACGAAGTTTTGGATAAATAGTAAATTAAATAATTAATAAAAATGACTTTCTAATAGTAGTAAAGTACTAGAAGCCGAGTGGCTTCTAGTACAGAAAACTCAAGACGGTTTCACCGTCTTACTCATGACAGAAACAAAATTTGGTATTATACTTACGTTAGAGAACAATACTAATCCGTTCGAATTATTGGGGAATTGTCGTTCCTGTCAGGAAAACTGGATGAACAGGGGTCATGAGAAAACTCGATTATGCTTTGAGCATGAAAATAAAATACATTTTACCTCCTGTTCCATTGTTCTTAAACAATTAGAATAGGAGGTTTTATTATGCAAGTAATGCACCCAGTATGCTGTGGAATTGATGTACACCAAAAATCCATTGTTTGTTGTATTTTAGATGGTCCTCTAACTTCAAAATGAACCTAAAAATATCAAACAAGCTTTTGGTACCACAACTAAAGAATTAAAAGCAGCTCTTGATTGGATACTTGAGCATCAAGTTACGCATGTTTTTTTCGAAAGCACAGGACAATATTGGATTCCTCTTTTCAATATCTTCTCAGATTCTGATTTAGAATTAATCCTTGCAAATCCGCAACATATTAAAAATGTCCCAGGTCGTAAGACAGACGTCAAAGATGCTGAGTGGATTGCACAACTTGGTCGGTGTGGTTTAATTAATCAATCTTATATCCCTTCTCAAGAAGTGCTTCAATTACGTTATTTAACTCGTTATCGTCTCTCAGTTAAACAACGGTTAACTCAAATAAAAATCATATCCATGTTATTTTTACAAAGGGCTAATATTAAAATAACAAGCTACTTATCAGATATTTTCAGCAAGACAGGACAAGCACTGTTAACTCTATTTATTGATGGTGAAGTTATTAATGAAGATAATGTCGAAAGTTGTATACACGGTCGCATAAAAGCCTCTACTAAACAATTAATTGAAGCTATGGAAGGTAAACTATCTACAGTAGATCGTTTTCAATTAAAGAATGTATGGAAGAATATAAACTTCAGAAAAAGATATCAGATGAACTCAATAAAGAAATAAATGAATATATTTTAGAACATTTTCCTGAAGAATATCAACTTCTTCTAACAATTCCTGGTATTAGTGATAATTGTTGTGCCACCATATTAGCTGAAATTGGTCCAAATGTTGATGCTTTTTAAAACTGATAAGAAATTAGCTTCATGGGCTGAATGTGCCCAGGTTCTAACGAAAAGTGCTGGTGTTAAAAATCTTCACACGACGCAAGGCAACAAATATCTTAAACAAGCCTTTAGTAATGTCGGTGTTAAGTGTTCAACGTGCTAAAGAAGAAACCTTTTCACTTTTTCTATCAGCGAATTTCCAGCAGGGGAAGTAAAATGAAAGCTATTATCGCTTGTGGTCATAAAATGCTTAGAATTATCTATAAAATACTTCAATCGCACCAACCTTATATTAGTCAAAAAGCGTTAGGTCTGCGACAACAGACTAACGCTTTATCTTTGACAATTTAAAAATTTCCACTTATATTATAGCATAGGTAGTATCTTTTGTCTTTTTCGTACTTTGTTTTCAAATAAATTTCTGAGACCAAGGCTCGAAATTTAGCAATGAGACCCTCGCTTTTAGCGAGGCTGCTTGTGTCCTAGCTACTATTTTAAAAGTCATTTTCTTTTGTTTAAATTAGGCTTTTATAGTTTTTAAGTAAACGTAATCCGTTTAAAATCACTAAGATAGTGCTTCCTTCGTGTCCGATAACACCTAAAGGTAAGTTAATGAATTGGAAAACATTTGCTAAAATTAAAATTGTAATTACTGATAATGAGAATACAATATTTTGTAAAATGATGCGTTTCATTTTTTTAGATAATTCGTGACCATATTTAATTAATGATAAATTATTTTTTAATAACACAATATCACTTGCTTCAATTGCTAAAGCAGTTCCTTCACCAATCGCAATTCCCAACGGTTGCATTTGCAAGAGCAGGAGCGTCATTAATACCATCCCCAACCATGGCTACAGAAACACCTTTATCAGCTAAGTTCTTAACATAAGTTGCTTTTATCTTCAGGTAAACAGTTTGCTTTGATAATCAGAGATTTCTAAAGTGTTTTGCTACAGCTTCAGCAGTTGATTCTGAATCCCCAGTCATCATTATCGTTTGAATATTTTTCTTTGTTAAAGTAGTGTAATACAGATTGGCTACTTTCTTTTAATTTCATCTGTAATAGCATAGAAACCAATGAATTGTCCATTTTTCTCGATTGCTAAAAACAATTTCACCTTGTTCTAAGTGCTTTTTCAATATCAGAACTAATGCTGTGTGTTGTTTCCAGTCTTCATCAATCCAAGCTAATTTACCAATTTTCCAAGTTGAACCTTGAGTTGTTGCTACTAATCCATTTCCGATTACTTCTTCAAAGCTGTCAAATGAAATCGCATCAGAATTTTTGTAAGCTTGTGTATACGCTGTAATAGATTTTCCTAATGGGTGAGTTGAACGAATTTCCATTTCATACATCATTGCATGAACTTCTTCTTCGTTTTTCATTTACAATTACTGCCTTTTGAACAGTTGGTTTTCCTTTTTGTTAATGTACCAGTTTTATCTAAAAACAATTGATTCAACTGAAGATAATTGTTCTAAAGGCTTCTCCACCTTTTTAATAAGATCCTTGTTTTGCTGCATTAGATAAACTTGCTAAAATCGCAGGGGCTAGCGGAAGCAACTAAGGCACATGGAGACATTACTGTTAACAAAATCATTCCTCTATAGAAAGATTCTTGCCATGACCATTGGAAACCGAAAGTAGAAGAATGCAATTGCTAATGGTACGAATACTAATACAAATTTTACATATTGATCTTCGATTTTGTTTTAAGAAGCTACTTGTTTTTGTTTCTTGTTCTTGAGCTTCTTCTACTAATCGAATGATAGAAGCCATCACAGTTTCATCTGCATTTTTGTGTACAGTTGCTGTACAAGATTGGTGTAAATTAATACTTCCTGCGAAAAATTTCTTCACCTACTTTTTGTTTGCTGGTAGTGGTTCCCCATTAATCATACTTTCATCGAATAAACTTTCACCTTCTGTTAGGATAGCGTCCATTGGAACAGCTTCTCCTTTTTTAATGAAAATTACATCATTGATTGCTAAGTCTTCAACGTCTATTGTTTCATAGTGACCATCACGAATACGTGTAGCTGTTTTTGGTTGTAAGTTTAATAATTCTGTCATTGATTTTTTCACTTTTGCCATAGCATATTCTTCAAGAGCTCCACTTAATGAGAAAATAAAAATTAATAAAGCTCCTTCTAACCAGTAACCAATAATAGAAGCACCAATTGCCGCTAATACCATTAATAAGTCAACATTTAAATGTTGTTCTTGTAAAAGTTTCTTGAATTCCTTCAATGGCTGAGTGGAATCCTCCAATTAAGAATGCTGCTAAGTAGCAAATCACAGATACTAGATTCAATCCGTGGAAGCTAGCAGCTAGTCCCAAAATAATTAATGTTCCGCAAGTAATTGTATAACGAATTTGTTTTTGTTCTAAAAATATTCATATTTTTCACCTCATGTTTTTATTTGTTGAATACATCATAACATAAATTTTTTCTAGATTAGAATAATTCTAAACTAGATGAGAGTGAAAATTCATTCTCAATTAGCTTATTGAGAATGAGAGAAGATAAGAAAGTCTTAATTTTTAAGGATTTTCCCTTTATAAATTTAAAAATTCATAGTAGAATGGTTTCATATCTTAAAATGAAGGTGGGAGAACAAATGAGTGATAAAAAAACCATTAACTCGTGAAGAAGTTCCTGTAGAATTAACATGGGACTTAACATTAATCTATCCAGATAATTCTGGTTTTGAAGCTGATTTAGCTTTTTGTATCAGAAAAATTCCAGTAATTGCTGCAAGTAAAGAAACAGCTTTACAATCTGGAGAAAATTTATATAACTACTTATTATTATCGAATCAAGTAGAAGAAAAAAATTGAAACTGCTTATGTGTATTCACACTTAAAAGCAGACCAAGATACTACAAATGATGAAAAATCAAGTGATTAAATCAACGTGCTTTCTCAGTATATGTTGAAGTATCAGGTGCAACATCATGGTTTGAACCAGCAATTTTAGAAAAATCAGATGAAGAATTTGAAAAATTCTTTAAAGAAGAACCACGTCTAGAAGAATTCCGTGTTGCATTAGAAGCAGCTCGTGTATTAAAAAGGACATGTTTTATCGGATAAAGAAGAAGCTTTATTATCAAAAAGCGAATGAAGTATTCTCTGGACCATCAAAGACATTTAACTTCTTAAATAATGCGGATCTTAAATTTGGTACTATTAAGAATGAAAAAGGAGAAGAAGTAGAATTAACTCACGGAAACTATATAACATTCTTAGAATCTACTAATCGTGAAGTTCGTAAAAAAATGTATTTGAAACAAAAATATAAAACCATATATTCAATTAAAAAAATACATTTGCTAGTACACTAGGTTCAGAAGTGAAAGCTCATAATTTTTAAAGCGTTAGCTCGCAACTATGAATCAAGTCGTCAAGCAGCCTTATCTGCTAACCAAGTTCCTGAAGAAGTATATGATGCATTAGTGAAAGTAGTTAATGAAAAATTACCATTATTACATCGTTATATCGCTTTTACAACAAAAAGCTTTTAGGATTAGATGAATTACATATGTATGATATGCATGTTCCAATTACTGGTGAAGCACCAATTAAATATAATTATGAAGAAGCTTCTAAAGCAACTTTTGAAGCATTAAAACCATTAGGGTGAAGAGTATCAAGATATTCTTAAACAAGCCTATGATCAACGTTGGATTGATGTTGCTGAAAATGTTGGTAAACGTAGTGGTGGTTATTCATCAGGTGGTTATGCAACTGCTCCTTATATTTTTATTAAACTGGCATGATGATTTAAGTAATTTCTTTACATTAGTGCATGAATTAGGACATAGTGCGCATAGTTATTTCACTCGTCATACTCAACCATTCCAATATGGGGATTATTCAATTTTCTTAGCAGAAATTGCTTCTACAACGAATGAAAAACTTATTAACAGACTACTTATTGAAGAAAACATACGGATAAAGAGAGTCAAAAATATATTTTAAATAATTATTTAAACTCGTTTTAAATCGACTATTTTCCGTCAAACTCAATTTGCTGAATTTGAGCATCAAATTCATGTGGCAGATCAAAAAGGTGAGCCATTAACTCAAGCAGCAATGGCTGAGATTTATGGTGCAATTAATAAAAATATTATGCAAATGTTATTCAAGATGAAGAGATTGCGTATGAGTGGACTCGTATTCTCACTTCTATATGAATTACTATGTATATCAATATGCAACTGGTATGGCTGCTGCAACTGCTTTTTAGCAGATAAGATTTTACATGGTACTCTGAAGATTTAGAGGCTTACTTGAACTACTTACGTGCTGGACGTAGTGACAAACCAATTGAGGTTATGAAAAAAGCAGGGGTAGATATGACGCAAAACTCAATATCTATATGATGCAATGAATGTGTTCGAACAACGACTAGAACAATTAGAAGCATTGATGAACGAAGAGTAAAAGATTACGAATAGAGTTTTTCTGTATAGTAGCACATGGACGCCAGTAGACCTTCGGTCTCTTGGCTAAAAATCAGCCTCAAGGTCTTGATTTTTCCCTGTGATAAAAGCCAAATCTGGCTTTTTATCACTCGTGCTACTATGAAAACTCTTTTGTATTTAACGGATATTTATGAGAGTACGTTTATAATTAGACTTTCCTAGTATAGTAGTATTAGGACGGCAGCAGCCTCGCTGATGCGAGTCTCATGCTCATACTGCTATGGAAAGTCTTTTTATTTATACTATTTGTTATTCCTCTTTATTTAAAAATATAATGAATTGGTATAAAATTATTTTTAAAGGAGTACGCTATGGCGGTAGTAAATTTTGAAATTCTTGTTCGTGGATTAATATAAATTCAGATTTAATTAGTGAGTATTCATCTATCTATGATACGTATGAAATTGATAGTGAAATGTTGAGTATGCCCTTGATGAACATGAGCGTGCTCATATTGAATACGATCGACGTAAAGAAACATTGATTGTTATTTATAATGTGATTAAGCAATCATTAAATTCAAATCAATACGAAACAATTCCTATGACATTTATTGTACGTAGAAATCAAATTATTACGATTACAAACCATCATAATGAATACATTGTTCAAGCAATGAAAGAGGAATTAGAAGAAAGACCAGATATGTCTCTGTTTACATTTTTTATTTTTCCAGTTTGTTTATGATTACGGAATATTATTTTTCCAAAAAAATTGAAAAATTAAAAAGAACAAGGGTTATTAAGTCAGATGTTACGACAAAAACAACAAAGAAAAATTTGTTTGCTTTATCGGACTTGGAAATCGGTAGTGTGTATTTAGTTTCAGCTACTAAACAAAATGCAATTGTATTGAGCAATTGAAAACTCAATCTGTATTTAAGGTCTTAGATGATGTAGAAAAGAAGAGTTAGAAGATAGTTTAATTGAAGCAAAGCAGCTAGTGGAAATGACTTCAATCAATCTTCAAATTTTGCAGCAATTATCGGGTACATATAATAATGTTTTGAATAATAATTTGAATGATACGATGAAAATTATTAACCGTTATTTCTATTCTTTTAACGATTCCGGATATTGTGACGGGATTTTTGGAATGAATGTGCAAATTCCTTTACAGAACATTCTCATGGTTGGGGAATTGCATTAGGAATTATTATAGCAATTTGGATACTAGTCAGTGTGATATTGTCTCGTCTTATGAAAAAGTGAAGGGCGTGGAAATTGACATTTCGATATAGTGGCATTAAGACGCCAGCAGCCCTTCGGTCTCATGGCTAAAAATCAAGCCTGGGTCTTGATTTTTCCTTGTCATAGAATCTGTGAGACAGATTCTATGACTCATGCCACTATGAAATATCATTTCCACTTGGAACGATAAGTATGAGAGTGCGTTAAAAATATTTTTCTTGTATAGTAGTACCAAGACGGTAGTAGACCTTCGGTCTCATGGGTCGATGCCACTATGAAATGTCAAATGCTTCTTAAAACGATATGTATGAAATTACGTAATAACTTATTTCCACTTTAACGAATACTTATTAGATAGAGTAGAAGAAGGAGTTTTTATAGTAGTACGAGTGGTAGAATCTGTCATAACAGATTCTATCACAAGGAAATTTGAGACTACAGGCTCAAATTTTAGCCAAGAGACCCGATAGGGGCTACTGGCGTCTTAGTACTACTATAGTAAAAACTCCGGTTCTACGATGTAGCGAGAAATATTAGAGAATATGAAAAATCAGGCGTACAATCAGGTGTTTGAACTTGATTGTACGCCCTATATTCGTTTACAAAGATTATGTTGTTAAATCAATGGCTTTTTGGGTGTTGGCAAAGTGTAATTTAGCAACTTTTCTTAAACCGTCCATACCTTCTTGTTTTAAAATTTTACTAGCTAATTCATCTACTGCTGAGTTAGCCCCAGATAGTAGAGGATATCCATATTCTTTTCGATAAAGTTTTTTAAGCCTTCTAAAAATGCATCTCTAGCAATCATCGATGCTGCAGCTACTGCAATATGATGGCTTTTCACCTTTTGTTTTAAAATAGGTAATCGATTTAAGTGGAGCAGATTGATCTCCTAAATAACGATAATAGTTCGATGGAGAACAAAATTCATCAATTAATACAGCTTGAAGCAAATCAGCATTGATTTGTTGGTATAATCTTTTGATGGCTTGATTATGAAGCAGAGCTTTTCATTTTCGTTTAGATTTTTGGTTTGTTGTACTTCATTGTATTTTTCAGGCCAAAGTGTAAGAAGTTTATAAGGGATTAATGCTTTGATTTTTTTGGAACGATTTCTTGATTTGAGCATCTGTTAAATTTTTAGAATCTTTTACGCCGAGATGTTGTAATGTTTTTAATGTGATCTTCTAGGAACAAAAAGCACAAGCAACAGTTAATGGGCCAAAATAACTTCCTGTTCCAACTTCATCACTACCAATGACTCTCCAGTTTGAAAAGTCTTCTGGAAGTCCATTTGTTTTCAACTTTGATTTCTTTTGTACTTGTTGAAGCTGTTAAATCATGTTTTTGAACAAATGCATCCACATTAGTTCCTTTGTAAAACCACTTTTTCCAGAATGGTAAGCTGTAACTCGTTAAAGAAGGAAGTTTTTAATTGATAATGTGCATGAGGGGGATTTGATGGATTGCATCTTGATAAATTTCACCCAATTGTTGGATTGTTTGTTCATCTAATAATAAAACGGTTGTTGCCATAACAACCTCCAATGAATAAAAAGAGACTGAAATTCAGTCTCTTATAGTTTAATGTACCATTTTAACCACGCAGCAAGGTTGATGCTTTTTGTGTTTTTAGGGCATTTATCTATTGCATGATGTAGATTTTTCACAGACATGTTCAATCATATCTGCAGAAATGTTTTCATGTAAGATAACTCCAAATTGTTGATTTAAATTATCAAAAAAATAACAAGAGAAGGGTTTGATTCGACCATCATTTCTAGCAATTTGTTGATCTTTTTCATATTCTTGATGAACGAGTTTACTTTGCTTTTATCTTCGTAAAAACATTTTTTCATCAAGTCCAATGATTTGAATAATTTCCTGTAATAATTCAGGAGTGTATTCTTTATGAAGAAGATGTAGTTGTGTTTGCAATTCCATTAAAAAGGCTCTCACCTAAATTTTTTCCTTGTAGAAGAGCAGCCTTATAAGATAGGGAAGCATCATAGATTTTTGTATAGATTTCGTTTTCGTAAGTCAATATTCTTGTCATTTAACTGATTATTTTTCATATATTGTAGTTACTGATTTAAAATTATGAAAAAGGTATAGAAATGAACATGTACTTTATATGGAGTTCGTTCAATAAATTTCATCACTTCTTGTTCTACAATGATAACATTGTTTTCCAATAGGGTTAATAAATAAGTAACAGTCGAAAAATTCTCTCAGTAGATAATGGACGAGTATGAATATGACTCAGTTCACTATTCTTCACTTCTAACTAGATCTCCTTTCGTTGATTTGTATTTTTATTGTATCAGAAAAATTGAAAAACGGAATAAAAAGCATTGAATTAGCTAATATTTTTAAAAGCTTGTAAAGCTCTGTCTAATTTTACTAATTGGTTTTTAAAGGTGTAATACCATGACGATTTAAAATTTCTAAGAAAAACTTCTTTTCCTGCTTCTAAATCTTCAACTTCCATTTCTATTTCATAATCTGTTTGACCTGCATAGTGACTTTCATCTAATACAAGTAAACAGCCAGGACTTAACATTCCTTCTAATCGATGGGTTGTTAGAGTAGCAGTTGGAGAGATATTGGATAATTCAATCCCTTTGTTCTTCCATCGCTAACTTAATACTTGTTGGAAGTAAGAAAATATCTTCTTCGACCCACCATTGTAATTGTTCTGTAGGTAATTCTTCAGTAATCTCAATGACTTCGCAGTCTGATTGAGGAAGTTTTAATGTGATTTCTCCTGTTTTTGTCCGTCAATAAGACGAATTCGTAAAGCAGAACGATTATTTTCTAATTGTTGGTGACAATCATAATATTGATTCGTTTGCGTAATATTTTTTCGTGAAAATAGATTGAAATTCTTCTTTTAAAAGCTTCGTATTGCTCTTTTGTTAGAAGATTTTTATATTCTTTTTCTAAATGGGCCATGTTTCTACCTCTTTCTATCACAAAGCTTTTTTTCTACTTTTAGCTTAATTATTGTGAATTACAAATAATAACCATTGAAGAGTTTAAGATTATTAAAAATTCTTTTTAGAGTCAGTAAAAAAATATGCTATGATAGGAGGGATGAGATTAAAGAAGGTGAGTAAATGGAAGAAAAATATTTACCAGTAGTTGAAGACTGGGATGCTTTTTAGCACCATATAATCAAGCAATTGAAGAATTAAAAATTAAATTAAAAGGCATTCGACTTCAATATCGACAAAAAGGGAAACACGCTCCAATTGAATTTATTACAGGACGTGTGAAAACTCCTGAAAGTATTCGTGAAAAATGCAAGTGAGAAAGATTTTAACGAAGACTTTTTAGAAGGAGTTCAAGATATTGCAGGATTACGGATTATGTGCCAATTTGTAGATGATATTTTTGAAGTCGTACGATTATTTCGTCAACGAAATGACTTTACGATTATTATTGAACGTGATTATATCCATCAAAAGAAAGCAAGTGGATATCGTTCGTATCATGTTGTATTAGAATATCCTGTTCAAAGAATTGAAGGGGAAGAGAAAATTCTAGTAGAAATTCAAATTCGAACATTGAGCGATGAATTTCTGGGCAACAATTGAACATTCTTTAAACTATAAGTATAAAGGAGAATTTCCAGAAATTATCCACGAACGATTAGAAAGAGCGGCAGAAGCGGCCTTTTTATTAGATGAAGAAATGTCGCAAATTGAGAAGAAATTCAAGAAGCGCAATATATTTTTCTCAACAAATAAAGAAAAATCAACGTAAAAGAAAAATCATAAGTGTTCATGTTAGAAAATTAAAGAGAGGGTGAAGTGAATTGATGAAAGTAGGGTTATATTATAATCAGTCAGAAAAAAGCCAAAAGGTAGCAGAAGAATTTTTAAATGTATGTTGCCATAAGGAATTTGAACGAGATGATGAAAATCCAGATGTTGTCATTACAATTGGGGGAGATGGTACTTTGCTAGGTGCTGTCCACCATTATAAATCACAACTAGATCATATTCGCTTCGCAGCTATTCATACAGGTCATTTAGGATTTTATACAGATTGGCGTGATTTTTCAAGCAGGTGAATTAATTGAAAGCTTTGAAGCATGATCAAGGAGAAAGTGTGAGTTATCCTCTATTAGATGTGACTTTAGAAAAAGCAGATGGAACAATCGAAAATCATATTGCATTAAATGAAGCAACATTGAGAAAAAGTAAACGGAACTCTTGTATGCGAAATCTTAATTAATGGTGAATTATTCGAGAATTTTTAGAGGAGATGGCGTTTGTGTTGCAACCCAACGGGCTCAACAGGAGTGAATAAGTCATTAGGAGGAGCTCATCGTTCATCCAAGAGCAGAAGTGATGCAAATGACAGAAATGGCTTCGATTAATAATCTGTGTATCGTACATTAAGTTCTCCAATGATTTTTGCACCAGAAGAAGTGTTAACGTTATTACCCCATAGTGAAAATGGAATGGTTCTATCCATGGATCATTTAACGTATGATGCCAATGATATTGTCAAAGTACACTTACATATTAGTACACAACGTGTTTCCTTTGTTCAATATCGTCATACTCATTTTTGGGATAGAGTAGAAAACTCCTTTATTGGAGCAAGAGAAATAGATTAGAAGAAAGATAATGAGGGAAATCATTGAATTTAACATGGACTTATCCGTATTCATCACCCATGATGATGCGTAGTTTTTACAAGAAAAAGGGAATTACAAAAACATTTTTAGCCCATGTCAAAACGAAATGGGAAATTACTCGTCAATGGTCGAGAAGAAATTGTTCTAAAGACTTTAGTGCCTGGAGATGTACTGACGATGGTGATTCCTCCAGAAGGCGAGCATGAAACAGTTGTTCCCAGTCATATTCCTTTGGATATTTTATTCGAGGATGACTACTTGTTAATTGTGAACAAGCTTCACAAGGGACAGCTTCGATACCATCACAATTACATCCAGACCAATCAATGGCCAATCGTGTAAAAGGTTATTTACAAAACAACAAGAACCCTAAGATTGTGTGACTCATGTTGTAACAAGATTAGACCGTGATACAACAGGAGTGATGATGTTTGCCAAACATCGTGTAGTTCACGCGTGGATGGATCAAGCGCTTCGAAATAAGACGATTCAAAAACGTATCATGCGATTGTGACGAAACAGGATGTTTTGAAAGAGCATGATTTGATTGATGCACCGATTGGTCGAACGGATGATTCGATTATTAATCGTTGTGTGAGACCGGATGGGAAGCCTTCTTTAACGGAGTATTGGCTAGAGGAGACGTATCAGCATAGTCAATTGGTGAAGATTCGTTTTACATACGGGGCGTACGCATCAGATTCGTGCATTTTAGTTGGCTTGGTTGTCCGTTATTAGGGGACGATTTATATGGTGGCGAGAAGATTGAGCCACTGGTGAGGCAGGCGCTTCATTGTAGTCAGTTGGATTTTGTTCATCCGATGACAGGGGAGAAGATGTGTTAAAGGCTCCGTTGCCGAAGGACATGGCAGAGTGGATTGACATCGATAGATAAAGATAGAATGATATAAATATATAAATATGACTTTCCTATAGTACTAGGGACGCCAGAAGCCAGCTTTGCTGTCTCTGGCTAAAAATCAAGCCTCAAGGTCTTGATTTTTCCTGTACAAAAGCCGGGTGGCTTTTATTACTCGTACTATGGGAAAGTTTATTTGTATCTTCTAGGGGAAGGAAGGAAGAATATGTATAAAAATGAGGTTTTCTATAGTACTAGGATGACAGAAGCCAGTTATGCTGTCTTATCGTACTATGGGAAAGTTTGGTTGTTCGACAAATTCTTTATTTTCTGATCAAAAAGACGACCGAAGTCGTCTTGAAATATCCTTATTCTGTTATTCGTCAGCAGACATACATTCGTCTAATTCTATTACGGAAATGTTCAATTGTTTTTGCGCCGTCTTCTTTAGAAAGAAGACCATCTTTAATCAAACTGATAATCATCATTTTCTTTCCTTGTTCGATACCTTCTACTTTACCTTCTGCTCTGCCTTCTGTTAACCCTTCCATTCTTGCATCTTTCTTTTCTTTTTCTATAGTAGCTAAAAAAACTTGAATATGCTTGGAGATATCGTGTTCTTTTCATCGTACATTTTTGTTCCTCCTTTGTCCAGTCTATTCGGCTCACAATTCGATCCGCTTGTTCTAATATTCTTTCAGGTTTTTGTGTATATGGTTGATTTCCAAAAACTCAATCCATCTTACTTTCTTGTACTCTTGTATCTTATCTTTATTATACTTTCTAACTCTAAAAATGCCATTAGAGCTAAGTTCTGCTCTTTCTTCAAACTTTAAAATAAACTTTTAATTCATCGTTTGTATTTTTTTCTTTAAAGCAATATACGTGAACCATTTTTATCGTCTTTAAAATATCTTTTTGAGTGATGGCAATGGTGTACACGGGTAACAATTCTTCGGCGAGTTTATGGGTTTCTACGCCATCTTTTTTTATGTTCATCTGCATTTTTAGTCACTTGATTACATAGATATAACCATAATCGTTTAATAAAAGTCAAATTGATAGGCTACTTGGATTTCAATTATGACCTGTGTACCATCATTCAATTCAGCTAATACATCGATACTAGTTACATAAGTCTTTATATCTTCGAATTGATGATTGTGTATTTGTGTTCCATCGAGTATTTTTTTACATGGTGGACAGGTAAGTCTAGGATATCACGAATAAACTGTGCTGTTATTTCAGGATTGCTGAAAACTTTCTTTGCCATTAAATCCATCATTGGACTTGCATTTTTGATACGTTCTTTCATTTTTATCATCCCTTAATTTTATTTTTGAACTAGAATAGTAATGAAGTATTCTATCTTCATCTTCTAGATACGAGGGCGAAAAATATTTTTATGGTAACTTTTTTTAAATTTGTTGAATAAGAGTCCTTAGATTAATAAACCCTGAGAGCCTGATGCTTTCTCGGTGTTTCTTTTTAAGTTATTATAATATTTTTTGGATACCTTGAGTGATTCCATCTACTAATTTTTGTTGGTATTCTTTTGTACGGATTTTTTGTGATTCTTTTGAATCGTCCATGTATCCTAATTCTAATAAAACAGCAGGCTTGTTTGTTTCACGTAATACAGCAAAACTCTTCGCTAATAGTCCAGCATCTTTAGCATGAGTCGTTGCTAAAAACAGATTGATGAATATAAGAACCAAGTTTATAACTATATTTCAAGCGAGTAGGATTATCATGCCATTTTTATTAATGACAGAAGGAATATTTCCAGTTGGTAAGTACGTATATGTTTGAATTCCATCTTCACCACTGTCTAGTCCGTGACCTGTTGCATTAAAGTGAATACTAATAAACATATCTGCATTTGTCTCATTTGACATTCTAGAACGTTCAGTAATGAAATCAACATCAATATCTGACGAACGACTCATAATCACTTTGTAACCTAACGATTCTAATTTTTGTTTTTTTAATTGCATAGATACTTGAAGATTTAAGTCTTTTTCCTTTAATCCCTAAATATTGGGCACCAGGATCTTTCCCACCGTGACCAGGGTCTAGGAAGATTACTTTTTGATAGTTGCTTGTCGCAAATGGTAAATCATTTGAAGCTGTGTTTTCCTTTTATTTCTGAATCCATGCACCATTTCCTTTTAAAGCTATGAAGAGCGCCATTAATTAAAATGAGAACCTGTTACATATGCACCATTTTCATCAAGATAGAACCATGCTTGATAATTTGAATCATAAATCCATTCTTTTTCGCCATGTATCCACCAGATTTTAAGTAATAATCACCTTTCCAAGTATTTTGGGCATAGCGTCCATTATCAGTAATATAGAACCATGATTGATACGTTGCATCATAAATCCATTCGTTTTTCTGCCATTGCACCAGAAGGTTTTTAGATAGTAAGCATCTTTCCATTGATTGGCTAACATAATGCCTTGAGTGTTAAAGACATACCATCTTTGATTGATAGATATCCATTCATTTATAGCTAAAGTTCCAGAAGGCTTTTGCATAATACCAATGATTATTTTCAAAAATCCATTCGCTACTTGCCATTTTCCCATCTTTATGGAAATAATAGGAATTCCAGAATGTTTGTTTTAAGCTCGCCTTGTTCATTGTAGTAATACCAAGCGCCATCTACTTGTTTCATTGATTTTTAATAGTTGAAGTAGAAACTGCTGTCTTACTCGTTAACTCTTGCTTAGAATCGGTTGTTTCTTGAGCAAAAATTAGTAGAAGCACACAGGAAAGCTCCTATGAGTAAAAGTTGATAAGAATATTTTTCTTTTCATAACGCATCTCCTAATCATTTATTTGTTATCAGTGTAGCAAAATCGCTCAATAAAATCTATTCATAAAAATACTTTTACTTATAAATATCTAACAATTATTAAAACTTTTTATGAGTTCTAAAGAGTCTATTTGAATAAAAATCAAAATAATAAAAAGAAAGGTTACGGAAATAAGAAATGGGTCTATATTATAAAGAAGTTTTATTATTTTTGGCAAATATCATCTGGGAAAAATTGTAAATTAAAGAATTTAGACGGTTTGACAACTTTTTAACAAATTGATAGAATTAAATGTGATTAGGCTTGGAATTTTTAACTAGATGAAGAGGAGATAATTATGAAAAAGTTTAAATTTAATGAGCATCAGAGATTTTCTATTAGAAAAATTTCATTAGGAGTAGTATCAGTTTTTCTAGGATCTGTGTCTCGCGATAACTAGTCAAATATCGCAAGTAAAAGCAAATGTAATTAATACTACTTTGTCTTCAACTGATACTCTAAATAAAGATGAGGTATATAATTCCTATGTATTTTCGGAAGTGATAATCTAAAGGATAATAAGAACCACTCTACGCTTAAACTTTTTCGATAAAGTTGAGATGGTAAAAATAGGAATAATAGCGAATTAACTTTTTGGAGAGGATTCTCATGGAAAAATACATGGAATGGAAATCAGATCAAACTAGAGGCGGTGGATTTAAACTTGAAATTGATAAGGAGTTAAAATGATGAATATACGATTGGTGTTAAATTTTCTTTAATAACACATCAGGTCGTTGGAGAAAAATAATAGATTATAAGAATTCGAATAGTGATACTGGTTTTTATTTTTATAATGAAGGACATTTACAATTTTATCCAAGCGGTATAATTAGTAAAAAGCAATTTTCTAATAATGAAGTGGTGAATTTTATTATCGTTCGATCTAAAACAGAATTTGCTGTGTATCTTGTAAAAGACGATGGAAGTATTTCTAAAGAATTTTCTTTAACAGATTCAACAAACATTATTAAACTCCATCTCCTTACAAAGAGGGAGGAAAAACACTACTTGGATTTTTCTCTTCGATGATACACTATTTCATCTGAGGCTACAAATGGAGGGAAAATCTATAGTTTAACTGTGTATGACAAGGAAATTGATCCAAATAAGGTGTTAGAAAACTTAATAAACTGAAAGATAATGAGATTTATCAACCAATATTACGAAATCCTTTGCCAGATGTAGAAAAGGAACGAATCCAGATGCGAAAGATTTTATATTTACCAAATTCAAATGAAACAAACAAATTACCTGAAAAATACTAGAATTAGTTGGAAGACTGATGGAGCACCTGATACAAGTATGGTTGGTAAAAAGTCAGCAGAAATCTTAATTAATTATCCTGATGGGACAACAGATGAATTATCTACTGAAGTCAATGTGGTTAGTAGGATTTTACACCCTGTAGTACCAAGAAAGACACCGGTGACAGATTTAAGTAATTTAACAGTAGAAGAGATTGCTTAGTTAAAACAGCAGTAGAAGGTGCAAACCCAGATAAGACAGTTGAAGTAGATGAAACAGGAAAGGCAATAGTAAGCGATAAAATTACTCATATTTCACATGAAATTCCAGCAAAAGATTTAATATCCATTATATCGCCAATTAATGAAGTACCCGAATATACAGAAGGTGTAGGAACAAGTGGAGTAGATGAAAATGGAAATCTTATTGTTCCACTGATTAATGAAGTACCTGAATATACAGAAGGTGTAGGAACAAGTGGAGTAGACTGAAAATGGGGAACTTCTTGCTCCACCAATTAATGAAGTACCCGAATATACAGAAGGTGTAGAACAAGTGGAGTAGATGAAAATGGGGAACTTCGCTCCACCAATTAATGAAGTACCTGAATATACAGAAGGTATTGGAGCAAATGGAGTAGATGAAAAATGGGGGAACTTCTCGCTCCACCAAAAGAACCTGTAGTTAAAGTAATTATTATTCAATGGATAGATGAAAATAATCATGAATTAAAACCTGCAGTTTTAAGAGACAAATTGATGAGCTTACTGATGTCGATGAGTTATTGGAACATGGTGAAATTCCAGGATATCGTTTTATTGAAACACAAAAATAAAGAAAAGGATGTAGTTAAACATATATTCAGAAAAGTAGATTCAGGAGAAACACTTGAATCTAATAGTGTTAAGAATCAAAAACCTCAATTAGTACCAACTGATCATAAACATGAAAGAGTTTCTTCAAGTGATAAAACAGATGATAAATATAAAAATATCATTAAAGAAAATAACAATCAAAAATACTTTGCACAAACACTGGTACTGAAAAAGCTATGAGAAATTTCTCTGTAGCAATTCTTTCAATTTTTACAGCTTTTAGGATGTATTATTTCTGTGAAAAAGAAAATAAAGATATAAAAGACAATTAAATTTATTGAAGTATTGAAAAGAATTTTTGAAGTGTGATAGAAAATAGAAGGATAAATTTGATATTAGAATATTAGAAAGTAGCCGTATTCTGAACATAAATAAAAATAAAATTTATTAAATAGAAGCTTCATATTGTCATTATTGACTAATAAAAAGGTATAATCATTTTATGCAAAAATAATGATTAATAGAGGTGATTCGATGTCTGAAATGGCTTATGAATTTGATGAAATTTTTAGAACAAATTTATCATACGTTAAAAACAGATGATAAGCAGCAATTTAAAGAAATCTTTTTAGAAAACCATACTTATGACCAAGCACAAATTTACTTGTCGTTAGTGAGGAACAACGTCAATTGGTGTATCAATATCTGTCGCCAGAAGACATGGCACCTGTATTTGAAATTATTGAAGAAGATGGGAAGATGTGAAGAATATCTTCGAGAAATGGATGAGCGATATGCTGCAAGAATGTTAGCAGAAATGTATGCTGATAATGCAGTAGATATTTTGCAACAAGTACAAGAAGATGAAGTAAGAAAATATTTACGCATGATGCCTCATAAAACTTCGAACGAAATTCGTAATTTATTAAATTATGAAGATGATACAGCTGGAGCGATGATGACAACAGAAATTATCGCTATTCATGAAAGTCAAACAGTTGGCAGTGCTATGACAACTGTTAAGAAAATGGCAGAAGAAGCAGAAACGATTTATTACGTCTATGTAGTAGATGAAGAGAATCGATTAAAAGGAGTCTTAACGCTTAAAGACTTAATTGTTCATAAAGAAGATGTGAAAATTAGTGAAATTATGGTAGATCGTGTTGTTTCTGTAGAAGTACAAGAAGCACAAGATGCCGTAGCGAAAATGATTCGAGACTATGACTTCTTAGCAATTCCAGTTGTTGATGAAGAAGAAAAACTAATTGGAATTATTACAGTCGATGATGCCATTGACGTTATCGATGAAGAAGCAACAAGTGATTACTCAGGTTTAGCAGGGTAGACGTAGATGAACAATCTGAAAACCCATTTATTGCAGCGTCAAAACGTTTGCCATGGTTAATTAGTTTATTATTCTTAGGATTAACAACGGCAGCCTTATTAAGTCGTTATGAAGGAATTATCGGACAAGCTAGTGTACTCTATTTTCATTACATTAATTACAGGTACAGCAGGGAATGCGGGAACACAATCTTTAGCGGTAGCAGTTCGTGAGATTGGATTGAAATGAAGATGAACCAGTTTTCGTAAAAACGATATTATCAGAACTTGCAACAGGGATTATTAGTGGGATTGCGCACAGATTGATATATTTTTTTATCGTAGTAGGTTTATGGCAAGCAAACTGGATTTTAGGTGGAATCATTGAGTGTCAATGTTCTTTGCGATTACAGTAGCAACCATTGCAGGAAGTTTAATTCCATTGTTAATTGACTCTATGGGGTTTGACCTTCATTTGCGGAGTGGTTTATTCATTACTACAGTCAGTGACTTAACGAGTGTATTTTGTATATTTCACGATTGCAAGCATGTTTCTTGAGAAAATTTTTAGAATAATATGGCTCCAATCTCAAAAAGGGCGAGCCATTTTAATTATTCAGAAACTTTGTAATACATTGCTTTTTCAGTGCGTCTGAAGTTAGCAGATTGAGTACCGAATAAACGATCTTTGATGTATCAGAAGTATCTTTATTTCCTTCAATGAGTCCATAAGTAACAACTTGATTTTTAGGAACAAAAGTCATAATGGCACTCCCTAACGGTTGGTTGATTTTCTAATGGAGTAAAAATCCAGTTTAACAGACCTTTCTTGATATTGAGTTTGAGTTGGTTGAACTTTATAAGTAGATTCTTTAACAGAAACTGTCTCCATTTTCATGGAAAGTTAGTTCTGACCATAGTCATTTCTCCATGTTCCTTTAATACTTGAAAGATTTCTGTTTTACTCTTCATATTCATAGAAGTTGGAGTTGAAGCAGTGTTATTTTTAACAATCACTTTCTAGCTTCTTGAGTAGTTGTTTCTGTTTTGTTTCAAAAAGCCGCTTTAGTTGTAGTTGGTTGTTCTTTAGTCGTTGTTACTTTTGTAGTTGAGGTTGTCTTTGTAGTAACGGTTGTTGGAGTAGTAGCTGTTTCAGCAGGTTTTGTAGATGGATTCCTACATGCTCGTTAAAAACAAAATAAACTAGACAATAAAACTAACACTGTTTTTCATATAAATCCTCCCTTTATGTACCTATATTATAGAACAAATGGTATTAAAAACGATGACCTTTAAAGAGATTTAAAAATAAAAATAATTTTAGAGAAAAGTGTTGACAAGAGTAGAGGATTACTGTAAACTACAGGAGTTGAGAAAAACAAGCAGAAGCATCCCGCTTCGCCTGTTGACAGAAGTCCTGGGCCGATAGTAATGTTTATTTGATGAAGACATTGGCAGCGGGGATAGTTTGTTCTCGTTGCTGCTTTTTCTCTCTCAAAAATTTTGAGGTGAACAATCATAGCAAAAGATATGATGGTCAATGATGGAATTCGAGCTCGTGAATTGCGTGTTATTGACAATAACGGTGAACAAATTGGTGTTCAAACAAAAACGATGCATTGCGTTTAGCAGAACAAGCTGGACTAGATTTAGTTTTAGTTTCGCCAAATGCAAAAACCACCAGTTGCTCGAATTATGGATTATGGTAAGTATCGCTTTGAGCAACAAAAAGAAAGAACGTGAAGCCTCGTAAAAATCAAAAAGTCATCAATATCAAAGAAGTGCTCTAAGCCCCTACAATCGATGAAAAACGACTTTAATACGAAATTGAAAGCAGCACAAAAGTTTCTTGAAAAAGGCGCAAAAGTGAAAGCTACAATACGATTTAAAGGCTGCGACATTTGGCATAAAGAGATTGGACAAAAAGGTTTTAGAATCGTTTGGCAGAACAAGTTAGCGAATCCTGCAAACTGTCGAACAAAAAGGCAAAAATGGACGGACGAAGCATGTTCTTGATGTTAGCGCCCAAAAATGACAAGTAAAAAGTAACAGGAGGAAAGTCCCATGCCAAAACAAAAATACACCGTGGTTCAGCTAAACGTTTCAAAACGTACAGGTGGTGGAGGATTAAAACGTTCACAAGCCTTCACAAGCCACCGTTTGCCATGGTAAAACTAAGAAACAACGTCGTCACTTGCGTAAACAAACACGGTTCACGCTACTGACATCAAACGTAATAAACAATTAAGTCAAATGCGTTAATTCAGCACGCAAAACTATTACATTTTCTAGACAGTCGCAAGAGACTGAAAGACCAAGGAGGAAATTAATTATGCCACGTGTTAAAGGTGGAACAGTTACTCGTCGTCGTCGTAACCGTGTTTTAAAATTAGCTAAAGGTTACTACGGAGCGAAATCAAAATTATTTAAAAACAGCTAAACAAGCAGTCATGAAATCATACATGTATGCTTTACCGTGACTCGTCGTCAAAAGAAACGACTTCCGTAAATTATGGATCGCACGTATCAATGCGGCAGCTCGCTTTAAACGGATTGTTACAGCAAATTAATGCACGGCTTAAAATTAGCTGGTATCGAAATGAACTGCAAAATGTTAGCTGACTTAGCAGTTAACGATGCAGCAGCATTCACTGTTTTAGCTGAACAAGCTAAATCAGCATTAGCAAATAATTATCTGGAGAGATTACAGTTAGTAAAGGAATCACTGATATTCCAATAAGATAAACCACCATTGAGCCCCGTTAAAACTCAATGTGAAGAAATACCAAGAAGAATTTGGAGGAAATAATCGTGCGTACAACATTTATGGCAAAAAGCTAGCACTCACTGAACGTAACTGGGTTGTAATCGACGCTACTGATGTACCATTAGGACGTCTTTCAGCTGTTGCTGCAAGCATTTTTACGTGGAAAAACAAACCAACATTTGTTACACCTAACGTTGACACAGGTGATTTCGTAATCATCATCAACGCTGATAAAGTAGCTTTAACAGGTAAAAAGCATCTGATAAAGTTTACTATCACCACCAAACCACCCAGGTGGATTGACTGCCGTACAGCTGGTGAATTACGTGCAAACAACTCTCGCAAATTAGTTGAATTATCAATCAAAGGCATGTTACCTAAGAGCTCTTTAGGACGTCGTCAATTTACTAAATTACATGTTTACGGTGGAGCTGAACATCCACATGCTGCACAACAACCAGTAGCAGTAGACATCCAACTCACTAATTTATGAGGAAAAAGCATTGGCCAGCATCAATATCGCGGCACTGGACGCCGTGAAAAACTCAACTGCCCGTGTTATCTTAGTACCAGGGACAGGTAAAATTACTAATAACATCAATCGAAGAATACATTCCATTTGCTTACTTACACGAAGTAATCAAACAACCTTTTAAAACATTACTGAAACAATCGGAACTTACGATGGCTAGTAAACGTTAATGGTGGTGGATTCACTGGTCAATCAGAGCCATCCGTCATGGTATCGCTCTGCATTATTAACAGTTGATCCTGATTTCCGTGGCGCTTTAAAAGCTGCTGGTTTATTAACTCGTGATCTCGTATGAAAGAACGAAAAACCAGGTCTTAAAAAGCCTCGTAAAGTTAGCCAGTTCTCAAAACGTTAATATTTTTATATATTACAAATTCAAAGTACTCTGTTTTTACAGGGTACTTTTTGTTTAGAGGAATAGAAATTGATTCTTTCCTTGTAGCATGGACGTGTGCAGCTTCGCTTTGCGAATTCATTACAAAATTTGAGCCTAGTGGTCTCAATTTTTCAGTACTAGAAACCGATGGGACGGTTTCTAGTACTTTTGCTACTGTGAAAAGTCATTTCTATTTTGACGTGAGTTTATGAGGAAGCGTTTAGGATGATGGTGGTATTACAAACGCCTCTTTAAGAGGCAAGTGACGAGTCAAAAGCAATAAGGCTTGTAATCTGGACTTATAGTTCTGGTCTGCAAACCACCCGTTAGACGGGTGGTTATGACTATGAAAATTTTACTTCATCTGACAAGTGAGTGTTCACCACTATAATAATTTTATATTCAAGGAGTGAGTGAATACTCACCTAGGAGGATTCAAATGAAAACATTGCTACATTTACAAGATTTAGAAAAATCTTTTGGTCGTCAAATGGTCTTAGATCACGTTAGTTTTGATTTACAGTCTGGAGAAATCATTGGTCTAATCGGTCCATCAGGCGCAGGTAAATCAACTATGATTAAAAACAATGCTAGGAATGGAAAAGGCGGATAGCGGTATCGCTTTAGTCTTGGACCATACTATGCCAAATCGTCATATTTTAGGTGATATTGGCTATATGGCTCAGTCTGATGCTCTTTATGAGGCCTTGTCAGGACAAGAAAATTTAGAATTTTTCGGTCAGCTAAAAGGTCTTTCCAAAAAAGACTTAAAGGATGAAATTGCCCATGTAGCTCAAGTGGTAGATCTAACAGATCACTTAAATAAGGCAGTATCTGGTTATTCCGGAGGGATGAAACGACGCTTGTCGCTAGCCATTGCGCTTTTAGGAAATCCGCAACTCTTGATTTTAGACGAACCAACGGTTGGAATCGACCCTTCTCTTCGAAAGAAAATCTGGAAAGAATTAATCATGCTTAGAGACAAGGGGAATAGGAATTCTAGTAACAACCCATGTCATGGATGAAGCAGAGCTGACAGATAAGGTTGGTCTCTTGTTAGGTGGAACCATCATTGCCTTTGATACACCAAAAAATCTTAAAGAAAGTTATGGTGTGTCAAGTATTGAAGAAGTCTTCTTGAAAGCAGAAGGAGAGTAAGATGAGAACTCTAGCTATTACGAAAAAAGTGATAAAAAGAATTGCTTCGTGACAAACGAACCCTTGCCATGATGTTTGTAGCCCCAGTTTTTATCATGTGGTTGATGAACCTTATGTTTTCAGCTAGCACAACCGTGAATATTAAACTAGCGGCACAAGATCTTCCAACTAGTTTGGTGACGAAAATGGATGATTTGGACCATGTTAGTGTACAGACTTACAATGATCTCAATCAAGCGAAGAAAGACTTAGCTGATGAAAAAGTGGACGCGGTGGTTTCTTATAAAAATGGTGAATATCAGGTCGATTATGCAAATACAGATGCCTCTAAAACATCTATGACTCGACAAGTATTGCGAACCAGTATCGCTAGTGAAGGAAGTAATCAATTACTAGCTCGTATCAAGCAAGCTCTTCCAAAATTGAATTTGGAGGTAAAAACACCGGAAATCAGGGAATCCTACCAATATGGTGATGAAAAATACAAAGCTTTTTACAAGTATGATTCCAGTTTTGATAGGCTTTGTAGTTTTCTTTTTTGTTTTTTTGATTTCAGGAATGGCACTTTTGAAAGAGCGTACCAGTGGTACACTAGAGCGTTTATTAGCAACTCCAGTCAAACGTTCTGAAATCGTATATGGTTACATGTTGTCTTACGGTCTCATTGCGATTTTTCAGACAGCAGTGGTAGTTCTAGCAGCCATTTGGTTATTAGATGTAGAAGTTGTCGGAAATCTATTTAATGTTATAATAGTTAATGTAGTACTGGCTCTTTGTAGCGTTGGCCTTCGGAATTCTTTTATCTACCTTGAGCGAAATCAGAATTCCAAATGATGCAATTTATTCCTCTTGTGATTATGCCGCAGCTCTTTTTCTCAGGAATTATTCCATTGTCATCAATGGGAGACTGGGCTCAGACGGTCGGTATATTTTTGCCTTTTGACCCTACTCAGGTGATGCGATGAGTCAGATTATTCTTTACGGACGTGGCATCGGAGACGTTTTGCCAAATATTGGTGTTCTACTGATTTTCCTTGTCATTTTGACAATTCTCAATATTAGATTACGACGTTATCGTAAAGTTTAAAGAAAAACACAAAAAAATACTAAAAGGGATGAATGTTTAATGGATAAGACTATTTTTGAATCATTTGAAGATTACTTAGAGGAAGCAAATTATCCTCAAGGAAAGAAAAAAATCATGAGGTCGGCAGTAGATCTCATTTCGACCAAGGGCTATAATGGCACCTCCACCCTTCACATAGCTGAGCATGCTGGATTCAGTCAGGCTACGTTATTTAAGTATTTTAAAACGAAAGTCGATTTGTTAACGGCTATTTTACACCCTGTGGTTCCAGGACTATTTGGAAGTTTTTGAAGAACTGTTAACTTTTGAAACGACAGAAGAAAAAGTTCATTATCTTGTCCGTAATCGAATGACCTATCTAAAAATAATCGTGCTCTGATAAAAATCATTCTTCATGAAACATTCTCTAATAATAAAACTAAGAAATGAACAGAAGTTTATCTGGAATACTATCCAGGATAAACTTCGATGTTCCACAAGGAATTGTTGGCAGATCCACGTGTTAATCCTGAATTAACGATTTCTCAAATGGTTCGCATCTGTATAGGTCCTTTGTTAGCTTACTTCTCTCAACTATATGTCGTTGGCGACAATGACGAGATGAGAGAAGAGGACTTAGACTTGTTAGAAAAACAAATCTTAGGTGGTTTGTGGAAGTAACAAATTTCTAATATAGAATGAAAACAACTTTTAAAAGTTGTTTTTGTTATGGAGCCAAGCCAGTTTTTCTCGTAGAGAAAAACAAGAACCCCCCAGCTATGTTGGTGGCTGACAAGGCTCTTAGCTTTCATTTATTTTTCCAATTATAATCTAATTGTTCAGGTTAGATACAGGAGGAAAATGAATGGCTAAAACCAGTTACAGTTTATTTTTACGATTTACGCTGTTTGATTTCATGAGCAATCCCTCAAAGTGAAATAATAACAAATCATGAGAAGTCATAGGATGAAATTTCTGTAATGGAAGTAGAGCTAATTACTGAACCATTAAAATGAGTATCTCGAAGTAGAAGCGTCTATTTTGACTTTTAGTCTGATAGAATGGTAGTTTGAAAATGAAAATGATAGCTACTGTTCATAAAACATAGAAGGTATGTATTAAAAATCAAGCTTTCCACTTATGTATTCTGCTAATAAACTTCAATACATTTCAATAGATTTGAAGTGCCCCCCAAAAAGTTAGACTTTTGGGGCACTTCATCAAGGGATTTTTATCTGTCATACTCAAAACAGTCAGTCTAACTGTTTGATTTTTCTTTGTGACTAACTCCCTTAAAAATAGTAGAATTAGCTACTTTACTGATTTTACAAGATAATAACAAGACCTAAAACGTATAATTTATTTAGGTTTACCAATTATGACTTTAACATTTTCCAATAAGGTCTAACTCAACCGTACCCAAAGTTAAACTTTACTTTATTTAGTAATCTATTAACCCAAAAAGCCATTTTTAAGTCCTGTTTTCTCTGATAATGCAAACACTTTTTAAAGTATAGTTATGGTCTCTATCAGGTGGAGTCGGTCCAACAAACATTGTATCAATTTAGAAAAATCACCATCTAAAAATTGACTAGAAAAACTATTTTTACCTTGAATTAATTGACCAATTCGGCTCATATTTTCTCAATCTGGAATACTATCTCCATTAACTTTTAAATCAGCAACGCTCCAATGAATCCAAGGAAAAAGAGCAAACAGGAATAGCATCATAATCAATAAGAGTAAAAGCGATATATTCAGTACCTTTGGGTAAATTATCAACTTCAAAACGCAAAAGAACGAACCGGATTTCCTTTGCATTATATCTTCCCTTTTTGCTTCCTTTCCAAACTCCTTTTGGTAAAATATTATTAAATGTTGTTTTAATTTTTCATATTTTTCTCCTTTAAGAATTATAAAGCTAAATATACAATAAATAGCTAAAGCGATTAGACGACATACATATTCTTCAAAATTTAAATATAAGAGATCTCCTAACATAAGAAATATGGTATTAAAACAAGCATAGTATACTTGTAATTTTCAGAACAATAGACAATTTACTATTATCCCTTTTTAACATTTTATGGGAACAATAGTACGGAAGAAAAGTATCACACATACCAACTCTCAACTGAATGAATTTTTGATTTACTAATCTCATTAATAAACTATTTCTAGTTGCAACATCTTTCTTAATCGACGTTTGCTGCATACCATCTCTAATTGTATTAACTTGAATGTATATCATATCTCGCTCCTTATTTTTATTAGACAAGAGCTCCTATCTGTAATAATATGATATACTATATTAAGGTATTTTAAAATTTGAAAAAGTTTAAAAATCATTAAGAAAAATTTATAAATAGGAGTAACTATGAATTTAGATTGGTATTACACTTTTTGGTATTGTCAAAACATCTCAATTATCGTAAAGCCAGCGAAGAGCTATTTTCACTGAACCTACGCTACATCAACAAATTAAGAAATTAGAAAAGCACCTCCAAGTTCAACTTTTTCGGAAAACAGTGGAAGAAACTTGACACTAACTGCTGTTGGAAGAGAATTTATAGAGATCGCTGAAAAATCTTATACAAACCCTATGAGCAAAGTATTCAAAAGATTAGGCTACAAAATAAAAACAACAATCTCATATAAAAATTGCTGTATCTCCTTACATTGTTACATACCTTTACCACAATTTTTACAGGAATTCTTTCAGTGTTATCTAGATATTGATATCTCTGTATCCGTGCTAAATAGACATATTGAATAAGCTATTGAAACGAATACATTCGATATTGGTATTGATAGAGAAGTTCCATATAGTATCATATCCGAACAAATTTGTGAAGGAAAGATTGGCCTCTTTTTATCCTAAAACAACAGTCAAATGTGACGAATTACAATTATTTAAAAACTATAAAATATTATCTGATAACCATCCCGTCTATTGGGAAAAACTAAAAAAGAAATCATTGAGCTGGTCCCAGAAGCCGATTTCACTGCTATCAATGATATTACAGTAACTGCCAAACTATTAGAAATGAATCAAGGCATTTCCTTTTACCCCTTTACTTAAAAAAAGACTTTTACAGATAAGCTTGCTCATCTTGAAACCACTACAGTAACCACCCCCTGTTTCTTTTTACTTACTTAATGAGCAGAAAAATCTTCTAAAGCTATCACTATTTTCAATAATGCGTTTAAAGACTTTATTTTTAAAGGAGCAAAAATTCAATTTAAGAATTAAAGGTCACTGATACTATTAGTGATTTTTGATTTACATCTTAATCAATAGATTAATGAATGAAATGGAAAAATAGTTAATGAGAATAGTTTTTAAAAAGAATTTAGATGGATCCTTATTTTTTTACGCGTTAACTTTTATACTTGTGACATGATTCTAATCTCTACATTTTATAGGAACGCTAATAAAAACTACTAAAATAATGTTGAAGTGCAGTAGTTAATTTTACAGAACCAAATTATTCCCTATTTAAAAATATTGATTCATATTTTTAGAAATTAATAAGTAGATTTAGTTCTGAAAAACCTTGATATTACGCTGTTTTTATTCCAACTGAAACCCATACTTTCCAAACCAGGTCTTAAAAAGCTCGTAAAGCTTCACAATTCTCAAAACGTTAATATTTTATATATTACAATTCAAAGTACCCTGTTTTTACAGGGTACTGTTTAGGGAATAGAAATTGACTTTTCTGAATGTAGCAATGGACGCCAGTAGCCCCTACGGTCTCTTGGCTAAAATTTGAGCCTTGGTCTCAATAGTTCCAGTACTAGAATCCGATGGGACGGCTTCTAGTACTCGTGCTACGGGAAAAGTCATTTTTATTTTGACGGGTGTTTATGAGGGAGTTTAGGAGAATTGACTTTTTAATGTAGCATGGAGGGCAAGCGGCTTTTACTTTGCGAATCTCATTTCTATATTGTTATTTTTTTATTGAGTAGGATAATATTTTTCCGTATAATGATGTTAAAATTACAAACATTTATAGGATAAATCAGATATTAAAGAGGTGAAAAATGACTTTTGAAGATAAATTTATGGAAGTTCAAGTTGGTATGATTTCGTTAGCAATGGAATATGTCCAAAATCAGGCAGAAAAAGTATTTATCTATGCGATAGCAGATAGTTTGTATAGTTTTAAGCCATTTTATAAAAATTAATGGTATTGTAATTGGAATGGAAGAAGTTAATGAAGTTGCGACAAAAAGTAGATGATTCTGATAATATGGCATTTGCTTTATTGAAATATGGAACTGAAGATATGCAGAAATTGCAGGATGTCTGTCAAGAGTACAATCGAGAACATCCAACTGAGATGTGGTTGATTTATGATGCACAGAAAAATACCCTTAATAGTCGCTATAGCTATGAAGGGCGTTATGAGAAGGATGAAGAATTGCTTCCACGTTTAGAGTTTGAAAAATGGTTTGAGGAAGTAAAAAGTGAGGAACTGTAGGAGAAAAAGATATGTACCAACAAAATCAATCCATTATCTATCCCTTGCCAACTGATGCGCTATTACAGGAAAAGAGAAGTAGCGTGAGAGTTAAACTGCCTGATGATTATAAGGAATTTATAAAGAAAGAGAATGGAGTCATTCCTTCAAAAAGGTATTTTCATTTTGAGAATAATGAGAAAGTAATCGATCGTTTTTAGCTATACTAGCTATTTCAGGGAGAAGACAGAAGAGGATTACGATATAGGAGTTGTGAGTACGCAATTGGAAGGTCGTATTGTATTTGATGAAGATAATGTTGGAATGCAACTAATCCCTATAGCAGCATTGTTTGGTGGTGACTTTGTTTGTCCTCAACTATGTTAATGAGACTGAAAAACTGAGTATTTGTATCTGGTACCATGAAGAGTCCCATGATCTGGAGCCTGCTATAGAGTTTTTTTAGCTAACAATTTCACAGAGTTTTTAGCAATGCTACAGGATTAGCTATGTGATGGATAATGATTTAACACGAAGTCGAAGAAAAGATTAAAAAGACTGATTAATGTAGAATTTCACGGATGAAAGGTTGATACAATGGTAGAATATGAAAAAACATCAGCTAATAGTAAATGGTAAGGTTATAAAATCATTTAAATTTGAAATCCGAAATATAATTGTACACGATTACGAATTTATTGTTTTATTGGAGATTCCTTTTGATAATGAGAGTGAAAAGAATAACATTTTAAGGATTGGTGCGAGTGGAAATGTAGTCTGGGCGATAAATAATAGTGGATACAGTAATAATAGTTATCCCTTTGAACAGATGACTTTGAGAGATGGCTGGCTTTTATGCGATTGATTTTTATGCTAGAAGGTTTAAAGTCGATATAAAAACGGGAAAAATAATTGATATGGCTATATCAAAATAATAGAAGTTTGAGGATTTCAGAAATATGTGGAGGGCTTATAAATGAGCGAAGGTTACTTGCTCTACAAGAGACAGTTTTGGGCTATCAGAATGTCAAACAAGCTTTTAGAGAAAAATTTTTTTCGATTGATCTTGATACGATTACGATTAATGAAGGAGATGATGAAAATTTTAATTTTTCCGTTCATGTATAATGGTTATCATATGACAATAGGTATTTCATCAACCAGTAAAAATACGCAATTGGAAGTAGGAGAGGGTGGCTTATTTAACATTTGGTTCGCTCAAAACGGATGAACAGAGATTTTTCAATCACTTTTTATCCAAGGTTATTCATGATAAGAGTATAAGAAGAGTGTATGGCCGTGATGAAGAATCAGTCGAACGGACTTTGAGTATATTGAAAGACTTTCTAAATTCAGATAAAGCGGAAGTTCTATTGAAGAATTGAATCCATGTCTAGATTTCATCACGGATTTGTGAAATAGAAATTAGATTAAATAGATATTAATTTATCTCCCAGAAGATTTACAGTTGAGGTCAAAAACTTCAAAGAATTTTTGAATGGTCTACAAAGTAAAGGATTACCTTTGTATCAAAAACAAGGTACAACTCAGAAAACTATAGGAACGTTTTCACAATAAATTAGATTGAAGTATTAAAAATGGATGTAACTAAAAATTAAATAAACTATCATATATTTTTATTCTGAAAAGCAATGTTGAAACTGTGAAACTAGTTAAATCTATTAACAGTGAAGATGAACCTTTGTCTTGCTTGATAATTATAACTGGGATAATGGTTTTGAAGGAAGAATCAAAGATTTCTTTAAGGTTGATGATGCTGAATTAGGTAATACTTGGTATCACCACTAGGATGGTAAGACTCTTCAAGAGATGGATAGTGCTATTCAAATACGTTTTACTTTATAGAGGTGTCATCTCAATTCTGAAATTAGGAGGTAAATAAAATGGTATTAACTATAGACTCATTTGGTCATGTGGATGAAAAAGATATCAAACTTTTAGAAAAACGATTTGATATCCAACTCCAGTGGACTACAAAGAATTTTTAGTTACACAAAATGGAGGAAAGAATTTCTCCCTATAAATTTGAAAAATTCAATTAAGATTCATCAAAATTGATGAAGTTATTAATATTGATACTATGTTTGGTATAAATACGGGAATTAAAATGCTGATATAGAGCAGTGGACAGAAGAATATCGGAATGATATTTTTGAACATTCCATTATTATTGGTGACACTATTCAGCACGGATTTCTAATATTTGGCAAAGTGATGATGAGAATGAAGGCCTATATTATTACGACGATATGTATCAATTAGAAGCCTCAAATGATGAAAATAACGCTATTTTTTAGCTAAGACATTTTCAGAATTTATGGATTTAATATAGAACTAAGAGCATAATTGAGGGAATTATCTGAATAGATGTTCCTTTAAATTGTAAATAGAATTGAAGAGGAGTTACCAACGAAAATGACATTTGAGAAGCAAATTCAAGATAAAATATATGAATTAATAAATAATGTTAATAAGACCATTCCTGTTGATTGGGATGAGATTTATATAAATTCTGAAATGTCGGAAACTGGTGGAAATGTATATCTTCAAATTACCAGATAATGATAAATTATTTTATAGCTTATTAATTCTTGATGATTTTTAAAGTTGAGGAGAAGACTTTGAAAAATGGATTATCAGAATTATGTTTTACAAGAGAACTATGGAAGATTTTTGAAAATAATCATATTGAGGTATGGAAAAATGCGAGTTTTTATAAAAATATTAAATTTAAGCAGCCATTTTGATAGTGATTAATGCTTCACAATTTGGACCAACTGATCATGAATCTATTTCAGGTATAAATACATGAAAGTTGCACTAAAAGATAATATCTAAGAACAACTTTTCAAGAAATGGAAAAAGTATCAAAGCGAATTTTTATAAAATTTTCAAGGTTAGAAAAATTAGTCATATCTATTAAGTCAAAAAGTAATCGATTTTAAAAATTAATATACAGATACTGGTATAATTGAGAAATAAGTTCCTGGAAAGTATTTGAATCAGTAAAGAAAAAGAGATTACAAAACTTCGGAAACAAGGGAAGCTCACTTGATGAACTAAATGATATGGAAACAATGCATTAGTTCCATCTGTTGTTAATAGTTAATTTGAACATCTAGGTGGGGTAGTATAAGTAAAAACGATTAGATTCATAGAAAGAATGGTTGTAAAAACAATGGAAATAAATCATAAGACTTTTTGGTAAAATAAAATTTAATTACGGTTGGACAAAAAGATATTTCTCAGATATTTTCCATAAGCACCATATTTTGGAAATCAATATTGATGCGGATGAAGATGCTGAATTTGAAACTAATCAGGAAAAAGCTTTATAGATTTTTCAATAATCACTTAGATGAAATAGTAAAAGAGGCAGATTCTGACGATTATATCATATTACACTATGAAATATCAGATATTGTTTCAAGTTACGTGAATAATAACGAAAAACATATTTTTGATATCATTGGAGATAAAGATAAAATTTATTCTTTGTTGCAACTCCAAACAAATCATGTTTCCTTTAACATTTGATGAAAAATATTGAAAGAGTTTGCTTTTTGGTAGAGTGTGATTGGACAAAGAAAATGGCATAGGAATAAAAATTTGTTAATGGTGTATTGTCTGAAATTGGTTATCAGGATACACTCCTATAAGTATATATTTTCTTATAATTATTTGTAGTTTTGAAGTTAATTATAAGATTGATGGTGAACCAAAATCTGGAAATAATAAAAGTATAAATAGAAAGAGACGAAAGATGAATAAATTCGAAGATAAATTTATGGAAGTTCAAGCTGTGCATGATTTCGTTAGCAATGGAGTACAGCGTCCAAGATCAGCAGAAAAAGTATATATCTATGATAGCGGACAGTTTGTATAGTTTTAAAGCCATTTTATAAAATTAATGGTATTGTAATTGGAATGGAAAAGTTAATGAAGTTGCGACAGTAGATGATTCAGATAATAGGCATTTGCTGTACTGAAATATGGAACTGAAGATATGCGGAAATTACAAGATGTTTGCCAAGAATATAATCGTGAACATCCGACTGAGATGTGGTTGATTTATGATGCACAGAAAAATACCCTTAATAGTCGCTATAGCTAAGGAAGGCGTTGAGAAGCGATGAAGAATGTCCAAATTTAGAGTTTGAAAATGGTTTGAGGAAGTAAAAAGTGAGGAACTCTAGGAGAATAAGATATGTACCAACAAAATCAATCAATTATCTATCCCTTGCCAACTGATAAACTATTACAGGAAAGTGAGTGGCGTGGAGAGTTAAACTGCCTGATGATTATAAGAAATTTATAATGAGAAATAATGGTTTTTCGCCCTTCTAAAAATTTATTTTCTTTAAGAAATAGGTCCTTTTTGATTGAGCTGATTCTGTGTATATTAGAAAACACAAAAAGACAATCCACTTGGCATGTATGACATTGATGTTGTAATGTCCCAACTTGATGAAAGATTGTTTGTTCATGAAGATATTTTGGGATTTGAGTTGATTCCTATAGTAGCATTGTATGGTGGAGATTTTCTTTGTCTAAACTATTTGGAGGATACTGAAAATCCGAGTATTTGTATTTTGGTATCACGAAGAGTCCTATGAGTTAGAGCTCAGCTATAGAGTTAGTAGCTATTAATCTTACAGAGTTTTTAGTTATGCTACAGGATTAGCTATGTGTGGTGTAGTAGAATCTCGTGATTGATAGAGTTCCTAAAGATAAATTGAACATTAAAGAATTATGGAGTGAATAATAGTGAAAGAAATACCAACAAAAAGGTGATATGTTAGGAAATTCTATAGGCCAATGGTAAGTATATTTTGAAGTATCCGACTTTCAATATCACCATGCCAGATGTTTCTAAAGAAATCCTCAAAGAAGCAGTGGATAGCTATTTAGCAGGAGAACATAATGGTGAAGAATTAATTTAATTATGCTAATTTCGGATTTTGGGAATCAAAAATTAGTCAAGAAGATGCTAACATACAATTTTTAAGAGATAATCCAGATTTCTTCTTATTGATACAGATAGAAAGAGACTATTTCTCCGAAAAAGAATTTGAAGAATTGTTGAAAAAGCTCATATGGAAAGCTACACAAAAATGATGTCCCTCCTAAGAAAGTTTCAGTAAGGATAGATACTGTTTTTGAAAAAGGTTCTGTATCAGTCAGACCAAAAATGTTTAACGTACGATCCTCAAATTGAAGGAGAGCCACTAGAATTAAGCAGATAAGAAATAAATCAGGAGATTAAAAATGTTTGAAAATCAATTAAGTCAATTGTTTAATGATATAGCAAATAATGTAAATCGTATTATTCCAGTAACTTGGAATGATTTGTACTTTAATGTTGAGTTAAAGGAAGGGATGGAGAAGTTTTATTTAATACGAAAGAAAAATCCTGAAAATATATTTCTGCTATGATATGCCACATTCCATTTTCTGAATATATGGACACTTTTTAATCAATTAATGAGCATTTTCTAGAAACATTTTAGAGGTTTTTAGAAGATAATAATCAACCTGAATGGTATGCAATGGTTTTAATAGTGAAATCTCGGAAACAATTAAAGGTTGAGTTTGATTATACTGATTGGTTTCATAGTCCGTTTTACCCTGAATCAAAAGGCTGTCTTTTAATATAAATATTTAGGAGAAGAACCTGAAAATAATGATTTACTTCAACTTTTAAAGAAATGGAAGAATATCAAAAACAAAAAGTTAAACATCTTGACGAACGCTTGAAAGACCTAGCATATTTCCCTGTATGACATTCTAGTCCAAGAAAAACTAGGGGATGGGGTTCTAAAGCTAGTTTTAATTGAAAAGGGGAATATCTTCACCATAGTAACTTTTAAAAATCGACCATAGTATAGGAGGCATCAGTAGATGTTTGGAAAAATAAAATCAAATCCCTCTCATCAGTTCCATCCACTTACCAAGGATGAAATTAAAAACAGCGAATCAAAGTTAGGAATAATATTTCCGAAATTACTTTAGAAAATTTTATTTAGAGATTGGCCATGGTTTTATTGAAGTGAAGTAGGTAACATCAATCGAATTATGGATCCAGAGTCTGTTTTGGACTCAGATTGAGACAAAATGATTTTTGAATTTTATCCGGATATTGAAAATATATGATGAATTTGAAGAAGATAAAATGATTTTCTTTGAAGCAAATGAATCTGTCCTGATATCAATTGGCTTCGGGTTCAGATACAGTGGAAAGATTTATTATTATGATGAAGAGATATCCAAAAATCTTGGGGAATTTTTAGAAAAATTGTTAGAGGACGATACTTTTTATTATTAATTTTTCTAACTTCGAAGATTTTCTAGATAAGTAGATGTGCTTATTTTCAAAAAGGAATGAGTAAGAATATGAAGTGGTTGAATTATAAAGGTAGTTCTATAGATATACTAGAAAGTGTGGAGCATAGATTACAAATTACTCTACCAGAGATTATAAACAATTTGTTTTAAAATATGATGGTGGTTATCCTAATCCTAATCATTTTTAAGGTAGATGGGAAGGTGAGAAATTTTCAATAATTTGATTAGCCTAGATGAGAATGAATAATAATATATATGAAATTTTGAAGATTTACAAGATAGAATCGGCGACTAACTAATTCCATTTGCAGAAGATGGGTTTGGAAAATTTATTATGTTTTGATTATTCAGCTAATAAAAACATCGTCTTTTGGGATCATGAAAGAACTATGGTGATTTTAAAGAGTTACCCCTTGTTTTGTTTCCAGTTTTTCTAGTCTAATTGAGAATCTTTTTAAGATGTATAGTAGTAAATGACCATTGTTGAGTATATAGTAGGAAAATTGAAGGAAATCGTGAGTATGAATCACCATAACGCATTATTTAAATTAGGAATAGCTACATGGTTATCTAAGTCAATGCAGGAAAGTCAGTTTTATAACAAGATTGAAGAGCTTCTTGAAGAATGCTGAAATGGGTAGAGAATCATGAGGTATCTCAGATGTCCTCTATTCCTCTTGATGATGGAACTGATTTCGGAGGGGCTTTTAATTTATATGCAAGTGGATGAACCAAAAATATGAAACTCAAAGTGAACTGTATTTTTGAAGCAGGTGCTTCTATAGCATCATTAGCTTATAGGTTAGAAGGGAAAAATATATACCTGCATTACTAGAAGAAATTGATTCAGCCCTAACAAGAAGAATTCTTTAGTGAGCAATTGGAAAAGCATTCTTGGAAGTAAAATCCAACACCTAGATGACTTTAAAAACTATTTATTAGATGACAAACTGAAAAGAACAAAGAAAAGATACTAAAGAAACTATCTGATATATTAGACTAGCTGTGAGATAAGAAAAAAAGGAGTGCATACATGTTAAGAGACAAACATAAAGATTATGCGTATTTTGAAAAACGTTTGAATCGGTTACAAAAACGTTTAAGAGAAGCTGTCGAGATGACAGATGAAATTTCGAGAAGTATTTGTTGTTCCATTATCAAGATTTGGTTTTGATAATGAAGAACTAGTGAAACTTTCCTATTCTATAGGGGCTTCGAAAGAGGAGATTTTTCCCTATTATCAAGGTATTCTGTCTCATCTCAAAGTTATTGCTTCGCAGGGAGTCCCCTTTTATCGTGCAGTTGATGTCTTTGCCTTAGGAGTTCTTTATAGTGAGCGTAAGGAAGAGTTTCTGGATGATTTAAAGTCTATTTATGAGCAGATGGACCATACAGATGGTTTGATTGAATACTTTATGGTCTATCTATTCCATGATAAGATAGTTCCTTTCCACTCGATTTTAGAGTATCAAAATATGATTGAGGACAACTATGAGAGTGTAGCTAAGCACGGGGTTCTGGTATTATAGCCACTGGATGCACCTTGGTATGGAATACATAAGTATGACAATAGAGGTTATGATGGCTACTGGAGTTTTGACACCGCCGTCAACCTGTAAAATCAAAAGGAATTTACGACGAACGCTTAAAAGACTTAGAGTATTTTCCATATGATTTGTTGGTGCAAGGAGAGTAGGTTGAGAAAAGGAGTTAACATATGATAAGAGATAGAATCAAAACTGAAGAATACTTTCAGGAAGCATTTGAATGGTATTCTGAAAAGTTTGCAAGAAGTTGGAACGTTTTGATAAGGTAAAAACCAGAAAATCTTTCGGACTCATTTTCGATTTAGAGTTATTAATTATGAAGATTTATTAAGAGTTGGTTACTCTCCAGGAAAGGATATTCAGGAGCTCTTTCCTTATTATCAAGGAATCCTCTCCAACTTAAAAGAGGTCGCCTCGAAGGAGTTCCTTTGACTGGCGGTTGATATATTTGCCTTAGGAGTTCTTTTATAGTGAGCGTAAGGAAGAGTTTCTAGATGATTTAAAGGCTATTTATGAGCAGATGGACCACACAGATGGCTTTGATTTGAATACTACATGGTTTATCTATTCCATGACAAGATAGTTCCTTTTCATTCGATTTTAGAGTATCAAAATATGATTGAGGATGCTATAGAGTGTGGTTAAGGCACAGGGTTTCTGGTACTATAGCCACTCAGATGCTCCATGGTGACAATAATCATACCAAAGATACTATATGGGCTACTGGAGTTTTGACACTGCTGCAACTTGTAAGATTAAAGGTATTTTTGACTGAACGCTTGAAAGACCTAGAGTATTTTCCATATGATTTGTTGGTGCAAGGAGAGTAGGTTGAGAAAAGGAGTTAACATATGATAAGAGATAGAATCAAAAACAGAGGAATACTTCTGAGAAGACAGAGAATTGTATCTAGGTTCGCTAAATGAGATTAGCAAAATATGATGACTAAACCAGAAAATAAAAGTGTTTATTTTCGAAATCTAGTAATTATAATGAAACTGTTTATTTATATATGTTATTCTCTAGGGATTCTGTTCCAAACTCTTTTCCCTATTATCAAAGGGATTCTTTTCTAATTTAAAAAGCTCATTGCCTCAGAGGGATTCCCATTTGACTTGGCAGTTAACATCTTTGCCCTGGGAGTGCTTTTACAGTGAGCGCAAGGAAGAGTTTCTGGATGATTTAGAAGGCTATTTATGAGCAGATGGATCACACAGATGGATTGATTGAATACTACATGGTTTATCTATCTCCATGACAAGATAGTTCCTTTTCACTCGATTCTAGAGTATCAAAATACGATAGAGGACACTTTGAGAGTGTAGCCAAAGCGCAGGGTTTCTGGTACTATAGCCACTCGGATGAACCTTGGTATAATTCTCATCAATATGAACACTGTGGTTATTATGGCTACTGGAGTTTTGATACCGCCGCACCTGCAAAATCAAAGGAATCTACGACGAGGCGCTTGAAAGACCCTAGATATTTCCCATGTAGACCTTCAGTCCAAGAAAACCAAGAAAACTGGGTTTTCACCAAGTTTTTATCGAACATGTAGTGTTTCTTTTCTTTCACCTATCTAATGTTCGCTTTATTTATTAAAAAGGAGTCAATATGTTAAAAGATTTTTATAAGAGTTGCAGCCATGCCTCAAGGTAATAGAAAGTATAGGATCAAGTTCCAGAAGAGCTAGTTCAAATCTGGAAGGAAGACGGTCTGGGACCTTTTTAGATGGTTATTTGAAGGTCATTAATCCAGATGAGTATCTTGAACTGGTCTCAGGAGACCTATTTTCAGAGGGACATTTCCATACCTATTTTTTGGGACAGCTTTGTGGGACATTATAACTTTGGAGAAGAAGAAATATTTTGGGATTATTAAATATAAAGATGGTACATTTGATATTTTTAGAAAATTTATCACATTTTATCAAGTTTCTACCTGACAAAAAGTTTTACAGATGATTATTTTTGACTTACCACTTTATCATGAGGCGGTAGAGAAATATGGTTTGCTTGACTATGCAGAGTGTTTTTGGATTTGTGCCACTTTTTGGTTTTAGGTGGCTTTTTAAAGACGTAAATCATCTGAATAAGGTAAAAATATATGAACATATTTTCACTAATTACTCAATTAGCTGGGCCTATCGGAGATTAAAAGTGGTCATATCTTTTGATAATCTAATCAAAAATCAAGGTGTAACTCAGGAACTATGGGAATGTTTTACAATAAATTAGTTTGAGGTATAAAAATGGATGAAATAAAAATTGAATAAACTATCATATATTTTTATATTCTGAAAGCAATGATAAAGCTGTGGAACTAGTTAAGTCTATTAATAGTGAAGATGAACTCTTTGTCTTGCTAGATAATTATAACTGGAATAATGGTTTTGAAGTGCCAGAGGCAATTATTACTCATCCTAATTGTACTCTCTCTGTTGCCTTATTAGCTTTTTCATCGAGCAGACGGTATACAGTATTTACTTGAAGGAGAGGCTATTTTTGCAAATCGCTTTATCGAAATTCTGGGAAAATTTTATAAAGGAAGTTTATGATAAAATTTTTGAAAAGAAATATCCAAAGGAAGCATCTCTTTTCAGCCTGAAATAACAAAAATTCAAAAAGTTCAAATTACTAAGTTGAATCCTAATCTCGATTCGTTTATTTTAGACGGAGTTTTAGGAAAAAGATTTATATTCGTCTTTAAAAATAAGAATAACAATATGATACCTTTGACAGTCGCTATAGCTATGAAGGTGTTGTGATAAGAATGAAGAATTGCTTCCACGTCTAGTGTTTAAAAATGGTTTGAGGAAGTTAAAGAAAATCAGCTATAATGCTTTTTAATATTATGAAAATATTCTAAAATACACAACAAAGTGAAGTTTCAGGATAGCAGTGCAACCCGAAGAGACGAAGACTCAACCTGATTTTTACTTCCAATATTTAGTACATTTTAAAATTGACAAGTCAATAAAGTCAAGTTATGAGGCTACGTAGTGGCTAAAAAATCCACTCGAAGATAAGTGCATTAAATAGTTGTGTGGATAGTTTTCAATCAATCAGTACAACAGTATTTTCGACACTCTGTGGTTAAACCACAGTTTTTGTATACGGCATAGAAATTGACTTTTCTAAATGTAGTAATGGACGCTCAGTAGCCCCTGCGGTCTCTTGGCTATTCGTGTTATGGGGAAAAGTCATTTTTATTTTGGCTTGATTTTTAGAGAGAACGTCTAGAGATTAACTTTTCCAAAGATTTCTTAATCTCAAAAATGTTCTCGTATAGATTGAGAATTCTAATTTTTGTTGAGTAGGATATTCTTTTTCAGTATAATGAGATTTAAATCACGAAAATGTTTATTGGATAAAAGGAGGTTATTTATATGAAGAGATTACTTTCTCTTACATTTACGGTACTGTCTATGATTACACTTGTTGGATGTTCGGGTACTAAAGAGGTAACAAAACGTATCAGAAGAAAAGGTGAGCAGCAACAAGTCAAATTTGATGAAAAATTGTTTAAAGAAGCTGGTTTATTACCATTTAAAAATGAAAAACAATTAGTACTTGAGGAGTTAGATTCATTATCACGCAAAAGGTGCTCATATTCAACTCAAGAATAGTGATGAACCAACAGAAAAAGAAATACTAAGTTGACGTATGATCCAGTAGGATGGCACAATTATAAATTCTATTATGGTGATGGGACAAAAGAAGCTGGTTGATGAGTAGAGGTCATTTAATCGGATATCAGTTCAGTGGGCTGAATGATGAGAAAAGAAATTTAGGTTCCAAATGACTAACTCGACTAAATTCTGATACTATACTGGAACAGTTGATTATAATGATAATAGTATGCTTTTTATGAAAATAAATTGGATTCTTGGCTTGCTACTCATCCTGATTACTATCTCTGATTATAAAGTAACACCAATTTATCAAGATGATGAATTAATTCCAAGACAGATTGAACTACAATATGTTGGTATAGATGAAAATGGAAGTCTTTTTAGAAATCAAATTAGGTGGTACTAAGGAGAAGGTAAATCAATATTCTGTAACTCATGTTGTTTTTAGATAATGTTTCAGCTAATGCAGAGATTAATTATTTAGATGGAACTGCAACAAATACAGTTGAAAGTCAAAAAGAAAGAGTAGAGAGAAAAAGCAGAGAAAGAAAAAGCAGAAAGGGAAAAAGCAGAGAAGGAAGTGAAGAGAAGGCAAAGAAAGAAGAGGAAAGGGTCTCAAAAGGAAGAACAAGAGAAAGCTAAAAAGAAGAGCAGGAAAGAATTCAAAAAGAAAATCAAGAAAAAACAAAAATCAAATGCTGAGTCAACTAATGCATATGGATACTTCAAAGATTCTAATGGTAGATGGCACAGACCGATAGTAAGTATGCTTCTAAGAAGGAAATTAGAGAAGCAGGATTAGAAAGTGGTAATAGATATGAAAGACAATAAATATAGTTATATGTAGAGCCCCAAAAAGTCTAACTTTTTGGGGGCTCTTCACAGTGAGTGAAAACAATTTTAAAGAAATAAAAAGCGACTTTTTCTCTATGGTGAGACAGTGCCGCAGACTGCTGAAAGACATTTTTGAAAGTTTCAGCTTGTCAATCATACCACCGAATGTTAGAACTAATATTGATAATTAAAAATGCAAGACCAAATTCTCAGTATTCAAAAAGTGATTCCCTTGAATAGAGTACAGAGCAATCACTTTGACTTGAAGAATAATTTGTTTTAAAAAGATATCCAATGTTTGTAGTCTATCAAAGGAAGAAATACTTGTCAATTTGTAAAGACACTTGTGGCTATTGTAAATGGTTTACGGAATTGCTCATATACGATAAAATTAACATAAAATAATATGGAAAGGATCCGTTATGAGAGTATTTAAACAACAAACCAAATTGGTATATGGCACAATTTTTCTTTTTGATCATCATTTCAATTATCGAATCATTATTTAATTTTTAAGTTATTACTGTACTTTAAGAATCGTAGATCGTATCGTTTTACGATGCTCTTATTCTTCTTGCAGATAGTTTTTACTCTAGTAATAATAAAAAGAAATTCTTGTTACACTTATTTATAATGAGTGGTTATGCCCATTGTCATTCTTATAAATCAAGCATTTTTTTAATTTGCTAATAAGGTTTGGTTTTAATGTTCTGGGGAATACATTCTTTAGAACGTTTGAATGGCTCATTTATAAAAATATCTTTTACCACATTATTTATCATTGGTTTATTAAATTATGGTTGGGATTTTTCTAGTCGATGCTTATAAACATAAATCTGCATCTTCGTTATTTAAAGGAATAGGAATGATTTTAACACCTATTCTTATAACGATTCCATTATTTGAAATAGGAATGACATTTGGACGGGCAAGATCTTTTCCACCAATGTTAGAAGATATAGCTTCATCTCATTTTTATAATAACACCCTAGTCTTTTTAACAGTCGGAGGTGGAGCCATGAGTAGTATTATTAGGGTTGGTTGTTTTATATCTTTAGAGAAAAAGAAAGATTCAAGCTGTAATTTTATTCATCTTCAGTTTACTAATTTTTCTCTTTTTCCATCTAGATTTGACTGGATGAGGTATTTGCAATCATTCCGTTATATTACTACAAATCGTATGAAGTTAAATCAAGAAGGGAGAGGGTAAGAGCACGATGCAACAGTTTAAAAGACTGAACCGAGTACAGAAAAAGTAATATAGCTTCTCGTTTTTAGTTTCAGCATTGATTACGATGATTTTTGCTAGAATTCATATATTAAAAAGATGGCGATTTTGATTTTACTCTTTAGGATGGATGAAAGTCCATTTCTGGAGTATTATTCTGCCTTTGTTAGTGTTTGGATATTGAAATGGACAAAAACTAGAAATTGATAGAGGGAATTTCATCGTTAAAGGATTATTGAATTGGTTTCTAACGATAGTTGCCACAATATTAATAGAACTTTCCGTACTAATTTTCTATTTATTTATCTTACTGATGTATAGTTTGTAATAGAAGAATAAAGACTATAAAAATATGATGAAAATAAAGTGACCCCAAAAAGCCAAACTTTTTGGGGTCACTTAAGTATGGAAAGAATTCTTTTTATAAAAATACTTTACAAAGTAACCAAATGTTATAATAACTGTATAGGTAATGCAAACGTTTGCCTAAAAATAAAAAATAAAGGAGATTTGAATGATGAAAGAGACATTCAAAAATATCTTGTCTTTCGAGTTTTGGCAAAAATTCGGTAAGGCTTTGATGGTGGTTATCGCTGTTATGCCGGCTGCTGGTTTGATGATTTCAATCGGTAAGTCACTTTGTTATGATGATTAACCCAACTTTTTGCACCACTTGTAATCACAGGTGGAATTCTTGAGCAAATTGGTTGGGGAGTTATCGGTAACCTTCACATTTTATTTGCCCTAGCAATTGGAGGAAGCTGGGCTAAAGAACGTGCTGGTGGTGCTTTTGCCGCTGGACTTGCCTTCATTTTAATTAATCGTATCACTGGTACAATCTTTGGTGTATCAGGAGCTATGTTGAAAGATCCTCAAGCAATGGTAACAACTCTATTTGGAGGTTCAATTAAAGTTGCTGATTACTTTATCAGTGTTATGGAAGCTCCAGCATTGAACATGGGTGTGTTCGTAGGGATTATCTCTGGATTTGTAGGGGCTACTGCTTTCAACAAATACTACAACTTCCGTAAACTTCAGATGCACTTTCATTCTTTAACGGGAAACGTTTTGTACCATTTGTAGTGATTCTTCGTTCAGCAATTGCAGCTATTATTCTTTCCAATTGTTTGGCCACTTGTACAAACTGGTATTAATAATTTTGGTATTTGGATTGCAAACTCACAAGAAAATGCTCCAATTCTTGCACCATTCTTATATGGTACTGGAACGTTTCGCTATTGCCATTCGGTCTTCATCATATGTTAACTATCCCAATGAACTATGCAGCTCTTGGTGGTACTTATGAAATCTTGACAGTGCAGCGAAAGGCACTCAAGTATTTGGACAAGATCCATTATGGCTTGCATGGATCACAGACCTTGTGAACCTTAAAGAGTGTAGATGCAAAGTCACTACCAACAATTGTAGATACTGTTCATCCAGCTCGTTTTAAAGTTGGACAAATGATTGGTTCATTCGGTATCTTGATGGGTGTGCTTGTTGCTATCTACCGTAATGTTGATAATGACAAGAAACATAAATATAAAGGTATGATGATTGCAACTGCTCTTGCAACATTCTTAACAGGGTTACTGAGCCAATCGAATACATGTTTATGTTTATCGCAACACCTTTATATCTTTGTTTTATTCACTAGTTCAAGGTGCAGCATCGGCGTGGCTGACGTAGTGAACTTACGTATGCATCTCGTTTGGTCTAATCGAGTTCTTTAACTCGTACCGTAATCATGATTAGCGCTGGTATCGGTATGGATATTATTAACTCATTTTGGGTAACTGTTCCATTTGCAGTGATTATGTACTTTATCGCAAACTTCATGATTCAAAAATTCAACTATGCAACTCCAGGACGTATCGGAAACTACAGAAACTGCTGAAGTCTAGAAGAATCTAGTAGTGAAGTGAAAGTTGCAGAAGGTTCTCGCGCCGAGATATTATTAACCTTCTTGGTGGACGTGCAAACATCGTTGATGTTGGTGCATGTATGACTCGTCTTCGTGTAACTGTAAAAGACGCTGATAAAGTCGGTGATGCAGAACAATGGAAAGCAGAAGGAGCTATGGGTCTTGTTATGAAAGGACAAGGAGTTCAAGCTATCTACGGTCCAAAAGCCGACGTATTGAAATCAGATATCCAAGATATCCTCGATCTAGGGAAGTCATTCCTGGAAACTCTTTCCAACTCAAATGACTGAAGACAAACAAAACGCTGTTCAATACAAAGATCTAACTGAGAAGTTTACTCAGTAGCAGATGGTGAAGTAATTGCATTAGAACAAGTAAAAGATCCAGTATTTTTCAAAAATGATGGGTGATGGATTTGCTGTAGAACCTGCAAATGGAAACATTGTATCTCCAGTTTCAGGTACTGTATCAAGCATCTTTCCTACAAAACATGCTCTTGGTCTTGTGACTGAAGCAGGTCTTGAAGTACTTGTTCACATTGGTTTGGACACAGTAAGTCTTGAAGGAAAACCATTTACAGTTCATGTTGCTGAAGGACAAAAAGTTGCAGTGGTGACTGACTTGTCGAAGCTGACTTAGATGCTATTCGTGAAGCAGGACGAAACTTCAACAATCAGTTGTCTTCTACAAATGTGTGCAGATTCAATCAGTTAAATTAGAACAAACAGGTTCTCTTTGCAGCCAACACAGTAGTTGAAAAGTAGAATTATAATCATCTTTGAGGTTGAAGCTATTTTCAACCTCTTGTTTTAGAGAAAAATATGAAATTTTTAACACTGAATACTCATAGCTGGATGGAGAAAGAAACAGAAGAAAATTCAATCTGTTTACTCAGGATATTCTTGATAAGAATTATGATTTGATTTGTTTTCAGAAATCAATCAGAAATCTCTTTCTCCAGAAGTAAAAGTCGATGACTTTTATAAAGCTTTTGCCATCAGCAGAACCGATTCATCAAGATCACTATGTAAGACTTTTGGTGGAAAAATTAGCTGAAAGCGGCAGAAATTATTACTGGACTTGGGGCTCTATAATCATACCGTTATGATCGTTATCATGAAGGTGTAGCTATCTTTATCTAAAAACACCAATCAAGCTCAGAGAAGTTTTGGTTTCAGATGTAGATGATCCAACAGACTATCATACTCTGTCGTGTTGCCTTAGCTGAGACGGTAGTGAGATGGTAAGGACCATTGGCGAGTTGCTTAGTGTGCACCTTTCTTGGTGGGATAAAGGTTTCCAGAAAGATGAAAGTGTGTGATTCGAGACCGTACTGCGAAAACTTTGAACAAGCACTCTCTTTGTTAGCTGGAGATTTTTAACAACCCAGCCGGCCAAGAAGGTTACCAAAGCTATTTTAGCTGAAGTCCATATAGGGCTTACAAGATGCACTTTGAAGTTGACGTAAAGAGAAAAGTGGTAGTCTATACTGTTCCACCAGAAATTGATGGATGGAAGGCCTACAGAACCACTCCGCATTGGCTATGTTTTACCACTAAAGAGTTAGAGTTAGAAAACTTACGTGTCGTTTTTGACGGGAATCATAGTCCTCATGAGTGACCACTTTATGAGCTCAAACGCTCAGTTAGAATTGAAATAACAGTACGGAAAAAGGTTGTGAAAGAATCCTATGGCTCACATTCCTGAGATATTGATAAGGTGAGCTTAATTAGGATTGACGAAAGGATTAGAGTGGGGATATGCTGTAAAGGAAACTCTCGTAATGGTTTACTAGAAACTTATTATCCGCAACAACGTTGTTCTATAAAGTGAGAGGTATAAAGACATAGATGATGAGTACAATTAACACGTAAACAACAAATCTATTGACAATTGTGAAGCTAAGCTGAGTGATTGCAGCTGGTTACAATGTGCCTTGATTATAAACACAAAGTCAAGCCCCCGTGTAGACTACGAACTCTCTTACAGGATCTCCAAAGTGCCTCGATCACCTTCAGCACCGGATAACAATTTCAATTTTTAGGTGTATAAATTTCCATCAAAATTGGATTTAGCATTCTGCCCTGTATAGTGATGTTTGATTCTTGATTGTTCAGAAATTTATTTAATCTCGAAAAGGATTTCATTCTAGCACCACTCAGTGCAGGTTTTAATTTTACTATTTGCATTTTTATTACAAGTCGCTTTGGCTGTTGTTTTGGAATTGTTGTACTTTGCCAGTGCTCTTGGAATTCTTTTCAATGAATTTGGATCAGGTTCTGGAAGCTATAGTAGTGGTGGGGATTATTCTGCACCCTCTAATAACGACAACAATGATGCTTTCCAATGCTGAACAAAGCGCTGTAGACTAGCAAGTGGAACAAGATGCGGAACACAGCAGAAGACAACAAGACACTTGATCGTTACGAGGGCGAGCTGATGAACATCAAAGCCGTGGCTTTCTAAATTGCAAAGTGCAGATGAAAATGAATCAAAAGAGCGAATTAATTTGAAATAGACATGAGTCAACGCTAAAATTTTCAAATGATCAAAGAATGAGAGGAAAATAAACATGACAAATTATGAATTGCCACAAGTGTGGAGTGCTTCAGATAGCAATCAAGGAAAACTCCAAGACGGTTTCTGCACCGTCTTACTCATGACAGAAACAAAATTTGCGTGATGCTTACGTTAGAGAACAATACTAACTCGTCTGGAATTGTGGGTGAATTGTCGTTCCTGGCCAGGAAAACTGGATGAACAGGGGTCAGTGAGAAAACCTCGATTGTATGCTTTAGGGCATGAAAATAAACATTACATTTACACTCCCGTTCCATTGTTCTTAAAACAATTAGAATAGGAGGTTTTATTGGCGGACGTACGTGCACCCAGTTTTGTTGTGGAGACTGATGCGCAATGAAATCCATTGTTTGTTGTATTTTAGATGGTCCTCTAACTGCAAACGAGACCTATATCAAACAACCTTTGTGCACCACAACAAAAGAATTAAAGCAGCTCTTGATTGGTTACTTGAGCATCAAGTTACACATGTTTTCTCTGCAGTACAGAGACAATATTGGATTCCTCTTTCAATATCTTTTCAGATTCCGACTTAGAATTAATCCATACATCCTCAACATATGCAAAATGTCCTGGTCACGTAAGACAGATGTCAAGAGATGCTGAGTGGATTGCACAACTTGGTAGGTGTGGTTTGAATTAACCAATCTTATATCCCTTCAAGTCGAAGTGCTTCAATTACGTTATTGTCACCTGTTATCATCTCTCAGTAAAACAACGTTTAACTCAAATAAAGAATCTTATCCACGTTATTTGCAAAGATAATATTAAAATATCAAAGCTACTTATCAGATATTTTCTGGCAAGACAGGACACAGCATTGTGTGACTCTATTTATTGATGGTGAAAGTTATTAATGAAGATAATGTAGAGATTGCGTACACGGTCGAACAAAAGCCTCTACTAGACAATTAATTGAAGCACAGGATAGTAGTAAATTATCTACAGTAGACTCGTTTTCTAATTAAAGAATGTATGGAAGAACATAAACTCTCAGAGAAAGATATCAGGTGAACTTGATAAAGAAATAACAGAATATATTTTGAACATTTCCCTGAAGAATATCAACTTCTTCTAACAATTCCTGGTATCAATATAATTGTTGTGCCACCATATTAGCTGAAACTGGTCCGAATGTTGATGCTTTTTAAAACTGATAAAACTTAGCTTCATGAGCTGGAATGTGCCCTGTCTCTAACGAAAGTGCAGGTGTTAAAGATCTTCACACACGACGCAAGGCAATAAATATCTTAAACAAATGCCTTAGTAATGTCGGTGTTAAGTGTTCAACGTGCTAAAGAAGAACCTTTTCACTTTTCTATCAGCGAATTTCTAGCAGAGGAAGTAAAATGAAAGCTATTATTGCTTGTGGTCATAAAAATGCTTAGAATTATCTATAAAATCCTTCAATCACACAAACCTTATGATAGTCAAAAGCGTTAGTCTGCGACAACAGACTAACGCTTAATCTTTGACAATTTAAAAATTTTTCCACTTATATTATAGCATAGGTAGTATCTTTTTTGTCTTTTTCGTACTTTGTTTCAAATAAAATTCTCAGGAATTAATCGTCCAACTGCTGGCTCTCGCTTTGAACAAGACACTCAAAAGGAGAAACCTTTCCAAATTATATTCTCTAGGAACTCCAAATGGTGTAAAAAGTAACGATTTTTATTAGAAGAATTATAGCATTAGGAATCAAAGAAGCGGACTATGACTATATAAAATCTCTATTATGGATGGAGAAACTAGTTCGAACTGGCTTTGTAGAAGTGAATCCAAACTCAAAAATTCCTGCGTTATTAGATCAATCTAGCAAAATGATATTAGAATCTTTGAAATCAGCTAACATCCTATTATACCTTGCTGAGAAATGGAACAGTTTCTTCCAAAAGAAGTTGAAAAACGTATAGAAGTATTAAACTGGCTATTTTGGCAAGCAGGTTCTGCACCATTTGTCGGTGGAGGATTTGGACATTTTCTTTTTAATTATGCTCCTGAAAAATTGAATATGCCATCAATCGTTTTACAATGGAAACAAAACGTCAATTAGATTTACTAGATAAAAGAATTAGCAATGAGACCTTATATTGCAGGAGACGAGTATACAATTGCGGATATTGCAATTTGGTCTTGTATGGACAATTAGTATTAGATAAACTATACAAAAATTCAGCAGAGTTTTTAGATGCATCTAGCTACACACATTTAGTGGAATGGGCAAAACGAATCGAGAATAGACCCGTGTTCAAAAAGGACTACAAGTAGAATATAAGAGTTTATAGTTCGTAGTTAAAGCGAAAAGTAAGAAAAGGAATTAGGCGCTATTTAGTTGTTTCATTCCTTTTTGTGTCAAAAACATTTACTTATCCTAAATTAACTGTTATCATTCAACTATTATCTTAATAAAAAGGAGAACTTATGAAAATTTATACACATCGTTCAAAATTAATGTATTTTGCAATTTTTAATGATATTCGATAGTTTTCGACCATTTACTATTTAGTTTGGATACTTCACTTTATTTATCAATCGTAGGTCGCATTGTTTATCCTATTTTTGTTATTTGTTTATTTGCAGATAGTTTCTACCATACAACTAATAAAAAGAAAATAATGATTGATTACTTCTATTGAGTTGGTTGCTATCTCTTGGATATGGTCTGATTGATCATTTTATTGTACTGATAGGATGGCAAAACTATGAAAATATCTTCATGACATTACTAATTGTTGCTATGTTCAATGTTGGAACTGATTATTTAAGAAAGTATCGTAACCAATTAGGAAGGAAAAATTATATTCCACTGTTCCAAGGAATAGGAATGATTTTGACATCTTTTATCCTATCGTTTTTAGTATTTGAAATTGGAATGTTCTTTATGAAACCAACGTTTTTCGGAAAGCTATTGTGTATTATATCGTTGGAGTAGTAATGTTAATGTTACCAAGTCTCTTTGTAGTTCCTACTGGAGTAATGATGGTAATATTAGAGTTGCTTATTTTATATTTTTAGAAAAAGAAGAAGAATTCAATATTTAATAGTCCTTCTTATAGTATCTTTAGTTTTCTTTACATCCATATAGCCTTCAATGGACGATGGTATTCTCAATTATAGCGATTCATTTCATCTCATCGAGAAAAAGAAAGAAAACAACCAACTTCAGATATTTCTGAATAAAGTATCTTTATATGTTCGTGATTGAAACATTAAATTATAAAACTAAAAACACGCTCAGTATTCAATTGAGCGTGTTTTTGATTTATAAGATTTAATCGTTATTAATCTTTTTAAAGATGTTTTAACACCTCAATAGCACCTTCAACAGCTCTTTAGCGTCTTCTCAGCAACTTCTTTTTACTTTAGAAACTACTTGTTCAGTAGCTCCTTCAGATCTCAAGTTTTTTGTCGCCAGTTAATTTACCAAAACCTTCTTTGATAGAACCAGTAACTTGGTTTAATTTTTCTTCTGCTGACATAAGATTACCTCCATTTATTAGTTTATATCTAATTCAGAGAAGAGTAATCATCATTAAACTAGATAGTAGCTTAAGTATATCTATTCTGATTTTCATAGCAAATTAAATGCTCAGAAAAATTTACTGAGTATTCATCAAAATATTACATGTTACAACATTAATTTGACCTTTGTCATATTCAGCAATAAAGATATCCGCTACATTATCATAGCCTTCTTCTTCTAACTTGCCATTAACCATTCTTCAGATTTGCCAATTGTATCCAAAATTTCCGTTTGAATAACACCGTCTGTAATAATAGGATATTTAGGATTTAATGCCCATTCTTACAATAATAAATTGCCCATTTTGTTCAATCACAGCTCTTTAACATCTTTTAATTGGAAGACACCTTGAGAACGTAATTTAAGAGCCACTCTGAAGCAGATAATCCTTTTAGAACGACATGCTTCAGAATCTAATTTTTCCATTTTTTAATAATCAAAACAGGTTTACCATCAATTAATTGCTTAATCACTAAGACATTCGTGTTCAACCATTTCAATAGTAAGATTAAGATTGTCCAAATAATTAAAAATAACAACATACTGAAGAAGTGAAATCGAACTACTGTGTAAATAATCCCACCAAGAAGTCCCCCGAGAACAAAGTTTTGTACTTGGTCTACTGCAGAACTTAGTGCTAAATTTCCTTTACCAGTTACATTGATAACAAATACTAAAGAAATAAGACCTAGTGCTAACTTAATCGCAATTGTAATAAAAAGCTCATTATTTTTAACCTCCACAAGTTCTAACATCTGATTTATATAATTCCATCTTCTCTAATAAATAACTATCCTTGTTAGAGCCATTTAAAGCACGATAAAATTGATCTCCAACTTTGATAATAACTCCATCAGTCGTAGCAGAAGTGTTGACATATATCTTTTCCTTATCTACACCCTAATTCTTTTGAAACAATTTCAATAAAGTGTAGAGTTACGGAACTGATTATTTGTAGATTGATTACTTTGAAAATTAGAAATTCCCATTAAAAACAACAGCAAACTAAAGCTAAAATTGAAATAAGCGACAATTCACGAAATTTACTACCACGTTTATCTTGATAAGCTTTTAAAAAGCAAAAATGCAGTGACAAAAATCAATACTGTAGAAATAATAACTCATTACCCAATCTTGCTGACTGATTTGACTTAATACATATTCATATGAATAAAATTTCATAAAGAACCTCCTTTTTGAATGTAATTTATTATAAAATATTTATAGTATAAGGACAATGGTTTTAGAATAATGGCTGCGATTTAGAAATGTTAGGGTATCATACATTTGTGACAAAAAGAATAAAAAGAGAACCAATGTTATACTGAAGTTGCTCAAAAATCAGGAAAGAGGTTCTCTTGAAAATCTATTATAACAGAAGAAATCAAATTAAGACAGCGTGCGGTAGAATATGCGATAAAAGAAATGATAATAATGCTAAGGCAGCAAGAAAATACCATACAACTAGACAAACAAATTGCTCGATGGAGAAGTCGATATGATGAGTACTGCACAATCATTGCTCCCCAAAAATCGAAGACCGTTACATCATCCTAATGAACATAAAAAGCCACGAACTAGAACTTATACGTAAAAATGTACAAAACGTTATAGCAGAGACGGATTAGCAGAGATTTATGTACAATGTCAAAGAAGAGGATATAAACGTTCATATGGAGCGATGAAAAATGATAAAGAAACTTCAATTAACTGAGAAAAAAGAAAAAGAACTTATCCTAAAAGTAAATGGACTCCAATACCAACTACTTATCCAGGAGAAAAAGTACAAATCGACATTAAATATGTTCCACAGTACTGTATAGGATGGGACAGTAAGGGGATTAAATATTATCAAATAACCGCTATTGATGAATTTAGTAGAAAACGAGTATGTAAAATTGTAGATGAGAAAAGCGTTATACATACAGCAGAATTTTTAGGGGATGTAGAAGAAGAGTTTGGATTTAGTATTAAAAGCTCATTCAAACAGATAATGGACGTGAATTTACCAATGATCCAGAAGTAACCAGTAAAAAAACAATTTTCGAACAAAAATTAGAAGAAAAAGGCATTAAACATATAAAAACTAGACCCTACTCTCCATGGCAAAATGGAAAAGTAGAACGTAGTCATAGAGAAGATGGAAGAAGATTTTATAATAGAGTCTTTAAGAGTTTAGATAGTTTAGTGAAAGCTCATAAAAGATATATTAGTAGAGGAAATAATGTAGCTAGGTGTGTATTAAATTCTAAATCACCAAATCAAATAGTACAGCAGCACTTGTTACAATCGGCTTTAATCGTATTGTAGTTCAACGCTTTTCCTTTGTCAAGGGACGCTTCTGCTCTAAAGCCCTTGACAAATTCAGGCGTTAAACTGTTTTGTGTACAAGCCAATTGTCCCTACAGTTGTATTGACACTGGTTCGATGTCACAAATGTTTGTGTTTCTTAGATAGAATAATGGCTGCGATTTAGAAAAATATTTACTAATAAAAGGAATAATGTACAATTTGCTTAAATTTTAAGAAAGAGTGGAATTAAAAAGGATGAAAAACAACAATCATTAACACTAAAAACAGAAGACACTAGTGGCTATCGTATTTTAGTTTCTGCACTAGTAACATCGGAAATGGCTCATCTATATATTGAAAAACGGAGAATACAGAATATTCCATTTTAGATGGATACTAGTACATCAATGGAGCATCGTCCCTGCTGTTGGAGGTGTCTGGTTATTAAATTGGAAAAATTGAAATCATCAAACAAAAATTTTTATATTAAAGTATTACAAACTGGATTATCATACTAGCACTGACTTATATTTTTAGAAATCGTTGCACTTCTGTTCTATTAATATTTATTCTTTAAACCTATTAAGGATAGCTTTATCAGGAAAAATCAAATAGATTAATCAAAGTACTTTTACGTCTCAGTAGAGTACTTTTTGTTAGGGAAATGTGAGAGGTTTAATGCTATACTATGAGTACAAAATGAAAAGATGGGAAGTAGAAAAATGGAATTTTTAGAAACAAAACAAATGATTGAAGAGATGATGCAAAAAGATTACAAAACATTCGTAACAGCAGTAATTAGTATCGAAAAAGACATCACCAATCAAGATGCACTAGATATGATGTACCAAATAAAATATATGAACACAGATGAAATGCATTTATTGAATGATGAATTTGATGAGATATTTGAAGTAGTAAGTGGAATTTGAGAAAATTTATTTAAATACCTCAGATTTAGTATTTGTAATTCACTTTTAAGAAAATTAAGATAAAAATTATAAAAGCTTTCACTCCTTTTTAAATATAGTCGTAAATTTCCTTTAAAAGTTCATCTATTTCTAATAAAATTAGCAAGAAGTTTTAATGTAGGTAAACTAGGTAATCGTATTCCCTGTTTTCTATATTTTTAAAGGTTTCTAGAGAAATACTATCCTCATTTAAAAACCTTTATTTATTCTATCAACAAGAAAAATTTTCTCTGCTACTGTTTAAAGATAAGTTCAATCGATGAAACTTAATGATTTCTCGATTTTTAAATAAGTTATTATTATATTTTTCTCTTAGTCATGTGATATTATACCACAAAAGGGTACCAAGGTTTCTTTTTATTTTTGGGAAAAATTATGCTATTTTTATAAAAAAATAACATAATTAAAGGAGAAATTCTAATGACTGTAAACAAATTTAAAGTGAAAGCTTTGAGAACTATCAGTTCACCATCTGATGAAAAATATTACAACCTATTTAGCATTAACTGAATTTTAGAGACTTACCAAGTAATTTATCTTTAGAAGTTAACCCTAGAAACCAAAAATGAACACTTCAGTTGCTAAACAATTAATTAACTGCAGTCAAATCTAATTCTAATATTAATTTTGATATTAATAATAGAGGGATTGTTTTAACTGCTAAATCAGTTCATTTTAATAATTCTACTAGTGAAATTTCTGTTGATTTTTCGGATGATTCATCAAAATATGGTATCCCTAGATGGAGGTCATGCTTATACAGCAATAATAGAAAAATCGAGACTCAATGGTAGATGATAGTTAATAAATATGTTAGATTGGAAATAATTGTAGGTGATACACTAAATGTAACTGAATTAGCAGATGCAAGAAATACATCAATTCAAGTAAGTGATATTGCCCTCATTTGAGTTAGATGATAAATTTGATTTTGTTAAAGAAGTTATTAGTGAAATGCCTTTTAAGGATGATGTTGCATATAAAGATAATGAAAACAAGTCTATTCCGGTAGTAGAATTATTAAAGCTTATGTTTATGTTTAATATAAAAAGATATCCAGATGATTCATCAGCTCCTACTCAAGCTTATTTAGCAAAAAGCTAGTGTTTTTAAAGATTTTTAAAAGGAATTAAGTTGTGAAGACAATATCTACTTAAGCTTTATCTCCGTTATTACCTAAGTTAGTGGAATTATATGAATGTATTCAAATTGGAAATCACAGAAGTATAAAGAATTTAAAGAAGAGAATGGATTTAAAGGATCGTTTGGAAGAGTAAGAGGAGTAATTTCGCTCAAGAAAATAAGTCATCATTTTATTCAGATTTTTACTCGAGAAACTATTCCTTATGAAATTTCTTCAGGATTTTTACTACCAATCTTTGGAGCATTTTAGAGCATTAATTAAGAAAGAGGAAAACTGAAGTATTCAATGGAGATTTGATCCAATAGAAGTTTGGCAAGAATGTGGAGTTAGGTTAGTTCAAAAATACATTCGAAACAGATACTAACCCACAAAGTGTTGGTAAAATGAAAACTCTGTGGCAAATCAAATTATAGAATTGTTGAAAGTACGATGAAGGATAAAGTTATAAATGAGTTAATTAATAGAAATTAGAACAATATTTCTATACTAGAGAGTATTCATAAGATTAATTATAATTTTAAAATGTATAAAAGGTAATGTACAATCTTTTTGAACAAACACTGCTGAATATATTTTTATAAAATGATTTACCGTGGATGAATGTTGTCCACGGTATTTTTATTTAAAAGAACGTAAAGCGACTTTTTAGGAGCAATACTCAGATGTTTAGATGTTTCTATATACTTTTAAAAATATTTTTCTGTGTATAAAAAATGTTATACCATATGCCACACTTACAAATTAAAAATAAAAACAAAAATTGTAAAAATCAAGCAAAAGGTTTGCATTTAATTGAAAAATTGTATACGATATCATTTGTAGATGAGAATCATTCTTATTTATTATGAAAACATAGGAGGCTAACTTACATGAAAGTTGTAGTAGTTGGATGTACTCATGCGGGTACAGCTGCAGTAAAAACAATTTTTAAATGATAATCCCAGGCGCACAAGTTGTGGTATATGAAAGAAATGATAACATTTCATTCTTATCATGCGGTATTGCGTTATACGTAGGAGGAGTTGTTAAAGACGCTCAAGGCTTATTCTATTCTAGCCCAGAAGAATTAGCTTCATTAGGTGCTGAAGTTCATATGGAACATGATGTAACAAGCATCGATACAGCTGGTAAATCTTTAACTGTTAAAGATTTAAAAATCTGGTGAAGAAAAACAGAAACTTTTTGATAAATTAGTTTTTAACAACTGGTTCTTGGCCATCCCTTCCTCCAATTCCAGGACGTGAATTAGAAAACGTTCAATTATGTAAAAAAACTATAACCAAGCAAAAGAAATCTTTGCTAAGAAAAACGACAAGAAAAAAATCGTTGTTGTTGGTGGTGGATACATTGGTATCGAATTAGTAGAAGCATTTGCTTTAGAAGGTAAAAGAAGTAACATTAGTTGACGGTTTAGACCGTATCTTAAACAAAATACTTAGACCCAGAATTCACTGATATCTTAGAAGAAGACTTACGTGAACGTGGTGTACAAGTTCGCTTAAACGAAATGGTTAAACTCATCTCGAAGGCGAAAACGGAGTTGTTAAGAAAGTTGTAACTTCTGGTGGCGAATACGAAGCTGACATGGTTATCTTATGTAGGTTTCCGTCCAAATAACGACTTAGTTAAAGATCAACTAGAAACAATGCCTAACGGTGCTATCATCGTTAACGACTACATGGAAACATCTGCTAAAGATGTATTCGCAGCAGGAGATAGCTGTGCTGTTAACTACAACCCCTAACGATGGACATGCATACATTCCATTAGCAACAAACGCTGTACGTATGGGTGCTTTAGTTGGTAAAAACATTAACGGACACAAAGTTAAATACCGTGGAACACAATCTACATCAGGATTACACTTATTCGGATGGAACATTGGTTCAACAGGTGTAAACGTAGGTAGCGCACCCTCACTTTGGTTTAGATGTACGTTCTGTATATGTGGTAGATAACCACCGTCCAGAATTCATGCCAACATACGAAAAAAATCTACATGAAATTAGTTTACGAAGTAGGTACAAACCGTATCGTAGGTGGACAAGTAATGTCTAAATACGACTGTACAGCTTCTGCAAAACACATTGTCATTAGCAATCCAAAACAAAATGACAATCGAAGACTTAGCATACGTAGACTTCTTCTTCCAACCAGTATTCGACCGTCCATGGAACTACTTAAACATCTTAGGACAAGCTGCAGTAGAACAAGAACGTGTATTAGCTGAAGGCAAATAATTCAATTAAAAGATGAAACAAAAACGACAAGTATCCCAACGACACTTGTCGTTTTTGCGTTTTCTCACTTATTGTATTAAACCTTAAAGTGAAAAATCTGAAACAGAAAAATTTTTCATTGTAGCTAAAAAAGACATAACCGTCCCTCACATCAAGGAGAGTGAACAGAAAGAAAAATATTTTTACCGTAGCAGTACTATAATCCAGAAACAGTAGTGATATTACGGAAAAACACTGAGACAACCGTCCTTCACATCATGGAGTGAATAGAAACAGAAATTTTCATCGTAGCAATAATATAAGCCACAGTGCAGTGGCTTATTATGAGAAAAATTGAGACCCAGGCTCAATTTTAGCCATGAAACCCGGAAAGGGTTTGCTGGCGTCGGCCACAGTGAAAATTATTTTCTATTTCCTATTCACGAGTATTCCTAAAAAGAATATAAGGTAACAATTGAATTAGCATTTCTGTTCGTTTCTATGTTACAATAAGTACGTTATATTCCATCAGAATATAGAACTCAGACATTAGATACAATAACAGAAGAGGAGTTACCAATGAAAAGGAAAAATTATACGACGAACAAGATTCCCGTATCGATTATGGAATCATCCTACCCGTCTTATTACTAGCATTAATCAGCATAGCGACATTACTATCAACCACTTACCTCCAAGTAGCAAAACGGATCACTAAGAAACCGTCTTCATGCAATTTGTATGGTACGTTATCGGAACAATCGCCATAGTTATCATTATGCAATTTGACTCAGAACAACTATGGAAACTAACAACCCTGAGTTACATCATAGGACTCTTACTATTAGTAGCCGTCCTATTCTTCTATGACAGAGGAACTGCAGCAGCAACTGGTGCGAAAAGTTGGTTTCAGAATAGGAGCTTCTCCTTCCAACCATCTGAAATCGTAAAAATCTTCTACATCCTGATGCTCGCAAAAGTTGCGACCCATCATAACTATGTTAACGAAGTACCGAACAAGAAGCACCGATTGGTATTTATTTGCCAAACTAATCGCATACGCATTACCAGCCCTTATTACTGGTTATCCTACAAAAACTGACTTAGGAACAACATTAGTATTCTTAATGATTCTAGGCGGCGTTATGATTATGTCAGAATTAGCTGGAAAATCTTATTACCATTAATTTTAACAGCTGTTCTAATCGGATCATTACTCATCTATTTAGTAGTGTACAAACCGACAATTATTATTAAATATTGGATTCAAAATTATCAATTTGGCCGTATCGATTCATGGTTAGATCCATATCGTGACCAAGGTGGAGCAGGATTCCAATTATTCCAAAGCTTGAAAGCTATCGGTTCAGGGAAAAATGTTCGGTAAAGGATATGGACACTCAGAAGTATACGTTCCCGTTCGTGAATCAGACTTAATCTTTGCAACAATCGGTGAAAACTGGATTCCTAGGAGGAACATTCTTAATTACCGTGTATTTCATTTTAATTTATCAAATGATTCCGTATGTTTTGATACAAAAATGAGTTTTATTCTTATATTGCAACAGGAGTTATTATGATGATTTTATTCCACGTTGTAGAAAATATCGGAATGACGATTGGACTATTACCATTAACAGGGATTCCATTGCCATTCATTTCTCAAGGGGATCTTCTCTATTAGGAAATATGATGGGGATTGGGTTAATGATGTCGATGAGATACCACTTTCAAGAGTAATATCTTTTGGAGAAGATGAGGATCCGTTTAACCCAACAAACAAGACAACAACAACAATTACTCAGAAGAATTTTTAAAAGCAAGAGCGTAAAGGGGAAAAGAACATGATTATTTATAGCCATCCAAAATGTACAACTTGTAAGAAAGCCTTAAAATGGTTAGAACTACACAATATTCCATTTGAAGTAAAAGATATTCGTGAAGAGCATCCAACCTCAGAAGAATTACAAGTCTCTAGTTTGAAAGAAGCTGCATTACCACTAACAAAAGTATTCAACACGAGTGGAGAATTATATCGTAAATTGGGATTAAAAGATGTGATTAAAACAATGGAAACTTCGAAAGCGTATGGAATTATTAGCCAGCGATGGAAATGTTAATTAAACGACCATTATTAGTATCAGACGAAGCAGTGTTCTTTCGGGTTTAAAGAAGAACAATATGAACAATTATTGAAAGGCGGATCAAATGATTAAATATAGTGAAAATGGTTTATGGATTAAACAAGAGAAAAACCAATATACAGTAGGGAATTTCTCCAAAAGGTCAAGATGATATTGGAGATGTTAGTTTTGTAGAATTGTTGTCCAAGAAGTCATTAACAACAGAAGATTCATTTATGAGTGTGGAAGCAGCAAAAGCTGTAACAGAATTCGTCAGTCCATTATCAGGAAAAGTAGTCGCTTAGCATACAGAATTAGAAGATAATCCTGAAATGTTAAACCAAGTCGACACATCAGTGAAACTGGATTTATACATTAGAAGAAGTGGATGAAAGCAGCATTTTGCGAGTTTACTTAGACAAAGATTTACCAATCGTTTGTGAGAAGAAAGAAGGAGTGTGAAAACTAGCATGCAAGTACAATTAATTACAGCAGAGGTTTTTGAACAACGATCAAGAAAGTTATAAAAGTGCCAACTTTTTACAAACAAAAACAAATGGCAGAAGTTCACGGGCAACGTAGTGTATATGAAGAAGTATTTTTTTATTTCTTGGACGGAAGGCGACGAATGGATTGCTCAAGGTTTAGTAGGAATTCGTAGACGTTTCAGATTTTTCAAAGAAGCAGTCTTAATTCAAGGCCCATTATTTGAAGATGATAAAATTGCTAAACTTCCTCAAATGTTAGAAAGTTTAGAAGAATTCTTGAAAAGAACAAAGGGCATTGCTAGAGTGGAAATGAATCCATATATGATGAATAAAGTGATTAATGAATCTTTAGAAGTCGTAGAAGAGTGCCGTTATCCGAATTATTAGCGCATTTTGAAACAAGCGGGATATGACCGTTTTCTTGATTTAGATGGTCGAGCAGTCATGGGGCAATTGTTCAGAAAAGATTTATCAGAATATGAAGATAGCGAAGCTGATTTATAAAGATTATTCGAATTCACTAAAACGTGACTTACGTAAAGCGGTAGAATCTCATATTACGATTCGTGAATTAGAATTAGATGATTTAGAAATTTTTCTATTCTATTTTAAGTGAGACTTCTATCCGAAAAGGATTCCGAGTGCAAGATTTCAGTTATTTCCAACAAATGAAAGAAGCATTCCAAGATAAAAGTGAAAATACATGGTTGCTTTCTTAGATGTTGAAAGCTTATAAAGCTTATTATCATGAAAGAATTGAATTCTTCACGAATCGAGTGGAAGAGCTGGAAAAGAATTAGCAGTCCGTGAAGTAGAAGGAAAACATGTGAAGAAAACACGTGGATTGATTACAGATGCTAAAAGATCAACTAGCAAGTTATCAAAAACGTAAAACAACTTTTTTGAAGCATTAGACATTCATAATCCAATGTTAGCTTTATCAGGATACTTATTTATGTGCTATGGGGATGAAGTGATTTCAGTATTTGGTGGTTCTCATGAAGAATACTTAAACTTTGGTGGTTCAAGCTTTATTGAACTGGGAAATGATGAAATATGCAAAAGACAATGGATTTAAGTATTATAATTTCTATGGAACGATTGAAACGAATCAAGCAGAACCAAAATGAAGGAAACTTTAACTCAAACGTCAATTTGGAGGAAGACTCGTTCAACCAGTTGGAAACTTCATGAAAACATTAAGCCCACTCTTAGCATTCATTGCGAAATTTAAAAAAAGATTTAATAGTCTTACTGTTTTACCGTGGAATAAGAAATGGAATTTCTTATTCTGCGGTGCACAAAAAGAGAAAAGACTTTTTCAATGTAGTATGAACAATAAAAGCCACTTGGAGTGGCTTTATTAGGTAGAAACATCGAGACCTAGGCTCGATGTTTAGTAATGAGACTCGCTTTTGCGAGGCTGCTTGCGTCCTAAATACTACATGTTAGAAAAGTCTTTTTCTCTTACGTATTCTACAAAATGGTTGAATAATTCTTGCATTCCTTTATCGTTATGAATCATCGCTTCCGGATGACCTTGAAGGCGATAATGTAATGTCCATCTTCATTTGATTCAAAAAGCTTCGATTAATCCATCTGAACTCCAAGCAACAGCTTTGAAGTTTGGAGCAAGGTTTTTTAATCCCTTGATGATGATACGAATTAATAGCTGCTTTCGTACCAAAAATTTTTGCTAATTCACTGTCTTTCTGAAATTTCAATGGAGTGAGTGGCCATTTAGAAGGCATCGTTTTTGCAAATGTAAAAATATTTGATTCTGTGTATTGCGATTGTAAGTCTTGATATAAAGGTTCCTCCAAAAGCAACATTTAAAAATTTGAAAGCCTCGACAGATTGCTAGAATAGGTTTACGTTGACGATAAGCTTCTTCAATAAGTGCAAGATCAAAGGTATCTCTAATCGGATAAGTTCTACCCTAATTTTAGATGAGGTTCTTCTCCATATAAAAGAGGTGAAACATCTTGCCCTCCTGATAAAAACTAATGCATCAACTCTTGAAATATATTCGTGAGCTGTTTCTCGAGAAACAATCGGTAAGATTACTGGAATGGCTTTTTGCTTTTTCTAATCCAGTAACAAATCCATTTTGGTGCATAGGATAATAAATAGGGATCTTGTTCAGTATTATCTTGACGATGATTCCTGAAATTCCTATATAAAGGATATTGTTGCATCTGATTTTTCCCCTTTCGCATTGTAAGTAGTTTATATAATACTCATTTTTCAGAAAAATGAAAAGATTTTTATATGAAAATAAATGAAAAATTATAAAAGAAGTAGTGAATAAAAAGTCGTTATCTTTTGATAATCGTTCTCATTTAGGATAAAATATTCTTAATGTGACAGATAAAAATTCTGTTATATCATTGAGGATTTTATTTTGAAAGGGGCTTAATAATGGCAACATTAGAAATTAAAAATTTACATGTGTCAATTGAAGATAAAGAAATTTTAAAAGGTGTTAATTTAACCATCAATACTGGAGAAATCCATGCAGTTATGGGACCGAATGGAACAGGAAAAATCAACTCTTTCTGCAGCTATTATGGGACATCCAAGTTATGAAGTAACAGAAGGTGAAATCTTATTAGATGGAGAAAACGTTCTTGAAATGGAAGTAGATGAACGTGCTCGTGCAGGTCTATTTTTAGCAATGCAATATCCAAGTGAAATTGCTGGAGTAACAAATGCAGAATTTATGCGTTCAGCCATTAATGCTCGTCGTGATGAAGACAATAAAATGGGTGTTCGTGAGTTTATCAAAAATTAGATGAAAAAAATGGCGATTTTAGATATGCCAGAAGAAATGGCAGAACGTTACTTGAATGAAGGATTTTCTGGTGGTGAAAAGAAACGTAATGAAATTCTTCAATTAATGATGATTGAGCCAAGTTTTTGCTATTTTAGATGAAATTGATTCAGGCTTAGATATTGATGCGCTTAAAGTTGTTTCTCGTGGTGTTAATGCCATGCGTGGGGAAAACTTTGGATCATTAATTATTACTCACTATCAACGTTTATTAAACTATATTGAACCAGATGTTGTTCATATTATGATGGATGGACGTGTCGTAATGACTGGAGATGCTGCATTAGCAAAAACGTCTAGAAGCAGAAGGATATAAAGGAATTAGTGAAGAATTAGGAATTTCTTTAGAACATCAAGAATAGGAGAAAGAGAATGGCAGAGAAATTAACCGTAACACCAGAACAACTGACTTCATTCTCACTTCTAAAGAATGAACCAGATTGGTTTTTAGACATTCGTTTAAAAGCATTGGAATTAGCGAAACAATTACCATTACCATTTATTGAGCGTGTAAAATTCCATCGCTGGAATTTATTCAAAGTGAAATTGGAGAAACAAACTCACTCATTACAGAATTAGAAAAAAAGACATTCCAAGTGCAGTAGGAAATGCAAAAATTGTTCAATTAGGAGCAGTTTCTTACTGGGAAGAGATGAATGTTGAAACAGCTATGCAAGATGTATTAGTGATGGATTTATTTGAAGCATTACAACAATATCCAGAATTAGTGAAACCATATTATATGACAAAAGCTGTACCAGTGGATGAAGATAGCTTAACAGCGTATCATGCTGCAATGGTCAATTCAGGAATTTTTCATTTATGTTCCTAAAAATGTTATTTTTAGAAGATATTATTGAATCTCATTTTGTACAAAATAATACAGTAGATGAAGCATTTGTTAAACACGTATTAATTGTTGCAGAAGAAAATAGTTCACTCTCTTATGTGGAACGTTTCGAAAGTATTGGAGATCGTAAAAATACTGCGAATATCATTGTAGAAGTGATTGCAAAAGAAGGAGCAAAAGTTCATTTCGCAGCAGTTGATACATTAGGTCAACCAACGGATGCCTACATTAACCGCCGTGGTTATTTAGAAAAAGATGCGACTATTGAATGGGCATTAGGGATTATGAATGACGGAAATGTAATCGCAGACTTCGATAGTGAATTACGTGGAGCAGGTTCTACTGCAAAAGTAAATGTTGTTGCCATTTCAACTGGTAAACAAGTTCAAGGAATTGATACAAGAGTGACAAACTATGCAAACCACTCAGTGGGACATATTTTACAACATGGAGTTATTCTTGATAAATCAACGTTAACATTTAACGGAATTGGACATATTATTAAAGGAGCAAAATTCGCAGATGCGCAACAAGAGAGCCGTGTATTAATGCTTTCTGAAGGCGGACGTGGAGATGCAAACCCAATTTTATTAATTGATGAAAATGAAGTAACAGCAGGACATGCGGCAAGTGTAGGACAAGTGGATGATGAACAATTATTCTACTTAACAAGCCGTGGAATTAGCCAAGCAGAAGCGAAACGTTTAGTGATTCGTGGATTCTTAGGTTCTGTTATTAGTGCCATTCCAGCACAAAAATACACAAAAAGAATTAGTAGAAATGATTGATCAAAAGTTGGCGAAAAATGATGAACAGTAAAGACATTCGAAAAGATTTTCCAATTTTAACTAGAACTGTTAATGATGAACCATTAGTGTATTTAGATAATGCTGCTACAACGCAAAAGCCTGAAAGTGTGATTCGTTGTATAGAAGAGTATTATCGTTATTATAATGCCAATATTCATCGTGGAGTGCATACACTCGCTCAGCTAGCAACTGATGCTTATGAAACGAGTCGTCAAAAAGTACAAACATTTATTAAAGCTTCTTCGATAAAAGGAAGTATTGTTTACAAGAGGTACAACGACTGGAATCAATTGGGTGGCGCAAGGTTTTGCTAAATATCGCCTACATGAAGGAGACGAGATTTGGATTAGTAAAACGGAGCATCATTCAAATTTTGTTCCATGGCAACAATTAGCACTTCAAACAGGAGCTAGTTTAAACTTCCTTCCATTAACTGAGGAAGGTGAGCTAGATTTACAAGCTACAAAAGAAGTGTTAACTCATCAAGCAAAAATTGTTTCAATTGCGCATGCTTCTAATGTGTTAGGAACCATTCAGCCGATTAAAGAATTAGCAAAAATTGTCCATGAAGTTGGAGGCGTATTAGTTGTTGATGGAGCTCAAGCAGCACCGCATATGAAAATCGATGTACAAGACTTGGATTGTGATTTTTATGCGTTTAGTGGACATAAAATGTTAGCTCCAACAGGTATTGGTGTCTTATATGGAAAGCAAGCACTATTAGAAGAAATGCAACCCATTGAATTTGGCGGAGAAATGATTGACTTTGTGTATGAAAAAGAAAGTACATGGAATGAACTTCCATGGAAATTTGAAGCAGGAACCCCAAATATTGCCGGTGGAATTGCATTAGGAGCAGCGATTGATTATTTAGAACAAATTGGAATGGATCACATTCATACACATGAACAACAATTAGTAGCGTATGTTTATGACAAAATTAACACTAATGGAAGGTGTGACCGTTCATGGTCCAACGGATGTTTCAGAAGAAGTGGCGTCATTTCATTTACAATGGATGGCGTTCACCCTCACGATTTAGCAACTGCCTTAGATATGGAAGGAGTCAGCGATTCGTGCAGGACATCATTGTGCACAACCATTAATGAGAGATTTATGCGTTTCTTCGACTGCTCGTATTAGTTTTTATATTTATAATACAATGGAAGAAGCTGAATTTTTCATAGAAGCATTACAAAAAGTAAAGGAGTTTTTCTCAGATGGCTTTATCTAAATTAGATCAATTATATCGTCAAGTGATTTTAGACCATTCGAATTTTCCTCGTCATAAAGGGATTCAAACTGAAAAACAGCTGAAGTTATCGAGTTGAATAATCCGATTTGTGGAGATGTATTACAGTTACAATTAGAATTATCAGACGATGGTCATATTACAAGTGCTCGCTTTGATGGACAAGGTTGTTCCATAAGTATGGCAAGTGCCAGTATGATGTGTGTTATTTTAGAAGGAAAAACTTTACCAGAAGCTTTGGAATTAGCAGAAGATTTTTCAAAATTAGTGCAAGGACAAAGTGTGAATGAAGATCGATTAGAAGATGCTGCCTTACTAAGTGGAGTTTCTAAATTCCTGCACGTATTAAATGTGCAACCTTAGCATGGAAAGCATTAGAAAAAGCAGTTGAACAGAAAAACAAGAAAGGAATTTAAAAATGAGTGGAGTTCCAGAATTAGAAGATTACAAGTATGGCTTTCATGAAGATGTAACGCCCGTATTTGATAGTGGAGTTGGATTAAGCGAAGAAGTCGTTCGTACAATTTCAAAAATGAAAAAAACGAACCAGAATGGATGCTTGAATTCCGACTAAAAATCTTTTAAAAGCATTTGAAAAATGCCAATGCAAACATGGGGAGCAGATTTATCAGATATTGATTTTTGATGCGATTACCTATTTCAAACGTGCGAGTGATAAACCAGCTCGTTCTTGGGATGATGTTCCTGAGAAAATCAAAGATACATTTGAAAAAATTGGGATTCCAGAAGCAGAACGTGCTTATTTAGCAGGCGCATCTGCACAGTTCGAGTCAGAAGTTGTGTATCACAATATGAAAGAAGAATTCGATAAACTAGGAATTGTCTTCACGGATACAGACTCAGCATTAAAAGAATACCCAGAATTATTCGAAAAATATTTTTGCAAAATTAGTACCACCAACAGACAATAAATTAGCAGCATTAAACTCAGCAGTATGGTCAGGAGGAACGTTTATTTACGTACCAAAAGGCGTAAAATGTGATGTTCCACTTCAAACCTATTTCCGTATTAATGACCAAAATATGGGACAATTTGAACGTACATTAATTATTGTAGATGAAGGCGCAAGTGTACACTATGTAGAAGGATGTACAGCACCAACATACTCATCAAACAGCTTACATGCTGCGATTGTAGAAATCTTCGTAGAAGAAGGTGGATACTGCCGTTATACAACGATTCAAAACTGGTCTGATAATGTCTACAATCTTGTAACAAAACGTGCTCGTGCAGCAGCTCATGGAACAGTTGAATGGATTGATGGAAACTTAGGAGCAAAAACAACAATGAAATATCCTTCTGTATTTTTAGAAGGGCCTTATGCAAAAGGGACAATGTTATCAATTGCCTTTGCTGGAGAAGGTCAACACCAAGATACAGGGGCAAAAATGATTCATAATGCACCTCATACTTCTAGTTCTATTGTTTCAAAATCAATCGCAAAAGATGGTGGGGTAGTAAACTATCGTGGACAAGTAACCTTTAGTAAGAAATCGGACTATTCAATTTCTCATATCGAGATGTGACACGATTATTATGGATGATTTATCGAAATCAGATACAATTCCATTTAATGAAATTCATAATGATAAAGTTGCTTTAGAACATGAAGCAAAAAGTATCAAAAATTTCTGAAGAACAATTATTCTACTTAATGAGTAGAGGAATTAGTGAATCTGAAGCAACAGAGATGATTGTCATGGGATTCGTTGAACCATTTACAAAAAGAACTTCCAATGGAATATGCAGTTGAATTAAAACCGATTAATTGCGTATGAAAATGGAAGGCTCGAGTTAGTTAACCGATAAAAGAAAACTTTCCTTACGTAGCAAGGTCGCCAGCAGCCAGCAAATGCTGTCTCATGGCTAAAAATTTGAGCCTAGGTCTCAAATTTTTCCCTGTACAATGTACTTTTTGCTACGAAGAAAAGTTTTTTTCTTTTTATCATAAATAACTTACGTTTCAACTAAATAATAACCAATTTTTTTGTTTTAGAATGGAAAATGACCATCAAAATGACCATCACTTTTCAAAAAAGGTATAAATTTGACTTTAAAAGCCAATGTGTTTTGAAAAATTCTAATCGTATTTGTTAATGAAAGAACTTGAGACTTTAGTAAGGCTTAGAATAGAATTTGACAATAGGGTAATTTACTTTTTAGGATATATTTAATATTAATGGGGAAATGTAGTGACGTCCAAAAAGGCTACATATAAATGTCAATTTAAAAACGATCGAAATTGATTATTTGAAAAAGTACAATTTTACTCGTTCAATACAACCTTTCAAGGGTAGGATTCACTCATAATTTGAATGATGTAATAGACTAGTGGAATGAAAAACAAAATCAAAAATGATAAATTTTAAGTTTAGAGAGTGTGACAAGTTTGGTAGAATTGAATAAAATAATTGGATTAGATGATACAGAAAATCGTGTTTTGCTAACTTTATTAGATGGAAGATGTGCTTTAGTAGATAAAAGCAGACATGTTGTAGTAGAAATTCTGGTTGACTCGTTTTATAAATGGATGAATTTCCCTAATCAAGCAAGTAGTGAAGATGAAGAAATTGTTAAAGATATACTTAAAAATCCTCATGATATTAGTTTTTGGTCCGTGTGCTAAAAAGATATTTAACTGATGAACAAACAAAACAAAAACTTTGATAAGTTGAAAAAGATATGGAGTACGATTATTAAGCTCATAGTTAATCTAATGATAATTTATGGCTTGGAGGTGTTAGAAGATGGGATTTGATAAAGATTTTTATAGATACGGTTTTTACTAGTGGAAGAGATAGAGTTAATAGAGCAATCTATGTAAAACCTGGAAGAACTTATTGAAATTTCTGATGAAGATTTGAGTTATTTTTGGTGAGGGTATCTTTTATTGTCTACCTCGTAATCAGTACGTAATGGAGCATAAAGATGAAATTAGAAAAATATAACCTTTTCTCCAAATATGCCTAAAATTAACGGTATCTATTTGGGAACTTTTTGTAAAAATGAACTCATGGAATAGGATTGCAAGAACTAAACCGAGTCTAAAAGAAATAATCGAAATGACGAAAAAGGAAAAGTACTTAGAGGAACTATTTTATACTTAACAATTTAAAAGATGGCTTTTAGAATTTTTATAAACAATTACTAAGGGAGTTGTAAAACATGAAAAATAAGATAATTGATGCTTTTAAAGTGGCAGATCGTCTTGTTTCTATTACTGTTGAAAATCCTGACCTTTCTAAATTGAGAGTTAATCAATTTGTAAAAATTGGGGAAAGAGTATAGAGTTCATAGTATTCCGTTTTTCCATTCAAATCCACCTAAGTCTATCTTAGAAAGAGATACTTTTTACAATTGATTATACTGATGATGAATTGGTTGATAAAGAAGTATTATTTAGTTAATTATCAAAGCATTTAGTTAACTTTAGATGCTATTCTATTTCTTGTACAAAATGAATAAGCTTTTGTTTAATGACAATCAGAGATTATTGAGATAAAATTGATAGTGTCGTTATGCAAATATAATAGATAAGAATGTTATAAAGGAGAACAAATGAAAGCACTAATTGTATTAGATTGTCAAAAGGTATGTTAGAACGTGGATATTTTGACGAGATTGAGAAAAATATTTTAAAATTACAAAAACATTTTTAAGCAAAATGGAGATATTATTATTAATACGAGACATATTGATAATGATGAAAATAGTATTATTTACAATGGAAATGAAAGTGGAAGTTTAGATGAGGAATTGTCAGTTTTAGCAGACTATATTATTGAAAAGAAAGTCCAAATATTTTTCAATGTAAAGATTTGACGGAGATCTTATTGAAGCATCAAATTAAAGAAGTTGTGATTACAGGATTAAATGCAGAATATTGTTGTTTATTTTCTGCTATTATTGCTTTCAGATAGAGGTTATAAAGTAACGTATATTGAAGATGCAACTGCCAGTGTGAATAATGAAACATATGAAATGAAGGATTTAGATATTGTTGATTTCATTGGTTGTATATTAGATTGGTCAGGACAAGTTGAAGTATTATATCTTGATGAATTTGAAAAGTAAAAACCGATAGATTTGCTATAAATTGACAAAAGAAAATAGTTATTATAGAATTATGTCAGAGTTGAGGAGAATTTTTATCCTTTCAATTACAGATTTTTTTCCAATAATCTATAGTGATATAGAAGTGTAAAAAAAGCACGTTACACTGCTTGGCAGAGCTAATGAACTGTTCCCTTAGCGATAAGTCTAAAAAGCACAACAGTAGGGAGTTAGTTGCTTTTATATGAGTAACTAATCGATTGTCTTGTTCGGAGACTTTTCCGTTCCGTGCTTATGCTTTAAGGAGCGACTATGGATAATGATGCAACTTTACAAAGTGTTTTAATTGATTATCATGAAAAGTTTTGCCATAAAAATGTTTATTGGAGATAAACTATCCTAAATTTGATAAAATAGTTGTTCTCTTTCATGAACTTGATTTTGCACCATTTATTGGGGTTACATTATGTATTAGATAAAAAGTATCAATGCTATTACAAGTATACAAAGTATAAAAGATAATAAATTATTTTTATCTGATTTAACAAAAAGTACTAATTTTAGGAAGATGTTTTCTAGATTTAATAATTATTCTTTTATAGAAAGAATTTTCTATGATAAAAAAGTGAAAGTTTGTGTTTTAAATAAAGACTTAAATAAGTAATAACATGCATCTTGATTTAGTTTTCTTTGAGGAACAAGGAAGGACTGCTTTGGTATTAGGGTTAAGAAAAGTAGGAAATTATTATAGATTGATTACTTTACATGAAAGTGATGTTAGAAAATATAAAAAGTAAGAAAAACTCAATTTAATAATATATCTTGGATAAAATCAGAAAGACTTTTTGCGAATGCAAAAAGTCTTTCTTCTATTCAATGTAAAACTCATTGAAACTGGGTTGTGATCGGAATGTTGGAATTCTAAGTCATGTGCTTGGACATGATTGAATTGTACATTGTCTGAAATAATGAATCCATCGACTAATGTTACAAAAGTTCTTCCTTTTTGGTAGCCTTCATCTAATGCACGAGCTGAAGGAATTTTTTGTTCTGCTAATCCTTGAGTGGCTAATGTAAAATGCTTTGAAAGATTTTCTACTGGGAATGGATGAGTCAAGTTTGTGGTTCATCGGATGTTTGGAAGACTTCGGACTTTTTCCAAGTAAAATATCATGATTAAAGTCACCACCGACAATAACATAGTTTCCTTTTTCATATTCACTTTCCATATAATGGAATAGCTTTTCTAACTGGCTTTTTCCAATTGTTGGATCTTTTGTATATGCAGATAAGTGAATATTGATTAATGCTAATTGTTTCTGATTTGAAACGGGTAAGTAACTAACGGTGAAAGCTCGGTCTAAATCGAAAAATTTATTAAAAATTCGTTTCAATTGGTAAAACTATATCGTTGGCTAGATTGAATCGTGTATTTTGACATCGTTAGAGTCCAAGTTGCTTTTCAATGGGATCTAATAGTGGATAAAAATAAATAAGGTGAATCATAGTTTTGTCCAAATACCCAATTTTGTTTCTCAAACGCCTGAGTGATGAATTCCACTTCATCCACATGTTGGGAACGATCTCCATCTGTATCTATTTCTTGGAATGAGAGCAATATCTGGTTGAATCATCTGAATAGCATTTGGATTCCTTGCATATTGTCTAATACGGTTTGTCGATTATAAGCTCTTGAATATTTCCCGCCATCCATAAAGAAGCTATAGTCTTGAGGGTAAGCCCCCATATCCGATATTAAATGAGGATATGGTGTAATCTTCAGTGTTGAGAGATTGGTCTGTATGACTAGTAACGGATAAAGGCAGATTATCTTCTAAAACGATAATAAGCCGTATAACCATAAATAAAATAGCCAATAATCAAAACTGATAAGAATGATTAGAGGACTTAAAAATAAAATAGTTTTTCGTCTGAATGCTGTTTTTCTTTTCATAATAAATTCCTTTTTATGTTATCAATAATTTCTTTATCGATTATAGCACGATACTTTAAAACTACATAAAGGAATGAATTTCATTTCATTGACAGTACTTTCTATTTTGGTGTATATTGGCTCTGTTATACAGATTACTAGGAGGTTTTGTTATGGCAGAAGTAGAAAGTTTCACATTAGATCATAATAAAGTGATTGCACCTTATGTGCGTAAAATTACAGAAGAAGTTGGAGAAAAAGGAGATCGTATTACAAATTTCGATATTCGTTTCTTACAACCAAATAAAGCAAGAAATGCCAACAGGTGTGATTCATACATTTGAACATTTATTATGGACTTATTAAGAGATAGAGTAGACGGAATTATTGATATCTCTCCATTTGGATGTCCCATACTGGATTCCATTTTAATTACATAGGGGAACACCAGTGCAGAAATAATTGCTGTTGCGCTAAAAGCAACATTAGAACAAATTGTGAATGAAATTCGCTTTGAAGATATTCAAGGAATTTCAGCAGTACAATGTGGAAACTATAAAGATCATTCATTGTTTGGAGCAAAAGAATACGCAAAACAAGTATTAGAACAAGGAATCAGCATCGACCCATTCTGAAAGAAAAGTTATTTAATGACTAAATTATTGTCGTGAAGGAAAGAGGAAAACTTCTAACTTCACGTTTTTATATTTAGAGGTTTGAAAACTATTTTTTTATTCCACCTATTTCTATGAAGATGAGTATATATTTATAAAAAGGATAAAATAATGAAGTGACCCCAAAAAGTTAGACTTTTTGAGACGACTTAAGTCGTCTCTTTTTAATTCATAAAATGTATGAATAACCCCTAGGGGTTCGCGCCAAAAATTTTTAGCGCGTTTTTCTAAATATATTATTAAGCTTTCAAAGAGATTTTTCTAGTTAAGCAACACTAGTAGAGTTTGAATGACACATTCTATATTTTACAGGACTCAATCCGTTCAGTTTGATTTTTATACGTTTGTTGTTGTAATAATCAATATAATTAATTATAGCTTTCTCTAATTCGTCAAGAGACTTAAATCCTTTTTCAAACCCATAAAACATTTCTGATTTCAAAATACCAAAGAAAGATTCCATCATACCATTATCTGCACTGTTTCCCTTACGTGACATAGACGGTAGTATGCCTTTTATTCTCTAAAAATTGATGATAAGAATCATGCTGGTATTGCCAACCTTGATCACTATGGAGAATTGTGTTCTCGTACTTTTCATCTGAAAACGCCTCATTCAACATTGTTTTTACTTGTAGTAAGTTAGGTGAACGAGAAAGATTGTACGCAATAATTTCACTGTTAAATCCATCTAAAACGGGTGATAAATATAGTTTCTGTTCACTACTTGGAATGGCAAACTCTGTTACATCTGTGTAGCATTTTTCCATCAGTTTAGCCCTTCAAAATCACGTTGAATCAGATTGTCTGATCTCTTACCAACATCTCCTTTATGTGAATAATACTTGCGTTTACGACGAATACGGGCAATTAAACCAAGAACTTTCATTAAGCGTTGTACCTTCTTATGATTCACTTTAAATCCACGATTTCTCAATTCTAAATGAGATTCTACGGTAACCATAATTTCCTTATGTTCTGTAAAAATAGCTGTATTTCATCTTTAAGCTGTTGATTCTTATCTGGTTGGTCGATTTGTTTTATATGGTAATAATATGTTGAACGAGCTAATTTAACGACTTTAAGAAGAATATCTAATGAAAAACTCACTAATTAATTCTTGAACAATTTTCAGTCTTTTCTTCTTTCTCTTTTCCTCCTTCAATCAGGAGTTCTCTCAACTTTTTAGAACTGCATTCTCCGCTCTTAAGTATTCATTCTCTAGTTGAAGACGTTCTAATTCTGTCATTTCTTCTAATTTTTCTTTTGGCTTACGTCCCATTGTATTTGGTCTCCCTCTTGTTTTCTCAACAATAGTATACCCACTTTTCTTATATTGTGCTAGCCAATTTGGGAGTAGTCCACGACTTTTTAAGTGCATAATCCATAGATACACTAATTGTGAACGACCTTCTAAAAAGAACTTTATCCATTATTTCCTTTTTCAGTTCAGGAGAATAGTAGCGGTTTTTCCCTTTTTGACACTTTCTATTCCATATCGGTCAATAAATTGAACTAAGTAATCAAGATTACGTACGGTGACATTATAATTTTTTTGAAAGTTTCTTTAAGCTGACACCTTGTTTTTCTTAATTGATAGATATGTATTTTTATCTTCATAAGTTAATTTTCATTTAAAAACACCCCCAAAAGTTAGATTTTTCATGTCTAACTTTTTGGGGTAGCATATAAAAGGTCTTTTCTTTATTAGCATGGGTAATTATCTGCAAAAAGCAGATATATGTACAGGTAAATTCGAGACCAGGGCTCGAATTTTAGCCAAGAGACAGCGTAGCTGGCTACTGGCGTCCTAATGCTATTAAGTAAGGAAAGACCTTTTTATGAATGTGTTATTTTCTATTTTGTTTTCCGCTGATTTTTCCTGTTGATGTGCGGTTTCTTTGCGCAAATGTTTGTTGAGCAGGTGAAACAGTTGTATTATTAGCAGTCTTAACAGTGTTAGTTGTATCTGGTAAGATAACTGAATTTCCTTATGCTTCTAATTCTGCATCGATTTCAGCTTTTACTTTTGGACGAATGAATTGGTTTTGAATCCAAGTTTGTAAGATTGCAGTTAAACCAGAAGTGAAGAAGTAAATCCCAATCCCTGCAGCTGTACCAACCGTGAACAATAGCATCATGACTGGCATCATATATAGCGTAGCTTTAGCTTGAGCCTTTTGCGTTTCATCCATATATAATTGGCTAATATATCCTTGGATTAAATAAATAACGGCAGTTGCAATTGCAATTGGTAAATACGTACTACCTAATGAAACTCCCATAAATGAACTATTTGAAATTTCAGGAGAGTATAAAATCGCATTATATAAAGCACTATAGACTGGCATTGTGACTAATACTGGAAGACATCCAGAAGCAATCCCACCTGTTAATGAAACATTATTTAAACGATAAATATCCATTGTATATTGTTGAACTTCCATACGTTGTTCTGGTGTTGGGTCATCCCCATAACGTTCGTTCATTTTATCAATATATGGTTTTAATAATGCCATTTTTTTCTTGGTTCATTAACATTGTTTTTCATTTGTTTAAACATAGTTGGCATTAAAATAATACGAACTACAATTGAAACAATCATAATAGAAATGACATAGTTTCCACCGATTGCTGAAGCAATCCAGTTTAAAAATGGTTTGAGTCGGTACTGCTAAATAATCGTATACAATTCCATACGGTTGATTAGTGGCTTTGTCGATTTGTACACATCCAGATAGGAATAGCACAAGTAAGCTCGATAGAGCTGCTAATTGAACTTTTTTGTTAATTTCATGAATCACATTCCTTTTATTTTTCTGTTAAACACAATCATTTTTACTTTTATATTGAATAGAATAGCAATGAAAATCAGTCGTATGTAGTCTCTCTTTTTATTTTCTTGATTAATAATAAATTGAGAATCCTTTGTAAATCGGTTCATTTTCAATAATTTCTAATGTTGATGTTCGAATTTTTTTGCATACGGAGATGGGGAGAGATTTTTACTCGGTCTACAAAAAGCATAGGCTCTCTCGGGGTATCCTGGACAATGATTTCAACGGAAGCATCGATTTTATTTTTACCATTCCGTTTATTTGTAATTGATCTGCTAAACGTTTTGTATAAAAACGAAATCCAACTCCTTGAACAAGTCCCCAAACTCTTAGACGTAAAGTAATCATTTGAATTCCTCCTTTTTAACTATCCTATCAAAAATATATGAATTTTCAATGGATGAAGATAACAAGTTTTTGAAAAAGTCTGGTATACTGTTCAAGAGAGGTGATAGATATGTATTGTGTTATCCAAACAAAAGGAGTCGATGAGCCTTGGTGGATGATGGACGACTGGAAAGAGATGATTGTTTTAGAAGAATCTTGTTCCACTCTAGAAGAAGCAAAAAGAACTTTATAAACAATTAGTAGAAACATATACAAATCAATATGAAAAGAAACGTGAGAAACATTTTTCTTGCGCATTTTGGGATGAAAATGAATGTGAATATTGTGAGTCCTGTGAGGATTGTTTGCAAAATCTATTATGGTGTATTGATTTTAACACCAGAAGGAAAACTATATTCAGAAGGAGAGTAAAGTGGCTAAGCAAGAACAAAAGAGAAAAAGAAAATCTACAAAAAGAAGACTGAGTCTACTATATCCATTGAAATTGTGATGGCGATATTAATTCTAATTCAATTGTTAGCCATTTTTAAATTAGGATTTTTAGGACGATTTTTGCCAATAGTATTCGTTTTTTTGTAGGAGATTTATTTATATATGCGGGGATTGTTGGAATACTCGCTTCCATAGGAGTTTTATTCCGTGGAAGAATACATTCTATTCCGAAAAAAATGGATTGGAGTCGCTACATGTCTTTTAATTGCGATTTTTCTTTGGGTAGAAGTGGCTGTATTTAGTAATCATGTTCAAGAAGGCGGTCAATTATTTAAAGAAATGATGGCTCGTTATGCGATTGATTTTAAAGCAAATGCTATCGAACAAAAATTTAGGTTCGGGGATAATTGGAGCATTATTTTATACGATTACTTATTTTTTAGTTTCTCAATGGGGAACTTATTTGACGATTTTTCGTACTATTTATGATTGCCATATTCGTAGCATTTGAAATTCATTTGAGAGATGTTTTCGAAGTTTTAAGAAATTGGACAGCCCAAGTTAAACACCAATTAGAAGAAAATAAAGTGGAAAAAGCTTCTCAAGTTCGTGAAACTAAACCAGAAGTGATTGAAGCAAAACCAAAAAAAGTAAAAAGAAAAGAAAACTGCTTTAATCGACAAGATGAAAAACTTTGTTTTTGATGAAGAGGAAGAAGAGGATGAGTTTGAAGAAATTTATCCAGAAGTAACACCACCACCTGTTACAAAACCAGTTGTAGAGGAAGAGTTTGTTCAACCGAAAAAGAGAAGAACCAACTTCTTTCAATCCTTTTGTCGAACCAACAGAAGTAGAGGAAGATACGGAAGATTTAGAAGACTTTGTCATTAATGGAGGAACTGATGATTCAGATTACCAATTACCACCATTAACATTATTAAATCCAATTCCACCATCTGATCAATCAGATGAGAAAAATGATTGTTGAGAAGAATCTTAAAATTTTAGAAAGAACGTTTGAAAGTTTTGGAGTAGAGGCAAAAGTGATGCCAAATCCATTAGTAGGACCTGCTGTAACTAAATTTGAAATTAAGCCTGCTATTGGAGTAAAGGTTAGCAAAATTGTGAATTTAAGTGATGATATTGCTTTAGCTCTTGCTGCAAAAAGATATCCGTATTGAAGCGCCAATTCCTGGAAAACCTTATGTAGGAATTGAAGTTCCAAATAGTAAAACAAGTTTTGTGGCTTTTCAGTGATGTGATTCAAGCAGCTCTTCAATCACCGAAAACCATTGGATGTGCCTCTAGGAAGAGACATTTCTGGAAATGTTCGATTATGCGATATTTCTAAAATGCCACACTTATTAATTGCTGGTTCCACTGGTAGTGGGAAGTCAGTTTGTATTAATGGGATTATTACAAGTATTTTGATGAAGACAAAACCGCATGAAGTTAAATTAATGATGATTGACCCTAAAATGGTAGAGTTAAATGGCTATAATGGGATTCCTCATTTATTAACGCCTGTTGTAACGAATCCAAGAAAAGCAGCGCAAGCTTTGAAAAAAGTTGTGAGTGAAATGGAAAAACGTTATGAAATGTTTGCGGCAATGGGAATGAAAAATATCGATGGTTATAATGCGCATGTCGCTTCTTATAATGAGGAAACTGGGGAAGAGAATCCCTTACTTCCATATATTGTAGTGATTGTGGATGAGTTAGCAGACTTAATGATGGTTGCGAGTAATGAAGTCGAAGATGCGATTATTCGTTTAGCGCAAATGGCTCGTGCAGCGGGGATTCATATGATTTTAGCAACGCAACGTCCATCAGTTGATGTTATTACCGGAATTATTAAAGCAAATGTACCTTCAAGAATTGCCTTTGCAGTATCCAGTGGTACAGATTCTCGTACGATTATTGATTCAAGTGGTGCTGAAAAATTACTTGGTCGAGGAGATATGTTATATATTCCAATGGGTGAAAATAAGCCGATTCGTGTGCAAGGAGCTTATTTAACCGATGAAGAAGTAGAAAGAATTGTCGAATTTGTAAAAACACAACAAGAAGTGGAATATGACGAGACAATGATGCTTCCAGAAACATCAGAAGGTAGTTCGGATGATCCTGAAGATGATTTGTTTTATGAAGTATTAGAAATGATTCGAGAATTAGAAACGATTAGTACTTCTTATATTCAACGCCGATTTAAAATTGGATTCAATCGTGCAGCTCGTTTAATTGAAGAGTTAGAAGCAAGAGGTTACGTAGGGCCTTCAGAAGGAAGTAAGCCAAGAAAAAGTAAACTTAGATGCTTTTGATCATGAAAAATGACTCACAAAAATCCACCAACTGTGTAATCAAAATGAAATGCTAGGACAAGTGATGCCGAAATGTTAGAATAAAACCTAACAAAAAGGTTCGCTAACCTAGCATTTTTTGAAATCAGTCTTTAGATGGATAGTCAGGAAAGAAGGAATATGTTACTTTTATAGTGAGAAATTACTCTAAAGAAAGAAGGGTAGAAAATGAAAAGAATCGATTCATCTTAATACTATTTATTATAGCCATTGGGATGTTTTTAACAGGATTTCAATTATTTACAAATCACCACTTGCTGTATTTATTTGTTTTAGGAATTATTTTTTTGTAGGAATTGCCGTTCAATTAAAAAAATCGTTTTATTCGTACAAATGGAATTTTCTTTTGGAATATTAATGATTTTATTATCTGTATTTTCTACATGGGGAATTTGGTTAGCAGGAAGTATTTTTAATTGTTTATGGTCTTTCTTATGGTAGAAAAATTAATTAAAAAAATACTTTTTCAGATGATAGTGAATGGATTTGGAAGAAAAAGATATGTTTCCGTTAAGCTAGAAGAACCGTCAGACCGATTTGGAACACAAAGACAGGAATGGATTGGAGTCCAAAAAAATTGGAAAAAGACACATTTGAATGGGATGATATTAATATTAGTCAATTAATGGGAGACACGATTATTGATTTAGAAATACGGTTCTTCCAAATGAACAAAAATACCATTATGATTCGAAAAAGGTATTGGACGTATTCGTGTTATTGTTCCTATTGGGAGTTGGCGTGAAACTTTGTCATAATGCATTTATTGGTGAAGCAAAGTTTGATGGGCAACAGTTAGAATTAAAAAAATGAGACGATTACAATGTATTCGGAACGCTTTGAATCGAGTCATAAAAAAATTATCATTATCTCATCAGTTCTTGTAGGAGAAATTGAGGTGATTGAAGCATGAGAAAAGTGGTTTTTACGAATCTGTTTTGTTGTGTTTCTCTTTGTCTCCAGTATTTTTTTCTAATTGGTGTAAATGTTATTCATTCTTTATTTGGGAATTGAGTTATTTGAAAAACTGTCGTCTAATCAATTAATTATATTATTTCTAGTAGTGACATTAATTGTATTTGTTATTACTTTTTATGGCAGCAAGTATTGTATTTTTCTTACAACGATTAACGGATTCTGTAATGTATCAATCAATTAGAAGCCATTAGAAATCAACAATATTCAAATGTAAAAATCAGTGGATGAAATTTGGTATCGTCCTTTATTAATGATTCGATTGGATACATTTTTCCAAGAAACTGCTAAAATAGCAGAAATGCAGGAACAACTGGTTCAAAAATCTTCAACAGATTTCTTCTAGACCAGAATATATTGGTGAAGAAACGAAGGAAGAAATTATTGAATTGGAAAGACATCGTATTGCTCGAGAATTACATGATTCGGTGAGTCAACAATTATTTGCTGCGATGATGATGCTTTCTGCGATGAATGAGCAAAAAGAACAATTATCTCCAGCAATCCAGCAACAATTAGCATTAGTAGAGAAAGTTATCAATGATTCTCAATCAGAAATGAGAGCTTTTATTATTACACTTACGTCCGATTTCACTAGAAAAATAAAACATTAGTTCAAAGGGATTGAAAGTTTATTAAAAAGAATTAACGACAAAAGTGCAATTATCGCTTCATTGGGAATTAGATGAAGTGACACTACCTAGTACTTTTGAAGATCATCTTTTTAGAATTGTACAAGAATTGGTGTCCAATACATTACGACATGCAAAAAGCCAAACAATTAGAAGTCTTTTTTAAAACAAAAGGATGATTATATTATTTTGAAAACTAGTCGATGATGGAATTGGATTTGATACAAGTGTTTCAAAAAGCAGGTAGTTATGGTTTGAAAAAAATATTGAAGAACGTGTTGCAGGAATGGGAGGGCAATGCAAAAATCATTAGTATTGCCAATCAAGGAACCATTATTGAAATAAAAATTCCTCAAAAGCAGGAGAAGGAGTAGTTGAATGATTAAAGTTTTATTAGTAGATGACCATGAAATGGTTCGATTAGGTGTATCAGCCTATTTATCTGTTCAAGAAGATATTGAAGTCATAGCTCAAGCAGAAAATGGGAAAAATTGGTGTTGAAAAAGCACTAGAATTAAAAACCAGATATTATTTTTAATGGATTTAGTAATGCCTGTGATGGATGGAATTGAAGCGACAAAAAGAAATTTTTATCTAAATGGAAAGAAGCAAAAATTATTATTGTGACAAGTTTTATTGATGATGAAAAAGTTTATCCAGCTATTAGTGCTGGGGCAAAAAGTTATTTACTAAAAAAACTTCGTCTGCTTCTGAAATTGCTCAAGCGATTCGTGATACTTATCGTGGAGAAGGAGTATTCGAAAAAGAAGTGAGTGAGAAGTTAGAACATCGTCATGAAGTGGAAGAAGAATTTCGTTTGTTTGAAGAATTAACGAGTCGTGAAAAAGAAGTGCTTTTATTGATTGCGCAAGGAAAAATCGAACCAGGAAATTGCGGACGAGTGTTTTATTACTTTAAAAAAACGGTAAAAACGCATGTTTCGAATATTTTATCGAAGTTGCAAGTAGAAGACCGTACCCAAGCGACGATATATGCATTTTAAGCACCATTTGGTCCAGCCTTAATTTTAAATGACTTTTTTGGTTATAGTAGTAATGGACGGCGGCAGCCCTGCGGTCTCATGCCTAAAATTTGAGCCTAAGGTCTCAATTTTCCAGTGATAAAAAGCCACACTTGGCTTTTATCGCCAATACTACTATGAAAAGTCTTTTGTGGGTTGTTAAGCATATATTGAGTACGTAAAAGATAATGACTTTTCGGTTATAGTAGTAGTGGACGGCAGCAGCTTCGCAGAGCGAATTCATGCCTAAAAATTTGAGCCTAAGGTCTCAAATTTTCCAGTGATAAAAAGCCATTCTTGGCTTTTTATCACCAATACTACTATGAAAAGTCTTTTGTGGGTTGTTTGTATATATTAGAGTACGTAAAATAGAGTGATTATTTTAGTAGAAAAAGCTGAAACAGTCATTCTATTTTTATTTTTTACAATAGCCAAAAAAATATTGTACGCTTAGGATTAGAAAAACTTTTTCATGAAAAGTAGGATATTATGATACGGAACAGTAAAAAATCAATTGGATTAAGCGATAAAATCCGTATGCAAAGAGATTCAAAAGAAATATTATTAGAAGGTTCTTCCTGGTTAACAATAGGTAGTATGGTTTCTAGATTACTAGGAGCTTTATATATTATTCCATGGGGAGCAATGTTTGCGACTCAAAGGGATGATGCAAACTTCTATATTTCATTGCATACAATATTTATGCTTTAGTATTACAAATTTCAACTGCTGGAATTCCAGTAGCCATTTCAAAAATTGTGGCGGATAATCAATCAAGAAAAGATTACGAGACAAGTTGGAATATTTTTAAAGGCGGAATGTTATTTATGACCGCAACAGGAATTGTTAGTGCGATTGTCATGTTTGTAACGGCTCCTTATTTTGCAAAAAGGGGGTTCTGCTCAAGAAATTCAAGATAGTATTTTTGGTTATTCGTTCACTTGTTCCAGCGGTAGTGATTATTCCTCCATTAAGTTTATTAAGAGGATATTATCAAGGGTATAGTGATATGGCACCTTCTGCTAAATCTCAATTATGGGAGCAAATCGTGCGTATTATTTATATGTTACTCTTAACGTTCATCGTTATGAAATTATTCGGTGGTAGTTATGCTGTCGCAGTTGCTCATTCAACTTTTTGCTGCATTTGTTGGGGCGGTTGTTGCATTTGTCTATTTAGGGCTATAAAATGTGGAAAGATATGCCTGGAATGAAGCAATTAATGAGTGAAGGACGTCCTGCTCGTAATATGACTTTTAGGGCGAATTGTATTTGAAGTGATTCGTGAAGCTTTACCATTTGTTATTGTGACTTCAAGTATTCAGTTAATTAGTATTTTTGGATCAAGAAACTTTCCAACCACTAGCGATGACATTTACTCATTTGAATTTTTGAACAAAGTAAAGAATTATTAACAATTTTTGGATTTAATGCCAATAAAATTATTATGATTATTTTTATCTCTTGCCATTAGTATTTCAACAGCGGCATTACCATTATTAGCTTCTCATTATTCCGTAAAAATCATGCAGAAGTGAAAAATGTTATTGAGGAAAAATATTGGTTTATATTCCTTTATTATGATTCCAGCCTCTGTAGGAATGGCAGTGGTAGCAGAGCCAATTTATAATGTGTTCTATTCTCCAAGTAAAGATGGAACTTATTTATTAATGGTTTCTTGTGTTCTATGTATTTTTATGGGTGCCTTTATAGTCTTTACATCGATTCAACAATCGATGGAGCAACATATGATTGCGATTAAAGCATTAGTGATTGCGTTAGTAATAAAAATATTATGGCAACCGATGATGATTTACTTCTTTGAAGGTGCAGGACCATTATGGGCGACAAGTCTAGGGTTTATTTTAGCAAACTGTTTATATGGGGTATCATTTATATTATCAAACTTTATTTAATCTAAAAAAAGTTGCTATTCAATTAGCAAAAGTAGTAGGAATTTCATTGGTTATGATGATTGTCAGTTCCTTAACTCTAGTAGGGTTAAAAACAAATCATTAATATTGATGGAAAATTAATGGCGATGATTGCTGTTGCGATTGTTGGTTTTGTTGGAATGATTGTTTATGGATTGATGAGTTTGTATACAAGATTAGCGGACGAATTATTAGGGCAAAGAATGGTTGCGATTCGTAGAAAAACTAAAAATGAAGGAGTAGGTTCAGTGAGACTAGATAAGTTTTTAGCCGATTCTGGAATAGCAACACGTTCCCAAGTGAAAACTCATTTTAAAGCAAAAAGCGTGTTCGAAAAAAATCAAGAAATTGTGACGAATGGTAAAAGTACAAATCGATGAAAAAAATTAGATGAAATTTATTTAGATGATGAAAGAGTCTATTATGAAAAATATTTGTACTATGTGATGAATAAGCCAAAAGGGGTTATTTCAGCAACAGAGGATACGAAACACGCAACCGTGTTGGACTTGATTGGGGAATTGGCGCAGAAAAGAGGAGTCTTTCCTGTAGGAAGACTGGATATTGATACGCATGGACTTCTATTATTAACAAATAATGGAGCTTTAAGTCATGCAATGTTATCCCCAAAAAAACATGTGGAAAAAACTTATGTTGCTAAAATTGAAGGAATCATGACTCAGGAAGATCAAGTTTCTTTTGAAAAAGGGAATTACATTAGATGATGGTTATGAATGTATGCCGGCTCATTTAGAGATTCTTTCCGTGGATGAAAGTCATCAAGCTTCACTTGTCCAAATTAAGATAAAAGAAGGTAAATTTCATCAAGTGAAACGTATGGTGAAAGCTTGTGGAAAAAAACGGTCATAGATCTACAACGAATCAGTATGGGACCATTACACTTTAGATGAATCCTTAAAAACTTGGAGAGTTTCGTAGTTTAAAGGATTCCGAATTAGAAGCCTTAAAAATTTTTAATGTAGAATTGTAATCAATAGAGGAGTAAGAAATGAATGTTTCTTATTCCTTTTTAGTTATCTCTTCTAGCAAAATTATATGGAAAAATGATAAGATAAACCTAATGAATTTCGTAAAGGAGCGATAATATGACAATCGATTGGAAAAAGAAGTTGAAAGTCGTAAAGAAGACTTATTAAAAAGATTTATTTGATTTATTACGTATTGATAGTGTTCGTGATGATTCAAAAAGCAAGTGAGGATGCACCAGTAGGGACCTGGTCCTAAAAAAAGCTTTAGAAGCCTTTTTTTAGCTATTGGGGAACGTGATGGATTTACAACAAAAAAATGGTTGGAAATTTAGCAGGTCATATTGAATTTGCTCCAAATTCTGACTATAAAAGAAACATTAGGAGTATTAGGACATGTGGACGTTGTTCCTGTTGGAACAGGTTGGGAAACAGATCCGTTTGAACCACAAATTATCAATGATCGTATTTATGCACGTGGTTCAAGTGATGATAAAGGTCCAAGTATGGCAGCTTATTATGCGTTAAAAATTATTAAAGAATTAGGATTACCAGTATCAAAACGTGTTCGTTTCATTATTGGTACAGATGAAGAATCTGGTTGGAAATGTATGGATCGTTACTTCCAAACTGAAGAAATGCCAGATTTTTGGTTTTTCACCAGATGCTGAATTCCCAATTATTAACGGAGAAAAGGGGATTTTTATCACTACATTTTTGAGTTAGCAGCAGGAGAAAGTGCTGGAGAATTCCAATTGAAAAACTTCAATTCTGGATTAAGAGAAAACATGGTACCTCAAGATGCTCATGCGGAAGTAGTCGTTCCAAATTCTTCAGAATTTGTAGCAGCATTTGAAGCTTATATTGCTGAAAATCCAGTAGAAGGAACAGCTTCAGTGAATGAAAGTGTAGTTGTATTAGATGTAGTTGGTAAATCAGCTCATGGTTCAACTCCTCATGCAGGAATTAATGCAGCTACTTATTTAGCATCATTCTTAAATCAATATGATTTTGCAGGACAAGCGAAAAACTTCTTATCTTTTGCTGCAGATGTGCTTCACTTAGATACAGATGGTGCAAAATTAAATGTGGCATTTGAAGATTCAGTAATGGGACCATTAACTGCAAATGCAGGTATTTTTAACATTTGCTCCTGAAGTAGGAGGAAAAATTAGTAGTTAACTTCCGTTACCCACGTGGAATTGATGCAAAAACATTAGAAGCAAAAGCAAATGCTGTGTCATCTAATTATGGATTGACTGTTTCTGCAGGTAAATCTCAAGTACCTCACTATGTTTCACCAGAAGATCCATTGGTAGCAACATTATTAGAGGTGTATGCAAAACAAACAGGACTTCCAGCTCATGAACAATCCATTGGTGGAGGAACTTATGGTCGTATTTTTGAACGTGGAGTAGCGTATGGTGCTTTATTCCCAGATTCAATTGATACAATGCACCAAGCGAATGAATTCTTTGCACTAGATGATTTATTCCGTTCAGCAGCAATCTATGCAGAAGCAATTTATGAATTAATCAAATAATCAATAAAAGAATCTTTCTAAAGGACCAAATATTCGCTATAAAATGACGGATTTTGGTTCTTTTTCGAAAAAAATTTTTTTGCTATAAAGTATACAAACGTGATATACTAGTCCTGTATGTAAATTAATATGTAGATAAATAAATTTTTGGAGGAAGAGATATGGGATTTGTATATTTCTTACTTATAATCGTGGTAGCCGGTGCCATTGGTTATGGAGTAGCACATTACTTAAGTCAAAAACAAAGTAAAGTTATCGAAGAATTAGGAGTTAAAAACAAAAATTAATGACTGTTCCAATTGCAGATATTTTTATTTACTTTTAAAAAAATCTGAATTTGACAGGACAAACAAAAACGTACGTATGAAACTTGGCAAGCAACTTGGCAAACCATTACTCGTTTCCGTTTTCCAGAGATTGAAGCAGCATTAGTGAGTGCTGAACAATATACACAACGTTTGAATTTTTGTTAAAAGGTTCTCAAATTTCAAATCAAGCTAGTCAATTAATTGAAGAAACGAAAGCAGAAGTCGATAAAATTTACACAGCATTACAAAAATTATTAGATAGCGAAAAGAAAAAAACCGTGAAGAATTAGAAGTATTACAAGAACGTTATGCAAGTATGCGTAAAGATTTATTAGCACATAGTTTCTCATTTGGTGAAGCACTAGAGTCATTAGAAAAACGTTTATCTTATTTAGAATTAGATTTTACAAAAATTTAATACTCTAACAAATGAAGGTGACCACTTAGAAGCTAAAGAAGTATTAGGTCGAATCGAAGCTGAAATGCAAGATTTCGAACAAATCGTTGAAGAAGTTCCTAAATACTTAAAAGAAATCGAAGAAGAATATGAAGACCAAGTAGCTGACTTAAAAGAAGGCTATCAAAAAAATGGTGGATGAGCATTATCAATTCCCTAAAAATTTCTATTCCGACTGAAATTCAAAAAAATTGAAGAAATTATTGCAGTTGCAAGAGAACATATTAAAAGCAACTGAATTAGAAGAAGCTCGTCAACAATTAGACAAAGTTGCACGAGAGATTGATCAATTATATGCAGTAATGGAAACTGAAATTGAAGCAAAAAGCATTCGTGAAGAGAAATCGTGCTCAAGTTGAAAGAAAACTAAATCAAGTATTACAAAGCAACCGTTATGTGAATATCGAAGTAGATCGTGTATCTCAAAACTTTGTATTATCGAATAATGAATTTAATCGTGTGCAAGATTTTTGCAAAACAATTAGAAAAAGAACAAGAGGCAGTTGCTTACTACAGTAAAGCATTACAAAATCAACAAGTTCCTTATTCTATTGTGAAAGAACACTATGAAATTGTATTAAATACCTTAAAAAGAAATCGATGAAAATCAATTATCATTAGTGAATACATTGACTGATTTAAGTCAACAAGAAAAGAGTATTCGTGATGGCTTAGATGTATTTGAATTAGATTTACGTAATATGAAACGTACAATTGAAAAATATCATTTACCAGGCTTACCAAAAAGAATATTTAGAATTATTCTTTGCAACAAGTTCTCGTATCGAACAATTATCTCAATTAATGAATCGTGTAAAAATTAGATATGACTGAAATTACAGGATTAAATCAAACAATTGAAGATGATGTTGAAAAAAATTAGATATTATGACAGAAGAAATTGTAGACCATGCTCAATTAACAGAGTACATGATTCAACATGCGAACCGTTATCGTTTAGATCATCCAGAAATTGATACAGCTATTCAACAAGCGTTAGAACAATTTAATCATTTCTATCGTTATGAAGAATCATTAGCAATTATTGAAAAAGCGTTGAATCAAGTGGAACCTGGTTCTGCTCAACGTGTACGTGATAATTATCAGGCAGAAAAAAATAATAGTTTATTCTTTCTAAAGTAAAAAAGAAGCCGTGAGGCTTCTTTTTTTGTTTTACAATCCCATTTTACGTGTTTTTTTGCAAAAATGGTACACTTAAAAACAATATGATAACGAATGAAAGGATGAAAGTTGTGTCTCAAAAGAAACAGCGTTATCGTGCAAATATTGCTGGAAAGACTTATACCATTTTAGGTACAAAATCTCATCAGCATATGCATAGCGTCATTAAATTATTAAATGAACAGTGGAATGAACTTAGTGAAGTTGCGAAAGAATGCTCTAATGAAGAAAAAGGCCATTTTATTAGCCATTAATGCAGTGAGTTTACAATTAGAAAAAAACAAGAACAATTAATGATGTTAGAAGAAGAAAATCAACAATTGAAGAAAAATGTTCCTCATCATAGAGGAAGTAAACGTCAAAGTATTGCTCTAGAACGTAAGGAACAATTTGAAAAACAATTTGCAGAACAAGAAGATTTATGGAGAAAGTAGGTACTAAATGGTAACAATAGGAATTATCATATTTTTTTATTATTAGGAATTTATACAGGTGCTAGAAGAGGATTAGCTTTTACAAATCCTTCATCTTGTTGGATATATTCTATCAACATTTATTGCAGTATTTGGTTATCGAGCATTTTTCTAAAAATGATTGAAATGTACGTACCATTCCCATCTTACATTCCTGGAAACACATTTAGCAGTTTTTTTCAGATGGACAAGCATTAGGAATGGATCAATCATTTTATTATTTATTCTCGTTTATTGTCATTATGGTTGTGAATTGGGCAATTGTTCGTTTAGTTACAACAGTGATTAAAGAAATGACAAAAATTACCAATTATTAAACAATTTAATGCATTAGGGGGAGCAATTTTAGGATTTGTTTTTCCACTATGTAGCGATTTTTCTTTGTATTATATTTAGTAGCGATGATTCCTACAGATTCAGTACAAAAAGATTTTTTTGAAGGACATACTCTAGCGAATTGATTGTGACTAATACACCATTTTTTTCTCAGGAATTGTTAAAATGTGGTTGTTTTTCATAATCTATGATTAGAAATCCATTCAATGAAAAAAATAGTAGAATCTATAAGAGTGGAAAATAATTTTTATTTTTTTCACTTTTTTTCTGTCTAAAAGGAGGAGAAAGCATGAATCAAAAATTGAAGATATTTTAGAATTTCATAAAATACGACATGCTGTAAAAGAATTTGCGAATACTCAAAAAGCAAAAACAATGATTCTTCAATTACCAATTGAAAACGAATACTAAAAAATTCGCCATAAAATTGAAGAAACAAGAGATGCAGTGACGCTTTTACGATTAAAAGCAAGGAATCCCCATTCCTAAATTAGAAGATATTAGTGTATCGATTAAACGATTAGAAGTAGAAGCAGGATTAAATGGAAGAGAATTAAGCGAAATATTAAAAGTATTACAAACAACGAATCAAGTGGCTAATTTCTTTGAAAAAGGTGAAGGAAGAAGAGATTACATTAGATCGATTGCCACAATTAGTAGAAAAAAATTAGAATATTTACCTGAAATTTCGAAACAATTACAGTTATCGATCCGTGAAGATGGATATGTATTAGATGATGCTTCCATCGCATTAAAAGGAATTCGTCAAGGAATTTCCAGAACTGAACAAGAAATTAAAGGACAATTAGATACGTATGTCACTGGGAAATATGCAAAATATTTAACGGACTCTTTAATTACAATTCGCAATGATCGTTATGTTGTTCCTGTTAAAGCAGAATATAAATCAACCTTTGGTGGAATTGTGCATGATCAAAGTGCAACAGGGCAAACATTATTCATGGAACCACAAGCGATTGTAAACTTGAATAATAAATTACGAGATTATCAATTACAAGAAAAGAAAGAAGTCGAGCGCATTTTACTTGAATTATCTGAAAAATTAATGCCTCACACACCTTCTTTAACACAAAATCACTATGTATTATCACGTTTAGATATCGCAAATGCAAAAAGCACTTTATGCTAAAACAAATAAAAGCAAATGAGCCGATTATCGATGAAGAAAATCACGTTGCGATTTGGCAAGCTAGACATCCGCTTATTTCTCCGAAATCAGTAGTTGCTAATGATATTATTTTAGGGCAAGAATATCAGTCAATTGTTATTACTGGTCCAAATACGGGTGGTAAAACCATTCTTTTAAAAACGATTGGGATTATTCAATTAATGGCACAAATGGGATTATATATTCCAGCACTACCGGACAGTCGTGTAGGAGTCTTTACTCAAATTTTCGCAGATATTGGGGATGAACAATCGATTGAACAAAAATTTGAGTACATTTTCATCTCATATGTCAAATATCGTTTCAATTTTACATAAAATTGATGAAAAAAGTTTAGTATTAATGGATGAAATTGGTTCAGGAACAGATCCGCAAGAAGGAGCATCACTAGCGATTGCGATTTTTAGATTATATTGGGACAAAAACAAAGTTATGTCATTGCAACGACTCACTATCCTGAGTTGAAAGTCTATGGATATAATCGAGTAGGAACGATTAATGCAAGTATGGAGTTTGATAGTGATACACTTCAACCAACGTATCGATTCTTATTAGGAGTTCCAGGAAGAAGTAATGCCTTTGATATTTCAGCAAGACTAGGACTTCCAAAAGTTGTCATTGAACAAGCACGACAATTTATTTCTGTTGAAAGTCAAGAGTTGAATGAAATGATTTCTGATTTAGAAAAGAAAAACGTCGTATTGTAGATCAAGAAAAATCAGTCATTCAACAGCAATTAAAAGAAAGTTCTCAATTACTAGAAGCATTGAAACTTGAAACAGAAAAACTTCAAAAGAAAATAAAGCACGACTCATTGAACAAGCAAAAGAAAAAGCCAATGAATTAGTATCTCAAAAGTCAAGAAGATGCAGAAAAAAATCTTATCAGATATTCGTGCAATGCAATTGAAGAGTAAGGAAACAGTTGTCAAAGAACACGAATTAATTGAGAAGAAAAACAGCTTTTAACGGATTTAAAACATGAACAAGCGTTGAAGAAAAATAAAGTACTAAAAACGTGAAAAAAAGCTAAGAAATCATTACGTCCTGGACAAAGTGTAGAAGTCACAAGTTTTGGACAAAGAGGAACATTAGTTGAAAAAATTTCCGAGCAAGAATGGGTAGTTCAAATGGGAATTATTAAGATGAAATTACCGGTTGAAGATTTGATTAGTATTGAGGAAGAACCAAGTAAACCAACTCAAGTAATTGTGAAGAGTCATCGTTCGAGTCATGTTTCAACGGAATTGGATCTACGTGGGAAACGTTATGAAGAAGCGATTAAGGATTTAGAATTGTTCTTAGATGCAGCTTTATTAGCAGGATATCCTCGTGTGACGATTATTCATGGTCGTGGTACGGGTGCGATTCAACAAGGGGTTCATAAGACTCTGAAGAAACATCGTAGTGTGTCGTCTTATGAATTTGCTCCAATGAATATGGGAGGAAACGGTGCTACTGTAGTATTATTTAAATAATATATAAATAGATTTTTCTGATGTAGCAAAAGACGGCAGCAGCCTCGCAAAATGCGAGGCTCGTTGTTTTTATTATTGTGGAATTTTTTTCGTGAGCAGAATATTTTTGTAAATAGCATAAGCCTTGATATACTATGTTTACAAGTGAGAAGAAAAGGGTGATTTTAATGGTACAATCATTAAATGATAGCAATTTTGTAGAAAAACAAATGAAGGAGTTGTGTTAGTAGACTTTTGGGCACCTTGGTGTGGACCATGTCGTATGCAAGCTCCAGTTATCGATGCATTAGACGAAGAATTGGGAGATAAAGTGACTTTTGCAAAAGTTGATGTTGATGAAAATCCTAATACTGCTCGTCAATTTGGAGTAATGAGTATTCCAACTTTACTTGTTAAGAAAGATGGAGAAGTCGTAAATAAAAGTAATCGGCTACCATTCTAAAGAACAATTAGAAGAATTGTTAGAACAATATTTATAAGAAATAGACTTTTTCTAAATGTAGCAAAGGACGGCAGCAGCCTCGCAAAAATGCGAGTCTCATGCCTAAAAATTGAGCCCTAAAGTCTCAATTTTTCCCTAGTACTAGTATCCAAAAGCATGGATACTAGTACGCTTGCTACTGGGAAAAAGTCTTTTTCTTTTATAAAAATAAGAAGTGGAATGATTTGTTTGGTCTATAGAAAAATTTAAGAAGAAAAATTTTTCTTTGTAGCATTAGTAAAACTCCAGTTCTTCATGGATTTTTTTACAGGGGAAATTCGAGACCAAGGCTCGAATTTTTAGCTATGAGACTCGCGTTGCGAGGCTGCTGGCGACCCTTGTAGACAAAGAGAATTTTTCTTCTTTAAATTTTAGTAAAGAGATGAAATAACTGTATCATTTGCCATGGTACTATTGGCATTGTTGTCATTAATTGTCAAAAATCATAGAAATAATGACATAACACCGCCTATAACTTTGACGAGTTTGCGGTGTTAATACACTAAAAATAAGCCACCGTCTTTTTAACGGTCTACAAGAGAGTCGAGTTCGCGCTCGGCTCTTTTTGTATCTTTTAGTATAACACAAATTGTGTAATATACAAATTATTCGAGCAATCATCGCTCTGCTTATAAAACATCTATAAACGGCAATCTAAAAAAACTCACAATAGTTTTGTTTACGGATAGAAAAATTTAAGAAGAAAAAAATTTTCTTTGTAGCATTAGTAAAAATCCAGTTCTTTATGGATTTTTACAGGGGAAATTCGAGACCTAGGCTCGAATTTTAGCCATGAGACTCGATTGTCGAGGGCTGCTGGCATGACCTTGCAAAACAAAGGGAATTTTTTTCTTCTTAAATTTTATTTGATAGATTTTAAAAATATTTTCTTAACTGTTGACAAAAAGGAGATAAAAGGATTATAGTTAGTTACACAAGTAGTTAACCGGTAAAGTGTTTGATTTTATAGAAAGGAAGAGAGGAATGAAATTTGATTTTCAAAGTGACTTGCCATTATTTCAACAAGTGGCTTATCAACTAGAATTAGAAATTTTTAGAGGAACTTACCAAGAAGGGATCAAGTTCCTTCAACAACAGAGATATCCACGAGTTATCAAATTAATCCAGCAACAGTATTAAAGGGGATGAATTTATTGGTTGCACAAGATATTTTTAGAAAAAAACGTAGAGGATTAGGAACTTATGTTAGCGTAGGTGCAATGCATATTATCCAAACAAAACGACAAAAAGAATTTTTGGAATCGACCATTCCAACCATCGTTCAAGAAGCACAAACATTAGGCATTAGTAGTCAGGAACTTTTATCAATGATTGAAAAAAAGAAATGACTCGATAAAGGGAGTGAAAGATATGACATTAGAAGTTAGAAATGTATCAAAAAAATATAAAAATCTTGCAGTAAAAGATGTGAGCTTTTACATTACAACCAGAAAGTATTTATGGATTACTTGGAAGAAATGGTGCTGGAAAAAGTACAGTTTTGAATATGATTGCTCATCGAATTGAAAAAGAATTCAGGGAAATCTTATTAGATAATCAGCCTTTATGGACAACTCCAGAAGCAATGAGTGATATTTACTTATCAAGTCCTGAAAATTGGTTCCCAATTGATTGGAAAGTGAAAAATTGTTAAAGTTTTCCAACAAATTTATCCAGAATTTGATACCGAGTTTGCCGAAGAATGCATGAAAGCATTTTGGAGTTGACGAGAAAAAGAAATTAGTCGAATTATCTACAGGATATAAGAGTATTGTAAAGTTAACATTAGCACTAAGTGTACCTGTATCCTATGTATTTTTTTAGATGAACCAGTTTTTAGGATTAGATGCAAACCACCGTCAATTATTTAATAAAAAAATTATTAGAAGCGTATGCTCGTAGACCGAGAACTTTTGTGATTGCGACGCATTTGATTGAAGAAATTTCCTACTTATTAGAAGAAGTCATTGTTATTCGTGACGGGGTTACTTTTCCAACAATCAAGTGTTGAAGAAATTTTTACAACATGCTTATTTAGTAACAGGATCAAAAACAGTTGTGAGTGAAATTATTGCAAATCAAACTATTATTCATCAAGAGGAAGTTGGAAATCAATTTCAAGCAGTGATTATCTCACAACAAGTTCCTCAAGAAACAGCCGATTTTTCCGTTCGTCGCTTGACATTACAAGAGTACTTTTATTCAGCTAACACGCAAGGAAGGTGAATAAGATGACTCGATTTTTATCAATTGTTGAAAAATTCAAATTTTAGATTATTTACGTATTTTTACTAATTGGGTTAGGGTTCTTATTTGGGTGTCATTAATGTTCTAAATTTTTATCGATAGATCTGAGGGATTTTTCATTTACAATTAATTTACCTGCTATAAGTTTTTAGCAATTACTTTTATTAGGAATAGCTTTTTCAGTTGCTGATTTTTAGAATAATGAACCAATTGAGTTTTTACAAGAAGAGAACAATATCAATTTCCGATTTATATGGGAGTTATTATGACAACATTATTAACACTCAAAAATATTTTCTTTTATGTATTAGCTAGTAAAAGCAGCTTCAGTGGGAATTAAATTAATTCAATGGACTGATTTAGAAAATGACTTTGTTTTTAGGAACTCTTTCTTTATGGGGTTGGTTACTAGTAATGTTTTTATTCTCATCAATTATAGGGTTTATTCTAAATAAGTTTAACAATCAAAAGATTGTGTTAATCGTTACTGCAACAAGTTTAGGGGAATATTTGCACTTTTTTTGGAATATTTGCTCGTTCAGAAGTAGTGAATAATTTCCTAGATAGAATGATTCAATACAATATCCCACTTAGTTATATGATGATTGCTATTTTGTGTTTTACTATTATACGTAGTGATTCGTCATCATGAAAGTAAAGAAGTCGTGTAGGAATGTAGAGGTGCTTGTCATGTCAAATTTACAAAAAAAGATTACTAAAGTTATTTTTTAATGGAACGTTTAAAAGTGATGGGGCTAACATTTTTATTCTTTAGTGCTATAGTAGTTATTTTTCATTGATTCCTCGTATGGAAACTTTTTGTGTTTGAGTTTGAGTTTGAGGGAAGTACATTGATCACGTTTGCGATGATATTCAGTATATTTTTAAAATGTATCCCTCAATTTCAATTGAGTACGATGGCAGGGTTAACTCGAAAGAAAATTATTATGAATGAATTGTTGTTGAACACTATCAATGTACTAATTACTTTAATCATCTTTTTGATTGCTTCCGTTTTTAAAGATTAATTGGACAATCGGATCGGTTCATATTTATTTTAGCCCTGAGATGATACAGTTTGGTTTAAATTCTATGACAGGAATGATTGCCATTTTTTCTTAGCTTGTTTGCAAGTTTTATGGGTGTGACAACTTTCTTCTTTGTAATGAACAAGTTTACATCGAAAAAAAGCATTTGTGTTTATGATATTTTTAATGTATCCAATCGTTGGACTACTTGTCATGATTGTGACATCGATTCCAAATTTATTAAGCTTCTTAATAGCGAGCTACAATTTCTATATTCAAAATCTATTTATTGGAAATGTCATCCTTTGTGGAGTGATGACAGTTTTATTCCTACTTGCAATTTATAAGCACGAAAGTAAGAGTACAGTTTCAGATGTTTAAGGATAAAAACATGTTAGTAGTTATTGCTAACATGTTTTTATTTATTATGAAAATATGTTTTTCCTACATAATCAAACAATCCATGGTATAATGAACCAAGAGAATTTAAGGAAGAAGGAACGATATTTTTAAAAAGCAAGAGGAGAGAATGATGTCAAATTTACAAAAAGATTGTTGAAGATGTTTTTATTAGAACGGTTAAAAGTTATTGGAATTACTTTTACTATTTTTGCCGCTTTAAGTGCGGTACTTTCTCTATTTCCGATTTTTAATTTCTTAAGAAATTGGATTCTTCCAGATTTCTCGATTTACTATTCGGATAATTTTAGACCTACTATAGAAGGAAATATCATCCTTATGATTGGTATCATAGTGAGTATATTTTTTAAAATGTATTTCTCAATTTCAATTGAGTACATTGGCAGGATTAACTCGAAAACAAATTATTGTGAATGAATTATTGATTATTAGTGTATATGTATTGATTAGTATTTTTGTTTTAAATTTTTATAAAGATTGATTGGAATTGGGGACTAGTTCGTATATCGTTTAGCTCAATGTTTCCTCCTTTTAGAGAATTTCCTTTAAGTGCAATGATACTAAAACTATTTGCAGATTATTTAGGATGGACTATTTTTATTCTTTATTGTTAATAAGTTTACATCTAAAAAGATGATTATAATTCTTTTTCTTTTTTTAATTTATCCATTTGCGGGAACATTCTTTTTGATTTCAATATTGATACCGAATTTTTACGTAATCGTATTTACACTTTTATATTATTATTTTTCAATTTCCAATTTTGGGAACTTTTTATTGTTTGTGGGTAATGCTCCTCTTTTTCTTCCTTGTTGTATATAAACATCAAAGTAAGATTACAGTTTCAGTTATTTAATGATAAAAACATGTTAGTAGTTTTTGCTAACATGTTTTATTTATTATGAGAAATTTAAGAAAAAAATAGGCTTTTCCTACAAAATTGAACAATCCATGGTATAATGAATCAAGAGAAAAAGAAGAAAGAGTGAACAACATGTCGAAAGCAATAGGATTCATTGATTCGGGTGTAGGAGGATTGACTGTTTTAAAAAGAAGCCTTGAAACAATTACCTCATGAATCAATGATTTTTTGGGAGATTCTGCAAGATGCCCGTATGGAAATCGAACAGTTGAAGAAATTAGAAAATTTACAAAAAGAAATGGTTCAATTTCTCCTTAAAAAGATGTAAAGATGATTGTGATTGCCTGCAATACAGCAACAGCGGTGATCCTAGAAGAATTACAAGAAACATTAGACATACCAGTAGTGGGCGTGATTCAGCCAGGAAGTTTAGCAGCGATTAAACAAACAAAATCACAGAAAAATTGCAGTCTTAGGAACTCATGCAACGATTCAAAGTGATGTATATCGTAAAACAATCCAAAAGAAAAAAATCATCAATTAATGGTTACCAGTTTAGAATGTCCAAAAATTTGTTCCTTTAGTAGAAAGTAATCAGACGGATTCTCCAATTACAAAAAAGTGGTCGCACAAACATTACAACCTTTAATGGGAAAAAGAATTTGATACTTTTAATATTAGGCTGTACTCATTATCCTTTATTAAAAGCAAAGAATTCAAGCAGTTGTGGGTCCTCAAGTTACATTAATCGATTCAGGTGCAGAAACGGTTTCTACCGTTAGTGCGTTATTAGATTTTAATTATTTAGCAGAAAAATTACGAAACGAATCCTTCTCCAACATTAGAAATTTATACAACTGGTTCACCTATTTTATTTAAAGAAATTGCAGAAAATTGGTTGAATAGAAGTCCGTTAACTGTTGAAAAAGTGAGTTTAGAACCTTATAAGGAGGAAGAGATGTCTCAAAAAGAATTAGTTATTGCAACGAAAAATGCTGGTAAAGCAAAGGAGTTTGCAAGTATTTTTGAACCAAAAGGATATAATGTCAAAACATTATTAGATTTTTCCAGAATTAGATGATGTAGATGAAACAGGTCATACATTTGAAGAAAAATGCTCGTTTAAAAAGCAGAAACAATTGCTGAAAGACTTCAAAAATTGTATTAGCAGATGATTCAGGCTTATGTGTGGATGCATTAGAGGGACAACCAGGAGTTTATTCTGCACGATTTGCTGGAAATCAAAAAGTGATGCTGCGAATAATGCAAAATTATTAGCTGAATTAGGGAATTACCATCTGATAAAAAGAAGTGCACATTTCCATTGTTGTTTAGTAATGGCTGCACCAAATCATGAATCTTTAGTCGTTGAAGGCATTTGTGATGGAGAAATCGCAAAATTCCCTTCAGGAGATGGCGGATTTGGATATGATCCATTATTTTTCGTTCCAGAAATTCAAAAAAACATTTGGGCAATTATCTCGTGAAGAAAAATAAAATAAGTCACCGTGCAAAAGCTGTGAACTTATTAGTGGAACAATGGGAAGAATGGCTAGAATCAGTGAATCATTAGTAAGAGGTGAACGTATGAAAATTATTATCATGAGTGATAATCATGGACAAAAATCGCATTACAAAAAGTAATTGAACACTATCAATCAGAATCAGATGTTTGTTTTATTCATTGTGGCGATTCAGAGTTTCCATATGAAGATGAAGTTTTTCAAGACTGTCTTCGAGTAACGGGAAATTGTGATTATGATATAAATTATCCGGAAGTAGAAGTGTTTGAAGAAGGTGGCATTCGATTTTTAGTAACGCATGGTCATATGCAATCAGTGAATAGTGGTGTGTATCGATTAGCGAAATTTGCTAAAGAACAAGGAGCTCAAGTAGCTTTTTACGGTCATACGCACAAACTATACGAGGAAACTTATGATGGAGTATTATGTATAAATTCAGGAAGTGTTTCTTATCCAAGAGGACATTTTGCCATGACTCCGACTTATGCTGTATTGACGATTCATTCAGAATCAGAAATTGAATTACAATATTTTGATATGAAACATCACCCATTAGAGGGACTTCATTATAAGTATCATTTAGATGCAGAAAGAGGATTTATTCATGATTAATCGAGTAGTACAAGAATTATTACTAGAAGAAAAGGATAAATTATTTATTGCAGCAGAAAAAGTAGCGATTTTTGGAAGAAGATCATACATTAGATCATGCTATGTTAGTCTTAACTCATGTACGTTATTCACTGATTCCAGTTGTTAATCGTCAAAATAAATTAACAGGATTAATTTCATTAGCGATGATTTTTAAATCAAGTGGCGACATTAGAAGAGGTTGATTTAAGTCAATTACATGATTTTCAAGTAAAAAGAAGCTATGGAAACAAACTTTCCAACGATTACATTGGAAACAGATATTGAAGATGTATTGAATGAATTAGTCGACCATAATTTCTTATGTATTACGAATGATGAAAAAGAATTTGTAGGAATTGTGACTAGAAAAGAAGTATTAAAACGAGTGAATTATATGGTTCATGAATTGAATAAAAAAATATGAATTAGTGGAAAAATAATAAAAAAATGTTACTCCTTTTTACGGGAGTAACATTTTTATTTATTAGCAATATTTAGTGCGGTATTACTTGTTGGAAGAGAAATGCCTGCTTCAATTAAAGCTTCTTGATACAATTTTAAGAATTGATTATAAATCATATGTTGTTTTTCCATTTTTTGTAAAAAAATACTAATTCTGAATACAAATTGTCCATTTGGAAGAGTTTGAGGACCGATAATAGTGGGGCCTTTTACAATTTCTGTGTATTGTCCAGCATTTTTAGTATTGACTTGATCGACTGTATCATAAACAATCGTTAAATCTACATCATTATAAAGCGGGATTTCAATTAAAGCTCTCATATCTCCTCTAGATTGATTACTAACAACAGAAATACTACGGTTCGGAATGAAATGAAGAGTACCGTCAAAACCACGTACTTGAGTAGTTCTTACACCAACACTTGCGACAGTTCCTGTAACTGAACCAATGATGACAGTATCTCCAACATCATATTGACGTTCTAGTAAAATAAAGAAACCATTTACGACATCGCTTAGAAATCCTTGAGCACCTAAACCAATGGCAACACCAGCAATCCCAGCTCCTGCTAATAGACTTGTAATTGGAATTCCTAAAATGACTAAAAATCCAATAAATTAATACGAAGTATAGTAAATAGTCTAAACAGTTTTTCTAATAATCTCATTAAGGTATGCTTTCTAGCAATACTTTGTGAGGATAATTTAATAGATGAAAGTACAGTCTTTTGAAAAATTTTATGTAAAACTTTTTTTCCCAACGATAAATAAAATACTTAGAATTGCTAACGAAATTAATTTTCGATAAAATCTCAGATAAAAATTATTTGCCAGGGGATTGAAAAGCCAATATTGTTCAAAAAAACTATGTACTGTCGAACGAATATCCATAGAGTAACCTCCTTTTTATGCTACTTGATATAGTTTATCATAATTAAAATAATTTAGAAAATACTATATCACTTTTTAGTAGCGTTTTATTCATGATAATGGTATTATGATTAATAATATCGGAAATTGAGGAGGGATGTTCAAAATGTCTGGAATAGAAGTTGCAGCTTTAATTGCAGCATGTTCATTTTAGGTTTAGTAGTATTTCTAGTCTTAAAACTTAATCCAGTTTTAAATAAATTAGATAAAACAATAGACCATGTGAACAACTCTATTGAAATTATTACAAGGGATGTCGATAATTTATCTATCGAAGTAGAGGATTATTGAATAAAACAAATGCTTTAGTAGATGATATTAATGGAAAAGTAAAAAGAACGGATCCATTATTTACAGCTATTGGAGATTTAGGATTAACAGTTTCTGATGTAAATCATTCAACTCGTTCCCTTGCGACTAGAGTATCGAGCATTAAACCAGCTCGTACTTTAGGGGGTTTTTATCTGTTGGAAAAGCGATTTTATCAAGAAAGAAAAAAATAATGAACGGAGTGAAGAAAAAAATGGGTAAAAAAACAGGCGGATTTCTTTTAGGAGCATTTATCGGAAGTGTGGCAGCAGCAACTACTGCATTATTATTTGCACCAAAATCAGGTAAAGAATTACGTGAAGATTTAGCAGTAAAAAGCAGATGAATTGAAAGAGCAATTATCTGAGTATGTAGATATTTCAATTGAAAAAAAGGTGTTGAATTATCAGAAGTAGCTTTAAATGCTACAGAAGATATTCGTGTGAATTTAAAAGATTCAGCTTCTCAATTTAAAGATACTGTTAAAAATCTGCAACTAACTTAAAAGAAGAAGTTTCTCAAACTGTAAGTAAAGTTCAAGATACTTTCTTAGCTAAAAAAAGAAGAAGCAGAAGAAGTTGTTGCGGAGTTAAAAAGAAGAGGTAAAGTAGTAAATTAGACTTCCCTGAAGTAGCTAAAGGACGCAAGCAGCCTCGTGAAAACGAGTCTCATTACTAAAAATTCGAGCCTAGGTCTCGAATTTTTCCAGTACTAGAAGCTGAGTAGCTTCTAGTACTCAAGCTACTGCAGTAAGTCTTTTTATTTGGAAGGGACATCATAAGAGTCCGAAAAATTAGACTTACCTGAAGTAGCTAAGGACGCAAGCAGCCCTCGCAAGAGCGAGTCTCATTGCTAAAATTCGAGCCCTAGGTCTCGAATTTTTCCAGTACTAGAAGCCCAGTAGCTTCTAGTACTCAAGCTACTGCGGTAAGTCTTTTTATTTGGAAGGGACATCATAAGAGTCCGAAAAAAATTAGACTTCCTGAAGTAACTAGGGCGCAAGCAGCCTCGTGAAAACGAGTCTCATTGCTCAAGCTACGGTTTCTAAGACAATAAATAATAAACCGAGGAAATTTATATTTCCTCGGTTTTCTGGTTATTCGACAAATCCTGTTGGTGAGAAATCACCGACAGGATTTTTATATGCAAAAAGAGAAATCCAGGTTATGATTAAGTCGACCAAAACCAATCAAAGGAGGATTTCTCTCATGGACTATTGTATACGAAAATTACTAGGATTAACAGATTTTATTGCGGATGAAAATTGGTTAGAAACGGTGACAGAAAACCACGAAATTGTTCATAAAGTTAAAGGAACTTGGACAAATACTTGTACTTCTTGTCCATATTGTTCTAGTAAAAAATGTCATTAAACATTCTCCAATGGAACATAAAATTAGAATTCCACATCTATACGGGAATAAAACTCTTTTAGAATTAAAAGTACAACGATTTATCTGTAAAGATTGTCGTAAAACTTGGGTTACAGATTGCCCTCTTGTTCCTAAAAATAGTAATATTTCTTATGATTTAGCGTGCCAAATTATGTTGTACTTAAAAAGAAAACTTTTCTAGAAAAACAATTGCCAAACTTCTTTCAATTTCTGACAAGACAGTCGAAAGAGTGATGAAAAAGTTTAAAATAAAAACAATGCAACGATATAACTATTTACCTAAAGTGCTTTTGTTTAGATGAATTTAGAGGCGTTAAAACGCAAGAAGGAAAAATGAATTTCATTTTGTTTAGATGGAGAAAATCACCAATTAATTGATATTTTTACCTGGTAGAACACTTCATGAATTGATTTCTTTCTTTATGAAGTTCTCCCTGTAAACAACGTTTTAAAAAGTAAAATATTTAGTGATGGATATGAATGCTTCTTATCAAAAACCTTATTAAAGCAGTATTTCCAAACGCTGTTATCGTAGTAGATCGATTCCATATTGTCCAACATATGAATCGTAATTTTAATCAACTTCGAGTTGTAATTATGAAGCAATTCTCTGCTAAATCAACACAACAGAAGACATTAAAAACGTTACTGGAAACTACTGTTAAAAACCAAGTGAAAAATTGGATGAAGAAAAAAGCTACGCTATAACTATCACTTTAAAACGCATCTCACCCAAGCACAATTAGTGGAAAAACTATTGAGTTTTTGATGAAGTGTTATCAGACGCATATGATTTCATTCAAGAACTTAGAAAAAGCCTACAAGAAGAAAGATTATGAGGTATTTATGACATGTATAAAAACAGATTCCAAAACAATTACCTTATGAATTTAAGAAGAAGTTTGAAGTATTCAAACGCTTTAAGGATAGGATTTATCAAGCATTTATGACAGGATATTCCAATGGAGCTATTGAAGGAACGAATAATTTCATTAAAGTGATTAAACGTGTGGCATATGGATATCGAAATTTTTGAGAATATGAAATTAAGAATTAAGATTATCAAAGGGTGTTTCTTTTACCCCGGTCAATAGAAAAATCATTATGATTTAAGAGAGGTTATATAGAGTCGTTTTTAACTTGACAATGAGCCTCCATGGGCATGTTGAATTGGGGGAAGCGAAAAATAATATCAAATTTCACAGCTCCCCAAACCGCTAATCGCGGATAACATGCCCCTGCTCATTATAAAGTTAAAACTAGATTTCATTCATAGTTATGTTTGTGGTGGATTCATCAATAGACTAAATATTTCAGTTTCTCTCACCTTATTATTAAAAATTAAAGACTTAATTTGGTGTTAAATTTGATCCACCAACAGAATTTGTCGATGAGCCGGTTTCTTTTATCCTAATGTAACTTCTTGTGGGAAGTGGGTAAATAACTCACAACCATCTTTTTGTGACAACTAAACAGTCCTCTACACGAACCCCATAGTCATTTGCGATATATACACCTGGTTCGACAGAAAAGCACATTCCTTCTTCTAGAATCATATCATTACCTTCCATAATGGATGGGAATTCATGGCAACTTTGACCAATTCCATGACCTAAACGATGGATAAAGTATTTACCATATCCTTTTTCTGTAATATAATCTCGTGCAATCGCATCAATCTGGCTTGCTTTTCATTCCTGGTTTAACAGCTTTGAATCGCTAAATCATGAGCAGTTTTTTACGATAGTAAAGATTTCTTGATGACGAACATCTTTAGCATTTTCTTCGCCAAAGAAAATGGTACGAGCTCATATCGCTAGCATAACCATTGTGCATAGTTCCTAAGTCAAAAAGTACCCATTCATTCTTTTCTTAATTTTTCTATCTCCTGGAACCCCATGAGGATCAGCAGCATGGTCTCCAAACAATACCATTGTATCGAAAACTCATTGAAGTAATTCTCAATTTTCATTTCATATTCAATTTTAGCAACAACTTCTAATTCTGTAATGCCTTCTTTTAAACTTTGAATCCCAATTTCTACAGCTTTTATCTGCATAGGTTCCTGAATCTTTTAATTTTTGAATCGCATCAGCATCTTTTTCTTAAGCGTAAATCATTAATGATAGGGTGTTAAGTCATCAGTCCCATTGAATTTCTGAGTTTTCTTTTTAAATTTTTCAGCAGTATGTAAAAGTAATAAAGTTTTTCTCTACAGCCCATTTAGTAGGTAAATCAAATTGTTTTTGAATAGCAGAAGTTAAAATTTCCCATGGGTTTTTCATGAGTCCTGATAACTTATAACAGTATAAAGTTGGTTCAGCAGCTTGTGCCATGTTTTTCAGAGCAGGTACAAAGAGTAGAGGAGAATGATTGACAGATACAACCATCGCTAAAAACTCGTTCATGTGGATCTGTTGTATAGTGGGTTAATAAACCAACCGTTGTAGGATCTTGAATGAATGCAATATCACAATCTAGGTGTTGTAAAGCAGTAATGAAAATTAGTATAAGTTTGTTTGTTACTCATACAAATCCCCCATATTTTTATTGTAAGTATATTTTATCACAAATAGTAAAGGAAAATGTAAAGAGTTTCAAAAATATGAAAAATAGTTATATGAAAACGCTTGCAAAAATTCGTGGAAAAATGATAATCTTTACCTAGAATGGTGTTCAAATTACATAGTAAATATTTAGAGGAGAATTTCATATGGAAAAACAAACAATTATAATTTATGATGTTGCTCGTGAAGCAAATGTTTCCATGGCAACTGTATCCAGAGTGGTGAATGGAAACCCAAATGTTAAACCAGCAAACTAGAAAAAGGTTTTTAGATGTTATTGATGAATTGGATTATCGTCCAAATGCAGTAGCATCGAGGTCTTGCAAGTAAAAACAACAACAGTGGGAGTTATTATTCCAGATGTAACAAATTTATATTTTTGCAAGTCTAGCATAGAGGAATTGATGATATGCTACAATGTATAAATATAATATTATTTTAGCAAATTCAGATCAAAAATAATCATAAAGAAATTCAAGTATTAAATACCTTTATTATCTAAACAAGTAGATGGTATTTTTATACATGGGAAATAATTTAACTCCAGAGCTACGTTCAGAAATTATTCGTTCTAAAACACCAATTGTTTTAGCTGGAACAATTGATCCAGATCATGTAGTTGCTTCTGTAAATATTGATTATAAAGTAGTGCTCAAGAAGCAGTTCAAAAATTAATTGAAAATGGCCATAAAAATATCGCATTCTGTAACAGCTTCATTGAAAAATACATTTTGCTTCTGATTTACGTTTAGATGGATATAAAGAAGCTTTTATCAGCAGCTAAAATTAAATATAATGAGAAATTTGTTTTTGAAATTCCATTAACGTATCAATCAGGTGAAGTTTTATCAGAAAAATTATTAAATGCTGGAATTACAGCAGCAGTGGTAACAGATGATGAAGCGGCAGTTGGTTTGTTAAAATGGATTGTATGATCGTGGAGTAAATGTATCAAAAAGAGTTTGAAGTATTTCAAGTAATAATTCAAAATTAACTAAAAATGACCTCGTCCCAACATTAACAACAATTGCGCCACCTTTTATATGATATTGGAGCAGTGGCGATGAGATTGTTAACGAAAATTATGAATAAGGAAGAAAGTAGCGGATACTGAAATTACTTTACCTTATAAGATTGAATATCGCCAAACAACTAAATAACTATAAAAACGACTTCGAGGGGAAAAACTCGAAGTCGTTTTTATTAATTTCTAGATTTTGTTGTCTGTGTTGAAGAAGTCGGTTTTGGTTTTTTCGAAGATGATTTTTTTCTTTATCTTTATCTTCGCTAGCTTCTTTTTCTTTTTCAGCTTTTTCTTTTCTTCTTCTTTTTCTTTCTCACTTTGTCCATTCCAGTATTTTTCTAATTCTGCATTAGTTGCTCCTACAGCAAAATGATAAGTTGGAGCAATTGGTCCAAAAGTCTTTTTGAATAAATCCGTTGTCGTACTGCCACCAATGGAATAGGTTTGACCATTATAAGTAGCTGTTCCAGGTTTTGTTCCCTGTTGTAGATACTACAGAATCTTTGATAGACTAGATGAAGGTTGGACAAATTTTTGCACTTTGATTAAATAAACTTGGTTTTGCACTATAGACTGCATTCATTAAGACTTGTCCAATTTCGTAAACTTCTCATAGTTGGATGTCCATAGCCATCAGATTCTGTAATGGAGTAACGAGCACTGTAGAAATTATCATATCCAATCCATGAACCAAGAGTTACTTAGGAGTATATCCCTACAAACCAGTTATCTACTTTCAAATTCTGAAGTTCCAGTTTTTCCAGCAATATCTGCAGTAAATTTCAGGTTACCTTTAATATTATAAAAATCAGTTGTTGCAGCTACTTGACGTAAAAATATCCGTTGTTAAATATGCAGTAGCAGGGGAGAAGACTTCATTAGAGACATCTTCGTGTTGATAAACAACTTTCCCACGAATATCTTCAATTTTTCAATTAAATAGGGCTTCGTGATGAACACCACCATTTGCTAAAGTAGAAAATGCACTTGTTTGTTCCATTACAGTAGGGTCCCTGTTTTTAGTACCACCAATGGATAAAGCAATATTTTTGATACTCTTCTTCACCAATTCCCTTGAATTCCCATCTTCTTTTCAAATATTCTCCCAGCATTAATGCCTTTAGATAGCATCGTTTGGAAAAATTTTGATGGTTGGGTTATTTAATGAATTTTTTTAATGAATGACGAGCTGTTAAGAAATTATGGAAATTGATTCCCATAGTTGGTAGGTTCCCAATAAGTTCCATTTTGTTGTAAAATACTAATTTTTTTGTATCTGGAATAATGGTAGCTGGATAAATAATATTATTTTCCATTGCTGGAGCATAAACTAATAATGGTTTTAATCGTTGAACCAGGAGAACGATGTGTTGTAAAATGCATGGTCTACTTGGTTTACTTGGAAATCACGTCCAGCAACGAAACCCTAATATACGTCCAGTATTGTTTTCAATTAATACAGCACCATTTTTGTGCCATATCCGTTTGTCTTTTTGCTTCACCAGTGTTTTGATCGATATATGGTGTTTGGTAAGTTGGACCAATTTTACTTCCGTTAATAGCTGTGGATTCTTGCATCGCTTCATAAATACCTTTGGTCAACAGTAGAAGTAATTTTTGTATCCACCTGTCGCTAATTCAGCATTAGCACGATCATAATATCGATTAAATAATTCTGTATCTTTTTAATTGGTCATATGTTAATCGGTCTTTTTCAGCCATTTTTTCATTAAAATTTTTGTAGCTTCACGATTAACGGCTTGATATAAATAAGATTGACGTTGAGTTGAGATTTCTTCAGGAGCTAAAAAGTCTTGAGTAATATCATAAGCTAAAGAGCTTCATCATATTGTTGTTTTGTAATTTTCTTTCTCACGATACATACTAAAACAGAACAGTTTTCATACGAGTTAATACCCTGCAGAAACATCTTCTCTTTAGTGTAGCGTAGTTTGTATAAGGAGTATACGTAATCGGATTTTGAGGCATTCCAACTAAATAAGCAGCTTGAGGTAGAGTTAAAGTCTTTTGCAGATACTCCAAAGACTCCTTGAGCAGCCTCTTCAATACCTGAAATATTTAATCCATTATGATTTCGTCCAAATGGAGAAACATTTAAAGTAAGCTTCTAAAATTTGATCTTTTGAAAAAAATGTTTTTTTCTAAACGAAGCGCATATAAAATTTCATTTGCTTTACGCTTTAAAACGTAACTTCACTTGTTAAGATTTGTTGTTTAATTAATTGTTGCGTTAAAGGTAGAGCCACCAGAAACTCCCTGAACTAGAAGAGACAGCTTCTTGGAGAAGTGCACGAACTAGTGCTTTTGGAACAATTCCATTATGCTGATAGAAATAACTATCTTCTGTCGCAACAATTCCATCTTTTAACATATGGAGAAATTTTATCCAGTGTAGTTACTAAACGAACTTCATCACTTGTAACATCAGAAATTTTTCACCATCTTGATAATAGAAACTTGAAACTAAATTCAGATTCGTAATCGCATCTAGCCATTTCTTCTTGTGTTAAAGGTTTTTTTCATTGGCAGTTAAACTTGCAAAAATATCCTAAACCAATTCCCTGTTCCAAAAAAATTCCTAATAAAATACATCCACATAAAAGAATGAAATAATAGATTTTTTGATAACGGAGAAAACTTACATTAAAAGATAAAACGTAAATGTTTTTGCAAGGGTTGATTCCAAAAATCCAAGAATTCTTTTTGAAAATTCTCGAAAGTTATTTGAATTTGGCATACTTTTCAACTCTTTTCTTTTTAAGTATAATATCAGCCATATTATATCAAATAATTCAAGAAAACGCTAATTTCTTTCATGAAAATAAGGGTTTTGAGAGGGAAAAGGTCGAAAATTTGAATAAAAATTAGGGTGTAAAGAAAAATACTTTACAACTGATTTTTCTTTTTTCTGATAATATATCTAACTGTGAGATGAAAACATGGAGGTGTAAAAATGGCAGTTAAAAATTCGTTTAAAAACGTATGGGATCTAAGAAAAATCCTTTTCTACCGTGTAGTAGTTGCAGATTCACGTTCTCCACGTGATGGACGTTTCATTGAAACAGTTGGTACTTACAACCCAGTTGCAAAACCCAGCACAAGTTTCAATCAACGAAGAATTAGCATTAAAATGGTTAGCTAACGGAGCTCAACCTTCAGATACTGTTCGTAACTTATTATCACAACAAGGTATCATGAAGAAATTCCACGAATCAAAAGTTTTTCTAAGTAATTTTTTTCTCAATCGAGATAATTCGGTAAAGAGGTGAAAAAGAATGCCTGATATTCGTGAATTAATTTTAGCAATCGTTCAACCATTGGTTGATTTTTCCAGATGATGTAACAATTGAAGTTGCAGAATCAGATGAATTTTTTTAGAATACACATTACGTGTGAATTCTGAAGATATTGGACGTGTGATTGGAAAACAAGGACGTGTTGCTCGTGCAATTCGTACAATTGTTTATAGTGTTCGCACTAGAAACCAAAAACGTGTTCGTTTAAGCATTGAAAACAATCGACTAGAAAAAGTTCAACAATTTCGCTTTAGGAGTTGTTGAACTTTTTGTTTAGTACTATCACTCAAAAATGGATTTTTGTTTGCAATTTTGTTCAATTCTCACGTATGATAACAGTAATGAATTGTGAGGAGGAAAGTAAAAAAGATGTCACAATATTTTAAAGTAGGAAAAATTGTTAATACACAAGGATTAAGAGGAGAAGTTCGTGTGATTTCTACAACGGACTTTGCAGAAGATCGTTATCAAAAAGGAGTAGAATTAGCTTTATTTAGAGATGGTGAGTTTCGAAAAATTACTTACGATTAAAAAGTCACAGACGTCATAAAAATTTTTGATTTATTAACATTTGAAGATCATTCTCGAATTGAAGATGTGGAAGGATATAGAGATTGTTTATTAAAAAGTGTCAAGTGATGCTCTAGAAGAATTAGAAGAAGATGAACTATATTATCATGAAGTAGTTGGTTTAGAGATTATTACAGATGAAGGAGAACATTTAGGAAAAGTATCTGAAATTTTATCTCCAGGTTCCAATGATGTATGGGTTGTTAAAACAAAAAAGGAAAGAAAAGACTTTATTAATTCCATTTATTGAACCAGTTGTTTATAAAATCGATAAAGAAAATAAAGCAAGCTTTTATTCATGTATTAGAAGGGTTGTTTGACTAAAATGAGAATTGATGTCTTAACATTATTCCCTGAAAATGTTTGCTCCAATGGAACAATCGATGATGAAAAGAGCTATTGAGAAAGAAAAAAATTACATTTGATACGATTGATTTTTAGAGACTTTGTATTTCATAAGCACAATCGAGTAGATGATTATGTCTTTGGTGGAGGAGCTGGTTTATTATTAAAAAGTAGAACCGATTGACCGTGCATTAAAAGATTTAGAACAGAGAACTCCGGAAACTAAAAAGAGTGATTTTTACTAGATCCAGCAGGGAAGAAAATTTAGCCAATCTGATGCAGAAGAATTAGCAAAAGGAAGAACATTTAGTTTTTTTATTTGCGGTCATTATGAAGGATATGATGAACGTATTCGAACACTTAGTAACAGATGAATATTCTATTGGAGACTTTTGTGTTTAACGGGTGGAGAATTAGGGAGCTATGGTGATGATTGATGCAACGGTTCGATTAATTCCAGATGTACTTGGCAATTACGAATCAGCTATTGGAGATTCTCATTCGATGGGATTATTAGAGCATCCTCAGTATACTCGTCCAAGAGAATATGAAGGAATGGAAGTTCCAGAAGTATTATTTAGTGGAAATCATGCAAAAATTGCTACATGGCAGAAAAAGAATCCTTAAGAAGAACATATCAAAGAAGACCCGATTTATTAGAAAGTTATTCATTAGATAAAGAAGAAGAAAAAGTTACTACAAGAAATTATTCAAGAAGAGAGTATGAAATGAGAAATAATCGAATAATGATGCAGTACAAAATAGTTCATTAAAAAGTTGGAAAAATAGGTTTTGTATTTTCTTAGATGATTCACATGTATTATCCTTATATTGTATGACTTTAGAACACTTAAAAAAATTTTTAAAAAGTAAAGTAAAAATACTTTACAACTAATCATATCTATGATAAACTCTCAAAAGGTGGGTAGGAGACTATCCATATAAAACGATATTCCGCTGGTTGGACATTCGGCCAAATCATGAATGTTTGTTGGAAGGAGAAAAAACATGAGCAAATTAATCGATAGCTTAACACAAGAACAATTACGTTCTGATATTCCCTGCTTTCCGTCCTGGGGACACTGTACGTGTTCACGCTAAGGTAGTTGAAGGAACTCGTGAGCGTATCCAAATCTTCGAAGGTGTTGTTATTAAACGTCGTGGTGCTGGTATCAGCGAAACTTATACAGTACGTAAAGTTTCTAACGGTGTTGGTGTGGAACGTACATTCCCATTACACACCCACGTGTAGCACAAATCGAAGTAGTTCGTTACGGTAAAGTTCGTCGTGCTAAATTATATTACTTACGTAACTTACGTGGTAAAGCAGCGCGTATCCAAGAACGTCGTCGTTAATAGAAAGACAAAACCCCTTGAGCAATCAAGGGTTTCTTTATACATTTTAATTGTATGGAATAAAAATATCTCCATATTCATTAGTTGGTTTGAAAAATTGTTGCAATAAATCTAAAGAATGCAATAATTGAAGGAATGAATGTCCAAGAAAAATAAAATTGAAAGAATTCCTTTTAAATTTTTCCCTTCATAGAAAATAATGAATTCCAAATCCACCTAAAAAGAACATTAACACTAATAAAAATAACTTTTATTCACATATCTGCTGGAATGTATCCACGATTATTATTTGGATCATAAGAGTAGTTTGCCATCTTGAGTTCACCTCACTTTTATTTTTTTAGTTATCGTAACATAGAGTGAATATACAAGCAATTATTAAAATAAAATAAATCCCTTCATCTTTTTACGACGAAGGGATATTTCTATAATTGATAAAAAAATTCCAATTAAAATTGTTAATAATGTCGCGTACCAACAGAAATAGGTGCTAATTCTACTTGGTTTTTGCAGTTTCTCTTTTAAAAGAATATGGTATAGTATTGGAATAATTCCACTGATACCAATAAGAATTAATGCAAATAATGAAAAATGTGTTCCTACTACATAAAAACTAATTGGATAAGCAATTAACCAGCATAAGTTAAAAAAATAAGAGATAAAAACATACTCCAAAACAGGATAGTCTAGTTTCTCAGGATTATGTCGTTCAACTGATTTTTTTGTTTAAACTGTATCATACTAATTCCAAAGATTGCATAGCATAAAAATACTTGGAAAATACTATTTGGAATTTGATTTGTAATTGTATAATACATTAAAAAAAGTTTCCAACTGTAGAATTTTTACTAAAGCATTCAATAGTACATGATATGCATATGCAGGATGATTTGATTGTAAATGGAAAATCCAACTATGATTTACTCCGACAACTAAAGCTGCAATAATTCCAATTCGAATTCCAAAAGTTTGTACAAAATAAACAATTGGTAGCAGTAATAAAAATTTGTTAAGAGTAGTACAACGGATTGCCCACGTTTTGGAACTTTATAAAAATTTAGAATACATCATTTCTTGTAAGTTAATGATAAACAAGAAAAATATAATACGAGTAAGCCAGAAAGTGGAATAGCATTTGTTTTTAATGGCTAGGAAAAACCTAAAAATGAATAACTGATTGGAGCTAACAAATATACCCCATAATGGATTTGTCAATTGCTTTCATATAAGGTATTTCTGGATGTACCATAGAATTTGCGGACATATAAATTACCTCGAAAATACTTTTTTTATTTTCATGATAGGTAAATTAATCTAGCTTGTCAAGCAATATTTAAACGATTTCATGACATTTTTCACAAAAATAAATGTATAAAAAAAGAGAAATAATACTAGGAATTTTTAAAAATAATGCTATAATGGTTTAGTCTTAAAAAAATATGATATTCCCGAGAGGATACACAACGTGTAGATGCCTTGTAACCGGAATTGAATGGGGGAAAAACAATGGAAAAATTTTATTTACATCGGAGTCAGTTACAGAAGGACATCCCGATAAAATCGCAGACCAAATTAGTGATGGAGTATTAGATGCTATTTTTAGCTCAAGATCCAACTGCTCGTGTGGCTTGTGAAACAGTCGTTAATACAGGTTTAGTCGTATTAGTTGGTGAAATTACAACAACAGCAACAGTCGATTATCAACAAATTGCAAGAGATACCATTCGTAAAATTGGTTATGCTGATCGTAAGTATGGCTATGATGCGGATAGTGTTGCCGTAATGGTTTCTTTTAGATAAACAATCACCTGACATTGCAATGGGGGGTTAATGATGCTTTAGAAACTCGTGGACAACAAGAAGAGTTTGGTGCTGGAGACCAAGGGTTAATGTTTGGTTTTGCAACAAATGAAACAGATACTTACTTACCAATGCCAATTTACCTAAGTCATCAATTAGCTTATCAATTAGCAAAAGTTCGTAAAGAAAAACAATTAGATTATTTAGGACCAGATGGTAAAGTTCAAGTAACTGTTGAATATACAACAGACCATAAAGTAAAAACGTATTGATACGATTGTTGTCAGTACACAACATGATGAAGAAATTTCTCAAGAACAAATTCATCGTGATATTTTAGAGTATGTTGTCAAAACCAGTTGTACCAAGTGAATTATTAGATGATGAAACACGTTATTTTCATTAATCCAACAGGAAAATTCGTAATTGGTGGACCGGTTGGAGATTCTGGATTAACAGGACGTAAAATTATCGTAGATACTTACGGTGGATATGCTCGTCATGGTGGAGGAGCATTCTCAGGAAAAGATGCAACAAAAGTTGACCGTTCTGCAAGTTATGCTGCACGTTATATTGCTAAAAATGTAGTAGCTGCAGGTTTAGCAGATAAATGTGAAATCCAATTAGCTTATGCAATTGGGGTAGCTCAACCAGTATCGATTTCTGTGGATACTTTTGGAACAAATCATGTTTCAGAAGAAAAACTTTAATTGCTGCGATTCGTAAAGTATTCAAGTTAACTCCAAAAAGGAATTATTGAAACATTACAATTACGTAGACCAATTTACCAACAAAACTGCTGCTTACGGACATTTTGGACGTAAAGATGTAGACTTTACCATGGGAACAATTAGATAAAGTAGAGGCTTTAAAAGCTGAATTTATGAATAAAAAACGATTATAACATTTGAGTTATAATCGTTTTTTTACTATTTATAATTCATAACAGTCATTGCAAATTGAATACAATTACGCCTAAATGTTGCTAATAACATAAACCATACAACAACACGAGTAATTTTTTCCATTGTTGAAAGATTACGTTTTTGTTTTTACTTGGTTTTCTTGACACTAATATCTCTCCTTTAATTTGAATCATAGTTAGTTTACATGAATTGAGCAAATACTCAAGTAGTATTGTCAATGAAAAACTTGCTTTTTTGATGCAAATAGCTTTCCTAATATTGTAAATTTTGGTATGATATGATAAGTAAATTAAATTAAATTATTGGAGGAATTTTTAAAATGTCAAAACAACAAATTGGTGTCGTTGGTATGGCAGTAATGGGTCGTAATTTAGCTTTAAATATTGAAAGTCGTGGATATTCGGTTTCAATTTTAACCGTTCATCTTCAAAAACAGATGAAGTTATTGCATTACATCCAGACAAAAATTAGTTCCAACTTATACAGTGGAAGAATTTGTAGCTTCATTAGAAAAAGCCAAGAAGAATTTTTATTAATGGTTAAAGCTGGGAGAAGCAACAGATAAAACTATTCAAAGTTTATTACCACATTTAGATAAAGGTGATATTTTAATTGATGGGGAAATACATTCTTCAAAGATACAATGCGTCGTAATGAAATGTTAGCTAATTCTGGCATTAACTTTTATCGGTACAGGAGTTTCTGGTGGAGAAGAAGGAGCATTAAAAGGTCCTGCAATTATGCCTGGTGGTCAAAAAGATGCGTATGATTTAGTAGCACCAATCTTAGAAGAAATTGCTGCTAAAAGCTGATGATGGAGCACCATGTGTAACTTATGTTGGTCCAAATGGAGCAGGTCATTATGTAAAAATGGTTCATAACGGAATTGAATATGGTGATATGCAATTAATCGCTGAAAGTTATGATATTTTACGACGTGTAGGTGGATTATCAGTAGAAGAAACTGCAGAAGTATTCAAATCTTGGAATACTGGTGAATTAGATAGTTACTTAATTGAAAATTACTGCTGATATTTTTAACGAAAAAGATCCAGAAACAGGTAAACCAATGGTTGAAGTGATTATGGATACTGCTGGTAATAAAGGGACTGGTAAAATGGACTTCTCAAAGTGCGTTAGATTTAGGGTGTGCCACTTCCATTAATTACAGAATCAGTATTTGCACGTTATATTTCTACATTAAAAAGAAGAACGTGAAATTGCTAGTAAAGAATTATCTCCAATTAAAGTTCCTGAATTATCTAATACTGAAAAACAAGCGTTAATCGAATCAGTTCGTAAAGGTTTGTATTTCTCTAAAATTATGAGTTATGCGCAAGGGATTCGCTCAAATGCGTGTAGCAAGTGAAGAGTTTGATTGGAACTTAAATTATGGGAGAAATTGCGAAAAATTTTTCCGTGCTGGATGTATTATTCGTGCTCAATTCTTACAAAAAAATCACAGATGCATTTTGAACGTGATCCAGAATTGAAAAACTTATTATTGATAAATACTTTATATGTAACAGAATCTTATCAAGAAGCTGTTCGTGAAGTTGTTGTGACAGCTGTTCAAGCAGGAATTCCTGTTCCAACATTCTCAAGTGCATTAGCTTTACTATGATTCTTATCGTTCAGAAGTTTTACCAGCTAACTTAATTCAAGCGCAACGTGACTACTTTTGGTGCACACACTTATAATCGTGTGGACAAACCAGAGTTTTCCATTTCGAATGGGCGCAAGAACGTGAGATCGAACAATAATAACCATGATTTTAATAAGATCTAGTCTATAGTAGCCAGGACGCAAGCAGCCAGCGAAGCTGTCTCATTACAAATTTCGAGCCTAGGTCTCGAAATTTCTGTACTAGAAGCCAAGAGGCTTCTAGTACTGAAAGCTACTATGGACAGTCTTTTCTGTTTCTTCATTCATGAATGAGGAGACGTAATTTCTAATAATAAAAAGCATCTCCCTTGAGATGCTTTTTATTGATGTTCTTGTGGTGCAGTTTTTAGTTGGTTTCATAAAGACATGTTGAATGAATACAATTCCACATGAAACTAAAACTCCAACAATAACTGCATTTGTAAAGTTATATGGAGATTGTGCTAATGCTGAGCCTAAATAATAGGTTACTTGACTTAAAATAAATCCCCCAAACAAAAGTTACGAGGTATTTCATTTCGACACCTTCTTTCATTTTTCATTATAGTCAATCCTACTAATTCATACAAGTAAAATTTCTTAAACTTGCATGAATCAAAATTGTTTAAAAAAACAACATCACAATATTTGTACAAAATTCTATTCAGCCGTTATAATGAATGAGAAGAAATGATAGAAAGGAATTCATTATGACATTTACGATTTTACAAGTTACTAGTGGCTATAGCTTACTGAGAAGTACCATTGATTTATATAAATATGTAATGACTGCTAAGTCATTAGGGTATCAAAAATTAGCCTTAACTGATGAAGGTGTCTTACATGGGGCAATTGAATTTTATAATTTATGCCGTAATCAAAAATATTGAACCCATTATTGGTTGTGTATTCCAATATAAGCAATGGAGAAATGCAGAAGTTTTATCTCCAATGATTGTTTATGCAAAAGATGAAATAGGTTATCAATCATTAATCGAATTATCAACTCAATATCAACAAACAAAATTTGTTTCAAAAAGATATGGAAAAATCATAAAAGAATCTTCCGAGCATATACAAATAGTATTCCCACAAGAAAATAGTGAATGGGCATTGAATGTTCGAATGGAGAAGTAGCTTTTTCAACGTTGGTTGTTCGAAGCTGAAGAGCGTTATTTTCCAAATATTCATCTTGGTACTGAATCAAACCAAATTTTACCAATTCCTCTAGAAGAATTAGAAGTATGGGGACAAGATTTTTCGATGAAACTTCTTCCTTTTGTTAAAAACTTTCTATTTAAAAGCTGAGGATGATTTTTAGTTATCGAGTATTAAAAGCTATTGGAGATGGGTGAAACACTAAGTACGACTCAAGCAGAAGTGAGTGGACAATACTATTTACAAGATGAGAAGACATTAACGCAACAATGGTCAACTATATTAAACGGAAAAATTAGTTCGTCAATTACAAGCGTTTGTTGATTCTATTAAATGGGAACTTCCAAAGAATGAATTATTACTCCAAAATTTCAAACACCCTGAAGGTAAATCAAGTCAGGAATATTTACAAGAAATTTGTCAGCAATCTTTAAAAGACAAAGAATTAGTAAAAGATGAGTATCAATCTCGACTAAATTATGAATTATCCATTATTCATCAAATGGGATTTGACGATTATTTCCTAATTGTATGGGATATTATGAAATATGCTCATGAAGCAGGCATTCAAACAGGTCCTGGACGTGGTTCGGCGGCGGGCTCATTAGTATCTTATTTATTGAATATCACTAAAGTTGATCCAATTGAGTATCAATTATTATTTGAACGTTTCTTAAATCCAGAACGATATACAATGCCCGGATATCGATTTAGATTTTTCCGGATAATCGAAGAGAAGCTATCCTAGAATATGTTCGAAGAAAATATGGGGAAATTCATGTTGCACAAATTGCGACGTTTGGAACTTTTGGAAGTAAACAAGCATTGAGAGATGTATGCCGTGTGTTAGGGCTAACAACAGTTCAAGCGGGAGAATGGTCTAAAAGCTATTCCAAATCAACTAGGGATTAATCTGAAAACAGCTTATGAACAGTCAAAAATTTACAAACATTAGTTTCTGAGAAGTCCCAAAAATCAATTGATATTTGAGACAGCTTGTCGAATTGAAGGATTGCCTCGACATCTATCAACCCATGCTGCTGGTGTAGTGTTATATGATAAAACCGTTAACAGATGTCATTCCTTTAATCTATAAAAGACCAACAAATGCCAATAACGCAATATACAATGAAGTATGTCGAACAAATTGGATTGTTAAAAATGGACTTTTTAGGTTTAACGAATTTATCGATTTTTACATGATTCAATTGAATTAACAAAATCAATTTTATCAACATGAAATTATTTTTAAATGAAATTCCATTAGATGACGAGAAGACTTTGAATTTATTCCAAATGGCTGATACAAATGGAATATTCCAATTTGAGTCAGATGGAATTCGTAGAGTAGTTAAAAAGCTTCGACCAACGAATTTAGAAGATATTGCTGCTGTGAAATGCTTTATACCGACCTGGTCCCTATGGAGCAAATTGACACCTTTATTAAAACGCAAGCATGGACAAGAAGTTGTAAAAATATCCTCATCCAATTTTAGAGTCAATTCTCCAATCGACATATGGTGTCATGGTCTATCAAGAACAAGTTATGCAAGTAACTTCTCAAAATGGCAGGATTTACATTGGGACAGGCAGATATTTTTGCGACGTGCCATTGGTAAGAAAGACGGTAAAGTAATTGAAAACAGAAAAAGCTCATTTTATTGAAGGAGCAATCGGAAAAAGGGATTGATGTAGCAAAAGTGACAGAAGTGTATCAATATATCGAGCGATTTGCGAATTATGGGTTTAACCGTTCGCATGCATTTGCGTATTCGTTATTAGCGTACCAATTAGCTTATTTTTAAAGCTCATTATCCACGTGCATTTTATACAGCTATTTTAAGATTTGTCGGGAGATCGTTCTCCAAAATTACAAACTTATTTTTATAGAAGCAAAACAAAGGGGAATTTCGATTAAAAATCCATCGATTAATACAAGTGTAGACGATTATACTGCAACAATAGATGGGAATTTTTATTGGATTAAATGCCATTAAAGGGTTAAGAAGAGATTTTATTCAAGAAATTTTATTCAACGTAAACAAAATGGTCCATTTATTGACTTTATGGATTTTTGCATTTAGAATTGGTAAAAGATTTTGTAAAAAGAAGTGTTAGAAGCTTTAATTGATGCGGGAGCTTTTGATGAATTAGGAAAAACTCGAGCGACATTACGAGCAACTATTGATGCCGTGATTGAAAGTGTGAAAATTTCATGGAAGTAATCTTTGCTTTAGAATTAAAATGAAGAGATGTATCCGAAATATTTTGAAGAAGAAGATAGTAATATTATTGAAAAATTGAACGAGAAATTGTTGTATTAGGATTTCCAGTTTCTGCTTTTTCCAACAGAACCTTATGAAATTCTATATAAAGAACAGAAAGCTGAGATTTCTAAACTATTTATGAATCAAAACCAGTTTCCGTATTAGGTTTACTAAAAAAATATTCGTAAGACTCTGTACAAAAAGGCGAACCTATGGCATTTTGGGACGATTCAGGATGAAACAGGATGAAATGGAGTTTTGTTGTCTTTTCGAAGTATATCCAATAGTATTTTCCCATGATTAGAAGAAAAATCAATTAGTTTTTACTAAAAGGAAAAATCAAGAAAAAGTGCAGTCTAAATGGCAAGTGCAAGTTCAGCAAGTATTAAGTTTGTTTTGAAAGTAGAAGGATTAGCACAAGCGGCTTCTATAAAGTGCTATATAAAAATCACAGAAAAATTTACAAAAATAAAGAAGTATTTGATCAAAATTAGAAATGTTATCATTAATAATCCCAGGGATACAACGGTTCTTTTTATATATCGAGAGTAAAGAGCAGGTTCTAAAAATGAATTTTAACTCTGGAATAGTTGTCGATGCTGAGACTTTAAAAGCTCTTTTCTACCATTGTCGGAGAAGAAAATGTAAAAATTATAAAATAAAAACCCTTTTCATTAAATGAAAACAAAAGACATTTTCAGAAAAGTGTTAAAATGAAAAAGAGAATTGGATGAGTTCCAAAAATTTAAGAGGTGAATAGCTTGAAACGTATTGCTGTTTTAACAAGTGGTGGAGATGCACCAGGTATGAATGCTGCAGTTCGTGCCATCGTTCGTAAAGGAATTTATGAAGGATTTGAAGTCTCATGGAATTAACTATGGATTTGCAGGATTAGTAGCAGGAGACATCCGTAAAATGGAAGCTTCTGATGTAGGAGATATGATTGCCGTGGAGGTACTTTCTTATATTCTGCTCGTTATCCTGAATTTGCTCATCGTGAAGGTCAAGAAAAAGGAATCGAACAATTGAAAAAAATTCGGTATCGAAGGTTTAGTTGTTATTGGTGGAGATGGAAGTTACCAAGGTGCTGTAGCTTTTAACAAAAATTAGGGATTCCTCAACGATTGGGGTTCCAGGAACAATCGATAATGACATTCCAGGTACAGATTATACAATTGGTTTTGATACAGCGATTAATCACTGTATTAGATTCAGTCGATCGTTTAAGAGATACTGCAACAAGTCACGTACGTACATTTATTGTTGAAGTAATGGGACGTAATGCAGGGGATATTGCTTTATGGACTGGTATCGGTAGTGGAGCAGAACAAATTTTTAATCCCTGAGCAAAGAAATTTGACATTGCTGAAGTTGCAAAAAGAATTTAAAACGTGGTCGTTTAAAATGGTAAAAAGCACACAATTATTCTTTTAGCTGAAGGAGTAATGAGTGGTGAGGAATTTGCTAAGAAATTATGGGAATATGATGATGATTTCCATACTCGTGTAACAGTATTAGGACACGTTCAACGTGGTGGTTCACCAACCGCTCGTGACCGTGTATTAGCAAGTCGTTTAGGTGCAAAAAGCTATCGACCCTATTAAAAGAAGGTGTTGGTGGAGTTTGCGTTGGTGTTCGTAGCGAAGAAGTTGTTTATAATGACATCGTAGAAACATTAGCAAATGGAAAACATGTACCAAAACTTAGAATTATATCAATTAAATAAAGAAATTTCATTTTAATTATGAGTTATTTTTATGAAAAACTAAAATTGTATGTACAATTGGACCAGCAAGTGAATCAATTGAAAAATTAACAGCATTAGCAGAAGCAGGAATGAACGTATCACGTTTAAACTTTCTCTCATGGTGACCATGAAGAACATTTAGCACGTATTAACAATATCAAAAAGTACGTCAAGAAACTGGTAGAATGATTGCTATCTTATTAGATACAAAAGGACCAGAAATTCGTACACATGATATGGAAGGTGGAGCTTTAGAATTCTTCACTGGTGATGTATTACGTATTTCAATGACTCAAGTTTTAGGAACTAAAGAAAAATTTCATTACTTATCCAGAATTAATCGATGATGTTCAAGCAGGATCTACTATCTTAATCGACGATGGTTTAGTAGGATTTAACAGTTACTGAAATTGACCATGCAAATGGTGAAATCGTAACAGTAGTAAATAATAGTGGTGTTGTTAAAAACAAAAAGGTGTTAACGTTCCAGGCGTAAGCACTAAATTACCAGGAATCACTGAAAAAGATAGAGCAGATATCATCTTCGGTATTGAAAATGATATTGACTATATCGCAGCAAGTTTTCGTTCGTCGTGCATCTGACGTTCAAGAAATCAGAGATTTATTAGAAGAACACAATGCAACTCATATTCAAATCATTCCAAAAAAATTGAAAACCAAGAAGGTATTGACAACATTGATGAAATCCTAGCTTTATCTGATGGTTTAATGGTTGCTCGTGGAGACATGGGTGTTGAAATTCCTGCAGAGGAAGTTCCAATCGTTCAAAAAGCTTTAATTAAGAAATGTAATGCTTGTGGTAAACCAGTAATCACAGCTACACAAATGTTAGATTCAATGCAACGTAACCCACGTCCAACTCTGTGCGGAAGCAGGGACGTAGCGAACGCTATCTTTGATGGTACAGATGCTGTAATGTTATCTGGTGAATCAGCAGCAGGGGATTACCCAGTAGAAGCTGTTAAAACAATGGCAAGCATTTGTGTACGTACTGAACGTGAATTACGTGGACAAGATAAATTCAAAACTAAAAACCTATGATGCAACAGATGTAGCTGAAGCGATTGCTCGTTCAGTAGCTCATACAGCTAAAAACTTAGAAATTAAAACAATCGTTGCAGCAACTCAATCAGGACATACTCCAAAAAAATGATTTCTAAATATCGTCCAAGTGCGAATATTATGGCTGTGACATTCTCTGAACGTCAACAACGTAGCTTTTAGCATTAGTATGGGGTGTTCAACCTTACGTAATTGAAAAGACCAGCTTCAACAGATGAAATGTTCAAAGCTTGCAAATGATATCGTATTAGAAAAAGGATTTGCTGAAAAAGGAGAATTATTAATTCTTACTGCAGGTCTAAAAATTGGAGAAACAGGTTCAACAAATATGTTGAAGGTCCAAAAACATTTTAAGAATTTCGAAATAGACCTTTGCTATAGTAGTAAAGGACGGCAGCAGCCTCGCAAAAAGCGAGTCTCATGCTCAAAACTTTTCGAGCCTCAGGTCTCGAAAGTTTCTCAGCAAAAGTTGCCCAAGCGGCAACTTTACGCTTACTACTATAAGAGTCTTTTTCTGTTTGAACGGATAATTACGGGAAAGCGTATGGTGAGCAGTTTCTGTAGTAAAAGCCGTAAAGGACGGTGGCAACTTTTTACGCTTACTACTATGAAAGGTCTTTTTGGTCTCAATGGACTTTTATAAGAAATAATATTTTTCGTAAAATAAAAAAACTCTTCGTTTCAAAAACAAAGAGTTTATCATTGATAGATTATTAAAAAAATTCGATTACGATAGAGGCTGACTACTTTTCCTAATATTGTTACATTAGGTAAGATGATTGGATCTAATTGATCATTTTCTGGTTCTAAGCGAATGTGATCAGATTCTCTATAAAATCTCTTACATGTAGCAGTATCTTCTTCGGTCATTGCAATCACAATTTCACCATTGGAAGCAGTGGATTGTTTTCGAACAATAACAGAATCCCCATCGAAAAATACCAGCGTTAATCATACTGTCACCTTTAATAGTCAGCATGAATAAATCTTCCGCATCTTGTTGTAAATCTGGTGGTATAGGAAAAAATCCATTTGCTTCTTCGATTGCTAAAATAGGAGAACCAGCCGTAACAGTTCCTAACATAGGGATAGCAGTGGCAGTAGCACCAATCGCTTTTAAACCGACTTGAGTTAATTCAATCGCTCTTGGTTTACTAGGGATCGCGTTGAATATATCCATTTTTCTAAACGAGAAAGGTGGCCGTGCACAGTCGATGTTGAAGAGAGTCCAACAGCATTACAGATTTCTCGAACAGTTGGTGGATAACCATGTTCTTTAACTTCTTCATATATAAAAACGTAAAACATCGATTTGTTTTGAATCTTTAACAGTTTGACATTGAATCACCTTTCTATATCTTTTTAAGTTATCATATCATAAAATGAAGGTTTAATCAAACAAATGTTCGTATATAAGTATGTTTTTCTTTTTCTTAAAATAATGGTATGATAAATAGGTAAGAATAGTATTATAGAGAGGAAGTGGAACATGTTAGATCCCTAAGAAAAATTGAGCGAATTAATGAATTAGCTCGTAAGAAAAAACAGTTGGTTTGACACCTTCGGAACAAGATGAACAATTGTTATTACGTCAAGAATATTTTAGAATCATTCCGTGGAGGAATGAGAAATCATATTGAAGGGTTAAAAATTGTTGATGAAGAAGGAAACGATGTAACTCCTGAAAAATTGAAACAAATTCAAAGAGAAAAAGGATTACATAATCGTAACGAAGAATAGTTTTTAATTAAAATAGTGAATTAATAAAATAATCATTTGAATAGGAGTGTTAATATGTTTGATAAAGTAGATCAGTTAGCAGTAGATACGATTCGTACAATGAGTGTGGATGCGATTCAAGCCGCAAATTCTGGACATCCAGGGTTTACCAATTGGTGCTGCACCAATGGCTTATGTATTATGGTCAAAATATTTAAAAAGTGAATCCGAAACAATCTAAGTGGGTTGATCGTGATCGTTTCGTTTTATCTGGTGGGCATGGCTCAGCACTCTTATATTCATTATTACATTTGTCTGGATTCCAAGTATCTATCGACGATGTTAAAAATTTCCGTCAATTTAATAGTAAAACTCCAGGTCACCCAGAAGTGGGTCATACAGATGGAGTAGAAGCAACAACTGGACCTTTAGGTCAAGGATTTGCGAATGGTGTAGGGATGGCAATGGCTGAAGCGCATCTTGCTGCAACTTATAATCGTCCAGGATTTCCAATTGTTGATCACCATACTTATGTGATGTGTGGGGATGGAGATTTAATGGAAGGTATTTCTTATGAAGCAACTTCATTAGCAGGTACTTTAAAATTAAATAAATTAATTGTATTATACGATTCAAACGATATTACATTAGATGGTGAATTATCAAAATCATTTAATGAAAGTGTGAAAGATCGATTTATTGCTCAAGGTTGGAATTATATTCGTGTTGAAGATGGTAATAATTTAGATGAAATTGCAGAAGCTATTGAAGAAGCGCAAGGTGAAACTGAAAAACCGACTTTAATTGAAGTGAAAACAATTATTGGATATGGTGCTCCAAACCAAGGAACAAATAAAAGTTCATGGTGCTCCTTTAGAGAAGAAGGTATCAAAATTATGAAGCAAAATTATGGCTGGGAGTATGCACCTTTTGAAGTTCCAGAAGAAGTAGCTCGTAGATTTGATAAATTATTAGTTCAAACTGGAGAAACGGATTATCAAGAATGGCAAGAGTTGTTTGAGGCATATCGTAAAGAATATCCCTGAATTAGCGAAACAATTTCGAAGATGCTTTTTTTCTGGAAAAAGTTGAAGTGGATTGGAAAGAAATTTTACCAAAATATGAATTTAATAGTCCGGCAAAAGCTTCTCGTGTCACAAGCCAAGAAGTGATTCAAGAATTAGGAAAACACATTCCATCATTCTGGGGTGGGTCAGCTGATTTATCTTCTTCAAATAACACAATGAATAAAGCAGATACTGATTTTTGAAGCTAGTAATTATTCTGGACGTAATATTTGGTTTGGTGTACGTGAATTTTCAATGGGTGCAGCACTAAATGGTATTTTTATTACATGGTGGTACAAGAGGATATATTGGTACATTCTTTTGTATTTGCAGATTATGTGAAACCAGCTATGAGTGTAGCTGCATTATCTAAATTACCAACCATTTATGTTTATACGCATGATTCTATTGCTGTTAGGGGAAGATGGTCCCAACTCATGAACCAATTGAGCAATTAGCAGGATTTCGTGCAACTCAAATACAAAATGTCTTTAGACCAGCAGATGGAAATGAAGTAGCTGCAGCATGGAAAATAGCTTTTAGAAGATACTACTAGACCATCTTTATTAGTCTTATCAAGACAAAAATCTTCCAGTATTAGAACATTCATTGGAATTAGCTTTTGATGGAGTTGATAAAGGGGCATATGTTGTGAGTCCACAAGAAGGGGAAGTTCCAGAAGGAATTCTTATCGCAACTGGTTCTGAAGTGAATTTAGCAGTAGAAGCTCAAAAAGTTTTTACGAGAAACAGGACATGATGTTTCAGTAGTGTCAATGCCAGCGATGAATCGTTTTGAAGAACAATCAAAAAGAATATCAAGAAGCAGTATTACCAAGTTCAGTTCGCAAACGTGTTGCAATTGAAATGGGTGCAAGCTTTAGGATGGCATCGTTATGTAGGATTCGATGGTGAATTAGTAACGATTGATAAATTCGGGGCATCTGGTAACGGAAATACTGTTATGAAAGAATATGGATTTACTGTAGAAAATGTAGTGGCAACTTAT